>OOBO01000928.1_pt1 | contig 22350 bp, 28 predicted proteins | sample 1671031 | NCBI WGS metagenome assembly OOBO01 (sample SAMN06348115, study PRJEB24527) | human gut metagenome | biome: human gut; feature: ankylosing spondylitis patient; material: feces | host: Homo sapiens | place: China | collected 2015-10 | reverse complement strand
GGGGAAGGCACTCCCCAACAAGATTCCCGCAGGGGCAAAATGAGCGGATAAGCGAATTTTGGTACTGTGGTAGAATCTTGCTCTAAGAAAACGGCGAAACTCCCCCTTTACTCCTTACTACGCAGAGAAATGCAAATATGGCAAAGTTTTGAAAAACTTTTTGATAAAACTTTTCGACAAAGCTGGAAAATCAGCGCGGTTTTTGGTGCAAAAAAACAGGAAACCTTTTCTTGATTTCCTGTCTTTGGCTGCCGCTGATGGGCGGCGGTTATTCTGTTATCATTCCCCGGAAGCAAACTTGTAGCCCACGCCTAAAACGGTCTTTATGTAAGTGGGCTTGCCGCTGTCCGGCTCTATCTTTTTCCGTAGATTGCATATCACATTTGCCACGTTTGACTGGCAGCTTTCGCTTTCCAGACTCCACACGGCTTCAAAGATTTGCGCCTTTGTGAATACCCTCCCCGGACTGGTGGCAAGGCAGCAGAGTGCGCCGTACTCTAAACGTGTGAGGGGAATGTCTGTGCCGTTTTTTAATACCCGGCGTTGGTGCAATTTTATTTCCAATCCCGGAAAAGTAAGTACGGGGGAGTGGGGCGGCTGCATGGCTTCCAGCGGTATCATATCAGCAAGGGCGGCTATGGCTTTCTCAACCGCTTTTTCTTCTGTGTCGTTAAATATAAGCATGACTATTTTTGCGACAAATCTCACCTCCTGTTAGGTAGGCTGTCCGTCAAAGCGGAACTGGAACAGGGCAGCGATAAGCCGCCGTTTAATGTTGTCCTCTGTGTCCTTGTTGACCTGTCCGTTTTCAAGGGAAGCAAGCCGGATTCGCTTGCTGTAATGCCGCAAAACCTCGTCAATGGCTTCCGGCTCTCCGCTGGTCGCCCGGACAATGGTTTCATACGGTACAAGTTTAGGATTCCTCATGGAAAAGCACCTCCATTTCTTCATGCAGCATTTGCAAGGCACTGTGTATGTGATGCCACGCCGTACTCCGGCAGCGTCCGTACAGTTCCCCGATTTCCTGCTGTGTGTAACGCCCGAAAAAATAAAGGTAAATGATTTCCCTCTTTTTCTCTGGCAGAGAGGACAGGGCTTCGGCAAGATTTCCATTTGTGAGGATAACCCTCTGACCGCATATCGTAACAGGGTATTGCTTGTAAGGGTCTATGAAATATGTGTCTGACGTACAAAATGGATAAAACTTTTCTTCTGTGAGATATTCAAAGGATATTTCCCTTTGCCGCCGTTTATCCCTGTCACGCCATGCGTTGATTGCTGCATAGTGTATGACAACTCTGCAAAAGGCATTAAAGGTGTACTCGATATGCTCCTTATATGCTTCTGTGCAAGGCATAAATAGTTCCCCCTTTCTCCCACATAATACGGCGTATGGTTTATAAGACACTTGTTATTTCAAGGTTTCTACTGTGAATGAAGCAGAATTGCCCGAATTATTATCCCGTAAAAGTTTTTGTGCTTCCGCTTCGGAAATTTCCTTAATCTCCATAACTCCATTTTCACTATTTTCAGCAATGGAAAGATATATACTGCCACTGTTATTAAAATAGATGATGGGTTTTTTAGTATCAATGAATATACCAATTATCTGGTCGTTGTAGTACCAATACCCATCTTTTGGGTGATAAACTATGCCATAGGATTCATAATCTTGGAGCGTATTCATGTTTTCTGTCTTATCTCCAGATTCCATGCTGTAAGATTCATGATTTCTAATCATATCTCCATTTTCTGTAGAAGTGCCAGCGGGCATTGATTTAAGTCCTGAATTTTCATACTTTTCTGTATGCCTGTCATAAACTTCTTTTGTGCATTCCCGAATACCAATAAGTTTATCGTTTGTATCCCGTTCCGCTTCAATATCCACTGTTCCCGTAAAGAAATTGGTAAAACTTGCGCCGCCCACTGGGTCATTAAAAAATCGGACAACATTTCCCTTGTAAGTGTAGCACTTGCTATTCTTATCATAAATCAATCCATATTCTTCATATATCCCATAGTCAATATTACCGCCGGGCAGTTCTGCCGCCGTATCGTAATCTGAAGCATTCTCGGAAGCATGTATTGGTTTGTACTCCTGTTCTTCAAAAATTGGATTATTATTAGCTTGGGCGGAAGTTGCAAATGCTGTAGCTACCCCGACAACAATCAGACACGCCAGTACCAGCGAAAAAATAGTTGTTTTTTTTGTTTTCATAATAGCAGTTATCCTTTCTTCGATAGCATTTTTACTAAAGCTGTTACAAAATGGCAATAGCCCACTTTTCGTTGCTTCCATGTTGATAAGCATTAGCGAATAGGCAGATTTTGATTTTTCTCCAAATTGTCGTATGACGCTTTCATCACAAGCCAGTTCTATATCACGGTTAAAAAGAATATACATCACCCACACAAAGGGGTTGAACCAATGAATACAAAGGGCAAGTGTCGCAATCAGCTTTGTTACAGTATCATAGCGATAAATATGCACATATTCATGTGAGAGGACATATTGCAGTTGTTTTTCATTTTTCCAGTCCATTTTTTTCGGCACCAAAATAACAGGACGGAAAATGCCATAAGTTAATGGGGCGGAAATCCTATCAGATTGCTTTACCAAAATTGGACGTTTCAATGGGCGTTCCGCCAGCCACTTTTCTACATAATGGTTGTGGACGGGTAAAGCTGTCCGAAATTCAATCAGACAACGCAAATAGGATATTACAAAAAACAATGCGATAAGTATTATTCCTGCACACCATACAATAAACCACATGGAAACAGATGATAAAATATTCTCTGGCGGCTGTTCTGCTCCCTGTGTCGTAACAAACAGCCCTTGCATAGTGGGAATGTTGTAATCTGTTCCAGCTTCCGGCAATGTTGTAGAAGATATGCTATGAGTTACCAACGTATAAACACTAAACATTGACGGAATCGAAAACGGGATAAGCAGTCTTAATATCACCAATTCCCATAAAACAAGAAAAGTCTTTTTCGGCAGTTTATTGATTGCCACCGCACGGATAATCACTACCGCAGTAATGAAAGCAGCCCCCGAAAAGCTCATTTGCAGTAAATTCATTTACACCACCTCATTCCAAATCTTCCACAATCTGCTTGAGCTTCTGAATCTGTTCAGCGGAAAGCTTTTTTCTGCCTAACAGGGCTGCAAACAGTTTGTCAACTGAACCGTCATAAATCTTGTCAACCAATTCTTTTGTTTCCGCTTCCTGTACTTCTTCTTTGGGAATAAGGGCATGGCACATGAAATTAGGCTCGGAACGTTCAATCGCCCCTTTTTTGATACACCTTTTTATCAGTGTGTAGGTAGTATTCATGTTCCAGCCAATTTCTTTTTTCAGAACGTCGGATATGTGTTTTGCAGTGGTGTCGCCCTCGTTCCAAAGCACACACATTACTTTCAATTCTGAATCGAAAAGTTTAATATCCATTTGTTTCCTCCTTTCCACAAGACCGCAGTAGTTTCTGCTTGATTACACATTACACCTTTCTTAATCGGTTGTCAACACTACCGCAGTAGTGTTAAGAAAAAATTCATAATTTATTTTCTTGAATAGATAATGAAATGAGAGGGCTTCCGCAGCAGTCGGCACTGTGCGTAATGTGCATAACTTGCTATCTTATGGAGTTGTGGGAAAGTCCGTTTGCAGAATGTGGGAAAGCTGCTCTTTAGCTTTTCCATGTTCTGTGAACGGACTTTTCCATAACGGAATAGCAAGTTATACACATTTCCATGGTGCTTGTCGTTTGCTCTTTGGTTCGGAATAGTGTGGTGCTGGCGGTCTATCTCTTGTTTTCGGTTGTTTGCTTCTTTACTGTACATGAGCATTTGCACCGGGATTATCGTTTCCATATCCTTCGAGAAGATTGATAACTCCCCACACGCCTACACCTGCTCCGATAGCGGTTACTACTGTTTTAAGTCCTGTTACTGATGCTGTAAAAAAGCTCATTCGTTTGTCTCCTTTTTCCTGAAAAATGAAATAAAAAAGGGAGCTGTTCTGATTTATGATTTTTCAGAAAAACTCCCATAACAATAGTTCCAATATTTAGTTGTAAGGTCACTTCTGGACGCTGTGACCAGAAGTTAAGCTGTGATTTCTCCGACATCGCATACCTCATCCACCATATCATTCTGCTTAAAACGCAGTTTGTTCCGGTTCTTGACGTATTTTTCAATGTCAAATTCATTCTTTTTGTCATAATCGGATAACAGCGGGTACTGCTTATGCTTCGTTATATCAAATTTATCTGAGAAAAAAGGTCTTACACCTCTAAGCTGCATGATACACTTACTGCCATCCATGACCGCAATCTCGTCCTGACTCATTAACTCTTTTCCGGTCTTTTGATAATTCAGACCGTAGGACTGGCTCGTACCTCTCGTATCCGAGGTATTGTAAAGGTCAATCGTTTCTTTTCCAAGGATTTCTGCCAGATCTTTCAGAGTATCTTTCTCCTTTCCTCCCAGAAACAGGGTAGTGTCGCAGTTTCCTTCAATCGTGGAAGCGTTGTCCCGGTACAGAGCCTTTAGCTGTGACTTTGACTGCAAAATAATAGAAGCTGATATTTCCCTGCTACGGATAGTAGCAATCAGCTTCTCAAACTGTGGAATCTGCCCGATGTTCGCAAACTCGTCCAGTAAACACCGGACGTGAATCGGCAGTCTCCCGTTATATACATCATCTGCCTTGTCACAAAGCAGATTGAACAACTGCGAATACATGATACTTACAATGAAATTGAATGTCGCATCAGTATCCGAGATAATGACAAACAATGCTGTCTTTTTTTCTCCCAGAGTATCAAGCTCCAGTTCATCATAAGAAGTCAGGTCACGCAGCTCCTTAATATCAAATGGCGCCAACCTCGCACCACAGCTAATCAGAATTGATTTTGCTGTCTTTCCTGCCGCCAGCTTGTATTTTTTATACTGTCTGACAGCAAAGTGGTTCGGGTTCTCCTGTTCCAACTCCTCAAACAGCAGATCAACCGCATTTTTGAAATTCTCATCATCTTCCCTTGCTTCACTGGCATCTACCAGATCAATCAGCATGGAAAAATTCTGTTCCTCCTCCGGTGCTTCGTACCAGATATATGCGATCAGGGCTGTATAATAGAGCTTTTCCGCTTTCACCCAGAAATCCTCAGAGGCTTGCTGTCCTTCCCCTTTGGTATTTACAATGATTGTGTTTACGAGTTTCAGAATATCCTTTTCGCTACGGATATAAGCGAAAGGATTGTAATGCATTGATTTTGCAAAGTTAATCGTGTTCAGCACCTTGATCCGGTAATTATTCTTAGACAGCATTTTGCCACATTCCACGAGGACTGTGCCTTTGGGATCAGTCACAACGTAGGAACTGTGCATCTGCATGAGGTTCGGCTTAACAAAAAATCTGGTCTTGCCGGAACCGGAACCACCGATTACAAGTATGTTTTTATTTCTCGCATACTTCGGCTGTTTTGGTCTGCCCGACATCATAAGTCTCTCCGTTGCAGTTAATAATACGTTGTTCTCGAATACAGGATCAACATACGGTTCAATATCCTTGGCGGTTCCCCACCTTGCTGAACCGTACTCCACTCCCTGCCGGAATTTCTTTGCATTTTTCGCTTTATAATAAACTACCATACGAAATCCAATTCCGCAACCCACTCCTACCAGTAAATCCCTCGGCAGAAAACTTGGTAGCGGATTATGGAACGCACCTCCAATCCCATTGATTGTGTCCAACACCTTCTGTAAGGTGTTATCACCTGCCTGCTGTCCATACAGCCATGAAACCTTATTCAGAACATACCCGAAGATCACATAGGGAGCACATTTCAGGGCAAGCTGCTTTTTATTTACCCCTTTTGTTTTTTCTTTGAGAGTTTTCGGAATTGACTGCAAATCTTTCACAATCCCGTCAATGACCTTGCTTATAAGCTCTGTCCCTTGTCCTTATTTTTCTCTCTGCTGCGCTCCTTATTTTTATTCTGTGCAACAATCTTCTGAAGTCCTTTCAGTTTCTGTCTGAGTGACGGACGCTGCTGTTTTTTCTCATTAACTTTGACAAATTCCTTGAATGCCTGTGCAATCACATCGGCATCCTTGCCCTTGAAAAATACAAGATACTTGGGTGGTTCCATGGTCTTATCCTTTTTTACTGCGAAATCGACATTGTATTTCCTTGCAACACGCTCAAAGGATTTAATATTGCTATCCGTAACCTCAATGGACTTTGCACCCTCTCCCTGACCGACCAGCTTTTTTACCGGGATTTTCCCATGGGAAGGCTCCTTATGCTTCTGGTGTTCCAGATACATCTTCATCGCCTTCTGTAACACGCTTGCGGTCAGTTTGGAAGTCTTGATTGCAAGAGCAATGGTTTTCTGTGTTGTTTCCTCCTGCACGGTGTACCTCCTTCCTTATCTGCACCAACTTGATTTAGGGTGGAACCAACAGCCTGTGAAGCTGTGTTTTCATTGCCATACTTACTGCTCCTCCCCTTCCTCAAGGTCTTTATCCCACCAGTTCATTTCTTCCTCATAAAAATCCTCGAATATATCAGCAGGAATATTTTCTTTCTGCTTTCTCGCTTTCATAATGTCTCTTGCTATTTTTGCCACAATTACCACAGCAATAACAGCAAGCAATAATTTCTTCACATCTTTTCTGTTCATTTCCTTTTCCTTTCCACTTCTGGACGCCGTGACCAGAAGTTGTTGCAATAAAAAACAGATACAAAATCTTTCGATCTCATATCTGCCTTAACGCTGTATATTTTTCTATATTCTTTTTGATTAGTAGAGCTTTGCACCTGCCGGAATTGCATCATCCAGCATAACTAAATTAAGCTTTTCCTCTCCATTTACTGTATGAACAGCGGATAAAAGCATACCACAGGAATCAATTCCCATCATACTTCTAGGTGGTAAATTTGTAATTGCAAGTAATGTCTTTCCGACCAGTTCCTCCGGTTCATAATATGCATGAATACCGGAAAGAATAACTCTGTCAGTTCCTGTTCCATCATCTAAAACAAAATGTAACAGCTTTTTGCTTTTCTTCACAGCACTACATTCTTTTACTTTTACAACACGGAAATCTGACTTGCTGAATGTATCAAAATCCACCATTTCCTCAAATAATGGTTCTGTTTCCACCTTTGGCTCAACAGGCTCAGTAACCTGTTCTTCTAAATTCATATTTTCATCGCACATATTCATTTCCTCCAGACATAATAAGCTAATGCCCATTATAGCAGAAAAGCTGTGCTTTGAGAAGAAATTCCTAACTTGAAAATCGTGTACATCTTTGCACCGATCAGATTATCTTCTATCCATACATCATCGAGCAGCAGACAATGTGATAACACTTCCAGATTTTCCATGTTTATCAGCCGTTGAACAACAGTATTTGTATTCTCCGGTATTTCATGAGCTTCCATTGCAATATCCCGCCTTGCTTCCCTGCAATACTTATACAATCCCAAGATATACTTATTCGACAGGATAAAACCATACGCATCATTATTCAGATATATCATTTTATGCTTTTCCCATTCCTCCGGCAATGAAAAATAGCACTTTGCTGTTTCGATATAGCAGTCTCCCTCATAAGTAGGCTTCATCTTCCTTTCCTGCCGGAGCATCTGATGATATATCTTTTCCCGGTCAAATATACTTCTTGCTCTGGTAAAATCAGGTGTCCTTCCACGCATAAAAGTGTAAACATTATTGATCACCGTTTTTCCCGCTAAAGACTTGTAATTGCCTACCCTGTGAAGGTACTGCAATACCTGTGTCAGCTTCTCCACAGAAGTAATCTCTTGATAATTATTTGTATCAATCTCCATTTGTTCAAAAGATAATGGTGTGCTTCCTTTTTTGATTTCACGCTCCATGATACGCTTGGTGTCTCTCATTGATTCCATATCAGTTCCTTTCCACTTCTGGACGCTGTGACCAGAAGTTATAAAATAAGCAGGTATAAAAACTTTCATTTCATACCTGCTCCTATTCAGCAAGAAATTCTCTTTCCTGCAAGTTCCATTATGATATTGATTACTTCCCTAATGATTGCAATAATTTTTATTGCAAGGACAATCACTCCGATCATGCCGCCTATGACTGCGTCAAGTGCCAACACTCCAATGCTCCCTGCAATTCCAAAATTGCGAGGTATCAGCAGTACGAGCATCTTTTGTATGCCGAATGGAAATCCACTCATAATCCAGAATTGAAACCAGTTTACTCCGTTCTCTCCCAGACATATCCAGTAACACATATTCAGCCATACTGCAACAAATGCCAGCGGCAAAATCACCTTAAATAATACCCTTTTCATGCCATCCACCTCCATACATATCATGCTGCACTTCCTGCTGATAGAAATGATTTATCGTAGTTGGTGCATTATAAAGTGCTGTTATCATATACGCTTTGATATTTGTAATCTTTGTCGTTGTCTCTTTCATGCAACCAATCACATATTCCAGATGACTGCTGTTCAGTTTCAAGAATCTGGATTTTACAAGCTCATACGGATAATCCTCACCTGCAACTCGAATTGATTGTCTCTTTACGCACACTACTTCGCAGATTATCCCAAATAATTCGTCATAAAGTTCTTTTTCACCATAACCATCATACTTCATGTGATGATCATAATTGATATTTTCTTTAATCAGTTCTATGTATGCCTGTGCATCATCCATCGAATCAATCACATCATCTTGTGGCTTTTCTGTTGCAGATTGATTGATAGGATTGTTATAACTCTCCTCAGTATGGTTATAATTAGTCTGATTCATATAAGTCTGATTATAGTTAGTATAATTAGGGTTCGATTCTCCGACTTCTTGAGGTTCGATTTCCGAACTTCCAGAGGTTTGATTTTCTGACTTCCGAAAGTTCGATTTTCTGACTTCTTGAAGTTTGATTTTCTGACTTCCAGAAGTTCGATTTTCTGACTTCTTGAAGTTCGATTTTCCGACTTCTGTGATTTCATCAGCATTAGCAGGCTCTTTTTCGTCCATCTGCTCTGAAATTGAAGCAAAATTTTTCACATAAATTATATCCGGTTTTCCAAGTCCTCTGCGCACCTTTTCTACCAGACCAATTCCTTTTACAGAATCAAGCTCTGCCAATACCTTAACAGCTTTTTCCTTAGCGCATCCCAAATCCTCCATAATGCTGTCTATGGTATAAATGATGTATGCACGATTTTCATCGTCAAACCATTCATTTTTCATAGACAGCGACATACGATCAAGCATAAGTCCATACAATAATTTTGCATCACTGGACAGCTTCTTAAATCTCTCGTCCTTTATCAGCAGGCGTGGAACACGATAGAATGAGAACTGTTCCGCTTCTATTCCGTAATAATAGTCTAGCTGCAAAATTTCTCCCATTCTCGTCTCCTCCTTCCTACTGCGTATTTTTCCAGTTATCTAATAGCTGAAATATTATTTTTTCTATATCATCTGTGCTGTATGTATCCGGGAAATAACTGTTAATGCGTTCTGTTTTTATAACAACCTTACGCTCTACTGGCTTTTCTTTCTCCAGAAGCATACGCACCATTGGAAAGGTCAACTCTCCTTTTTTGTCACTTTCCTTCAGCATGGCACTCTGCTGTTTGGTTATGACAGCATTGGTGTCCTGTATGGCAACCAATACCCATTGCTGTGCATCCTCTGATAAAAACGAGATGTCCACCGCCTGCATAATGCCTATTTTCCCCGAATCCACCATATCAAGCAACGGTTCCGATAATCGTGAAATCCATATATATCTTTGAACAGTTTTTGCACTCTCTCCTGCAGCTCCTCCCAGTTCGTCCAGCGTAAGTCCACCTGCTCTGCTTCCCTGATGCTTCATGGCTTCGTATTTCATGCGATATGCCTTCGCTTTTTCGCTTGGAAGAATATCTTCTCTTTGAATATTGCTGTCCACCATGATAATCGTGGCTTCATCGTCCGTATAATTACGAATAAACATCGGCATTGTATCAAGTCCTACAAGCTCACACGCATGTCTCCTTCGGTGTCCTGCAATAATTTCATAGCCGCCCTCAGCTCTTGGTCTTGCAATACCCGGCATCAGCACGCCATGCTCTCTGACACTCTCCACCGTCTCCTGCATCTTTTCATCGTCCAGTACCTTAAATGGGTGACCTTTGAACTCATGCAGTTCTGATAATGCAATTTCCTGTACCTGCTCTATTCCTGCTTGTGGCTGTTCAGTTCCAAACAAATCATCAAAACTATTCAGCTTTACTTTAGCTGCACTTCCCACCTTATTCATCTGCAAGCACCTCCTCTGTCAAAGACTGATAGGCACTTGCTACTTTTCCATTTGGATCATGCTCATAAATACTGACACCCTCCGCAGAAATCTCCGCAGCTCTTACGGACATCGGAATACTGTTTTCAAATATTCTAACCTTGCTACCATAATTCTCCACAACCAATGCACTGATGTCTTTTGCATAGTTGGTTCTGTTATCTACCATCGTAAGCAGGATACCTTCAATCTCCAGTTTGGGATTGATCTGTCTTTTTACTTTTCCTATGGTCTTAATAAGCTGTTCCAGACCTTTTACCGGAAGATATGCAGCCTGCACAGGAATAAGGATACTGTCAGCACTTGCAAAGGCATTTATGGTAATCATGCCAAGCGAAGGCATACAATCAATCAGAATGTAATCATATCTTTCTTTCTGCTGTTCTATGTAGGTACGAAGCACAAGCTCTCTGCTCATTACATTTACCAGTGATACCTCCAGTCCGGAAAGTTCTATATTGCCCGGCATAAGGTCTACACCCTCGTCATGCTTCAATATGCCATAATCCGGCTCCATATCTTCTTCATTGATGATATTCGCCATAACGGTTGCAAGAGATGCATCCAATTTATCCGGCTCCTGAAAGCCTAAACTTGCAGTAAGACTTCCCTGTGCATCTGCATCAATCAGAAGCACCTTTTTCCCTTTTTTTGCAAGTCCAATACCTAAATTACTCGTTGTGGTGGTCTTTCCGACTCCACCTTTCTGGTTTCCTACTGCTATAACTTTACACATGATGAAATTCCTCCAAATTCTACTATTATTCTTTTACATTGCTCTTTTTTACTTCTACATACGATCTATAATATTTATCTGTTCCCTTGTTAGGGTAGAGGTCTGACATTTCCAGAACCTCTACCTTTGGGTGTCTCTGCATGATTTTTTTGAACCATGTAATATCATTTTTTGTTCCCATCAATCGAATCTTTAACATCAATCATTTCCTCCAAACATTGCATACAAATTTTTATTGTATGTGGCATACTCCGGATAGCGAATCTGTATTGCCTGCCAAAAATACGGTGCATAGCAACAGCAGAACAAATCCTCTACTGAATATCTCCGGCACTCATCCACCTGCTCCTCTGTGTCCTGCTCATCATCTACGCTCGGTGTTCCGTTGCAATACAAATTGAAAGCCATTCTAACAACCTTTGCGCTTCCGCTGGTCTGCCATCCTTCATACAAACACTCCGGTTTTACACAGCCAGTCTTAAAGTTATAAATTTTATCCACATTTCTTCGTGTATCCTCGTTCATTCCAAGGCAATAGCAAAGTGCCTTGTGATATACATCTGCTTCTCTAACTTTCTGAATTTTTTCATAGTAAAATTTCTCATGTGCTTCACTGATAAAGTTAATATTTTCTTTTTTTGCTCCTAACGCTGTACTGTTCATACTGACTTCCTCCATTTTCTTATTTTGTTCCGTTGACCATAACAAAAAAGGACATTCCTCTAAAATTTCTTTTAGAAAAATGTCCTTATAGTACAAAATATGAACTTGAACTGACTCGATTTTAATTTAAAATCGTTTGTTTTAACCCTTTAAGATAGGTTATTTTGTCGTACTCCTGTCGTACCATACAAGTCGGAAGTCCGCAAACTCTTGATTTTACTGGTCTTTTTTATCCAGTGACTTCATCGTCGGGAATAATAAAACATCTCTGATCGCCGGTGAATTTGTCATCATCATAACCATACGGTCGATACCGAATCCGATACCACCTGTTGGAGGCATACCGATCGCAAGGGCATTTAAGAAGTCCTCATCTGTGTGGTTTGCTTCCTCATCACCTGCTGCAAAAGCTTTCTCCTGAGCTTCGAAACGTCTTCTCTGATCTTCCGGATCATTTAACTCAGAGTAGGCGTTTGCCATCTCCCATCCGTTCATGAAGAACTCAAAACGCTCTACATAGTTCGGATCTTCCGGTTTCATTTTTGTTAATGGAGAGATCTCAATCGGGTGATCCATAACAAATGTTGGCTGAATCAGGTGCTCTTCTACATACTCCTCGAAGAATAAGTTTAAGATATCACCTTTTTCGTGTCTCTCTTCGTATTCAATATGATGCTCTTCTGCAAGTTTCTTTGCAGCTGCTGTATCTGGAACTTCGTTGAAGTCGATATTTGCATATTTTTTGACTGCGTCTACCATTGTGATCCGCTCAAATGGTTTGGAGAGATCCATGGTATGCTCGCCGTATGTGAGGATTTCAGAACCTGTTACCTCTTTTGCGATATAGCGGTATAAATTCTCTGTCAGATCCATCATGCCGTGGTAATCTGTGTAAGCCTGATATAACTCCATCAGAGTGAACTCCGGATTGTGTCTTGTATCAAGACCTTCGTTACGGAATACACGTCCGATCTCATATACACGCTCCATACCGCCAACGATCAGTCTCTTTAAGTATAACTCTAAGGAAATACGGAGTTTTAAATCCTCATTTAATGCATTGAAATGAGTTTCAAATGGTCTTGCAGAAGCACCACCTGCATTGGATACAAGCATAGGTGTCTCTACTTCCATGAATCCCTGTCCATCTAAATAACGACGGATGCTGCTGATAACCTTGGAACGTTTTACAAAAGTATCTTTTACATCCTCGTTCATGATAAGATCCACATATCTCTGGCGATATCTTGCATCTGTATCTGTCAATCCGTGATATTTCTCCGGTAAGATCTGTAAACTCTTGGATAAAAGTGTGACTTCCTGTGCATGGATGGAAATCTCACCTGTCTGTGTTTTGAAAACTTTACCTTTGATTCCTAAAATATCACCCACGTCATATTTCTTGAAATCTGCATAAGATTCTTCCCCGATCTCATCGCGTGCCACATATGCCTGGATACGTCCTTTTAAATCCTGAACGTTACAGAAGGAAGCTTTTCCCATAACACGTTTGAACATCATACGTCCTGCAACAGTCACTTCCTGGCCTTCCAGACTCTCGAAGTTGTCTTTGATGTCTGTGCTGTGATGTGTCACATCATATTTTGTGATCTCAAATGGATTTTTTCCGTTTGCCTGTAATTCATGTAATTTGTCATAACGAACCTGGATAAGCTGGTTTGCATCCTGCTGCTGTCCGCCTTTTTTCTGCTGGTTGTTCTGTTCAGCCATTTTCATCCTCCATCCGACTGCCTCTTCGCACATCCTGTCTCCCACCTGTAATACTGTGGAACTGGATACGCAAAGTCTGTCTTAGTTTGCTCTGTGAATGGAAAGCACTTTGTATTCAAACTCTCCACCCGGTGTTTCAACTTTTACAATATCTCCTACCTGTTTGCCAAGTAATGCCTTTCCTACAGGAGACTCGTTGGAAATTTTTCCCTTTAAGCTGTTTGCTTCTGTGGAACCAACGATTTTATATTCTAATTCCTCGTCAAATTCAATATCTAAGATTTTAACGTTACATCCAATGCTGATCTTGTCGAGGTCAACTTCTTCCTCTACAACTACTTCTGCATTTTTTAAGATTTTTTCAATGTCTTCGATGCGGGCTTCGATATCTCTCTGCTCGTCTTTTGCTGCATCATACTCAGCGTTCTCGGAAAGGTCTCCCTGTTCTCTTGCCTCTTTGATCTTGGCAGCAACTTCTTTTCTTCTTACTACTTTTAATTCCTGTAATTCGTCTTCAAGCTTCTTAAGTCCTTGATAAGTCAGAATGTTTTTCTTGTCCATCTCGTTTACCCTTCTTTGTAATTACTTTCTTATTCCCTTTCCGGCGCTGCCGGATTTTGTATGTGCGGGTTTCTCGCACGCTTGTGCCCGAGTTGTCTCTCTGCTCAGTCTGAGTAAAATGCCTCTTCAAATCTGTCTCTTACGGGCTTTTTTTTCTTATTTTGTCTGCTCTTGACAATCACAGTATTATAACCGAAAGGCACTATGATGTCAAGATTTTCCGCTATTTTCCAAGGTTTCTTGTGGATTGGAATGTAATTCTTTCCCTGAGCCAGAAGGTGGAAATAGCACTGTCCCTCCCACTCAAAATCCAGAACGAGTGTATCTCCCACCCCGGGCCGCATGTCTGCTCTGTCCGCCACACCCTGCGCACCGGAAAACGAACGGCTTTTCAACTGTTTTTTCGTGAAAATGAGCGGCATCAGACCGTTTTCCTCATAGATTTGTTCTGCAAATGCCTGAAAATGCGCCGGACGGTCTGTGTAAACCGTAAGATGGTTCAGTTCATCCGCAAGCTGGTCAAGCACTTCATCCACGCCCACCGGCTCAAAGATACTTTTTTCTTCGGATTCCTCGTCAATAATTTCCAGATGCAGTTTTTCCGGTGCTATCTGTTTCTCTTTTAAAATCTGTCCGAGCACAGGGACGAAATCCCTAAGATATGCATTAGGATAAGACATGTTGTCCCTCCACAGATTTTTAATTATTATATGCCAATACCTCTTCAAATAATGCCTGAAGCTGCTCATAATTTTCCACTTCACAGATTTTTGCACGGAGACGGGAGGAATTTTTATAACCCGCCGTGTACCATGCCGCATGTTTGCGCATCTCACGGATTCCGGTGTACTCCCCCTTAAATCCGATCTGCATCTGTGCATGGCGCAGGATCATGTCCGTGACCTCTGCAAATGATGGTTTTTCCAGTTTTTCACCTGTCGCAAAGTAGTGTAGGATCTGTTTGAAGATCCACGGATTTCCCTCCGCGCCTCTTGCGATCATAAAACCATCACAGTTTGTCTCATCCTGCATACGGATCACATCATCCGCCGTTAAGATGTCCCCATTTCCAATGACCGGAATGGAGACGGCTTCTTTCACCTGGCGTATGATATCCCAGTCCGCTTTTCCAGAATAGAACTGCTCTCTGGTCCTGCCATGTACTGCGATTGCTGCAGCACCGGACTCCTCCGCGATATGTGCCATCTCCACGGCATTGATATGATCGTCGTCAAATCCTTTGCGAATTTTTACCGTCACAGGTTTTTTGATCGCTTTCGCCGTTTTCTCGATGATTTTTCCTGCCAGAAGCGGATTTCTCATCAAAGCGGAACCGTCTCCATTGTTCACAACTTTCGGCACCGGACAGCCCATGTTGATATCTAAGATGTCAAACGGTCTCTCCTCGATCTGTTTTGCAATCTCACTCATGATATCCGGGTCTGAACCAAAGAGCTGGAGAGATACCGGTTTTTCTCTTGGATCTATGGTCAGAAGCTCCTCTGTATTTTTATTTTTGTAAAGGATTGCCTTGGCACTGACCATTTCCATGCATAAAAGCCCTGCCCCCTGCTCTTTGCACAGCAAGCGAAATGGCAGGTCCGTTACCCCTGCCATTGGTGCTAAAATTAAATTGTTCTCTAAAGTTACATTTCCGATCTGCAGCTTTCGAATTGAATTCATTGTTTTTCCTTATCTGTCCTGATGATTTACAGCTCCCGCTGTGTTTATGACTGATTTTTTGTCATTTTCTGCTGTCGTTATGACTGTTTGATCCTGCCTGATTTACGGTTCTGTTTTTTATAGATCAGGTTCATGCCTTTTAATGTCAGGTTTGGATCGTACACATCGATCATGGAAGTCTCACTCGCAATAATACGTCCAAGTCCACCGGTGGCAACCACTTTGATCTCACCTAAATTTGCTTCCTCTTTCATATGGCGGACAATGTATTCTGTCTGTCCGATCTGTCCATACACCAGCCCAGCCTGCATACTCGTGATGGTTTCTTTTGCAAGGATGCTGTCCGGTTTCTTGATCTCAATCTCCGGAAGTTTTGCTGCATCCTCCCAGAGTGCCTTTGCGGAAATACGGATTCCTGGGGCTGTGACACCGGATACGAACGCTCCGGTTGCATCTACAAGGTCATAAGTGGTGGCTGTACCGAAATCAAGTACGAGCACCGGACCGCCATAAATCTCATAAGCTGCCGCAGCGTCCACGATACGGTCTGCACCGATCTGACGTGGATTCTCTGTGACGATACGGATTCCCGTTTTTGTTCCCGGCTCGATTACGATTGGACGGATGTTTAAGTATTTGATCACCGCGCCCTCTAAGGAATGCATGACATTCGGAACTACCGATGCAATAATCGCATCCTGAATCTCATCGCAGTGAATGCGGTTCTGCTCCAAAAGATTTGTCAGAAGCATGCCGTACTCATCTGATGTACGCGGCATTTTGGTCGTCATACGAAAACTTGCTACAATTTCATCTCCATTGAATACACCTACTGTTATGTTTGTGTTTCCTACATCAATTGTAATAATCATGTTATTCCTCCAATTTATCAAAAATTACCTTGTAATATAATTCCAGTCCACGGAGCAGATCTTCATTTTTCTGGCGGAGTTCTTTGATCTTCAGTCCGCTTCCGATATCATCGTATAAAAGATCGTCCTCATTGCACGCGGTGCGGAACTCCAGATTTCCTTCCTCGTCAAAAACAAGCTGAAGGATTCCTCCGATATCTGCACAAAAAAGCACACACATGACTTTCAACTGATTTTTGATCTCATCCGGAAGATTTTTGAAATTCTCATTGATATAGAATTTCTGATTGTACGCACTCGCACCACAGAGCACAATTTCCTCTGGTGGCTGTATTTGATTTGTTTTCTTATTTTCACTCATATTTCTTTTCCTGTTTTATAAATATTGGTATTTACACGTATCCATAGATTCCTCTTACGGATACTTCGCCTGTGGAGACAAGCTTTCTACTCTCCCAGGTATCCACGATCAGTTCTCCTTTTGGCGTGATTCCCATGGCTTTACCCTCAAACGGTTCCTTAGGATCAAGCACTTTTACCTGCTGATGCATGTTCACAAGATGTGAATTGTATTCGTTTACAAGACCGGAAAGATCCTCTGTCTGCAAAAAAATCTCGTAGTAGTGTTCAAAGGCTTCCCAGATCCGCTCGACTAATTCTGCCCTGTGATAGTGTTCCTTTGTCTCTATAAAAAGTGAGGTTGCGACAGATTCAATGTCTTTCGGGAAACTTTTATTCTGCACATTGATTCCAATTCCCACTACAATATGATTTACATAATCAAACTGTGCACTCATTTCTGTCAGAATGCCGCACACTTTTTTTCCACTCATGATGATGTCGTTCGGCCATTTGATACTGGCCGGTCTGCCTGTCATATCCGTAATCGCCTTAGATACTGCAAGCGCCGTCACTAACGTAATCATGGAAGCATGGTTCGGATCGATTTCCGGCTTTAACACCAGCGTCATCCAGATTCCCTGCCCTGCCGGGGAGTCAAACCCTCTGCCACGGCGTCCTTTTCCTGCATCCTGTCTTTCGGCAATGACATAGGTTCCATTCGGCGCTCCCTCTTCTGCAAGCTGTTTTGCTCTGGTGTTAGTAGAATCCACCACATCAAAAAATGCAATTTTTTCCCCGATCCATCTGGTTTTGCGGACACTCTGCAGTTCACTCTCACTTAAAATATCCGGGACTGAGACAAGCCGATAGCCTTTGTTCTGGACGGCCTCGATCTCGTAACCGGCTTCTTTTAACTGATTAATTGCTTTCCAGACTGCCGTCCGTGAGACACCAAATTTTTCACACAATTCCTGCCCGGAGACATATCCATCTGTCTCACGGAGCAGGGTAAGTATTTCTGTTTTCATGTATTACTCCACGTTTCTACCGCAATTATTTTACATTTGTAATCAAATCTGTATGATCCTGATTGCGCTGCTTTTTAATCAGCCAGCGTTGCGAGCATGACTGCCTTGATGGTGTGCATTCTGTTCTCCGCCTCATCAAAAACAACAGACTGTGCACTCTCAAATACTTCATCGGTCACTTCAAGTTCGCTGTAACCGAATTTCTCGTAAACTTCTTTTCCGATTTTTGTCTTCAGATCATGGAATGCCGGCAGACAGTGCATGAAAATCGCAGTTCCTTTTGCCTGATCCATCACTGCTTTGTTCACCTGGTATGGCATCAGGTCATTCAGACGCTCTGCCCAGACTTCATCCGGTTCACCCATGGATACCCAGACATCCGTGTAGATAACATCTGCATCTTTTGCAGCTTCCGCAACATCCTCTGTCAGTGTGATGGTTGCCCCGGTCTCTTTTGCAACGTTTTTGCAGTATGCTACTAATTCGTCATTTGGAAAATATTTTTTATTGGTACATGCCACAAAGTCCATGCCGAGTTTTGCACATGTTACCATCAGGGAATTACCCATGTTATAGCGGGCATCGCCCATGTATACAAATTTAATTCCTTTTAACGTTCCAAGATGTTCACGGATAGTCAGCATATCCGCTAACATCTGTGTCGGATGGAATTCATTAGTCAGACCATTCCAGACCGGAACACCGGCGTATTTTGCAAGTTCCTCCACGATGTCCTGTCCGTAACCACGGTACTCGATTCCGTCAAACATACGTCCAAGCACTCTTGCTGTATCCGGAATACTCTCTTTCTTGCCGATCTGGGAGCCACTTGGATCAAGATATGTCACATGCATTCCAAGGTCATGCGCTGCAACTTCGAAAGAACAGCGGGTACGGGTGCTTGTCTTTTCAAAGATCAATGCAATGTTTTTTCCGATCAGGCTGTCATGTAAGATGCCTTCTTTTTTCTTTTTTTTCAGTTCAGCCGCAAGATCGATCAGATATAAGATCTCTTCCGGTGTGTAATCCATGAGTTTTAAAAAATTGCGTCCTTTTAAGTTCATCATTCTACCGTCCTTTTCTGTTTGAATTTTGAAATGCATCCCTTTTTCCACGAATAAAAGTTTACCGGCTGCATTTTCTTATAAGATAGAACGGGCTGCCACGGAATATTTTCCTGCGGCAGCCTCGTTTTCATGCTTAATTCTCTTTTCCGACCTCAACAACAGATTTTGCAAGACCTGCAATTCCCTGAATCTCGGATGGGATAATAATCTTGGTAGCTTTTCCGTCGGCTGCCTTTGCAAATGCCTCTAAACTCTTTAACTGAAGAACGCCTGCATCCGGTGCTGCTTCTTTTAACATACGAAGACCATCTGCATTTGCCTGCTGGATCTTGAGGATTGCTTCTGCCTGACCTTCTGCCTCGCGGATGGTAGCCTCTTTGTGAGCCTCTGCACGGAGGATAGCTGCCTGTTTCTCTGCCTCTGCATCAAGGATGGCAGATTCTTTTTTACCTTCTGCAACAAGGACTGTGGATTTTTTCTCACCTTCCGCACGAAGAATCGCTTCACGGCGTTCACGTTCTGCCTTCATCTGTTTCTCCATGGCATCCTGGATCGCTGCCGGTGGAATGATGTTCTTTAATTCCACACGATTTACTTTGATTCCCCAAGGATCTGTTGCAACATCAAGAGATGATCTCATCTTGGTGTTGATCGTCTCTCTGGATGTCAGTGTCTCATCTAATTCGAGATCACCGATGATGTTACGAAGTGTTGTGGCAGTCAGGTTCTCGATTGCCATGATTGGATTCTCAACTCCGTATGCATAAAGCTTTGGATCTGTGATCTGGAAGTATACAACGGTATCGATCTGCATGGTTACGTTATCTTTTGTAATAACCGGCTGTGGTGGGAAATCAACCACCTGCTCTTTTAACAAAACCTTTTTCGCTACGCGGTCGATAAATGGTGCTTTGAAATGAAGTCCTACCGACCAGGTGGTAAGATATCCGCCCAGACGTTCTACAACAATTGCATTAGCCTGTGGCACGATCTTAATACATGAAACTGCGATTGCAAGTGCAACCAGAATGAGCACAATAAGTGCGATAAGTAAACCCATAACATTCCCTCCGTCATCTTGTTTTGTTTTAGTTTTTGACTTCAGAGACCCTGCTATTCGTAATCCATCCATACATTTCTGATCACGATCTGTCTCTGTTACGTTCCATATTACTATATTTGCTATCAGAATACAAATAAAAAATTGAGGATGCCTTCCAAAGACACCCTCAACGCTGCTGTTCACCCGTACCCTGTTCCGGTAACCCGTTCAACTTATCTTAATAAAATACATGATTTCCGATCACAACACCTGCATGACCTGAACTTGCACGTCTGAAACAGGTTGCACCGCCTGTATTGTCAGTTCCGTTCAATGCTTCCTGTGCTGCCTGTAAGCAGGACTGCTTTGGTCCTTTTGCCGCTACATTTGCAACTGATCCTGCTCCAGCCGGTGGAAACTGACTCTTCTGGTAAATAACATCATGCACGGTACTTGGATAACCGCCTGATCTGACACGGTTCATAACAACTGCACCGACTGCAAGCTGTCCCTCATATACTTCATTTCCAGCCTCACACTGAATAATTGCTGCAAGCAGTGTCACATCATCCACAGTTGCCTCAACTGCTGCATTCTGTACCGTTGTCACTTCCGTAACCTGTGCTGCTTTTTTTGCCGCCTCTTCCTCAGCGATCCTTGCCAGCTCTGCCTGTTCTTCTTCAATCGTAATACCCTCGCCCAAAGCTAAGGATGTTGTGACATAATCTGCGCTGACATAACGGGTTGTTCCGCCATATACAACAGCTATCCATTTATCATCTGTCTCCACACCGGAATCAACTTTCAAGGTAGTTCCCTCGGAAACTGCTGTGATAACGGAAGCATTCTCATCCGCTTCGCTTCTGATACGAAGTCCATTGGTGAGAACCTCTGCCTCTGTATCAAAATTCTGCTGTGCGTAGGCAAGTGCCTCTGTTCCGGTCACGCAGTAATCATTGTTCACATATCCGTCCACATTTCCCGACGCAACATGTGTCCAGCCACTTCCTTCCTCCTGGATCTCTGCGACATCACCTTTGTATAATTTTCCTACGATCTCTGCATCAGCATCTGCGGAAGCTCTGACATATAAATAGTCATTGACGTCTGCCATAAGGCGGTTCTGCCAGAGTTCTTCTTCCTCTGTCTGCTCACTGTCTGCTGTTTCTGTCGAAACATCCGTCTCTGTACCAGATGCCGCATTCTCTGCCTGTACGGCAGTATCCGCATCTGCCACATCTACAGTCATTTCGGTCAGACCTTCCTCTGCAGCGTCTGCATCCTGCTCTGCCACATCACCGGATGTAACACGTGCAACATTCATCTGCTGCACATTCGCATCTGCCAGCCCGATATATTCGTAGGCATCGCTCTCATACTGACTCATAGATACTGCGATTCCTGCAATTCCATTTGTAGCTAAGTCAGTCGTTGTTGCCTGTGATGCCACACCTGTTTTATAATCCGCTGGTGCAGCCTGTGCGACCGAGGTCATCACTACCACTGACATGGCAACTGCAATGGCTCCTGCCGCTCTTTTCTTTAAATTCATAGAAACCTCCATCAGTGTTCATTACTAAATAATATTACACCTTTGTTGTGTTTTATTCATAATTGTTACAATTGTTACGGATTTGTTACAGGAGCGATTATAGCAAACAGATATAAAATTGTCAAGTTTTCAGGAAAACACCTCAGTGAGCACAGCATCGATCAGCTTCTCCGGAGCCTCTTTTTCCGGATTCTCACTGGACTTTTGCGCCATTTTATCATCCTGCGCCTGCTGCGTGATCTCCCGTGCCGTCTCGTTCTGCTTTTCGGATATACGGCTCAGTTTTTCTTCCAGTTCAAAAAATTGTTCTTTTTCTTTCCTTTTCCATTTATTTATCTTTCGTAATGTGACAAGTTCAAGCAAAAGCATCAGCCCAACTGCTGCTGCAAGAAGCTCAAGTGAATAGGAATACATCATCTGCATCACCACTTCCATCGTACATTACCTCTTTCTCGTAATTATTCAATCCCCGCCATTCTTCGGCAGCTTCATAATTACTGTCCTTCATGATTGCTATTACTTCATATTTACATTATAAAAATGTTTTTATTTTTTGAAAAGGGACTTGCCTGCAAAATCAATCGCAAGTTCCGACAAGAAAAGCACAAGTCATTTTCTTGACTTTTTTGCATATGGGTATTATAAATATGGAAGAATTGAAGTGCAGAATCCATGCTTTTTTGCACAGAAAGGACTTCTTATGAAAAAAAT
>OOBO01000921.1_pt1 | contig 22491 bp, 16 predicted proteins | sample 1671031 | NCBI WGS metagenome assembly OOBO01 (sample SAMN06348115, study PRJEB24527) | human gut metagenome | biome: human gut; feature: ankylosing spondylitis patient; material: feces | host: Homo sapiens | place: China | collected 2015-10 | reverse complement strand
CCTGTAGCTAGCGTTCATCCTGAGCCAGGATCAAACTCTTCATTGTAAAAGTATTTTTATCATCCCTTAGGATGACTTTTTTGCTCTGTTCAGGACGCCGTAAATTTATTGACCTTATTCAAATACCTATTAGTCTTAATTGTATCACTACTTCATAAGACAAGTATTGACGGTTCTATTTTTTTACTTGTACTACTTGTATTGTTTATCAATATTTCAAAGAACTAACGTGGCTTCCGCCGCGCCTGCTTTCTTTGCGAAAGCGGATGCAAAGATAAGGACTTTTTCAGATAACCTCCAAACTTTTTTCGAAGTTTTTTTGTTTTTATTTTCTGATGCCTTAATCTTGTAACAGAATGTCAATCATTAGGCTCTGTCTCTCTAGCAAAGCGGGTGCAAAAGTAGATAACTTATCAATAACATCCAAATATATCTGACTATTTTTCGGTTCTTTCTTGAAACTTTTTTGTAACTCATTGATTGATAACGATGTCATAGAGTATATTTTTTCAGATAGACACATCCTTATATGGAACACCTATACATTATTATATAGTATACCCAAATGTAAGTTCTATTTTCCTATACCTAACAGAAATTCTATATACATTCAAGATTCCACGATCCACTTTTCGATATTACGAGTTTCTGCGCTAAAATTTACTCCTATTTTAAAAAGTTTTCGCCCATCCGTCTCGAAAGGTAAAGCATAATGCTTATCGTTAATCTGTTGCAAAGCCTCTTCTGCTGTGCCATTCAGTTTAAATTCCATTATATAAATAAATTTATCAGTCTGCAAGACAAGATCAATGCGCCCTTCACTCGTATGATACTCTACCTTGGTGTAGAAGCCTAGCAGTTTAAAAACGATAAAAAGAACATTTTCGTAATGTAGTTCCTGATCCCGAATCACTTCGTAAGTAGTGTCTGCAAAGAAACTTTGCAGGCGGCGGAAGAAAGAGTTATAATCACCGGAACGCACTTCACGGACAAACTTCTGAATCTCAAAAGGCGACTCGACCTTGTTTACGTTCGCATAAAAAGGAAGCAGGAAGCGGATAAAACCTTCTTCCACTTCGCGATTGGGGAAACCCAAGCGATACATTCCAAATTCTTCATCATACCCCTTGATGGTGAGATATCCACTCTGATAAATTACCGGGATGGGATTGGTGGATTCAGAATCTATACTGTTCAACACTTGGACATCGGTCTCTTCATGTGCCATCCGCTCCAGGTCATAATGATGTTTTTTTAGCAATTTCACCAAATAGGTAGGCGTACCCGTTTCAAACCAATAACTACCAAACTCTTTACGCTTGAAAGCGTTCAGCAAACTGAACGGGTTGTACATGCCGATTGAATTGTGCGTAAAATGATAGCCATCATAACACTCTCTCAAATCTTCACAGAGTTTATCATACGTTATTCCACGTGCTGCTGCAAATTCATGTAGTTCCGCTTCCAGATTTTCATGGATTTCACGCTCGCTGACACCACAAATTTCGACATACTCATTCCACATTGAAATATCATCCAGATTATTCAAGTCACTGAATACACTGACTTTGCCAAACTTTGTCACGCCGGTGAGCAGAGCGAACTTTATATACCCGTCCTTCGTTTTCAAAGCGCCATAAAATGGCTTCAGGGTATTTCGGAATTGCTTTTGAAGTTCTTCATTGCCGATGGCTTGCAGCATAGGTTTGTCATACTCATCTACCAGAATAACTACACGTTGCCCCGTCTTTTCGCAAGCACGCTGAATGATACCGGCAAAGCGCAGGGAAAAGGATGTTTCAGACGGACGGGTGCCGTATTGGCTTTCCCAATATTCAAGATTATCATTCAATATTTTATCCAGACTTTCCGGCGTGTCATACTTCTCAATATTAAGGTCGAGATGCAGTATAGGATGCTTTATCCAATCCTTTTCCAACTTTTCCACAGCCAATCCTTCAAACAGTTCCTTTTTCCCTTGGAAATAAGCCTCCAAGGTAGAAATGAGCAGACTCTTTCCAAAACGGCGCGGACGACTCAAGAAGTAATAACTTCCGGTCTTGACCATTTGATACATTAATGCCGTTTTATCAATATAGAAATAACCGTCATTACGAATCTTTTCAAAATTCTGAATGCCGATAGGATAAATTTTATTGCTCATAATCTCTGCTTTTATAAATTAACGCCAGTCACCTGTCTTGCAAAGATATATATTTTTAATAGAACTCCTTCTCACGCAAGGTTAAAAGATTCTTTTCCTCAAGCCACTATTACCTCTAATTTTCCCTACAATAAAGTTTGAAAAATAAAAAAACATCTGCCACCTGCAACAAAATCGAAATAATAAACTGACTGATAAACAATTATAGCGTTGCAGATACCGTTGCAGATACGTTGCAGATAAAGTATCTGCAACACAGCGGTAAGAAGAAATATTGCACACCAAGCATCAAAGTTTATTTTCCTATCATTGAAGCGCTCGTTTCCAGCGTCAGAACTCCGGTTCCCAGGCGGGAAACTACAGTTTCCGCGCATGGAAACGAGCGTTTCCAGCCAGAGATACTAGCGTTTCCCGCTAGAGACACTGGAGTTTCCATATAGAGAAACGACAGCGAAACCGTAGCCGAAAGTATAAGGAACGATGGAATAATCGAATGGTTCTTTCATTGCTGTTTATCGGTTTTATTGTTATTAAATTCTACAAATGTACGGATAAAAAGGATAAACAGATAAAATATCCATGTTTATTTGCAAGAGCGGACAAATATGACTAACTTAGCAGAATATTATTAACAAAACAAAAGATGAAAATCACTCAATTAAGAGACAAGGACAAAACTACTGCGCTGACTACAATGGATATGGAAACGTGGATAGGAAAAACACGGACAGAAACAAAGACACAGCCTGTGTCCGCCTTCAGAGAAGTGTTGCGATATTCCCTGCCCGACTCACGCTGCTACGAAGCAGACAAGCTTCCGAAGATTCTTCCGGCTGCGGAATTCCGCAGGACGGAAGGTGGAAAACAAATGAAAATTTATAACGGAATAGTAGAACTGACCATCGGGCCGTTGTCAGGCGGCCCGGAGATTACATTGGTAAAACAATTGGCATGGGAACAGCCGCAAACTCACTGCGTCTTTACCGGTTCGAGCGGACGGTCAGTGAAAATATGGGCAAAATTTACCCGCCCAGACAATTCGCTTCCACAGAAAAGAGAAGAAGCGGAGATATTTCACGCGCATGCCTATCGTTTGGCCGTGAAATGCTATCAGCCGCAAATTCCGTTCAGCATTTTACCCAAAGAGCCTAGTCTGGAACAGTATTCACGACTGTCATACGACCCGGAACTTATGTACAGGCCGGATTCCGTTCCGTTTTATCTGTCACAACCATCAGGGATGCCCGAAGAACTGACTTATCGGGAAGCGGTACGCTCGGAAAAGTCACCGTTGACACGGGCCGTACCGGGATATGACACGGAGCGCGCTGTATTTATGCTTTTCGAAGCGGCTTTGAGAAAGACCCATGAAGAAATCTACGAAGCGGAAGATGAAGGTGCCCCCGAAAGAGGGGAAGACTTTCAGGCTGTGGTGACACAATTGGCTGTCAACTGCTTCCATTCGGGCATTCCCGAAGAGGAAACGGTGAAACGTACTATTTTCCACTATTACCTGCGCCGTCAAGAGGTGCTCATCCGCCAGCTGGTCAAGAATGTATATGAAGAACAAAAAGGGTTCGGAAAGAAGAGCAGCTTAGGGAAAGAACAGTACCTGTCACTCCAGACAGAGGAGTTTATGAACAGGCGCTACGAATTCCGTTACAACACCCAAGTGGGAGAAGTGGAATACCGCGAGCGGAACTCATTCCATTTTTACTTCAATCCTATCAACAAACGGGTGCTGAACAGTATCGCACTAGATGCGCAAGCCGAGGGTATTCCGCTATGGGACAGGGACATAAGCCGGTATATCTACTCCAACCGTATCCCTGTATTCAATCCGTTGGAAGATTTCCTCTACCATCTCCCCGTCTGGGACGGCAAAGACCGTATCCGCGGACTGGCGCAAACCGTTCCCTGCGAAAACAAGCATTGGGTCGACTTGTTTCACCGCTGGTTTCTCAACATGGTCATGCACTGGCGTGGGACGGATAAGAAATATGCGAATAATGTTTCGCCCCTGCTGGTAGGCCCGCAAGGTTGCCGTAAATCGACATTCTGCCGCAGCCTCATCCCGCCCGCCATGCGTGCATACTATACGGACAGCATCGATTTCTCACGAAAGACGGATGCCGAATTGTATCTCAATCGTTTTGCGCTCATCAACATTGACGAGTTCGACCAGATCAGCGCCACCCAACAAGGATACCTGAAACATATCCTGCAAAAACCGATTGTAAATATGCGCAAACCTTATGGAAACGCCGTGCTTGAAATGCGCCGTTATGCTTCATTCATCGCAACGAGCAACCAAAAAGACTTACTGACCGACCCTACGGGCAGCCGTCGCTTTATCTGTATCGAAGTAATCGGAACGATAGATACAAACAAGGCGATAGATTATGAACAGCTTTACGCGCAGGCCATGTATGAGCTCGACCACGGCGAACGTTACTGGTTCGACCAGTCCGAAGAGCAGATTATGACCAAAAGCAACCGTGAATTTGAGCAAGTTTCACTCGAAGAACAGTTGTTTTACCGTTATTTCCGTCCGGCCAAAGAGAAAGAGGACGGTGAATGGCTCTCACCGGCGGAGATTTTGGAAGATATAAAGAAAAACAGTGCCATACCGTTGTCAAACAAGCGGGTAAGTGTGTTCGGGCGAGTTCTCCGTAAACATGAAATCCCGTCGAAACGTGTACACAGAGGTACTGTCTACCATGTTGTACGAGTTTTATAAGACCAACAGATGCGTTGCAGATACTACATCTGCAACGTATCTGCAACAGGTATCTACAACGCTGTAATACGTTTATTTTCAATAAGATAATTCAATTTCGTTGCAAGTGGCAGATAAAACAGCACTTTACAAACTTATGTGTAGGTAAAGCTATCTTTCTGTTAAATTCTCAATGAGCCATAAACAAAAATCTCCCCTGCCTGTTACATAGGCAACTTAAACATAGTAACCTAAACATAAAAATTATGGCTAGAGAAAGTGTAAAAATTCTACAAGGGAAACTAGATGTAGAAAGTTTAATCGCACAGTTGAACGCAGCATTAGCTGAAGAATGGTTGGCATACTATCAATATTGGATAGGTGCATTAGTAGTGGAAGGTGCCATGCGTGCCGATGTACAGGGTGAATTTGAGGAACATGCCGAAGAAGAGCGCAGACATGCGCAACTGCTCGCTGACCGTATCATTGAGTTGGAAGGAGTTCCGGTGCTCGACCCTAAGCAATGGTTTGAGTTGGCAAGATGCAAATATGATGCTCCGCAGGGGTTCGACTCTGTCAGTTTGCTGAAAGATAATGTAGCTTCCGAACGCTGCGCAATCCTTCGTTATCAGGAAATTGCAGATTTTACCAATGGGAAAGATTTCACTACCTGCGACATTGCCAAACATATTCTTGCCGAAGAGGAAGAACATGAACAGGATTTACAAGATTATCTGACGGACATCGCCAGAATGAAGAAATCATTCCTCGACAAGTAAATTCTAATATAATAATTAGGCAAAAGAGGGTGTATCCTGCAGGGGATATTCCCTCTTTTATCTATTATAGTACGATAAAAACAAAACTATTTTAGAGTAAATCAAGAAGAAATCTTTCTTTTTTCGTATTTTTGTCCCAATATGCACGTTTAATCCAAGTAGATAACGAACATTAGCAAAAAAAGAATGAAAGTAATTGATTTAATACATAGCAACAAGAAAACTGCTTTTTCTTTCGAGATACTTCCACCGCTGAAAGGAACGGGAATAGAAAAGTTATATCAGACAATCGATACGCTTCGGGAATTTGACCCGAAATATATCAATATCACTACTCACCGCAGCGAATATGTGTATAAAGACCTCGGTAACGGATTGTTTCAGAGAAACCGCTTGAGAAGGCGTCCAGGAACGGTTGCCGTGGCTGCCGCCATCCAGAACAAATACAATATTACGGTAGTCCCGCATATTTTGTGCAGCGGATTCACACGTGAAGAAACCGAGTATGTGTTGCTCGACCTGCAATTTCTGAATATCACGGAATTACTGGTGTTGCGTGGTGACAAAGCGAAACATGAGTCGGTATTTACACCGGAAGGTGACGGTTATCATCATGCTATCGAGTTGCAGGAACAAATCAATAATTTCAATAAAGGTATTTTTGTAGACGGTTCGGAGATGAAAGTCAGCAGTACGCCGTTTTCATACGGGGTAGCTTGTTATCCGGAGAAGCACGAAGAAGCGCCTAATATCGAGACTGACCTTTACTGGCTGAAGAAAAAAGTGGAGAACGGGGCGGAATATGCCGTGACACAGTTGTTCTACGATAACAGGAAATATTTTGAATTTGTGGAGCAGGCGAAGGCGGCAGGTATCAATATACCTATCATTCCGGGAATCAAACCGTTCAAGAAGCTGTCTCAATTGAGCATGATTCCAAAGACTTTCAAAGTGGACTTGCCGGAAGACTTAGTGAAAGAGGCTTTGAAATGCAAGAATGACGCGGAAGCCGAGCAAGTAGGTATCGAATGGTGTGTAGCCCAGTGCAAGGAGTTGATGGCTCATGGAGTACCAAGTATTCATTTCTACTCTATCGGAGCAGTAGACAGTATCAAAGAAGTAGCCAAAATCATTTATTGATATGTTTTTCAGAGACGTAATCGGACAAGAAGAAATCAAGCAACGGCTCATTCAGGAAGTGAATGAGGGGCGTATTCCACATGCCCAGCTTATTTGCGGACCGGAAGGGGTCGGGAAAATGCCGTTGGCTATTGCATACGCACGTTACATCAGTTGCACCAATCGGGGGGAGACTGATGCCTGCGGAACATGTCCGTCCTGCGTGAAATTCAATAAACTGGTGCATCCCGACGTACATTTCGTATTCCCTATCGTGAAAAGCGCAAAGGGGAAAAAGGAAGTATGCGATGATTATATAGCCGACTGGCGACCGTTTGTTATCAATCATCCTTACTTTAATCTCAATCACTGGTTAGGAGAGATGGATGCGGAGAACTCACAAGCATTGATCTATGCCAAAGAGAGTGACGAGATTCTGAAAAAACTTAGTTTGAAATCCAGTGAAGGGGGATTTAAAATTACAATTGTATGGCTGCCGGAAAAAATGCATCCGGTGTGTGCCAACAAACTGCTGAAGTTGCTTGAGGAACCGCCCGAAAAAACGGTTTTCTTATTGGTATCGGAAGCGCCGGACATGATTCTGCCCACTATCCTAAGCCGTACCCAGCGCATGAATGTACGGAAGATTGATGAAGCCAGCATCGACCGGGTATTACAGACGAAATATAACATTTTGCCTGCCGACAGTATTTCCATTGCCCATCTGGCAAACGGGAATTTTATCAAGGCACTCGAAACAATTCATTTGAATGAAGAGAACCAGTTGTTTTTTGACTTGTTTGTCAGCCTGATGCGGTTGTCTTACCAACGGAAAATCAAGGAAATGAAAATGTGGAGCGAGCAAGTGGCGGGCATGGGACGTGAACGTCAGAAGAACTTCCTGGAATATTGCCAGCGCATGATTCGGGAGAATTTTATCTTCAACTTGCACCAGCGCAATTTGACGTATATGACAATTAATGAACAGAATTTTGCAACCCGCTTTGCGCCTTTTGTCAACGAACGTAACGTGATGGGCATCATGGACGAATTAAGCGAAGCGCAACTACATATAGAACAGAATGTAAATGCTAAAATGGTATTCTTCGACTTCTCGCTGAAGATGATTGTACTGTTGAAGCAATAATAAATATATAAACTTATGGAATATAAACTTCATAATGGAAGCGGTGGCCTTTGCTGCAAAGGATGCTCCCGACAAGATAAAAAGCTGAACACCTACGATTGGCTGGCGGACATTCCGGGCAATGCGGAAGAGAGTGACATGGTGGAAGTGCAATTCAAAAATACCCGGAAGGGATATTTTCGAAACAGCAACAAGATTAAACTGGAAAAAGGAGATGTAGTTGCCGTTGAAGCGGCTCCCGGCCATGACATCGGCGTGGTTACATTGACTGGCCGACTCGTTCCCCTGCAAATGAAGAAAGCAAACTTCAAAGCAGATACGGAAATCAAACGTGTCTATCGGAAAGCTAAGCCGGTAGATATGGAAAAATTCAACGAAGCCAAAGCCAAAGAACACGCTACGATGATTCGTGCGCGTCAGATTGCGTTGAATCTCAATCTGGATATGAAAATCGGAGACGTGGAGTATCAGGGGGATGGCAACAAAGCTATTTTCTACTATATTGCCGATGAGCGGGTAGACTTCCGGCAACTGATTAAAGTATTGGCCGAAGCATTCCGCGTACGTATCGAAATGAAACAAATCGGTGCCCGTCAGGAAGCAGGACGCATCGGCGGGATCGGCCCTTGCGGACGCGAACTTTGCTGCGCTACGTGGATGACGAGCTTCGTCTCTGTTTCTACCAGTGCAGCCCGTTTTCAGGATATCTCATTGAATCCGCAGAAACTTGCCGGACAATGTGCTAAGCTAAAATGCTGTCTGAACTACGAAGTGGACTGTTATGTGGAAGCTCAAAAACGTCTCCCATCAAGAGAGATAGAGTTGGAAACGAAAGATGGCACTTTCTATTTCTTCAAAGCGGATATTCTAAGCAATCAGGTTTCTTATTCTACAGATAAAAACTTCCCAGCCAATCTGATCACTATCAGCGGCAAACGTGCGTTTGAAGTAATCTCCATGAATAAGAAAGGGATGAAACCGGACAGCTTGCTCGAAGAAGAAAAGAAACCGGAACCGAGAAAACCAGTTGACTTGCTGGAACAGGAAAGTGTTACCCGTTTCGACCGCAGCCGGAATAATAAAGATGGCGGCAACAACGCTAACCGGAACAATAAAAAGAAGAAGAAGGGAAACAATAATAGTAATAATAACGGCAACCGCCCGCAACAACAAGCGGAAGGCGGAAATCGTCCGCAACAACCTCAACGGGAAAATGAAAACCGCCCGCAACAGTCAGAAAACGGCAACAGAGGGGAAAGAGACAACCGCCCGAGAAATAACAATAACAACAACCGGAACAGAGGACAGAACCAGGGACGGAATAATGAAAACAGACGTCCGGAAAGAGGATCAAATCAGGAACGTCCACAAGGACAGGAACGTCCGCAGCAACAAGACCGTCAACGCGAACAGCAAGGACAGGAACGTCAAGAACGTCGTCCCAACCACGAGCGTCCTTCCAGGCCGGAAAGAAATCAGAATCAGGAGAAACAGTCAACTAATGAAAAGCCTACTCAAGAATAGTATATTGAGTCTATTCAGCGCTTGCTTACTGACAGCCTGCAATGAACATACAGTGTATCACTCTTATCAATCCCTTCCCAACAAGGGATGGGGAAAGAGTGATACACTCTCTTTTCAGGTTCCCATAACTGACAGCGTTCCCACTACTCTCCGGCTTTTTGCGGAAGTCCGCAACAGTATCGAATATCCTTATCATGACCTCCATTTATTTATCAGTCAGAATCTACAGGATTCTACGGTATGGTGCACTGATACTATTGCTTTCTGCCTGGCTGACTCTACCGGAAGATGGACGGGACACGGATGGGGAAGCATTTACCAATCGGAAACTTTTATTACATCTGTTCGCCCTTTACATCCTGCAAATTATACTATTAAAATTATGAGCGGAATGAAAGATGAAAAGTTACAAGGATTGAGCGATGTAGGTATCCGTATTGAGAAGCAGTAAGATTAAAGTCTTCTGCCACGTCCTGCATCAATACGCAGGAAGATAAACAGCAATATCGTAAATCCCCATAAAGAAGAACCTCCATAGCTGAAGAAAGGCAATGGAATCCCGATAACCGGAGTTAACCCCAGCACCATACCGATATTAATAAATAAGTGGAAAAGGAAAATACTGACAACCGAATATCCATAAACCCGCCCAAAGTTGGAAGTCTGCCGTTCGGACAGGAAGATTAATCGTAAGATCAAAATCAGGAAAGCCAACAGGACAGCAGCCGAACCGACAAATCCTTGCTCCTCACCCACTGTACAGAATATAAAGTCGGTATCCTGTTCGGGCACGTACTTTAATTTTGTTTGCGTACCATTCAGGAACCCTTTTCCTGTCAACCCACCGGAACCGATGGCAATCTTGGACTGATTCACGTTGTATCCGGCACCGGTCAAATCTTCTTCCAAACCGAGCACTACTTTGATACGGACTTGCTGGTGAGGTTCGAGCACATTATCAAATACATAATTGCTGGAATACAGGAAGCCGACAGAACCGATTGTAAACAGGGCAATCAGGAAATAAGTACGCTGCCGCTCACTTAATGCCAAATAAATCAGATAGCCTATCACCACAATACAAAGCGTCCATTGCACCCAAACGAGGCTAAAATGTACCCAATATTCGGATATTAAATAAGCAATCAGTAATATAGCCAAACTTCCACCAATGATATTGCGGGTAGCAGACCATTTCTTACGATATACCCACACCATACCACCGGCAAATAATAAGATCAATAGTAATACGATAAATTCTCCCAGTGGTGTAGGAGTATCGGCGATAAAGACTTCATCAAAACGGATGCCGACCACAAAGTAGATTACCGCACATACGCCCGCAAAAAGCACTACTCCCGGCATTCCTTCACGATAAAGCACCAGAAAAAAAGCAAGATAAACCAATGCGGACCCTGTCTCCCGCTGCCCGATAATCAATAACATCGGGAGAAGAATGATGAATCCCAGGATAAAGGCACACTTTTCTTTCTTGATACTGAATGAATAAGAGTTCATGTATTTGGCCAACGCCAAGGCCGTAGCGAACTTGGCAAACTCGGCGGGTTGCAGGCTCACAGGCCCCATGACAAGCCACGAGCGTGACCCTTTGGTGTCCGGTGCTATGAAGATGGTAACAATGAGCAAGAGAATCATCCCCACATATATAATGTACGCGAACATATCATACATACGGTCTTCCAGCATCAACAGCACGAATCCGAGCCCGAAGGAACAGATAATCCACACAAACTGCTTGCCGGCACGGGTCGAGAAGTCGAGGAAGTCGCGTTCGCCATAGTCATAGCTGGCTCCGCAGACGCTAAACCATCCGCCAACAATCAGGAGCAGGTAAATAAAAATCGTTACCCAGTCCAGCGTTTTCCACAAACTATCGTTCCTCGTTACCATATAATATCACTCTGTTACTAAATTCTTCCGCCCTCAACTCGTTTTCCGGCGAGAGCTTGCCTTTCAAATACTGTTCCATCATCAGTGCGCCGAAAGGAACTCCGTAAGTAGCCCCCCATCCGCCATTCTCTACATAGACGGCAATAGCTATCTTCGGTTTGTTCATCGGAGCAAAGCCCATAAATACCGAGTGGTCGTGTCCGCGGTTCTGCGCAGTACCCGTTTTTCCACAGGCTTCCAAATCCGGAACCATCACTGACAGCATACGACAAGTTCCTCCGGTGGCTGCGCCACGCATCCCTTCTACGACTGATTCATAATGTCTTTTCTCAATAGTGGTATAACGTGGTACACGATAGATGCTGTCCAACTGATTGTCTTGGATTTCCTTTACAATATGCGGTGTCACAAAGTATCCTCTGTTAGCAATCGTTGCTCCCAGGTTAGCAATCTGAAGGGGAGTGGATAGAATTTCCCCCTGTCCGATAGAGATACTAATTACTGTCAGTCCGTTCCAATGTCCGCGATAGGCTTTATCGTAGAACTGCGCATTCGGAATCAGCCCCCGTTTCTCTCCCGGCAAATCAACTCCCAGTTTGTAGCCAAATCCTTGCGAAACCATGTGGTCTTTCCAGACCGTAATGGCGTTTTGCGGCGAACCGTATTTACGATCGCCAAACATACGGAACAATCCCCAACAGAAATAGGAGTTGCACGATGTAGCAATAGCCGGAATCAATGGCAAGGGAGATCCGTGAGCATGGCAGCCTACTGTTAATCTTCCGTAATGGAATCCATGTGAGCAAGGGAATGCCGGACTTTGTTCGGTTATGATTCCTTCTTGCAGGAACGTCAGTCCTTGCGCTGTCTTGAACGTAGATCCCGGAGGATACACTCCCATCAGGGCACGATTCAAAAGCGGTTTAGTCATATCACGTTGCAAGGCCAGATGGTTCTTGCCACGCTGGCGGCCAATCATCAAATGCGGGTCATAATTGGGAGAGGATACCAGACAAAGGATTTCTCCGGTCTCCGGTTCAATAGCCACAATGCTTCCAATCTTATTCTTTAATAAACGTTCGCCCAGCATCTGTAAGTCAATATCCAAACTCAATGTCAGGTTCTTGCCGGGAACGGAAGGACGGTCATATTCACCATCCATATAATGTCCCTGGATACGACCGTGCGCATCGCGAAGCAGAATCTCAATTCCTTTCTCGCCACGCAGATACTTTTCATACGATTTCTCGACTCCTAACTTGCCGACATAATCCCCACGGATGTAGTATCCTTCTTCATCCGCTTCCATTTCTTTTGCGGAGACTTCTCCGATATCTCCCAAAGCATGGGCGGCAGCATTGTACGAATATTGACGGATGGTACGCCGTTGAATATAAAAGCCACGAAACTTAAACAGCTTTTCCTGAAAGACACCACATTCTTCCGCCGAAAGTTGCGACATAAACAACTGGTTGGTATAGCGGGAATACCCCGGATTGCGGCGACGGTCTTTCATATCGCTCATTATTTTGAGAAACTGTGCACGGGTGATATTCAGCGATTGGCATAAATCGAGTGTGTCCAGATTCTCTATTTCCTTTGGCACGATCGTTATGTCGTATGCCGGCTGGTTGAATACCAATAGTTTACCGGTCCGGTCATAAATAGCGCCACGCGAGGGGTATTGGATCTTATTCAGAAAAGCGTTACTGTCAGCATTCTTCTTGTAGTCATCGGTCGTGATCTGCAATACAAAAAGACGTATCAGATAAATCAAAACAATGGAGATAGCAATGCCTCCGATTACAAATTTGCGCTTCTCTAAGATATAATCTTTTGCCATCGTTACTTCTTAATCCCTTCTATAGCTATGATACAGGTTACAGTCAGAATAGTGCAAAGAAGCACTCGCAACAGTAACAGCCAAATGCTGGTAAATGAGAAGAACTCAATGGAGAGTAATGCCAGACTGTGCACAAAAACACTTGCAGTGGTATATTTTAAGAAAGGACTGATTCCCATCGTCTTAAAAGAGGGAATAAAGCTATCCGGATTATCACGGGGCGTGAACAGACGAAGTAAAGAGGGACGAAGAAAGGCTAGCAGCACAGTAGCCGCCGCATTCATTCCCGGAGTATCGGAGAATATATCAATGGTCAGCCCGAAGAAAAAAGCCCACAACATCAGTTCATTCCGGGAAGTGCCGGAGCTGAATTTCAGAATAAAATAGATATAGAGAAAAGGAGTAGCATAGCCGGCAATATGTACACTATTAAGGATTAGCACCTGAAGAAGTACCAAGCCGATAAACCATCCGATTCTATGTATATAAGTAATAATCATTCTTTCATCACCTTATTTTCAAGTTTCTTCTGTTCTTCCTGACCTGTCCGGGCTACCACCCGAACGTCACTCAACTTACCGAAATCAGTAGCCAGCTTGATTTTCAACAGATAGGAAAGTCCGTCATTAGAGTCGGACATATCATCTACCGTCCCCACCATTATACCTTCGGGAAAGACGGTGGAGAAACCACTGGTAACGACTGTATCTCCCAAATTAAACTCTGCATGACGAGGCAAGTCTTTCAGATAAGCATAGCGCGAATCTCCATGTTCCCATTTCAGATAACCGAAATAATCACTGCCGATAATCTTGCAACTGATATTCGACTTGCTGTTCAGTACCGAAATCACCACCGAGTAGGAAGGAGAGGTTTCATAAACAATCCCTACAATCCCATTACCATCCACCACTCCCATTTCGGAGCGAATACCAGAAGAGGAACCTTTATCAAGCGTGATATAATTATCAACCAGATTCAAACTGTTCTTTATCACATGCGCTTTAAACAACTGATAATCCGCTTGCGGCACCTGCCGGATGCTGTTGATGGCCATAGAATCGAGCTGCTGCTCTCTCAATGCTTTTTCCAGATTAGTGATCTGTTGTTCGAGCACCATGTTGCGATCCAACAGATCTTCATTGACCGATTTCAGATGAAAATAAGAGGAAATCCCTCCCGAAACTTCATAAACCGCCCCCACAACCGTATTGGCAGAAGTGAAGAATGCACTCTGCTGATAACGGTTGAACCGAAATAACAAAACAAAACTGGCTACCTCCAATAAGATGAAGAGGAACCAGTAATTGTATTTCAGAAGGAAGTTTAATAAATTCCTCATCCCCGGTTTATCTCATTAAGAAAGAGAAACGGTCTACGTTCTTCAATGCCACCCCTGTACCTTTGGCAACTGCATGCAAAGGATCTTCCGCAATATGGAAAGGAATGTTGATCTTATCGGTCAATCTCTTATCCAGTCCACGAAGCAATGCACCACCTCCGGAGAGATAGATACCATTGTGCACAATATCAGCATACAGTTCAGGAGGTGTATTTTCCAATGCACTCAAGATAGCAGTTTCGATCTTTGAAATTGATTTCTCCAGACAGTGGGCTACTTCCTGGTAGCATACAGGCACCTCCATCGGAAGAGCTGTGATACGGTTCGGCCCGTGAACGATATAATCTTCCGGAGCATCATCACCCAGTTCGGTTAAAGCAGCACCTACATTGATTTTGATACGTTCTGCCATACGCTCGCTGACTTTCACATTGTGCTGACGGCTCATATATTCGCGAATATCCTCTGTCAGGTCATCACCGGCTGTGCGGATGGAGTTGTTGGAAACGATACCTCCCAAAGAGATAACGGCAATTTCCGTAGATCCACCACCTATATCGACAATCATGTTTCCTTCCGGAGCTTCCACGTCGATGCCGATACCGATTGCCGCAGCCATCGGCTCGAAAATCAAATAAACATCACGACCGCCAGCATGTTCCGCAGAGTCACGGACAGCACGGAGTTCAACTTCCGTACTCCCCGAAGGAACGCCAATCACCATGCGAAGAGAAGGTGAAAACAAATGGTTGCGAGTATTCACCTGCTTTATCAAACCGCGCATCATCTGCTCGCAGGCATAGAAGTCGGCAATCACTCCGTCTCTCAACGGACGGATGGTACGTATGTTTTCGTGGGTTTTTTCATGCATCAACTTCGCCTTTTCCCCCACGGCAATCATCTTTTCTGTACGGCGATCCAGAGCTACAACCGAAGGCTCATCCACCACGATTTTTCCGTTCGTGATGATGATAGTATTGGCTGTGCCCAAGTCCATTGCTATCTCTTGTGTAAAAGAAAATAATCCCATTCTTAATTCTTATTTTTAGTGTTTAAAATGACGGATACCGGTAGTTACCATCGCCATACCATGCTCATTGCAATAAGCAAAGGATAAATCGTCTTTTACCGAACCTCCCGGTTGGATAACAGCCGTAATACCTTCTTTATCTGCAATTTCCACACAGTCGGGGAACGGGAAGAAAGCATCGGAAGCCATCACTGCACCATTCAGATCAAAACCGAATGATTTGGCCTTTTCTATTGCTTGCTTCAATGCGTCTACACGCGAAGTCTGTCCTACACCGCTTGCAAGAAGTTGCTTATCTTTTGCCAATACGATGGCGTTGGATTTGCTGTTCTTTACAATTTTGTTGGCAAACAACATATCTTCTACTTCTTCCGGAGTAGGAGCTTTGTCTGTCACGGTTTTCAGGTCAGCTACCGTTTCAATATTAGTATCTTTATCCTGCACCAATACGCCATTCAGTAAAGCACGGAATTGCTTTTTAGGCAATTTAGCTTCTTTACGAACGAGGATGATGCGGTTCTTTTTCTGTCCCAGGATTTCGAGTGCATCCACATCATAATCCGGCGCGATAATCACTTCGAAGAAAATCTTGTTGATTTCTTCCGCAGCTTCTTTGTCGATGACACCATTCGTAATCAATACACCGCCGAAAGCAGAAACCGGATCACCGGCCAATGCGTCTTTCCAAGCTTCTAAAACTGTAGCACGGGAAGCTAATCCGCAAGCGTTGTTGTGTTTCAGGATAGCGAAAGTGAGGTCATCGAATTCGTCGATCAGGTCAACGGCTGCGTTGATGTCGAGAAGATTGTTATAAGAGATTTCTTTTCCGTGAATCTGGTCGAACATTGCTTCCAGATTTCCGTAGAAATAACCTTTCTGATGTGGGTTTTCACCGTAACGAAGTTGCTTCTGGCTATTAACAGAGCAACGGAAAGCAGAACCTTCGCCGGCATCGAAATAATTGAAAATAGCCGAATCGTAGTGAGAAGAAACGGCAAATGCTTCTTTAGCCATCCAGCGACGTTCTTCAAGTGAAGAAGTAGCGCCGTGCTCCATCAACATATCCAATAATGGTTTGTATTGAGCTTGAGAAGCTACGATGATTACATCGTTATAGTTCTTGGCTGCGGCACGAATCAGTGAGATTCCGCCTATATCGATTTTTTCAATAATGTCTGCTTCAGATGCACCGGAAGCTACAGTAGCTTCGAACGGATACAAATCAACAATAACCAGATCTATCTCGGGAATTTCATATTTCTCAATCTGTTGCATATCCTGTTCCAGGCCGCGACGACAAAGAATACCTCCGAAAATTTTCGGATGTAATGTCTTTACTCTACCACCGAGAATAGAAGGATAAGTGGTCAAATCTTCCACTGCCTTGCAAGGATATCCCAATGATTCAATAAACTGACGAGTTCCGCCTGTTGACAAAAACTCTACTCCCTCTTCATGAAGTTTGGTAATAATTTCATCCAAACCTTCTTTATGGTATACAGATACCAATGCAGTTTTTATTCTTTTAGACTCTGACATTGAATTGCTTATTAAGTATTTGATGCGCAAAGTTACGAAATATTGTTTATCGTACGTAATAAATAAGGTGTGAATTAATAAAAAAAAGCGTTGACTCTCCTCAACGGAAAATCAACGCCTCTTCGCATATATGCTCTCTATTCAAAAACTATTACCAGATAGATACTCGTTTTTCTTTAGGTACGAACATCGAATCCTGTTCGGTGATTTTGAATGCTTCATACCAATTCTGGATATGAGGAAGAGCACCGTCCACACGCCATTTGCCTAATGAGTGAGGATCAAGTTTGGTTAATCGGAGAATTTCTTCCGGACGGATATTTCCTGCCCACACATTAGCGTAAGCCAGGAAGAAACGTTGTTCCGGAGTAAATCCGTCAACAATTTCCAGCGGTGCGGCTTCTGTTGCATTCTTGAATGCCTGGAAAGAAACTTGCAAACCTCCGTGGTCGGCAATGTTCTCTCCAAGTGTCAGGCTACCGTTTGCGTGTACGCCCGGAGCTACTTCAATGCTGTCAAAGAAGTTAACCATCACCTGTGCCCGTTCTTCGAACTTTTTAGCATCCTCTTCTGTCCACCAATCTTTCAGGTTTCCGTCTTTGTCATATTGACGTCCCTGATCGTCAAATCCATGAGTCATCTCATGGCCGATTACCACGCCGATTGCACCGTAGTTCATAGCATCGTCCGCATTCATATCAAAGAACGGAGGTTGCAGGATAGCTGCCGGGAAGCAGATTTCATTGGTAGTCGGGTTATAATAAGCGTTCACTGTTTGAGGAGTCATCAACCATTCATCCTTGTCTACCGGTTTGCCGGCTTTGGCAATCATTTCGTTGTAATCCCATTCGTTGGCACGCTCGATATTTGCCCAGTAAGAATCATCTTTGATCTCCAGTGCGGAGTAATCTTTCCATTTATCAGGATAACCTATTTTTACATGGAAGGTAGCCAGTTTCTCCAATGCTTTTTCCTTGGTCGGTTCGCTCATCCATTCCAGACCTTTGATGCGTTCACCCAAAGAAGTTTGCAGGTTCTTCACCAGTGTAACCATACGTTCTTTGGCAGCAGCCGGGAAGTACTTCTCTACATACATCTGTCCTACCACTTCGCCAAGTACACCATCTACGGTGCTCACGGAACGTTTCCAGCGAGGCTGCATTTCTTTCTTTCCAGACATTGTTCTGCTGTAGAAATCGAAGTTCTGTGCTTCAAAATCATCGCTTAGATAAGAAGCGGCAGCATCTATCAATCCCCATTGGAGATACAGTTTCTGATCGTCCAGTGATACGGTGTTTATCACATCGGCTACTTCCTTCATAGCAGCAGGCTGACCTACGTTCACTTCGTTCAAATCTTTCAAACCGGAAACGGTGAAATAAGTATCCCAGTCAAAAGTAGGGAAGTTCTTTTTCAGCGTCGCCCTATCCATCTTGTTATAATTAGCATGAGGATCACGCAATTCCACTTGTGAGCGAGCCGCTTTCGCCAGGCGAGTTTCGATGTTCATCACTGCTTTCACCGCTTTCTGTGCAGTAGCCTCATCATAACCTGCTAATTGGAACATCTTGGCGATATGTTCCTGATATTTATTACGGATATTTTTAGTCTGCTCGTCATTCTCCAGATAATAGTCACGCTGTCCCATTCCGATACCACCTTGATAGGTCTGTACGATATTCATGGAACTGTTCATATCATCCGCACTTACAAACATGGTGAAGTAAGGACGGATGCCTTTCTTCTGGCTCTCTGCGATATATGCGTAGATTTCTCCTTTATCCTTGAGAGCGTCAATGGCTGCCAGTTCTGCTTTGATCGGAGCTACACCTTCCTGATTCAGCTTCACGCTATCCATTGCGATATTATAAAGATCACCTACTTTCTGCGCAGCACTGCCCGGTGCGTTATCTTTCTTCGCTGCCAATTCGGCAATCAATGCTTTCAGTTGTTCACGACTGTTTTCGCGCAACATGTCGAATGTACCGAAACGTGAATACTCGTCTGTCAGCGGATGATCTTTCACCCAACCTCCACAGGCATATTGATAAAAACTTGTACCCGGCATAGCCGTGGTATCCAGATTAGCAAGGTCGATACCGGACGTCAGCACGGCCTCTTTCTTACTGTTACATCCTGTTGTCATAAGGCATACGGCAAGAATTGGTAAATACTTGGTTACTTTCATATTGTATAAATAATTAAATAGTCTCTCTAATCAACAATCATCCTACCCGCAGTCCGGCACCGAGGAAGAAGGTGACCGACACCGAGGAACGCCTCGTTCCTCAACGAGAAACACCTGTTTCGACACCGAGAAACAGATACCCGCCAGGAATACCTTCTACCGAGGTATAACGTTTCTCTCACATAGTGCCCGGAAGTATGCGTTTTGTTCTAATTTTTCGTTTCTTCCAGTTCCATCGAAACCCGTTCCCACTCTTCAACAATGCCATCCAACTGTTGCTTCAGTTTTTGATGCCGTTCATAGAGCTGCATATCCGAAGCTCCTTCGGGAGTTGCCATCTTCGCTTCTACGATAGCAATCGCGGATTCGGTTTCCTCTATTGAGGCTTCGCAGTCCGCCACTTGGCGTTCGAGTTTCTTAATCTTCTTATTAAGTTCTTTCTGGGCTTCGTAAGAGAGCTTATTCTCCGAAGGCTGAACGGTTTCAGGTTGATTACCTTTAGCTGAAGCCGTAGGAGAAGCCGACAATCCTGCTCCTTTCTGAAGCTCGTTCAAGCTATCTATCTTTTTCTTTTGCAAGAATTCATAGATGCCTCCGAGGTGTTCTTTTACAAGTCCACCACCAAACTCATATACTTTAGTCGCAAGTCCATCCAGAAAATCACGGTCGTGGCTGACAAGAATCACTGTTCCGTCAAATTCGCGGATAGCTTCCTTCAAAACATCTTTCGAACGCATATCCAAATGATTGGTCGGTTCGTCCAGAATCAGTAGATTTACGGGTTCCAGCAGAAGTTTAATCATCGCCAATCGCGTACGTTCTCCTCCGGAAAGGACTTTCACCTTTTTATCCGAAGCTTCGCCTCCAAACATGAAAGCTCCCAGTATATCACGTATCTTCAGACGGATATCTCCTGTCGCTACCCGGTCAATCGTATCAAATACAGTCAGGTTCTCATCCAACATTTGTGCCTGGTTCTGCGCAAAATAACCGATTTGTACATTATGTCCGATCGTTAGTTTGCCTTCGAAATCAATCTCGTCCATGATACATTTCACCAAGGTAGACTTACCCTCTCCGTTCTTCCCGACGAAAGCCACTTTCTCTCCCCTGTTGATAGTCAGGTTGACATCATGGAAAACGACATGGCTGCCATACGCTTTGCGCACATCTTCGCAAATCACAGGATAGTTTCCGCTACGACTGGCTGGAGGGAATTTTAAACGCAAGGCGGAATTATCTTCCTCATCTACTTCGATGCGGTCTATCTTTTCCAGTTGCTTGATACGGCTTTGCACCTGTACGGCTTTCGTTGCTTTATAGCGGAAGCGTTCGATGAAGTCTTCTGTATCCTGTATTTGTTTCTGCTGATTTTCGTAAGCACGGAGCTGTTGTTCACGGCGTTCTTTACGCAGGACTACAAACTCATCGTACTTCACTTTGTAGTCGTAAATCTGACCGCAAGTGATTTCGATGGTACGGGTAGTTACGTTATTCAGGAAAGCACGGTCATGGCTGACTAATACGACTGCATTGGCACGTGTAGACAAAAAGTTTTCCAACCATTGGATACTTTCAATATCAAGGTGATTGGTCGGCTCATCGAGCAAAAGCACGTCCGGGCGACGTAAAAGCAATTTTGCCAATTCGATACGCATACGCCATCCACCAGAAAACTCCGAAGTAGGGCGTTCAAAATCTTCCCGGCTGAATCCCAATCCAAGAAGTGTCCGTTCGATTTCCGCCTGAAAGTTCGTACCGCCCATCATCAGAAACCGGTCGTTTTCATGCGTGAAACGGTCTATCAACTGATGATATTCTTCCGAATCATAGTCTGTCCGTTCGGCCAATTCCTGATTCATCCGTTCCAACTTCGCCTGAAGCTCAAATATATGTTCGAATGCCAGTTCTGCCTCTCCCATCACCGTCCGGTTGTCGGAAAGAATCATGACTTGTGGCAAATATCCGATGGTTACATCTTTCGGAGTAGCTACCACTCCGCGTGTCGATGACTGCAAACCTGCCAATATCTTCAGCATGGTTGATTTGCCGGCACCATTTTTGCCGACCAATGCAATGCGGTCTTTCTTATTAATTACATAGCTGACGTCCTCAAAAAGCGGCGTCGTATTAAATTCTACTGATAATCCTTCTACTGAAATCACTTCTGCTTCTGATTTATAACATTTTGGACTGCAAAGATACTGAATATTTATTAGATACTACTTAGTATGATACGTTATGAAAAACAAAAAAAGCAGTCATTCTTATGAATGACTGCTCTTTATCTTAATCAATGGCTCTTCTTTAGAACAACTTAGCAGGATATTCACCGGCATCTACCAATGCCTGAATCTTATCTACTACGCTCTGACGGTCTTCCGGATAAGTGACGCCGAACCACTTGCTGGTAGTATCCAGTACTTCAACAGTGGCAGTTCCGTCATTAATCAATTTATCTACCATCAATGGGATGAAGAACTCGCTCTTCAGGTTTTCCATATTCTTCGGATCGCTTAGGAAAGTCTTGAAGAATTCCTGGCTGTAAGCGAAGTAATCAGGAGTAAAGCCCCAGAAGTTCATACTTACCGGAGTCGTGTCGGGAGTAGCCGTCCATTCGCCATCATCACCGATATATTTCACTTCACCGTCCAGACGTTGAATCTTCGTACGTTCTACTACAGAAGTCAACAATCCTTTAGCATCTGTACTACAGATACCACGAGATACCGTACCGCTTTCGCTCAATGTATTTCCTACACGGAAACCTACCATCGAATAAACGTTCTTTGAATTTTCAGGAAGAGCAGAAAGGAATTTGCCCATTACCTGGAAAGAATCACGACCATAGAAATCATCGCAGTTAATCACTGCAAACGGTTCTTTAATCACATCAGCACCCATCATTACTGCATGGTTAGTACCCCAAGGTTTGGTACGGTCTGCCGGGCAAGTAAAGCCTTCCGGAAGATCGTCGATTGATTGAAATACCAGTTCGCAAGGAATGTGACCTTCGTATTTGGAAATAATTTTATCACGGAAATCTTGTTCAAAATCTTTGCGGATTACAAATACAAGTTTGCCAAATCCGGCATTGATAGCATCATAGATTGAGTAATCCATAATAGTTTCGCCATTAGGCCCCAGTCCGTCCAATTGCTTCAAGCCTCCATAACGGCTACCCAT
>OOBO01000919.1_pt1 | contig 22564 bp, 19 predicted proteins | sample 1671031 | NCBI WGS metagenome assembly OOBO01 (sample SAMN06348115, study PRJEB24527) | human gut metagenome | biome: human gut; feature: ankylosing spondylitis patient; material: feces | host: Homo sapiens | place: China | collected 2015-10 | reverse complement strand
GAGCCATCTCATAACGCGTGATGTTCTGGTTGCCACGGAACGTCGTGTCGCCATAACCTTCGATGACGCCATCAGCTGCGAGCTGGGATACAGCGTCGTAAGCCCAATGGTCAGCCGGTACATCGGAGAACGGGTTTGCAGCAGCGAACGTCGTGCTTGCTGCGCCGACAACGAGAGCCGTCGTCAGAGCGGATACGAGAGTCTTCTTCATGAGAAACTCCTCCTTCTACAATATAATAAGAAGTGATTTTTCCCAAAGCCGACCAAAGCACGACACAGAGTATCCATGTTTCCTCTTCCTGCCGCTTCTTTGAGCGCACTTTGATTAACCTCAGTGTATCATATCCCACGTCTTTCTGCAATAGACTTACGAGTGAATGTTCAAAAAATTAACAATATCGTATAAAAAGCAAGGAAAAAATAACAATCGTGGGTGTCTACCTTGTATCAGCCCCATAAACAAAAGAACAGCAGCCCCAAAAGGGACCGCTGTTCTCGGTTCTGGTTCTATGATGATGTTTGAGAGAAGTGGGATTCGTTTTATCAGAAGTGGAATTCGACGCGGCCGAAGAGTTTCTCGGCATCCTTGCCATTGTCGATGTTCTCGCCGTTGAAGTACTTGACACTTGCTACGGTGTTCTTGAAGAGCGTGTAGTCCGTGCCGACTTCCCAGCCCTTCGTGCCGGCCCAAGCGCCATCGTAGGACGGGTCAAAGGCTACGTTCTGGCCGAGGTAGCGGTAAGCGGCATAAGCGCCCCAGGTGCCCTTGTTGGCAGGCTCTGCGCCCTTGTAGTCGAGCTCGACCGTGCCGGCTTTCTTGTAGTCGTCGGCCTTCGTGTTCTCGGCATAAACGCCGCCGAGGGCGACGTTCTTGTCGAACGCATAGTGGAGGTTGGCGCTCCAGATGTCGGCATTGTCCTCATCCTGCGTGGACTTGTAGCTCTTGCCCATCGCCGTGAAGGCATCGCTGTTCAGATGATGGTAGCCGGCGCCGATGCTGAGCTTGTCCTTGCCGTACTGCAGGCCGATGCTCTGCATATTGGCCGTATCATCTTTTGCCTTAGCAGCCGAGTTGATGGAATCGTTGTTCGTATCGCCATCGAGGTCGAAGCGGCCTGCCTGCAGCGTGACCTTGAGATCCTTGCCCGTCGTGATGGCGGCGCCGGAAATCTCGTCATCGAAGAGCAGATTGTTGTCGATCTGCATCGGCAGTTTGCCGATTTTGATATTCGTCGTGCCGTACTGGCCATCTGCCCAGAGACGCTGCAGCGTCACATCCGTGTCCTGCTCATCGCCATGACTGCCATTCGGGTCGGTGCTATCCTTGGCAAGATCCGTGGAGGCATCGAGGCGGGCGTTGACGTGCCAGTTGCGGTTGACCTCAGCCGACGGCTCGAGGCGCAGCAGCAACTCATCATCGTTGCTCTTGCTGTCCTCTTTCGACTTGTCGCGCGTGCTCGTGTAGGTGTAGCGGGCCTCGCCGTTCCATTTTACCTTGTCGGCGTTGCGCTCGAGGTTGCTGACGCGGACGCCGAGGTTGTTGAGTTCATCGGAGAACTCAGCAGCGAGTTTGTCAATCAGGGCCTTATCAGCAGCGGAGACATCCGTCTTTGCCATAGCCTTTGCGACCATCTGCGCCATCTCATAACGCGTGATGCTCTGATTGCCGCGGAACGTCGTGTCGCCATAGCCTTCGATGACGCCATCAGCAGCGAGCTGGGATACTGCGTCATAAGCCCAATGGTCAGCCGGTACATCCGAGAACGGATTCGAAGCAGCGAACGTGGTGCTTGCAGCGCCGACGACGAGAGCCGTCGTCAGTGCGGATACGAGAGTCTTTTTCATAAGAATCTCCTCCTCTATGAAATTGAATCAAAGAACCTTTCGGCAGGAGATCCAGACTTTTTGGTAAGTATCCATGTTCCCTTTCCAGTTCCTCTGAACCGTCCTGTCAATTAGCATTGTAGCCTATAATTTGCATGTTGTCAATTAATAATTTGCATTGTGTCGATTAAATGGCGGATGGAAGTGTGTTCAAGATATGTATCGCCTTAATCTTGAACGCTATTTTCATCTATACTATAATGAGTAGAACAGAGTCGAAGGAATGTTGTATCAAAACGGATAGACGAGTACAGGAAGGGAAGTCATAGCATGGGATTTCAGCGTGCGCGCAAGGAGGAGCAGCGAGAGAGGCGTCGCCAGGAGATCCTCGATGCGGCCTGGGAGCTGTTTGAGGAAGGCGGCCTCGAGATGGTGACGTTCTCGACCATCGGCGCGAAGGTCTCCTTCACACGCCAGACCATCTACACCTACTACCGGTCGCGCGATGAAGTGCTGCTCGACCTCTTGAGCCGCAGGATGGAGGATTTCTATCAGGACATCCGCGCGATGTTCCCAATCGGCAAGCCCGTTACGCAGCGAGAGTTCTGCGAGAGGCTCGTGGACCATTTGCTGTCCAACAAGAAGATGCTCGCGCTGTTCTCCTTGCACATCACGCTCGAGAATAAGGCGCGCTACGAGAACATCCTCTCCTTCAAGCGCACGATGTACGAGGCGTTCCCGGTCTTCTGCACGATCCTGCGCGACCAGTGCTCCGGGGCGTCGGAGGACGCGTTCTGCTACTTCTGCCTGACCATCATGGTCTACATCAGCAGCATCCACCCAATGATCGATCAGACGCCACTGCAGAAGAAGGCCCTGCAGGAGGCATCTGGCGGCATGGCCATCCCGACGGACCGGGAGCTGATCCTCTCATCGCTGATGCTCATGACAGGCTCATTCCACTTTCGCGGCGATGGGGATGAAGAAACGTCCAATCCGTGATAAGATAGAGTCATCTGAGTAAGAGTGAGAGATGAGAGAACAGAGAGGGATGAGATGATGCAAAAGAATGCGGGGCGCTTTGCGCTCGTACTGCTCGCCGTGCTGGCGCTGTCAGCTGCCTTTGTCGTGGCAGGCTGTGGCAAGGCGCAGAGCGATGGGACGGGCAGTCCGGCCAAGCAGCAGACGCTCGACGACAAGGTCAATGCGATCGTCGACTCGATGACGACGACGGAGAAGGTCGGCCAGATGGTCATGATTGGCGTCCAGGGGACAGAGGTCACGGATGACAGCCTCTACATGCTGCATCAGTATCACATGGGCGGCGTCATCCTGTTCGACCGCAACATGGAGTCAGCCGACCAGACGAAGAAACTCATCGCCGACCTGCAGGCGCAGGCCGACCAGAAGGTGCCGCTGTTCATCGGCGTCGATGAGGAGGGCGGGCAGGTCGTGCGTGGCAAGTCTTTCCTGACGCCGCCGCCGTCGGAGCAGGAGATCGGCAGGAGCGGCGAGGTCACGCGCGCGGGGGAGTCGGCCCGCCAGACAGCGGAGAAGCTCAAGAAGCTCGGCTTCAACGTCAACTTTGCGCCGGTCGCCGATGTCGGCGACTACGCGCGCTCGTTTGGCTCCGACCCCGAGCAGACGGCAAAGTTCGTCGCGGCGGCCGCACAGGGCTACGAGCAGGAGCACATGATGTACGCGCTCAAGCACTTCCCGGGCATCGGCCGCAGCACGGTCGACTCGCATGAGGACATCTCCTCCATCACGGCCACGAAGGACGAGCTCATGAAGCGCGACCTCGTGCCTTTTAAGAAGGTCATCGACGAGCGCCAACCCGAGGACTACTTCATCCTCGTCTCGCATCTGCGCTATCCGGCGCTCGATGCGGAGAACCCCGCAAGCCTCTCGAAGGCAATCCAGACGGATTTTCTGCGCGGCGAGCTCGGCTACCGCGGCCTCATCATCACGGATGACGTGGAGATGGGTGCACTCGCGAAGCATTACAGCTTCCGCGAACTCGGCGTCAAGGCCGTCGAGGCGGGCAGCGACATCGTGCTCGTCTGCCACGAGTACCCGCATGAGACGGATGTCTACCTCGGCCTGCTCGACGCAGTAAAGGATGGCACGATCCCGATGGAGCGCGTCAACGAATCCGTGCGCCGCATCGTCAAGGCAAAGCTATTGCATGCGCAGTCCTGAGATACAAGCATAGATGATAGCAACAAAAAAGACGCTCTGGCATTAAAGGTCAAAGCGTCTTTTTCGTGTCTATTCGTTTGTGCTGGTCAGCTGCGCTGCACGGCGGCGAACTCGATCTCGGGCACGTGGTCGATGAGGTTCATCTCGTGGGCGAGCTTGTAGAACGTCCTGAGCCCGTCGAGGTACTCGTCGGTGAGGTCCCAGCGGATGATGGGGCCGAGGTATTCCTCGAGCTGCTCGTAGGTGAAGGCGGGCTTTTGCGGCAGGATCTCGCGGATGGCCGCATCCTTGCGAGACGCTTCCGACCGGAAGGTCTGGAAGGCACCATGGATGCGATTGTAGACGAGCTGCAGTTCCTCCGGCTGGCTCTCGGCGAAGCGGCGGCTTGCGACCCAGAGCGCGTAGACCATCTTCTTGCCCGTCATCTTCTTCCACTCGAGGCCGAGGTCGTAGTAGTAGAAGCCCTCGCGCGGATGGTGGTAGAGCCAGAGCGCATCGTCGCCGATGAGAAGGGAGGCAGTCGCGTCTTCCGGGATTGGGTCCTCCGGCGTGATGTGGCGCACGTAGTAGTTCGGGATGGCGCCGTAGGCCAGGCGCAGGATGATCTTCAAGAGGCAGTGCGACGTCGCCGACTTGGCCGTCAGGATGATCTTGTCGTCCTTCAGCGACTCGATCGGCTTGCGCGAGGCGAGCAGGATGCTCTCGACATCGCCGTCCGTCGAGACGCAGACATCCGGCAGTACGACGAGCTCCTCGCTGTGGCGGGCGTATATGATGGATGAGATATTGCTGACGTCGAGGCGGTGGTTGATGATGTCGCTGTTGAGCTCCGCCGGGACGCCGCGCGTAATCTGGAGCCCGTCCGCTGCGCCGTGCGCATAGCTCCAGGTCAATGGCAGGACATTCAGGAAATTGATGTGTCCGACCTTTGGACAGGTCATAAAAATCCCCCTTTTTCTGTGCTTAGTCTCTCTCATTATACACGCTGGCTTCCAGAAAATATATGGGTTTCTTATGTATACGGTATTTTTACGAGAGCAGGCGGCGGGGGAAAGGCTGTTCTTGAACACGATGATACAATATGCTACAATTATCATAGTCATAGTTGATGAAATCAACTGGACAATCTTCTAGTATGTGTCTGCCCGGGGGATAGGGCAGTTTTTGGAGTTTTTGGGAGGAATGCTGCATGGATGAATATATCAATATAGGACGCTGGTTCTCGGTGCTGCACGTCGAGGCGTGCGAGAAGCTGCATCTGACGTACTCGGAGTACGTCATGCTCTTGCGCATCTACGACCACGAGGGCGCGCGGCAGGATGAGCTCGCGACGATGCTCTACCTCGACAAGGCCGTCGTGACGCGCACGATGACGATGCTCGAGAAGAAGGGGCTCGTCTACCGCGAGCAGGATGCGCGCGACAAGCGGGCCAAGCACGTCTACCTGACGGAATACGGCAAAGAGCAGCACGCCTACCTGCGCAATGTCATCCAGCGCTGGGTCGACTACCTCGTGGCCGACATGGCGCCCGCGGACGTCGAGACCATCGTCAAGGGCTTTGACCATCTCGTCGACAGGGCCTGCCGCGCGGACATCCGCAAACTCGCGCGCGATATCCCGGAAGATCAGCCGCTGGGACCGGCAAAGGGGGATGACCATGCAGAATAATCGCAAAGGACTGGCGCTCATCATGGCGCTCATCATGGCGCTCGCGGCGGCTGGCTGCGGCCAGAAGGCCGCGACCGTCGAGAAGGCGCCGCTCGTCAAGACACAGCAGGCCGGCAGCGGCACGGAAGCGGATACGGGCACGTATGCCGGCACCGTGCGCGGCCGCTATGAGACAAATCTCGCCTTTCAGGTCGGCGGCCAAATCCTCTCGCGCAATGTGCAGGAGGGCAGCCGCGTGCGCGCGGGTGACACTTTGATGGTCATCAACGCGAAGGACGTCGTGCAGCAGTCGAATGCCGGAGACGCGCAGGTCGCACAGGCCCGCGCTCAGCTCGACCTCGCGCAGCGCAATCTCGCGCGCTACAGTGAGCTCTACCAAGAGGATGCCGTCGCGGCCTCGGTGCTCGACCAGTACCAGGCCAACTACGATGCGGCCTTCGCGACGTACCAGCAGGCGCTCGCCACAGCAGCGCAGGGCCACAACGCCCTCGGTTACACGAATTTGACGGCTGGCGCTGACGGCGTCATCTCAGAGATCAAGGCCGAGGAAGGTCAGGTCGTCGCGGCCGGCCAGACGGTCATGACGCTCGTGCAGACGGACGAGCTCGAGGTCGAGATCGCCGTGCCGGAGAACCGCATCGATGATGTCGCGGTCGGCACGCCGGTCAAGGTCTCGTTCTGGGCGCTCTCACAGGAGGTAAATGGCACGGTGCGCGAAGTCGCGCCGATGGCGGACAGCACCTCGCGCACCTACAAGGTGCGCGTCTCCATACCGAATCCTCCAGAGGGCATGCAGCTCGGCATGACGGCTAGCGTGGCGGTGGCGCATGAAGGCGGCAGCAGCTCGGCTGGCTCCGTGCTGCCGCTCTCGGCCATCTACCAGACGGGCGACGCGCCCGAGGTCTGGGTCGTCACGGATGACGACACCGTCGCCTTGAAGAGCGTCGAAGTTGAGAATTTCGGCGACAACACGGTGCTCGTGCATGGCCTCGCGCCGACGGATGTCGTCGTGACGGCCGGCGTCCACAAGCTCCGTGAAGGTCAGGCCGTGCGGACGGAGGCGGACAAATGAGGAATCTGACAGAAGTCGCCCTGAAGAACAAGGTCCTCGTCTGGTACTTCATCGTCGTGACGGCCATCGGCGGCATCTTCGCCTACAACAAGCTCGGCCGCATGGAGGACCCGCAGTTCACGATACGCCAGATGGTCGTCTCGGCTGCCTGGCCGGGTGCGACGGCACAGGAGATGCAGGAGCAGGTCACGGACAAGCTCGAGAAGAAGCTGCAGGACACGCGCGGCCTCGACAACATCAAGAGTGAGACGCGCGACGGGCAGACCATCATCTACGTCGAGCTCTCCGACGAGGTCGAGAAGGCGAAGGTGCGCGACACCTGGAAAGATGTGCGCAACCTCTGCGAGGATGTCAAGACGGAGCTGCCAGAGGGCGTCTACGGCCCGTACTACAACGACCGCTTTGATGACGTCTACGGCTCGCTCTACGCCGTGACGGGCGATGGCTACTCCTACGAGGAGATGCGCCAGCAGGCCGAGAAGACGCGGCGCATGCTGCTCAACATCCCGAGCGTCCAGAAGGTCGAGCTCATCGGCGAGCAGGAGGAGAAGGTCTACATCGAGATGGACCGCGCCAAGCTCTCCGAGCTCGGCATCAGCCCGCAGGTCATCTCCAATGCGCTCGCGCAGCAGAATAACATGACGCCGGCCGGCATGGTCGAGACGGACTCCGACAACGTCTACGTGCGCGTGACGGGCCAGTTCGACGACGTCGAGGCCATCCGCCAGATGCCAGTGAGTGCGGGCGGCAAGGTCCTGCGGCTCGGCGACATCGCCAAGGTCGAGCGCCGCTATGAGGAGCCGGCCGCGCCGAAGATGTACTACAACGGTGAGCCGGCCATCGGCATCGCCGTCTCGATGGAAGACGGTGGCAATATCTTGAAGCTCGGCGAGGACCTCAAGGGGACGATTGGCAAGATCCAGCAGGACCTGCCCCTCGGCCTTGAGATCCATCAGGTCTCCGACCAGCCGAGCGTCGTCGCGGAGTCCATCCACGACTTTGTCAAGACGCTTGTCGAGGCCATCATCATCGTGCTGGCCGTGAGCTTCCTCTCGCTCGGCTTCCGCACGGGCCTCGTCGTCGCGGGCTGTATCCCGCTCGTGCTCTGCGGCGTCTTCGTCGTCATGTACGCCGTCGGCATCGACCTGCACAAGGTCTCGCTGGGCTCGCTTATCATCGCGCTCGGCCTGCTCGTCGACGATGCGATCATTGCCGTCGAGATGATGAGCGTCAAGCTCGAGATGGGCAACAGCCGCTTCGACGCGGCCTGCTACGCCTTCCGCGCGACGGCCAAGCCGATGCTGACGGGCACGCTGATTACCTGCTGCGGCTTCATCCCCGTCGCCTTCGCGAAGGGCATGGCCAGCGAGTTCTGCAGCGCCCTGTTCCCCGTCATCGCGACGGCCCTCCTGCTCTCGTGGATCGTCTCGGTCATGGTCGCGCCGCTCTATGGCTACTACCTGATTCGCGTCGAGGTCAAGAAGGACGCGGCAGGCAAGATCGACCCGTATCAGAGCCGCTTCTACACGTATTTCCGCAAGGTGCTCACGTTCTTCCTGACGCACCGCAAGGTCGTGCTCATTGCGACGGCCTGCGTGTTCTTCGTCTCGCTCTTCATGATGAAGTTCATCAAGCAGGAGTTCTTCCCGCCGTCGCTGCGGCCGGAGATCCTCGTGGAGCTCAAGCTGCCGGAGGGCTCGTCGATGGCGGCCTCGCAGGCCGTCTGCGACCGAATGTCGGACTTCCTGCAAGAGCGGTCGGACAAGCTTGAGAACTACTCGTACTACGTCGGCCAGTACGCGCCGCGCTTCGTGCTGACGGTCGACCCGAAGGCGGACGCCGACAACTGTTCGCAATTCGTCATCGTCGCGAAGGACACGGCGGCCCGCGAGGCTTTGGCTAAGGACCTGCAGGATGCCTTTGCCGATGAATTCTCCGATGTCAGCGGCAACATCCAGTTCATCCAGACCGGCCCGCCGGCCGACCACCCCGTCATGCTGCGCGTCTCGGGCTACACGGTCGAGCAGGCCAAGGAGACGGCAGCGCAGGTCGCCGACATCCTCGCCGAGGACCCCAACAACACGAACATCCAGATGGACTGGGGCCAGAAGAGCAAGGTCGTTCACCTCGAGCTCGACCAGGACAAGCTGCGCAGCATGGGCGTGACGACGCAGGCGGTCTCGCAGATGCTCTACACGGAGATCACGGGCGCCAAGGCGGCGGAGTTCTACACGGGTGACCGCACAATCGACATCGAGCTGCGCCTCGCCGCCGTCGACCGCCAGAACATCGCCGAGCTCAAGGACCTGCCGATTTACCTTGGTCAGGCCGGCTACGTGACGCTCGACCAGATCGCCAAGATCTCGTACGATGGCGAGGACGGGCTAATCAAGCGCTACGGGCTCATGCCGACCGTCACGGTCAGCGCCGACGTCAAGACGGGCACGGCCAACGACGCGACGAAGAAGGCCTATGATGCGACGAAGGACCTGCGCGAGAGCCTGCCGCTCGGCTGCTCCATCGAGGAGGCCGGCACGCTCGAGGACAGCAACAAGTCGGTCGGCTTCCTCGTCAAGCCTATCCCGGTCATGGTTTTCCTGATCATGACGCTCCTGATGTTCCAGCTCCGGAGCTTCAAGGACATGGTCTTGACCATCCTGACGGCGCCGCTTGGCATCATCGGCGTGGCCATCGGCATGCTCGTGCTCGACAAGGCCATGGGCTTTGTCGCCATCCTCGGCGTCTTGGCGCTCTCCGGCATGATCATCCGCAACTCGGTCATCCTCATCGACCAGATCCAGAAGCATTTGGAGGCGGGCGAAACGCCGTGGGATGCCGTCGTCGACTCCGCCGTGCTGCGCTTCCGGCCCATCATGCTGACGGCCGCAGCGGCCATCCTCGGCATGCTGCCGCTGATGCCGAGCACGTTCTGGGGGCCGATGGCCGTCGCCATCGCCAGCGGCCTGCTCGTCGCCACCGTGCTGACGCTCTTGGTGCTGCCGACGATGTACGCAGCGATGTACAAAATCCATAAGCCATGATGATATGACGCAATAAAAAAGACCGCTCGCTTGAGCGGCCTTTTTTATTAGGTCACGGTAAATTCGGGATATTGCGGCTGATGGCCGTGTGGCGGATGATGTCGTCGACGCGCAGGTCGACGGCGAGCTCCTGCTTGTTGAGCGTCTCCGCGAGGGCGAGCTCATCGGGATCGTCGTTCTTGATGCCCGTGAGGAAGTGCTGCCAGGCCTCGAGCGTCAGCTCTGTGGCCCGCTGGCGCTGGTCGGCGAGGTAGCGGGCACCGGGCGGCACCTCGACGCTCGCGAGCTCCTGCTGGCGAGCCTGCAGAGTCGGGATGACTTCCTTCTCGACCAGTGCCTCAAGCCCCGCCTTCTGCTCGGCCGTGAATGTGCCGGAACTCGTCTGGCTCAGTGCGGCAAAGCGGGCCTTGTAGGCGGTGAGCTTCTCGTTGTAGGAGGCGACGATGTTCTTCGTTGCCTCGCTGTACTTGGCGATGTCTTCGTTGTGCAGCGGCGTGACGGCGTCGAGGTAGTCGCGGTAGTTCTTGAGGTAAGTGACCTGCCAGTGGCCGTCCGTCGCCTGTTCCATCGCAGCCTCGAGCGTGAAGACCGTGCCCGTCCAGTCGTCGCGGACCTCGATCTCCGCCGTCGCCGTCGTGCCGTCTTCGGTGACCTTGCCGATGCCGACGAATGAGGTGTTGCGCAGCTGGCTGCGTGCGAGGAAGCGCTCGTAGTCGATGCCGAGCTGGCGGCCCTTGAGGATGTCCGTGCCCTCAGGCAGGCTCCATTCGCCCGAGCTCACGCGCCGCAGGATCGTGTCCTGCGTGCCGCTCGTGAGCTGCGGCTTGACCGTGATGTAGAACTTCTCGTAGGCGGCCTTGTTGACCGCCGTCAGCGTCGTGTCGTAGGAGAGCAGGTCGGCCGTCAGGTCGTCGTAGCCGCGCGAGGTCACGAGGTCGAGGTTGACGTAGTGGCGGAAGCGGTCCGCATCCTTTTTCTGGACGGCGACCGCAGCCTGCTCGAGCGCGTACTCCGGCGTGCGCTTCTGTGCGTAGAGATGCCAGCCAAAGAAGGCGCCGAGCGCGAGGATCACGAGGATCAGGACTAGCAGGGCCTGGCGGCGCCGCCGCACGCGGCGCTTGCGTATCGTTTTTTCCCAAGTATAATCATCCATCTGGTCAGAGTCCTTTCCAGTCAATAGATTCAGCATATACGATTATCGTTTATCGTTCAGTCTGTACCGTTACCTTATAGTATACTATATGACGTGGCGCGCGTCCAAAAAAACACCAACCGTCATATGTTTTCCTGGAATTATCTGGTAGAATAGAAGGTAGAATTCTGTGCTTTGGAGGAAATGTTCTTTATGAAATGGGTCAACCATCAGGTCTTGACGGGCGTCATTGTCTACGCGGCTACGGACGACATGCTGCTGACCATCTACAGCATGGCGGGGGCAATCTTTCCCGACAAGGTCGAGGGCAGCCCGCGCGCGGGCAACTACTGGAGCTGGCGCAGCCGCCACCGCGGCTGGTCGCACTGGCCGATGCTCTACCTCGGGCTCATCTTCTTGCTGAGCCAGTTCGAGAAGGCGCAGCCCAGTGCGCTGCCGACAGGCGACCTCACGACAATCGGCATCTACATCTGCATCGGCGCTCTCTTGCACATCGCCGAGGACGCCGTCTGCGGCAAGGTGCCGCTCTTGACGCCGTATCACAAGGTCGGCATCCGGCTCTTCAAGGTCGGCTCGGTGCCGGAGTACCTCTTCACGATAGCGGCCGTGCTGCTCTGCTACGGCCTGCGCACGCATTTTTCGTTCTTGAGCTGAGAAGTTGAGAGATTAGAGATTCAGGGGATAGGTTAGGGAAGGGGAGTCAATATGACGGATTATCGCACGAGCAACACAAGCAAGAAAAAGACAAGCAAGATTCTGCGCCTCATGGCCGAGAAGTACCCGACGAAGGAAGCTGTTTACGAGAAACTCATCTACCTGCAGTCGTACCTCTCGCTGCCGAAAGGCATCGAGCACTTCATGAGCGATCTGCACGGCGAGTACGCCTCATTCTTCCACATCCTCAACAACTGCTCCGGCGTCATCCGCGAGAAGGTCGACTACGTCTTCGGCGTGCGGCTGACGGAGGAAGAGAAGGCGGAGTTCTGCACGCTCATTTACTACCCGAAGGAGAAGATTGACCAGATGCGCGCGGAGCGGCGCGCGACGCCGTCGTGGTACCGCGAGAATCTCGGGCGGCTGCTCGAGCTCGCCAAGCTCATGAGCTACAAGTACCCGGCCTCGAAGGTCAGCGGTTTCATCCCCGACCGGTATGCCTCGGTCATCGTCGAGCTCATGAACACGCACCCCGAGGCCGACCAGGCGCAGTTCATCTACCTCAAGAAGCTCCTCAATACCATCGTGCAGATCGACAGCGGCGCCGACTTCATCGAGGCGTTCACCGTGCTGATCAAGCGGCTGGCTGTCGACCGGCTTCACATCGTCGGCGACTTCTTCGACCGCGGCAACCGGCCCGACGCCATCCTCAACCTGCTCATGGAGCATCCCGCCGTCGACATCCAGTGGGGCAACCACGATGTGCTCTGGATGGGCGCGGCGCTCGGCAGCGAGGCCTGCATCGCGACGGTCGTGCGCAATTCCCTGCGCTACCACAATACCGATGTGCTTGAGCGCGGTTACGGCATCAGCCTGCGGCCGCTGACGACGTTCGCCTCGCACATCTACCCCGACGAAGCACCCCTGAAGGCGGCGGAGCGCGCCATCACCATCATGATGTTCAAGCTCGAGGGGCAGCTCATCGCGCGCAACCCCGACTTCCAGATGGAGAGCCGCCGGCTGCTCCACCAGATTGACTTCCGCTCCTCGTACGCGCGGCTCGGTGACGGCCGGCGCTACGAGCTCGAGAGCGCCTACTTCCCGACAATCGACGAGTCCTGCACGGAGGCGGACGTCTACGAGCTGACCGATAAGGAGCAGGAGATCATTGAGGACCTGCGCTCCTACTTCACGGAGAGCGCCGTCCTGCGCCGCCACGTCGACTACCTCTACCAGAAGGGCAATCTCTACACCTGTTGCAACGGCAATCTGCTGTTCCACGGCTGCGTGCCTCTGAACGAAGACGGCACGTTCCGCACGATACGCTTCGAGGGCAAGGAGTACCGCGGCCGCGGTTGGTTCGACTTCTGCGAGCAGCGCGCGAGAGAGGCCTGGCTGCACGGCACGCCGCGCGCCCTCGACTTCATGTACTTCCTCTGGTGCGGCAGGCTCTCGCCGACATCGGGCCGCGAGTTCAAGACGTTCGAGCGCGCACTGATTGCCGACGAGAGCACCTGGAAGGAGCCATCCGACCCGTACTACCGCTATATCGACACGGTGGACTGCTGCGAGCATGTCCTGCAGGAATTCGGCCTCGATCCGAAGCGCGGCCACATCATCAACGGCCATGTGCCCGTCAAGGTCAGGAAGGGCGAGAGCCCCGTCAAGGCCGGCGGCCGCGCCATCATCATCGACGGCGGCTTCTGCCGCGCCTACCACAAGAAGACGGGCATCTCCGGCTATACCCTGATCTCGAATTCGCGCGGCCTGCGCCTGCTCGAGCACCAGCGCATCGCCGACGTCCGCGAGGCGCTCCGCGCCAACCACGACATCGAGTCCGTCTCCGAGACGATTGAACTCCAGTCGTGCCACAACACCGTTGGCGACACCGACCAGGGCCGCGTCATCCAGGACGAGATCACAGACCTCTACAATCTGCTGCTCGCCTACCAGAACGGCCTGTTGAAGCCACAGGCGTAATTGATCCCCAAAAGAAAGGTGATTCCCATGACCTCTATAAATTCTTTCCCTGAGCCGCTTCGCCAGAAATACGACATGCTGCAATCCATCCTGCAGCAGCTCGGCAGCGTCGCCGTGGCCTTCTCGAGCGGCGTCGACTCGACGTTCCTCGTCAAGGTCGCGCACGACGTACTCGGCGACAAAGCCGTCGCGTTCACCGCGGCTTCTGACTTTGTGCCGCAGCGCGACGTCGATGATGCCAAAGCGTTCTGCGCGAAAGAGGGCATTGAGCACCAAACGGTGCCGTTCCCAATTCTCACGGTGCCGCATGTCGAGGAGAACCCCGAGGACCGCTGCTACTTCTGCAAGCACGCGCTGTTCGCGCACATGAAGGAGCTCGCGGCGGAGCGGGGGCTCGCGGCCGTCGTCGACGGCTCAAACCTCGACGATGACGGCGACTACCGCCCGGGGCACAAGGCGCTCAAAGAGCTCGCCATCGTGAGCCCGCTGCATGAGGCAGGTATGCGCAAGGCCGATATCCGTGTGCTCTCCAAGGCGCTCGGGCTGCCGACCTGGGATAAGCCGTCGTTTGCCTGTCTGGCCTCGCGCTTCCCGTACGGCACGGCGCTGACGCCGGAGGGGCTCGCGCGCGTCAACCGCGCCGAGGAATTCCTCATGGCGAAGGGCTTCCGCCAGCTGCGCGTGCGCGCGCATGGCGAGGTTGCGCGCATTGAGCTCGTGCCCGAGGACATCCCGCGCTTCCTCGAGAAGGGCTTGCGCGAAGAGACGGCCGCTTACTTCAAGCATATCGGCTTTGCCTACACGGCGCTCGACCTGCTCGGCTACCGCACGGGCAGCCTCAATGAGACGCTTCATGATGATGCAGAGACCGCCGAAAAGCCATAAGATTTGCGCTCATCGCGGCGATGATGTACTATAAAAGGTAGCAGTCTTTATACCTATAGAATGGAGATTTTACTGGATGAAATCAGCAACGAAGATTTTATCAGGTCTGATGGTCACGGCCCTCATCCTGCCGGCAGCAGCGGGCACGGCGAGCGCCGCGACGTATCATTCCGATTCCGATACGAGTCTGGGGCTGCTCGACTACCTCGAGAACGAGCACCGCGCCGCGCGCGCCCAGAAGCCGAACCCCGAGAAGGAGCAGCTCAAGGCCGACACCGAGGAGATGAGCAAGCACCTGCGCTACCCGATCGACCCGACGAAGGCCGCACCGGTCGCCTTCGAAGGCGATGACCTCACGTGGAACCAGGTGACGGGCGACTTCACGGCCAAGGGCAAGGTCAAGGTCACGCAGCTCGACCAGCACCGCTTCGAGGGCGAGAACGTCGACGGCAACACCATCGAGGAACGCATCCACATCCCGGGCAAAGGTCACATGCTGCAGTTCACGCCGGGCCAGACCGAGGTCATGCTCGATGGCTTCGAGACGAACTACAACTACCGCACGCGCACGGGGACGATGGAGAGCGCCAAGGGCAAGGTCGCCGAGAACTACATGACGGGCAAGAAGTTCGAGTTCTACCCCGACAAGATTATCGTCTACGACGGCACGAAGACGAAGTGCAGTGCCATCAACCCGGACTACAGCCTCTACGCGCGCAAGATTGAGATTTATCCTGACGACAAGATGGTCCTGCACAACGTCCGCTTCAAAATCAAGGGCCTGACCTTCCTGTCGAAGTCGCAGTACGAAGTCAACCTCAAGAAGGACACGACCATCTCTGACTGGTTCCCGCGCTTCGGCTACGACAAGACGAACGGCCTCTGGGTTCGCCAGCACCTCAAGCAGCCAATCGCTAAGAAGGTTACGGCCAACGAGAACATCCGCTACACGACAAAGAAGGACTGGCGCAATGAGTTCAACATCAATTGGGAAAATGCCGGTAATTATGCGCGCGTGACGCAGGGCTACTTTGACGACAGCGACGATAACTGGATCAAGAAGCAGCCGTCCTTGCTCGTCGGCCACACGGCGCGCATCGGCAATTCGCCATTCCACTACAGCATTAACGGCGAGTACGGCCGCTGGAAGCAGGGCGAGGTCAAGAGTAACCACAAGATGTACAATGTGGGCCTCAGCTACGACCCCATCCGCTTCGAAGGCTGGAAGCTCAACCTCAGCACGAGCTACGAGGTCACGCATGAGTCGTACAACGACGCCCATTACAGCGGCTTCAACTACGATGCGACGCTGACGAAGGACTTCGACGACCGCTGGTCGGGCTACGGCGCCTACCGTTATCAGAAGAACAACCGCGAGAACTCGCCATTCGACTTTGACAACGATGACTACTCGCGCAAGTTCGAGGCTGGCTTCAGCTACCGCATCGACGAGAACAACCGCGTGGCCTTTGGCTCGAAGTACGATGTGGACAATGCAACTTGGCGCAAGTTCGACTACTACTGGTTCCACGACATGCACTGCTCGCAGGTCATCCTGCACTACGAGGGACGCGACAAGACCTGGAAGGTCAAGTGGCGCTTCCTGCCGATTTGATGCAGGTATGTAAAAAGAGAAAGGATGAAGGCATTGCAGCAGGAATACAATAAGGCCCTGTCCGGCATGCAGGGCAGAGACATCCTCGTCATCGGCGACATGGTCGCCGACATCTACCTCGACGGCCGCATCTCGCGCATCTCGCGCGAGGCCCCTGTGCTCGTGCTCGAGCAGGCCGGCGAGAAGGTCGTCGCGGGCGGCGCGGCCAATGTCGTCAACAACATCGCGACGCTCGGCGGCAAGGTCCATGCCGTTGGACTCGTCGGCAGAGACAAGAGCGCCGACGGACTGCGCGAGATCCTCGCCGCGAATGGAGCAGATGTACGCGGCCTTATCGCCGACGATTCGCGGCCGACCATCTCCAAGACGCGCATCATCGCGGGCGGTCGCGCGACGGTCAGCCAGCAGATCGTGCGCATCGACAGGGAGAGCAAGGCGCCGATGGCCCCGGCCGTCGAGGCGGAGCTGCGCGCCTACATCAAGTCCATCCTGCCGACTGTCGAAGGCGTCGTCATCAGCGACTACGGCTCTGGCACCGTCACCGAAGGGCTCCAGTCCCTGCTCGTCGACTATTGCCAGGCCAAGGGCATCCCGAGCATTGTCGACTCGCGCTACGCCGTTCGCCGCTTCCACGGCATCGGCTACGTCAAGCAGAACGACGCCGAGATTGCCGCGGCCATGGGCCGCAATCTTGATACGACGGAGGACATCGTCGCGGCGGCAGAGGAGCTCCGTCAGGAGCTCGCGGCCAAGGGCGTCCTCGTGACGCGCGGCGAGCTCGGCATGGTCCTCGTCGAGCACGGCGCCGTCCACGAGATCCCCGTCTCCGACAAGAGCGAGGTCTTCGACGTCTCCGGCGCCGGCGACACCTGCGTCGCGGCCGTCATCCTCGCGCTCGCCGCCGGCATCGCGCCGGCCACGGCCGCGCGCCTCAGCAACATCGCGAGCGGCATCGCCGTGCGCAAACTCGGCACGAGCACCGTCTCCGTGCGCGAGCTCGCCGAGGTCATCGAGAAATCAAGAGAAGAATACACGTCAAAGTGAGGAAATATCATGCTGATTGACCCCAATGATATCGAGCAACTCTGTGAAATCCTGCACCGCGCCGGGCAGAAGATCGTCTTCACGAACGGCTGCTTCGACATCCTGCACGCCGGCCATGTGCGCTACCTCGAGAAGGCGCGCTCCTTCGGCGACTGCCTCGTGCTCGGCCTCAACACGGATGCATCCGTGCGCGGCAACAAGGGCCCTGCGCGCCCCATCAACGGCGAGCTCGACCGCGCCGAGGTCGTCGGCGCACTCAAGGCTGTCGACTACGTCGTCTTGTTCGGCGAGAAGACGGCCGAGACCATCATCGCCAAGGTCCGCCCCGACGTCTACGTCAAGGGCGGCGACTACACGCTCGAGACACTGCCCGAGGCCAAGATCGTCCAGAGCTACGGCGGCCGCGTCGAGTTCGTCCAGATGGTCGCCGGCCGCTCGACGACAAACGTCATCAAGAAGATTGAACAACTACAGGAACAGGAAGGGGAGGAATGAGCCAGCTGTGAAGAATATCCTGATCGTCAAGATGAGCTCCATCGGCGACGTCATCCACGCCCTGCCCGTGAGCTACGCCATCAAGGAGACGTATCCCGATGCCCACCTGACCTGGGTCGTCGAGCCGCCGGCCTACGACATCGTTGCGATGGCCGCCTGCGTCGACGAGATCATCGTCTTCGAGAAGAAGAAGTTCCGCAGCGTCAAGGGCTTCCTGCAGAACTTCCTGCCGCTGCGCAGGAAGATACAGGCGCGCGACTACGACGCCGTGCTCGACCTGCAGGGCCTCTTCAAGTCGGCGGCCGTCGCCGCGCTCGCTAAGGCCCCGAAAGGGCAGAAGTACGGCATGTGGAACATGCGCGAGGGCAGCCAGCTCATCTCGAAGCCCGTCATCGGCCCGCACTGCCACGACCATGTCATCGAGCGCTACCTCGACACGGCGCGCGCCATCGGCTGCGCGGTCAAGGAAGTGCGCCTGCCCGTCCGCGTGCCAGAGCGCGAGCAGCAGCTCACGCGCCAGATCGTCGCGCAGGCCGGCGCCAATATGGCGAATCCCTACACCGTGCTCGTCGTCGGTGCCAGCTGGCCGACAAAATGCTGGCCGGACGGGCACTTTGCCATGCTCGGCGACTGGCTCTACAACCACGGCATCATCCCCGTGCTCGTCGGCAGCGGCCCCGTCGAGACGCAGAAGGCCGCCGAGATTGCGGCCAAGATGGACATCCCGCCGATCGACCTCGTCGGCAAGCTCAATTTCAAGCAGCTCGCTTACCTCTTCCAGCAGTCGGCGGCCGTCGTCGGCGGCGACACGGGCCCGACGCATCTCGCTGTCGGCATCGGCGCTAAGACCGTCATGCTCATGGGCCCGACGTACCCGCGCCGCACAGGCCCCTACGGGCAGATGGAGAACCTGCTCGTCGTCGACCGCGACTGCCGCGAGTGCATGAAGCGCGCCTGCCCGCTCGGCCACGACTGCATGGCTGTCATTAAGCCCGAGCAGGTCGAAGAGAAGCTTAAAGCATTGGTGCCAGCGCTCAACGCCGTCACCATCTGAAGTCAAAAAGTCTAGAAGGAAGTTTCTATGTACAAGAATATCCTCGTCATCAACACGATGCACATCGGCGACCTCATGCTCGTGACGCCGGCCCTGCGCACGCTGCGGACGAACTATCCCGAGGCGCACATCGCGCTCTTGACGGACAAGCCACTCGGCGACCTCGTGCGCTGTAACGAGAACCTCGACGAGTGCATCCTCATCGACAAGCACGGCAAGGACAAGGGCCTCCTCGCCCTCGTGCGCTTCATTCGGAAAATCCGCGCGCGCCACTTCGACCTCGTCATCAACTTCCACCGCAATGAACGCGCTTCGGCCATCGCCGCCTTCTCGGGCGGCAAGCGCATCGTCGGCTACTCGCAGCCCGGCTTCAAGCGCTTCTTTGACAAGGTCATGCCGAACCGCGCCATGGCCGACACGCCACCCGAACTCGTCAAGCATCAGGTGCTCTGTCACCTCGACGTGCTCAAGGAGGCCGTCGGCGTCAAGACCATCGACGACCGCGGCCTCGAGATGATGCTGCCGCCAGAGGAGGAGGCAAAGGCCGCCGCACTCTGGCAGCAGGAATTCGCGCCCGAGGCCAAGGTCGTCGCCTTCAACATCGGCGCGAGCTGGCAGACGAAGCGCTGGCTCGACAGCTACTTTGCCGCCTGCGCCGACCGCTTCATCCGCGAGGGTTACGACGTCGCCTTCATGGGCGGCCCGACCGACGTGCCGCTCGTCGAGAAATGCCGCGCGCAGATGGAGGAGCAGGAGCATGTCCACGTCTTCACGGGCAAGGTCAGCCTGACCGTGCTCGCAGGCCTCTTGCGGCGCTGCTCGCTCTTCCTCACGACCGACTCCGGCCCGATGCACGTCGGCGTCGCCATGAACGTGCCCATCGTCACGATGTTCGGCGCGAGTCCCGTGCCGACCTTTTACCCGTACGACGGCAAGGACGTCCTCATCAAGACGCCCGAGCCCTGCCACCCCTGCGGCATCCACGAATGTCCGCGCAAGGGGCAGGATAACATGGCCTGTATGAAGAATATCCCTGTAGACACCGTCATGAAGTACGCGGAGGAACTCCTCGCGGCTCACGACGGCGCGCCGGCCTACGAGTGGCCGCCCCATCCGGGCGACTACAAGTGCCGCGTCATTGAACTTTGAGATTTTGAGCCTTTACGCTTGGGATGTATTGAGAGGTGTCCAATGGAAAACGAACAGCTTTATGATTTTGTCGCCCAGCGCACCGCGCGCTGCAAGATCCTCGTCGTCGGCGATGTCATGCTCGACAAGTACTACTACGGCGAGGTCACGCGCATCTCGCCTGAAGCCCCCGTGCCGATCACGCACGTGCTCGAGACGAAGGAGACCCTGGGCGGCGCGGCCAACGTCGCCCACAACCTCGCCCTGCTCGGCTGTGAGACGAGCATCGCGGGCTTCGTCGGCGAGGACTACCACTGCCAGAGTCTGCTCGACAAATTCACGGCCCGCGGCATCGACTACCACGGCCTCATCACGACCGACCGCCCGACGACGACGAAACTCCGCGTCATCGGCGGCCATCAGCAGATGATGCGCCTCGACTTCGAGGAGTCCGCACCAATCACCGGTCCCTATGCCGACCGCTTCCTCCACTACATCAACCAGAAGCTCAACGAGAGCCTCGATTGCGTGATCATCTCCGACTACGGCAAGGGCTCCTGCACCGAGCAGAACTGCCACGCCCACGGCGTGCCCGTCGTCGTCGACCCGAAGGGCACGAACTGGGCCAAGTATGCGCACGCCGACTACATCACGCCGAACCTCAAGGAGATCAATTCGGTGCTCCTCGAGCCCATCCGCAATGAGGACAAGGCCGTCGAGAAGGCCGCGCACTACGTTATGCGCAAGTTCAAGCTGCGCAACGTCATCGTCACGCGCTCCGAAGAAGGCCTCTCGCTCGTGCGCGAGGAAGAAGTCGTCCACATCCCGACGAAGGCACAGGAGGTCTTCGACGTTTCCGGTGCCGGCGACACCGTCATCGCCGTCTTCGCCATGGCCTTAGCCGGCGGCCTCGCGCCGCGCGACGGCGCCTACATGGCCAACCTCGCCGCCAGCGTCGTCGTCGCCAAGCTCGGCACCTACGCTGTCAGCCGCGACGAGCTTATGGCCGTGCTTCGGGGTGAATAATACAGTAAACAGTCACTTTGTGATAGGATACAGGAGGAATTCCACATGATTATCGTAACAGGTGGTGCCGGTTTCATCGGCAGCAATATCGTCAAAGAACTCAACCGCCGCGGTCGCACGGACATCCTGATCGTCGACGACCTCAAGGATGGCCAGAACTACAAGAACCTCCGCGGCCTGCAGTTCATCGACTACCAGTACAAGGACGACTTCCTTCAGAGCATCGAGGATGACGACTTCGACGGCACGGACATCGACGCCGTCTTCCACGAGGGCGCCTGCTCCGACACGATGGAGTATGACGTCAACTTCATGATGCGCACGAACTACGAGTACTCCAAGTCCCTGCTGCACTTCTGCCTGCAGCACCGCATCCCGTTCATGTACGCCTCGTCCGCTTCGACGTACGGCGGCGGCAAGAACGGTTTCCGCGAGGGCGACGAGTGCGAGGACGCCCTGAACCCGTACGCCTTCTCGAAGCTCGCCTTCGACCGCTATGTGCGCCAGGTCATGCCTGAGGCCCACAGCCAGATCGTCGGCCTCAAGTATTTCAACGTCTACGGCCCGCAGGAGCACCACAAGGGCAAGATGGCTTCGATTTTCTACCAGCTCTACAACCAGATCAACGAGACGGGCAAGGCGCGCCTGTTCCGCGGCTGGGGCGAGATCGCCGGCAAGCCCGTCGAGGACGGCGAGCAGCGCCGCGACTTCGTCTACGTCAAGGACGTCGTGCGCGTCAACCTCTGGTTCTGGGAGAACCACGGCCCGTCCGGCATCTACAACTGCGGCACCGGCCATGCCCACAGCTACAACGAAGTAGCCAAGGCCGTCATCAAGGCCATGGGCAAGGGCGAGATTGCCTACCGCGACTTCCCCGAGGTCCTCAAGGGCAAGTACCAGAACTTCACCGAGTCCGACCCGACCCACCTGCTCGCCGCCGGCTACGACCAGGGCTTCACCGACATGGACGAAGCCGTCAAAGAGTACGTGACCTTCCTCGACAACGGCGGTTACTATGAGTATGGAAAATAAAGCCGTCTTCTTTGACCGCGACGGCACCCTCAACGTCGACATCCACTACCTTCACCGTCCCGAAGACTTCATCTGGATTCCCGACGCTAAAGAGGCCATCCGCCACGTCAACGACCGCGGCTACCTCGCCATCCTCGTGACGAACCAGTCCGGCGTCGCCCGCGGATACTACCCCGAGAGCGACGTCCAGCACGTCTACGACTGGATGAACGGCGAGCTCCAAAAAGTCGGTGCCCACCTCGACGCCCTCTACTACTGCCCGCACCACCCGCAGGGCACAGTGCCCGCCTACACCAAGAACTGCAACTGCCGCAAGCCCGCCACCGGCCTCATCGACGCCGCCTGCGCCCGCTTCCACATCGACCGTGCGAAGTCCTACTTCGTCGGCGACAGCGACGGCGACATGCTCTGCGCCAAGAACGCCGGCCTCAAAGGCCTGCGCTACGAGGGCGGGAGCCTGCTCGACCTCGTTCAAAAAATATAGGCGAATAGGAAGTTTTAAAGCTCTGTCGAAAGACAGGGCTTTTTATTTGCACAATGGACTTGTTTAGAGTAAACTTATGATGAGAAGGATGACGAGATCATCTTGTAGAATACATATAAGGAATGGAATGCATGCTGGACTATATAAGCTTAGGAAAGAAAATCTACAATACAGAAAATCCGCGCGAAGCTAGGCGTATGGTGGTC
>OOBO01000889.1_pt1 | contig 23150 bp, 9 predicted proteins | sample 1671031 | NCBI WGS metagenome assembly OOBO01 (sample SAMN06348115, study PRJEB24527) | human gut metagenome | biome: human gut; feature: ankylosing spondylitis patient; material: feces | host: Homo sapiens | place: China | collected 2015-10 | reverse complement strand
TTTTTATTGCTTATTATCCGCACCCAAAAAGTTGCATTTATAAGTTGAACTCAAGGGGAAATAAACAGCATCATTCACTCAATAAATAATTAAAAACATGGAAAAAAGATTCTTTACTTGGGCGCTTGCTGCCGCCCTCTGCGCCGGCGGCGCATTGACTTCATGCAGCGATGACGACACGACTCCCGGCGGAGGTAACGGTAATGACGGCACCACAACTCCGGGTACAAGCAAATACGTCATTGCAGCCAAGGCCGACGAAGGTACTTATCTCGTCACCAGCGAATCACTCGATGAAGGTACTGTAAGCGTATTAGGCAATGGTACGGAAGCTATCGGTGCATCCTACTGGGTATTTTACGGACAGGACTATCTTTTCGGACTGCAATACAATGACGGAAATGCGGGCACCGGAGCCTCTTATGTCCTGAACGCCACAACCGGAAAAGTAAAAGAAGCACGTGAATATACGTTCAACCGTGTAACGACATACGGCACATGGGGCGACAACGTCATTACCTCTTCCACCAATGACGGCTCGCAGGAAAAAGATGCCCAAGGTAATTATGCCAAATATTTGCAGTTCAACTACCTGAATGTCCATTCCGGCAACACGACAACCGGTAAGCGTATTGCAGAGAACTTCCTCGGCAACGGCGAGATTGTCAGCTTTGCCGGTTTCGTGGAAGCCAACGGCAAACTTTATACATCCGTAGTTCCGATGGGCATGAGCCACTATGGTGTGAACACCTTCCCTGAAAAGGTCACGGACCAGGCACTCATAGCAACCCAAGACGGTGGACAAGGCTCTGGAAGTTACACAGCCGGACAAATCCCTTCTACCCAATATCCAGACAAGGCTTTCATAGCTATTTACAGCGGAGACAGCTTCAACGATACTCCTATTATAGTAGAAACCGATTCGATCGGCTTTGCTTGCGGACGCAACCGTTCGCAATATTACCAGACTATCTGGGCAGCCGACAACGGTGACCTCTATGTATTCTCTCCGGGCTACGGACGTACTGCCACCTCTTCTGCCGACCTGAAGAAAGTCACAGGCCAACTGCCTTCGGGCGTTGTCCGCATCAAGGCCGGCCAGACCACTTTCGACCCGGATTATTATTATAACCTTGAGGAGCAAGGCACCGGACATCCGATGTTCCGTTGCTGGCATATCACGGCCGACTATTTCTTACTTCAGATGTACAGCGAAGGAACGATGAGCGGCAAGAATGCACCGACCAAAGAATTGGCCGTATTCAAGGGCGAAAGCGGCACGCTGACCCAAGTAACCGAGGGATTGCCGGCCCAAGGCAAGATTTCTTCTTTCGGTATTCCGTTCAGCGACAATGGCGTGGCTTACATTCCGGTCACGACTACAGACGGCGATGCTCCGGCACTCTACAAGATAGACCCGGCTACGGCTAAAGCTACCAAAGGGTTGACCATCATTACCAACAACAGCGTGTCGGCCATCGGCAAACTGTCTGCTACGAACTAATTTTGGGATATGAGAAAAGCATTCGCCAAGATTCATCTTTGGTTTTCCATTCCATTCGGCATCATTATCAGCGTCGTCTGCCTTTCGGGGGCGGCGCTGGTATTTGAGCAGGATATCACCCGTGCCCTGAATCCCGGTTTTTATCGGGTCGAAGTAGAGGATGGAGCAAAGCCGCTCACGCCTTCCGAACTGGTCACGAAGCTCCGCACGCAACTCCCGGACTCATTGCGGATTTCCGGCCTGCAAATGTCGGGCGACCCGGAAGAAGCCTGGATGGTCAGCTTTGAGCACTTAAACCGCAAAACGCTAAGCGTAAACCCTTACACCGGCGAGATAAACGGATGGAACAAAAGCTATCCTTTCTTTCAGACCATGCGCAAACTTCATCGCTGGCTGATGGATGTTCCGCCTCGGAAAGGAGACAAGACCGTGGGTAAAACTATTGTCGGTGTCACTACGCTGGTCTTCGTTGCGATACTCATCAGTGGTGTGGTGATTTGGATACCGCGGACCAAAAAGGCTTTGAAAAACCGCCTTCAGGTATCCTGTAACAAAGGATGGCGGCGTTTCTGTTACGACAGTCACGTATCGCTCGGTTTCTACACCACGCTATTCCTACTCGTCATGGCGCTGACCGGACTTACCTGGTCGTTCACTTGGTACCGCACTGCCGCCTATTCTCTTTTCGGTGGCACCGCGCCAAAAGTGGAAAATACGCCTCGACCGGAATATCGGCAAAAGGGACGGAAAGATGCCGCAAAACAGCCCCGTCCGAACGGACAGCGGCATGCCGGCGGAGAAAAAGGCCGGAAAGGGACCACTTTCAATTATGCCGTATGGGACAAAGCCGCAGACGCAGTCCGCCAGATCTATCCGACCTACAAGTCGGTCAAGCTGGGTACGGAAGGCATAGAAGTGGCTCCCAACCCGAAGACCGACCGCCGTCAAACGGATAAAATACAATTCGACCCGCAAACCGGTCGCCTCGGCTCCATAACCTATTATAAGGATGCCCCGGCCTCACAAACGCTGAAAGGTTGGTTTTATGCCTTCCACACCGGCTCCTGGGGCGGCATGTGGACCAAGGTACTTTATTTCCTGGCTGCTTTCATCGGAGGGATTCTCCCGCTCAGCGGCTATTACCTGTGGTACAAACGAAAGTTCTCGTCTCGACGGAAACGTTAACGTCTTCATTCTACGTAATACATACGTCCCCGGGAAATCCAAAACGGAAATTCCCGGGGACGTATCTTATATCCTATAGCCCGACCCACTCTTCCGAAAAGATAGGCGGACTGGTCCATGTAGGGTCGCGGAACCACCGACGAGGATAGATTTTCATACCGTTGCCGTCTACGGCCAAATATGCGCCCCAAAAGCTGAACGTGGAATTGGAAATGATATGCCCGCGGCACAACGTCATCAAATATAAATCCACATAGTCGGGCATCAGTTCCGTATGTTCCACATATACGGCATCCTCCATCCAAAGATTCTCCCTCACCCATTCCATATCGTCGGAAAAGAAAAAGAAACGCGCATCGGGCCGCTTCTTTCTGACATAAGCAATGGCTTGCTGGAAATAGTCCACTCCGCATAAACCGAAAATCGAGTTGGAAGGATGCAGATAATCTCCGCGCCTCACGTGTACCGATACCGGATAATCCACGGCTCTTATCATCTGTACGAAACCGCTCTGCAGTTCCGCCAAAAACTGACGGAAAAAGAAGTAACGACGAGCATTCGGTATAAAACGCCGGTGCTGACTGTAATCGTCTATCAACACGGCTTCCGGCTTCTCGTCATCATACAATCTTTTCAAAACTCCCACGGCACGACAGATTTTGAGTCCCCAAACCACCAGTTTTATCCCCCACGAACAAGAAGGCAATTCCAGTTCAAAACAATCGGAAAGCCTCAAACCATTGTGCTGTTTCAGCCTACGGCGGTCATAAAACAGATAAACCTTATCGTTTCCGGACTCCATCAAATCCCGGAAACGACAATATTCGAACATCTGGTTCCCCAGTCCTCCTTTCAGACAAACGATTTTCATGCCGTCCGCGTACAATTCTAAAGACGTACTTTCTTTTTCACCTTTTTCGACTCGTTTTGCAAACGGTCGAGTGCCGTCACCACATACGTATATTTCCGGCTCCCGTCCTCATACGGCAGTTTATAGAAAGTGTTCGGCGTAATCGCCACGATATTCTCGGCGTATTCCAAATCTATAGGCTCGCCCTCGGCAAAGCGATAAACCACATATTGACGCGCACGGTTCATCTCGCTCGTTCCGCGCGGCTCACGCCAAAACAGCATATAGCCGTCTTCCGTCCATAAAGTGGTCAGTTTGCGTACTTTCTTCGGACGCTTGTGGTCTATCCACGGCATCTCGGGCTGCAAGGCCGGATAACGATGGTAATAGTTGCGCAACATCGTGCCATAATTTCCTTTGTTGTCCACCACTGCCTTGGCATACCATTGGCAACTGCCCTCGATGTTAGGCAACGAACGTTGCAAAGCCATCTTGCGCTCCATCTGGTGTTTGTTCGGGTCCACGGGGTCGGCTTTGGCCACCGTACGGTCCACGTCCTGCCCGATGTAGAGAGGCCGGTGTCCGGCATGCTCGCTCCACCAGCGTATCAGCGTATCGTAGTCGGCCGCGGAATGCCCGATTTCCCAATACACCTGAGGGATGTTATAATCCACCCAACCTTCTTTCACCCATTTCAACACATCGGCATAGAGATCGTCATAGTTCTGCAATCCGCGCGTATTGCTTCCCCTCTTCGGGTCGCTCTTCAAGTTACGATAGATACCGAAAGGAGACACGCCGAACTTCACCCAAGGCTTGACGGCATGGATGCAGTCGTGCAACTGACGGATGAAAAGGTTCACATTCTCCCGTCGCCAGTCATCGCGGTTCATTCCGTTCCCATAACGTGCATACGTCTGGTCGTCCGGAATGCGCAAACCGCTTTCGGGATAAGGATAAAAGTAATCGTCGATATGAATGCCATCCACGTCATAACGCAACAGTATGTCCGTCACGACGTTGCAGATATAGTCCCGGTTCTCGGGCATCCCCGGATCCATAATCAGTTGTTCGCCATACCAGAAATACCGCTCAGGATGCTTTCTGTAATCATGTGTGGCAGCCAGCTCCTTCGTACCTTTCGTTTTGGCCCGGTAGGGATTGATCCAGGCATGCAGTTCCATGCCCCGTGCATGACATTGGGCTATCATCCACTGCAACGGATCCCAGTAGGGAGAAGGCGGCGTGCCCTGCTGTCCGGTCAGATAACGGCTCCACGGCTCGAAGCTGCTGGCATAAAGCGCGTCGAACTCGGGACGTACCTGAAACAGGATGGCATTGATACCGCACTTTTGCAGTTCATTCAACTGGTACGTCAGCGTACGCTGCATCTCTGCCGTACCCAACCCCATAAACTGATAGTTCACACACTGTATCCATGCGCCGCGAAACTCCCGTTTGGGCGACAACTGGGCCTGGAGCGCAAAGCTGCAAAGCCACATCATCAAAAGCAAAAGTGATTTTTTATTCATCATACACGTTATTTCCGTGCAAAAATACAATAAAAATCCATCATGCGTTTGCCAAACATTGACTAACTTTGCAAACATAAGGACAATTAACGAAAACAACTGATGAACGACTACATACATATCAAGGGGGCAAGGGTGAACAACCTGAAGAATATCGACCTGGACATTCCACGCAACAAACTGATTGTCATCACCGGCCTGTCCGGTTCGGGCAAGTCTTCGCTGGCGTTCGACACGCTCTACGCCGAAGGACAGCGACGCTACGTGGAAAGCCTGTCGGCTTACGCCCGGCAATTTCTCGGACGAATGAGCAAACCGGAATGCGACTACATCAAAGGCATCCCGCCCGCCATCGCCATCGAGCAGAAGGTAAGCAGCCGTAATCCCCGTTCCACCGTAGGAACTTCCACCGAGATTTACGAATACCTGCGCCTGTTGTATGCCCGTATCGGGCGCACTTTCTCCCCCGTGAGCGGACAGGAGGTGAAAAAAAACACCACGGAAGACGTAGTGCAGTGCATGCTCTCCTATTCCAAAGGCACGCGCTTCACCGTACTCGCCCCGTTGCAGGTGCGTGAAGGGCGCACCCTTCAAGAGCAACTGGACAGCGACTTCAAGCAGGGTTTCTCGCGCATCGAAGTAGACGGCGAGGTCGTGCGCATAGAGGACTTCATGCTGGAACTGGCCTCGGATCCGTCGAAAGGCGAAGACCGCACCATCCATGTGCTCATCGACCGCATGAGTTGCGACGACAGCAAAGATGCCATCTCCCGACTGACCGACTCGGCCGAAACCGCTTTTTATGAGGGGAACGGGCAATGTATGTTGCGCATCGTTCCATCGGGCATCCTGCACACTTTCTCCACACGCTTCGAGGCGGACGGTATCACGTTTGAAGAACCGTCGGACAATTTATTCGCTTTCAACTCGCCGGTCGGTGCCTGCCCCGTATGCGAAGGGTTCGGCCGCGTCATCGGCATCGACGAAAAGCTGGTCATCCCCAACTCGGCCCTGAGCGTGTACGACGGAGCCGTGGTCTGCTGGCGCGGAGAAAAGATGGGCGAATGGAAAACGGAGTTCTGCCGCCGGGCACAGAAGGCCGACTTCCCCATCTTCGAGCCTTATTACAAGTTGACACGGGAACAAAAGGATTATTTATGGCACGGAAAGACCGGTGCTTCATCGCCCGAAGAGGAAATCTGCATCGACAACTTCTTCAAGATGTTGGAGAAAGACCAATACAAGATACAGAACCGCGTCATGTTGGCACGCTACCGGGGCAAAACGATCTGCCCCCAATGCCACGGCACGCGCCTGCGCCCCGAAGCCGGATATGTGAAAGTGGGCGGACGGGCCATTTCGGATTTGGTAGACCTGCCCGTCACCGAACTGAAGAAATTCTTCGACACGCTGACACTCACCGCCCACGAGGCGGAAGTGGGCAAACGCCTGCTCACCGAAATCAACAACCGCATCCGTTTCCTGCTCGACGTAGGACTGGGATACCTCACCTTGAACCGCCTGAGCAACACGCTTTCGGGCGGCGAAAGCCAACGCATCAACCTGGCCACGTCATTGGGCAGCAGCCTGGTGGGGTCGCTCTACATCCTGGACGAACCGAGCATCGGACTGCACAGCCGTGATACGGACAAACTCATCCGCGTGCTCCGGCAATTACAGCAATTAGGCAACACGGTCATCGTGGTGGAACACGACGAGGAAATCATCCGTGCGGCAGACTATATCATCGACATCGGGCCGCAAGCCGGACGCTTGGGCGGCGAGGTGGTATTCCAAGGCGACCTGCAACAGATGCTGGCCGAGAAACCGCAGGACACGCGAAGCTACACCGTGAAATACCTGACGGGACAGGAAACCATCGCCTTGCCGGACAGCGTACGCCCGTGGACAAACTATATCGAAGTGAAAGGCGCACGGGCCAACAACCTGCGCGGAATCGACGTACGCTTCCCGCTCAACGTCATGACGGTGGTCACGGGAGTCAGTGGGTCGGGTAAGTCCACCCTCGTGCGCGACATATTCTATCGCGCCATGAAACGGCAATTCGACGAAGTGGCCGACCGTCCGGGCGAGTTCCTCGGACTGGAAGGCGACCTGCAAATGGTGAAAAACATAGAGTTCGTGGACCAGAATCCCATCGGCAAGTCTTCGCGCAGCAACCCCGTCACCTACATCAAGGCCTACGACGAGATACGCAAACTGTTCGCCGCACAACCGCTGTCCCAACAAATGGGCTTCACGCCCGGCTTCTTCTCTTTCAACACCGAAGGCGGACGTTGCGAGGAATGCAAAGGCGAAGGGACGGTCACGGTGGAAATGCAGTTCATGGCCGACCTCGTGCTGGAATGCGAGTCGTGCCACGGCAAACGGTTCAAAAGCGACCTGTTGGAGGTGAAATTCGGCGGGCAGAACATTTACGACGTGCTCAACATGACGGTGAACCAAGCTATCGAGTTCTTCGACGCGCACGGGCAATCCAAGATATCCAAAAAGCTCAAACCGCTGCAAGACGTGGGACTGGGCTACATCAAGCTGGGACAATCGTCCAATACCCTTTCGGGCGGCGAGAACCAGCGCGTGAAACTGGCCTACTATCTCGGCATGGAGAAAACGGAACCGACCATCTTCATCTTCGACGAACCGACCACGGGGCTGCATTTCCACGACATCAAACGCCTGCTGGCGGCTTTCGACGCCCTCATCCTGCGCGGCCATACGCTCGTCATCATCGAACACAATATGGACGTCATCAAATGTGCCGACCACATCATCGACCTCGGCCCGGAAGGAGGCGCGCAAGGCGGCAACGTGGTCGTGTGCGGTACACCGCACGAAGTAGCGGCCTGCCCGGACAGCTATACGGGTCGCTACCTGAAAGAAAAGCTCTGAAGTCCGGCCTAAACCACCCAATAAGATAAATAAGAAGCCCCTCACACATTCACCGTGCGAGGGGCTTCACCAACCTTAAAATCCACTATCCTCTACCGGACCATGGCTTTTACCACTGTAGTCCGTCCATCTGCACCGGCCACCTTGAAGAGATAAGCTCCTTTTGCCAGTGCGAAAGTCACTTCGCTTCCGACAGCCTCCTCTACAGCCACGACTTTACCGTCTACCGTCACAACGGTCACGACATCGCCGTCGTTCACACCAAACACGGTGGCCTTGCCCATGCCGGACTTCACATATATCGCATGCCGTTGGTCTGCATCCATACGTTTGAAACTCAAAGTAAAGCGTCCCTCAGCAACTCCCGCTTCCGCCGTCCGGAACGAGTAAGCCCCTTCTTTCAGGTCGGCTGCCTTGCCCGTCGCTGCATCTTTCAGCATCACATATTCATAATCTTCGGCCTCGCAACCTTCCGGAATGCCGATGGAGTACATACCTGCTTCCGGCAGGCTCACGCCCACGCCTATCGTGCCTTCACGGTCAATGGCCGAAAGCAACGAATAACGTCCGCCGTCGCGTACGGCAAAGATTTCAGGTTCGCCGTTGTCGTTCATCCATTTCACACCGTCGCGCGCCAAGTCGAATTCCGTCGAGGCTTCTTCCGACGGCACCGCCGTCAACTGCAACTCGTCATAGATGCCGTCGTTTTCCTCCAGACCACGCTTACCGGCAGCGGAAGCGACATACAAGGCCAACTTCGTACTCCTCGTGTTGTGGTCTATCTCTGCCTTACGCATGCCCACCGTAAATGTTTCCGTCTCTTTCAGGGTCGCCGTCTGGGTGAATACTGCGCTGCCCACCGGGATATTGCCCTGTGTACGCTCGCCATCAGCCCCCATGCCATCCGTGTAATATCCGTTATTGGCATAACCGTAAACCACACGGCCGTATTCCATATCCTCGTAGTTCATCGTACAGAGGTAAGGTGAACCGAAGAGATTCCAACTCATATTCTCCTTGTGGGTGAACTTGTCTCCGGTGTCGCTTGGCGAACTCCAAGGACTGTTGAAGTTATACTTATGCAACACGACTTTCTTCGGTTGTCCGTCTTCCTCATAGCTTGTACCATAGAAACGGAGTTTCACGTCCTGTACCGGACTACCTTGTGCTTCGAAGAGCAAGCCTTCCGTCACGGTTGACAAATCGGTGGAAACGTCTTGCCAAGCCTTAGAATCTTCCGAAGCGAACTTGTAGTCATACTTCGCACGCTCCAAACCATTATACTTGTAGGCTTTCACGTTGCTTGCCCCGAGCCCGTCATTTCCGTCCACGGTCATTTCCATCGGGCTGAACGGCATGGCCACCAAATCCTTATAACCGTTTGTGGCTGTCAACTTACGTTCGGCTGCAAAGTTCCTCAAATCCACTCGCTTACCGTTGCCCCACAGGCCTGCGCCGTGTTCCAGCAACAGGAATCCCGGATTGAACGGTGAGGAAGCCGTATAGTCGCGCTCCAATTGAAGTTCATTGCCTTCACGGACATAAACCACAGACTTACCGTGCGGATAGTCATCGTCACTCACTGTGGCGAAGTTATTCTCTCCGCCGACGATATTCCAAGTTTCGAAGCAGCCGTTATCCACTTGATTACGGATACGCTTGTTACCTGCAATATCTTTCTCGTGGCCGACCATCGTCATTATCGCTTGAAGACCATCATCAGAGCCCTTGTCTATGTTCGTTCCGTCTGTTTCCTTTAACTGGTATTTCCAGTAACCGTCCGTTACATAGCCATTCTCCGAACCATTCTGGATGACATTTTGCTTTTGGTCGGTTGTAAGGCTTTCGCTGTTCACAACCGTCACATTCACGGCTTTTCCTTCACCACTCACAGTTGCCCCGTCAGCCAAGGTATTATACAAAATACCATTTGTACCGACCTGTATCGATGCTCCGGCTGTCAGGATGGAAGTGGCCAGCATACCGTTGCCCTCTACCGAAGACGTACCCGACACCTCAAAGCCGTCCACCACGCTTGCACCCGAGACAGTTACCCCTCCCTTCAGGGCAGAACGGTCGGCAGTTTCCAGCAATCCGCTACGAGACATTAATACCTTTTCCACCGAATTATCCTCTGCCACAGTCTCGGTATTCATGCCTCCGTACACCTTCACACCGCCACGGGTCAAATGTAACGGCTCGTTGCTTTCCACATTCTGATGCACAAACACATAACCATTGTTTCCAGAAGAAGTATTGGCATAAACCGTAGCCAAATCCACAGCTCCCTGCAAGTCGCTCATGGCATGTTCCCAACTACTTCCGCTGTTGTCACTGCCGGCCACACCCTGCTTCACATAGATGTATTGACTCAGTTCCGAAGCATATTCGTATGCACCGACATCGATGCTTCCGCCTACCTTACGGCTCTTTCCGGCCAAATCCTGTTCTTTATCCAAGGATGCCACATTATCTGCATAGAGTTCATCCTTACCTTGGTTCAGCAACGTGAAACTGGGTCGGATGTTGTAGTCACGCTTCAACACATCTGTTGTATTGCTCGGATCTACGAAGTTCGGTCCTTCCTCCAAATTCGTATTAGCAACATCGCCCAACACTTTATTGCCATCGCTTTCACCACTTTCAAATCCGGCTGCTCCGCTATTCCATGCCACCGAGTTATACACTTCGGCCGAACCGTTGATACCCGCTACATTATTGTTAGCAAACGTAGCATTCACCACCTTGACCTGACTGCCCGAAACAACATTTAATCCTGTCTCACCATCGGCAAAAAGCGTATTGGCTATCAAAGCCCCCTCATTGGCTGCATCCGATATTTTCATGCCAAATTCACCTGTCTTCCGGAAAGCAGAATTTTTCAGTGTGAGCTTACCGTTCCCCGAAGTAGTAGCATTCAATCCTATTTTGGCTTCTTGGAACGAAAGGCCGGAAATATTCACCGGCTTACCGTTGGTAGCGACACTCAGCAAAGTGACATCATTATTACCGTTACTTCCCGTCAACACCGTAGGCTGACCGAAATCCTGAATACCGGATTCGTTATAGGAACCGTTTACGGTCAATGCCGATACATATGTATTATCTGTTCCGCTCATGGAGATTTGGTAAGCTATGTCACCCACAATCAAGTTATTCCCCATAGTGTACGTACCGGATTTGATACGTACTTCTTTATCCGTCTGTGCCGGCTTTTGCTGCGAACCGGTAGCATTGGCCATGGCGTTCAACGCCCCACGCAAGTCGGAAGTAGCATTGTCCCAGCTCGATCCGTCGCGCTTTCCGCTTTCCGTAGTAGCTACATACACGATATCCAAGCTAGACAAATTCACAGGATACTGATACTCGAACACACCGATATCTATTTTCTTAACCATTGGCTTACCGTCCGGTCCTGTCGGACCGGCATAACGGGAAGCAGTACTTTTCATATATAAAGTATTATATGATGCAAAGTCACCTGTCATCCACTCCTTATATGCCCCAGTAGCCTGAGTCATATCCGATTCTGCCGCAGCCAACTGACCGTCACCGGCATCTACCAACACGGAAATCGCTACCGGCTCCCATTTCGCAGAAACCTTATTTCCCTCCGTTCCGGCCACCGTAGACGGGTCGTCGAAACGCGGACCATTGACAGCGTTGTTTTCCTGGTCAAGAAGAACAAAACCATTAGTCTGTTCTAAACCCAATTCTACATCAAAGGCCGAATATTCGATGCCCGTAGCCGCAAGATAAACAGGACTACCTTCACACTCATTACCCCACACGGCTGTGTTTGTCATTTTACTTGCATTGGTAGTTGTACTTTCCACATAAACAGCCGCATACTGTCCTGCTTTATTCCGTACAAAAGTATTGTTCATCAAGTCGACCTCTCCGGTACCGCTCACCGCAACAGCACCGCCCCACGACGGGTTGTCCTCCATTCCCATGTCCGTACCATTATTGGCCCATAACGTATTGACAGCTTTCAACCAATACGTGCTTCCATCTGCTCCAGCTAAATAGAGTGCACCGCCGCGAATATTCTGTCCTTCACCTGTTGTAGCAGCATCGTCAACCTTTGCATCTTCTACCGTTCCGTTTCCTGCAAAGATCGACCCTACGGACGTTACATTCGCATTCAGTGCATATACAGCACCTCCACGTACAGCCTTATTATTCAGCAAACGACAACGAACCAACTTATAATCTACGCCTACGGTATAAATACCGGCGCCACGGCCTACCTCCGAACGACCTTTCATCACGTTGTAAGTCTCACCATCCATAATGGTCAATCCATCCAGAGTCACACCTCCCAAACCAGATACCTGCGCATCAGCTTTGCTATACAACACATGATAAACGTTCTTTTCCTTGGCCGAAAGATTGACATGTCCCGAAAGAATCGTCGGGTGTGCCATTTCCCAAGGTTCGGTAATACCATTCGAGTTCAAGTCTCCGCTTTCACGGGCATCCAATAAGTTAAAGATATCCGTATCATCGCCTTTTAAGTCCGTCAGAGAACCTATTGAATCTAGCTTCGCCAACCCATACGAATATAGTTCATTTCCCGAGAATCCGCCGAAGATCTGCACACCTTGCGGAATTATAAATGAATTCTGGCGTTGGTTCGGCTCACCCGTTTCAGGGTCAGCGTCCTTACGTGCATTACGCGGCTTGTAAGTCCCTTCAGCCATCCATATCTCAAAATCCGTGTCCTCGCCAAAGTCGGTCGCCCTTACCTTATTAATATAATCCAAGGCTTCATCCAGAGAAGCAAGTCCCGTATAGAATGAACGTCCTTTCAATTCATCTTCCCGTCCAGCCTCTTCATTGCTCAATTCAACATTTGCCGTTAGCGACACAAAGATTCTCTTAATAATTTCACCTTCATTTCTCGGCATTCTCATACTACCACCTAAATAAGCATAAGCCCCGGCATCTATTTTTTCCAAATCCTGTGCTCCCTGTTGCTGTATGCGAGAAATTCCTTGCATATCGTAAGCGGCAACTTCATTTTTCGATTGCAATTCCTGTTGCAATACCGATGTGGTTCCTCCTTTCACCAACAGCGAGAACGGACGCGGGATGTAATAACCTTTAAAATAAAGATCTTTATCTGCTTCCATCTTATGGTTCCCGTAATTACCCGGCAACTCATAAGTTTCTACGAAACAGTTATTGAACGGATAGAAGCCTCCTTTTCCATTTTCCTCCGTGTCAATGCCTCCAAACAAAGCATCCTCAAATTTCTCATCCGTCACACCACTGATATTCTTGTCGCTCGGAGCTGTATTCCCCCACACTACGGTATTGACCGTCAGAGCAGCACCGTCTTCCAGATAAAAACCTCCGCCTACTTCGGCAGCCTCGTTTTCTACTACTGTACCCGAAATGACATGTGCACGATTATCTTTCGTCACACCATCTTCAGCCGACAAATACATACCGGCCCCCTTATCGGCTTTGTTCTGCATTACGCCGCAACCGGACACCATACCGCCGGGCAACACAAACAATCCGCCGCCTTCGATAGCTTCGTTGTTACGAACCACACAGTTACGTATGTGTGCCCCCTTCGGCACAATGGCACCGCCACCACGGGTGTTGAAACTACCGCTACCGGAAGAAGCCGTAGCCAGACCATCCTCCAAATAAACACCGTCAAGCACCGTCTGTTTATCCAAAGCAGCCGTTCCATCCTGTCCGAACTGTACGGCATGATAACCGTTCACCGCCTGGCGGCCTCCGGCCTCATCGCTCACTGCACTCAACACAGTCATATATTGCGCAGCGTTGCGATTGTCATCATTCCAGTTTCCATCATTCTGATATATACCGCCCACATAAGAACCTTCATTATATCCGCCCATCACGGTCACGCCTTCCGGAATCACGAACGTGTAACTCTTCGGATCGTTCGGATTAGCCAGCGTATTGGAATGATACACAGTAGTATAACTTTCATATCCGGCAATCTTCACAATCGCCGTATTACCCTCTGTCACACGCTGTCCTGCCACATTCAGCACTTCCTGCAACTTCATAGCACAGGCTGCATTAGCCGGAGAAGAAGCGTCTGCCGTACCGTTACCGTTAAAGGTCACATAATACACTCCTTTATCATCAGGCTTAACCATATCTTCATTCTTGCGTTCGTAAGCACCGGCGTCCACCGTACAGTCTTTCACGCGATCGGTGTAATCCATATCGGTGTAATCGAACAAGTCTATCGTATTACCATCTATCTCAATAATATTTTCACCCATATTCAAGGCTATACATCCGGCCTTCAGATGATAATTTCCGACTACGCTATTTTCAAACAGCTCAATATTCCCTTTCTTACAATTCTTAAACTCTATTTGTGTTCCGTAATTATCAATCTTCTCGGAAATGGAATTGTAACAAGCCATCTTTCCTGCATTCGATGCCAAATCCTTATCGCCGGTCAACCCTTTATACCCTGTATTTCCAACAGTAATACAATTATACAACAAAAGTCTGCCGTTCGGGTCGCTGTTGTCATCATGGTACACACAAATACCGCCATTTCCACGGGTTGTGTGTTCTGTATTATTTCCTACTACCGTATTATTGAAGAACTCTCCGTTCTCAATGAAGAAACCGCCACCATCCACTCCAACTGTTTTGTTTCCACTGACAACACAGTTATAAGCCGTACCGTCGTATAAATATCCTCCGCCACCATAAGCTGTATACTGACTACTCCGTCCTAAGGTATTATTCGTAATATAACAGTTTACAAGGGAACCTTGGTCGCAATACACACCGCCACCACGCAATTCCTTATTCGTATTGGTACTGGAATTTATATTGTCGGTCACAATACTGTTGGCCAATGTCACATTGGTAAATATCAACGCTCCGGCACCGCCGTTTCGTTTTCCGCTATCACCCAAATAACTTATCTCATTTGAATTGATATAACCGTTTGTCAGTGTGAAACCATCCCAAGTTGTAGGCGTTCCAAAACGATTGGAACTCTCTGCCATCTGATAGTCGCCTTTGCCCGTTCCCACATAAATATATTCACCACCGGAAACATACTTGTGCGTACCTTTGCCCTCACCCACTTCGTTATAGCCGGGCTTGGTCAATATATGCGTACAAATTTCGGGAGCGGCAAAATCAGGAGACGATGTGGAATAATATCTCGACTCCTCCGCCTTTCTATGAGTTGACAAGTTCGAAGCAGCCCGATAATATTCCTTCTTGTCATCAAATTCTATGTACTCTCCTTCGTCCTTTTCTGTATATTTATACCACCTCGAGAAGTTATTTCCTTCTTGCGTTATAGAATGGGTTCCAAGACCAACTCCTACTTGCACAAAAAACTTCTCTCCCTCATAGTCATAGCCACCCAAAAAAGACCCGGTTCTATTGGAATAAGCCGTTCTCTCTGACGCCGTACAATGCTTATACGTCCCATATCCGGCACTTGCTTGATAATAGGTACCTTTATTAACATAAACATAATTGGCAATACCACTGACGGCCTCTACATACTCTCCACCGTTCTCCGACCATACATAGCCGCCACCGGAAGCTTCCTCATAATGCTCTTCTGCTTTTATATAATCACCTTTATTTGCACCTACATATTCATAAGATATACTGCTTGCATTTATCGGATTGTATTTGTCGGCCTGTCCTAATACACGGCGTGTGGTTGCTTGGTCTTTCGTTTTAGGCCTGAGAATCGTTTCATAATCTTCCGCGTTGTAAGTCCCGTCATGATATACGAATTTGGAAACAAACGGATGCCGTTCGTCCATACCCGGTGCTCCGCTATTTGGGAAAGCACCGTATACATTCACTCCTTCCAAAATCTCAAAACAGTTTTGCGAGCCATTCTTAGGGTCTTGCTCATAAATACCGGCAGCCACCCACACCTGCGGCCTCGCTCCATTAGGAAGTTTGGTACCTGCCGCCGTTTCCACAGCCTTACGTACTGTGGCAAAAGGTTTTTCCCACGACAGACCATAGCCTTCGGAGTCTTCACCGGTATTCCGTACATAATATACCGTACCACTCTCCGGCAAATCAGCCTCGTACGCTCCCAAGTCAGGTATACCTCCCAAGTCACGTCCCCGTCCGGAAATATCTTCCGTGACACCTTCTACCTCATTGGCTTTATTAATCAAAACGGCCGCATCCGTAGAACTGGTCAGCGGACGGAACTCTGAATATCCTCCTAAATACGTATCATAGCCTAAAGTAGCTCCCGGCGCATTCGTCGGATTGGCAAAGTTCTTGGCTCCGTCGGCCGACAACGTATTCAAATTTTGCATGTTATTTGAACCGGACGTATTTCCGGCACTGAACGAAGTGGAATAATTTCCTCCCGGTGCGGCACCCTTATTGTTCACCACCGTAACATAATACATCGTCAAGTTGTTTGCAGCAATAACCGAAGCACTCTCCGTCGTATTCGTATTATTGTTCACCACGCAATTCACCAACGTCAAATTGCTGCCGTCTTGTGCAGAAATAGCCGCAGCCTCCACGGCCGTATTGTTCTCGAAAACCGTGTTGCGTACCGTTACCGCAGCCCCTTTGCCCACCAGCATACCGGCTCCGGACTTGTATGTGCTCGACACAGCATAACCGCCCACGACATGGAAACCGTCGATTTCCACATTGGCATCTTCGGCCACCGTGATACAATGGTATAACCCATCCTCCAAAGCCTTGCCTTTGGGATTACCGTCTATCACGGAACGGTACTCCAAAGGTTTGCGTGCAGCACTGCCATCGTCCTCTACGCGATAGCCGCCTTTGATAACCAACGGACGTTCCGTTTTCAGCACATTGATAGTGGCCGTCTTGGGGTCGAGATTAGTAAAACTGTAACGCGGATAGCAATCGCCTTCACGTACCAAAATCTCAAACCGTTCAACTCCGTCCGTCGCCTGCACATTGGCAAAATATTCTATCGCTTCGTTGATCGAACGGTAAGCCTTAGCCCAAGAACTTCCGTCGTGTTCTGCATCCGTACAACTTACATCGACATAAAGACGCCATACCTTATTATCCGCCTGATGTTGAAGGGTTCTTTTTTCCGTCATCACAGCTCCTACGCTCGGCTTTTGAGCAAACAGTTCCCCTTTGATATCCAACTCGGGAGCCAATACCACTTCCTCGGGGAAACGTCCTAATTCCAAACCTATAGAACGCAAGTTAGAACCTTTCTGCGGGAACCAATAATACTCCACCTTCTTCAAGTTCGCGTCCACTCCTCCCTGTTCGGGCATGCCGCTCTGTTCAAAATCAGGCGTAATAACCCCTTCTGTATTAGAAGAGTTGTCATCACTCAAAGACACCATGTCCTGTTGGAGCGTATTGTTCCATACAGAGTTGTTCATGCCCGACACTGCCGTATTGAAGAAACGTACGGTCTTCACCGTAGGATTCACGGCATACATCGGCACGTTTCTCTCCTTAATCAGATTGTTCCACAATACGGAATTAACCGAAAGGCTGTAACCTTTCACATACAGTCCGCCCGTCTGCGCCGATTCGCTGTCGGCAGCATCCACCGTCCCCACGGAGACATTGTTCGCCATCGTGGTTTGCAGCATCACACCTCCTTGGTTACAATAGACCGCACCGTTGTGGCGGCTCGTGTTGTTGCTCACCACCGACGTAGACAAGATATTCGGGGTGCAAACTGCCGTCCGTCCACTCCGTATCGGAAACCATATAGACGGCAGCCCCGTCGTAACCCGAATTATTCGTCAGCATGGAACGCAGCACGATACCGGAATTGTCTACATAAACGGCTCCTCCCTGCTGTCCTTCATTATTATACAGCAACGAACCGATAATGCGTCCGCCATAAAGGTAGACACCACCGCCTTTTCCCGTGGCCGCATTCTCTGTCACCACGCAATTTGTAAGATAAGCATTTCCGGCCATATAGACTCCGGCTCCGCGGTCGCCGAAGAAATTTTCTTTCGTACCTACAGTCTCCTGAGCCGACCCTCCTTTGATGGTCACTCCGTCGAGCACGGTCACATTCTTGAACGCCGTACCGTCCAAATTGGCGAACCATACCACGTGATTGGAATTACTGCCAGTCACGCTCCATTTATTATCAGCCTCATTATATTCACATTTTCCTCCGCCGCCCGTTGCAGCTCCTCCATAGGCATTCCCCACAAACACGGTAGAATGTTTGTACTGCCAAGGCATGCTTCCTTTTTTATTATCCCGCTCAGCTCTGGTTTCTTCATTCCCTTCAAATCCGCCATACACGCTCACGCCATCTTTCATGACGAAAGCCGCCGAACGGTCGGTACTGGCACCGCTCATATAAACTGAAGGCTGGTAAGTACCGGCTTTCACCCATACTTCTCCACCTTGGCCTCTTTCCGCCAATCTGTTAATGGCTTCCTGTACGCTTCTAAGAGCATTGCCCCAATCAGAGCCGTTGTTGGCATCATTTCCATCCGGCTTTACACGCAAGATACGGTCGGCCGACACAGCCTGAAACTCGTATGCACCGATATCCGTCGCTTTGCCCACTGTTCGCGCACTTCCACCCAAATCATAGCCTCCATACGTTGCCGAAGCATAGGCATCATCCTGGCCTTTGTCGATAAAGGCAGATCCTTCGAGTGCCTGCCAGTTCCACAGCGGATAAGCATTATAAAGCCAGTTGAAATCGCGGTCGAAACTCGTTTTCAAAGAGGGCGAAGCAAAAAAAGGCGATGCCTGCGAACGGTCATTATTCTTGTCGCTTACATATACATTTCCAAAATTATCCATACGATTAGGACCTTCACCCTCAACCTCGTGATAAGAAGAATTTCTAAATCCGGGAGTAAACTCAGAAAACAACGTGGTATTACCCCAAACTACGGTATTGACGACCTTGGCATTATCATTTGCACCACCACTAACTGTGAGGTCTACACCTGCCACAGTATTACGGGCAATCGTAGAGTTAAGCACGCTCGCATTAGGAGAAATACGCACTCCGCCGTTTTCGTTGTTGAAGATCGAGGTGTTGACCACAGTACCCTTACCGGCGATGTAAATACCACCGCCTTTGTTGGCCACTTCCGCTATCAACCCGGCCTCATTATTATATACCACACATTGGTTAATATAAGATTCGTTAGCAGTAAGCTTTCCCGCATAAGCGTCCACATAAATAGCTCCACCGTTCTGTACGGCATAATTGTTAAAGAAGAAACAACGTTCTATACGATAAGCACAAGAAAACTCTCTATGCCCCTTCACCAATACACCGCCACCATTCTCTGAGGCATGACCGCCCACAATCGTAAAACCGTCCAAAACGGAAACGGCATCGTTCACATTGTTCGAACCACTGTTATCGAGATTCATCGTCAACACATGTTCTGCATTGTCTGCACGAAGAGCGTTGGAAGAGCTAATCAAATTGACATGGTCGATCGTGTCGTTCATACTAATATCGCCCGAAAGGATAGAACGACATGCGAAATTATAGGCTTTACCCAAAGTTGCACGTTGCTCCAAAGAAGTCTCATTTCCTTTGAAACCGCCGTAAAGCTTCACACCGGCCTTCAACGTCCAGCCCTCTTTAGGAGCCAAATAAACCTGCCGGTAATCGACACTATTTTTACGGATTTCCTCGAAACCCTGCACCCAGATTTCATCGCCGGGCAGCGCTTGCTGCAAAGCTTCTTCGAGGGTGACCAATTTTGCTTTATCCGTACTTGACCAAGCCCCATCAATGGGTGACCCGTTGTAATCTACCGGGGCGTTTCCATCCGGTGTCACATAAAAATCCTGTGCCATGGCCATTTGCGTGGACATCAGCCCACACAGACACGCAAGCGTGCCGAGAAACCTTGTTCCCTCCTTCTTGCGATTTGACAGATATGTTAACAATATATTCATGCTTATAGTATATTTATGGTTTTTATTTTGATGTCGACGTAGACGGGATAAGAGAGATATTACCACCCCCGGTAAAACTTTCCCCTTTCACGGTGAAATTCACCTTATGCCAAGTAGCCCGTCCCAATTTTTCATTGAAAGTTGCGATATAGGTTTTGTTCCCATTCGGAGTGAGATTTGTAGCGTAATCCACAATAAAACGGAATTTGTTCGCCACGCCCGGAAAAGTATAGAAATAGGTTCGACCGTTGCGTTCGCTGATAGGGCTGTTTGCCTTATAGGCAGACTTATAGATGTCATCCGGTTCCGAATTTCCATCGCTGAGAGAAGGCAATTGCTGTGTTTCATTTTCCGGGAAAAAAAGCCCGCTGTCCAAACCGAAGAATTCAATCTCGTTCATCTTCACCTTGGTATATACACCGCTCGCATAAGCGTCTTCCACATCCCATTGCACGTCCACTTTCGTAATCAGACGCGACAATATGATGCGCAATTCCGTCCTTTCCTCTTTCTTAATCTCCATTGGCGCGTCCCCACTCGCAAGCTTCGCCCCACTGAACAAGCTGAGCATATAAGCCTTTTTATCCTCAGGAGTTGTGATATTACTCAACTGTGCCGTTCTCAAGTTCTTTATGGCCTCTTCGTTCGAAGCCGACACAGCCGGTGCACCCGATACTGTCTTGTAAGCCACTCCATAAAGCCCTTTCAACGTCCCGGCATAGGCATTAAACGAATGAGGGTTAGCGGCCACCAGTTCCTCTTTTGTCAGCGTATATTGCAACACTTGTCCCCAGTCGTACACCAAGAATAAGTCCAGTTTATCCCAATCGGCCACATCGTCACCCGGTGATTCGCCCGGATCGCCCATATCTTTCAGCACGGGAATATCCAATCTGATACCCACCGACACTTCGCAATCCTTCTCACGAACCGACTCTGCTCCCGGGCCTTCATCATTGTCGCTGCACGCCGCAAAAAGAGGAAGGCACACCACAAGCCATAACCCCCATTCCAAGATTTTATTCCAATGTTTTTTCATATCTTGTTTCTCCTCTCTTTCCTTAGGTTTACATTTCCTGGTCGTAATCGTTACCGGGCTTCCAGTCGGTGTTGATTTCCACACCGGCCGTTACGTCCACGGCTTCGCCGCTCCCGTCCGAGATATTGAACGTGGCGTCCAGCACACGTCCGGCCCGGATCGGGTCTTCCACGGTGAATATATGTTGTATGGTTCTGTCTTCGCATTCGGAATAGAAATACAGCTTCCAGTGGCCTTCGCCTTCCGCCCTGCGGTACACGCTTCCGCCGGTGCAAGGATAGCTGTAGAACTCAAACTCGGTGAGCCGCGCCGCCTCGGTCACTTTGAAGTCCGATGCGTCCGTCCTCAGCCGGTCGTTGCTGATGTAAGCGTCCTCCCAGCACAAGAATCCTTGTTGCGTGCGGGAGAGATAGCATTTGATGTTTCTCATCGTCTCGGGGTGGTTCACGTGAAGTTTCACCTTGCCCACCACCGGGCTCATCAATACGGTATAGTGGTCGGTCTCGTCTTCCTCCATCCGCATGCTCAGCACGCCGGAGAAAGGCGGATAGGCCAAAGCCTTGATGGTGTCCGGGGAGATGGGCGTTTCGTCCACCACCACGTCTTCCAACACGTTGTCGAACGTGTGCAGACCGCCTCCCACGCGGTCGTTGTTGTGGTTGGCCACGGCCAGGTGGTCGTAGTTGTCCACAGGGAGCGTCACCTTGAAAAACAGTTCCTCCGGCATGTCTTCGGGCTGGAACACAAGGTCACGGTAAAGGTTTTGAGGCGAATTCCAGAAACCCAAATGAAGGGACAGCAGTTCGGCCTCGAACTCGGGATCCACGCCGTGTTGCAAGTCGATTTGATAGGACACCGTAATTTCCCTCATCTCTACATTGGGCGGACAGTCGGACAAATCCTCGTCCACACAAGCCGTCAACGACAAAGCCGCCCCGGCCCATAGTCCTAACTTATATATATATGTATCTATCTTCTTCATAGGTTTCATAAACACCTCTTTTAGTTCTTCTCGTTTTCTTTCATTTATTACCAAAAACAGTGCACGCCACGGACACGGCACACGGCCTTTGCCGTGGCATGCACTAAATGATAATCATAGTAGCAATTACGCTACATATTAAATTTCCACATCATACGCAGTACCTTGCTGCCATTCCGTATCGATTTCAACACCCAAATTCACATCCGTAGTAATGACTTCTTCACCCGAAAGATTTCCCCAATCGGTAACCGTCGCATTCAAAAGCGTGGTAAAGTCTTTTTGGAATACACATTTCTCCGTAGTAGAAGCTTTTTCTGCATCCAATATAACTCCCAAGAAAGCGTAGGCATCCTTATCAGCCTCTCCTAAAATCTGTCCCGAATTGTTTTTAATGAAATGGCCTTGTTTAATCTTAAACACGATGTTCATGGTTACATTCTTCTCAGCTTCAGTTTTGGCCACCACGGAATAAATATTGGCATTGGCTACCTTATTGTTTGCAAACGCTATCTTAGCACTCTTTTCCTTTAAAATAACGTCGGCTGCTTCTTCATAAACATTACCCTCACTGGCATCTGCTGCTTTGTCAAACGTCTTATTCAATTTAGTATATTGCCCATTAATCAGCACTCCCGCAATTTCTATAGCTTCATCGGCCCCTACGGCGTCACCCTCCAAAGTGCCGCCATTGTTCGTTGGATAGAACACTTCATCTTCATCACCATTCAGCACAGCCGCAGCCAACAGTCCTACGCCATAATTGACACCGGAAACCTTGATTGCTGCATAGCTACTGCCAATTGGGTCTCCTGCCGTGATTGTTGCCTCGCCTTGCGTAAAATCTTTATCGGTATATCCCTTGATTGGGTTTGTACCCTCACCGGCCAATCCATAATAATATATAGGATAGGGCTTATAAGTAGTACTCTTTATAGCCTCCGGCACTCCTGTCTTTTGCACCAAACTAAACTCCGGTTCGACGAAGATGCTTGACTCACTCCAAGTACCGTCGCTATCCCCCACATTTCCATACACTACAAATTTATTGATGCTTGTATTCAATGTGGCAACTTTCTTCAAATCAGGAGATGCATTGGAAGGAGTAATGTTTCCCATCGAAATCGGCTGCAAATACTCGTTACCAACCATTGGCACAACCCAAATGTCTTTGATTTCTTGAATAGTGTTACCCTGATTTGCTTCATCAGAAGTAATACGCT
>OOBO01000874.1_pt1 | contig 23588 bp, 20 predicted proteins | sample 1671031 | NCBI WGS metagenome assembly OOBO01 (sample SAMN06348115, study PRJEB24527) | human gut metagenome | biome: human gut; feature: ankylosing spondylitis patient; material: feces | host: Homo sapiens | place: China | collected 2015-10 | reverse complement strand
TCAGGGCGGTGCCCATGTGGATGTTGCCGTTTGCATACGGAGGGCCGTCGTGCAGGACAAACTTGGGCTTGCCGTCGTTGTGCTTGATCAGGTTGTTGTACAGGTCGTTCTTCTCCCAATCCTCCAGCATGGCGGGCTCCTTCTTGGGCAGACCGGCGCGCATCTCAAACAGAGTCTTGGGCAGATTCAGGGTACTGTCGTACTGAGACTTATTCTTAGCCAATGGTTACACACTCCTCTAATTTACTAAAACGCTTTTGGGATCACTCGCTGAACTTCACGCCCTTAAAAGCAGCGTAGTCCGGCGCTGCAGCCTCATCCTCGGCGGCAGGGGCCGGGGGCGGGTCGAGCTTGAGCTGGCTCTCGTCCTGTGCCCAGAACTCCTCGCTGGTCTTTTCATCCGCAGGTGCCTCGTCCTCAGCATCCACATCCGCTGCAGCAGGCTGTGCCTCGGCGATCTCCTCGGTCACAGCGGCGGCAGTGGTATCGGCGGCGGCTGCCTCATCCTCGGCAGGAGCATCCTCAGCGGGCTCCTCCTTCTGGAACTCAGGCAGGCGGCTCAGAGACTCAACATGGCTGCGGTACAGGTTCAGCACATCGGACTTGAAGCGGGTCACTTCCAGCCGGACGCGGTCATACTCGCGCTCCTGGGCAAGCTTTTTCTCGTTTGCCTCGTTGATGATCTCATCCGCGCGGTCACTGGCTTTTTGCAGCAGCTCGTTGGCATCACGGATAATATCATCACCGCGCAGATTTGCGCGATGCAGGATCTCTTCCGACTTCTGGTTTGCTTCCCGGATGACATTCTCACCCATCCGCTGGGCATTGATCAGCGCGCTCTTGAGCATATCGCCGTCAGCCTCGTAGCTCTCCATTTCCTTGTGCAGACGCTGATTCTCGGCGGTCAGCTCAGCGATCTGGCGGCGCAGCTCCTCAGCCTGATCTTCATCCTGCTTCAGCTGCTCCTCTACTTTATCCAGGAAACGGTCCACCTCTTCGGTCCGGTAGCCGCGGATGTTCTTTTCAAACTGTGCAGCACGCACGTCCTGCGGGGTCAGCATAGTGGTTTCCTCCCTTTTTATTCAATATTGAAAAAACTCGATGATCAATCGGTCTTTTTTGCTTTTTCCGGGCAGGGCCGTCAGGCCAAAGCGCCCCTTGCCGCGCACCGTGAACACATCACCCTCATACACCGGGGCGTGGGCACTTTCGGCAGGCAGGTGGTTGATCTCCACCCGGCCCGCCGCGATCCACTCACACGCCTGCCCGCGGCTGCAATGGAGCATGGCCGCAAGCACAGCGTCCAGCCGCAAAGAGGACACGGTGGCTGTCTGCGTTCTGCGCTCTGCCTGCGGGAATTCGGGCACCTCATCCAGCGAAAGCAGCGTGGTGATGACCTCTGTCCGGCCCACCTGCAGCAGTTCCTGGCAGATGAGCTCCCCCGCCGTTTCCAGCGCAAAGACATAGGCAGTGCCCGGTGTATCGGCCGGGAGCACGATGTCTCCCAGCGCTTCCCGACGCAGCTCCAACCCCATCAGGCTGCCCAGATAATCCTTGTGGCCCGGCAGTGCCGCCCCGGAAAGGGTGCGGCAGGTCAGCTTCACACAGCACAGCGGGCTTGCAGGGTAACAACCCTCCGGCTCCAGGCAGAGCAGCTTCCGCTCTGCTCCGGGCCAGCCGCCCTCAAAATGATAGTCACCCTCCGGCACATCGGCACGGTTCAGCGCCGCGCGGGCCAGATCCTGTTCCCTGTCGCTCAAAAAGCCGGAGTAGCGGGCAACGCCGCGTCCCTCGGCCGCGCGGGCCAGATCCTCCACATGCCGCATCAAAAAGCGCTCTTCATCGGTGCGGGCGGGCACAAAGCCCCGCACTGCCCTGGGAGCAGGATCAATAGAACGCGCCATTGTTCTCCAGCTCGTCCAGCAGATCGCCCATAATGTCCACGTTGTACGGGGTAATGATGAAGGTGCTGTTGGCAACGCGCTTGATCTGGCCGTTGTTGGCGTAAGCCACACCGGACAGGAAATCCACCAGACGGCGGGAAACTTCCTTGTTGGTAGACTCCAGATTCAGCACGACCGTGCGCTTGTTGTTCAGGTGGTCTGCAATGGTGCTGGCATCCTCAAAGCGCTCGGGCTTTACCAGAACGACCTTGAGCTGGGTGGTGGCGTGGATGTTGACCACCTTGTTCTTCTTCTGGGCACCCTCCACCGGCTCTTCCTCTGCATCGTCCATGCCAACGCCGAGACCGCTGTTGTTGTTCACCATCTGGGGGCCGTCGTCGATGTACTGATCGTCGTAATCGTCCTCACCGCCGAAAAGGCCCTTTTTGAGACTATCCACGAAAGACATAGTATCTGCTCCTTTCATTCAGGCAGCCGCAGCTGCCTGGTGCCTTTTGCAAAAGAGATGCAAATAGCTTTTACTATTATCGGATTTTTTGCCGCAGATGTCAATAACTACAAAAGTTTTCCATCATACAAATTTTGTCCGGAGACAATAATCTCGTCATAAAGCCGAACCTGACTGACAGAACCAGCCGTTCCGCTGGGCAAAACGATGAGGTCATCACCGTCTGTGATCTGCGGATGGGCATCGTCCACAGGGTCGATGCGGCAGAAGCGGGCCAGGTTGCCGTACTTCACATACACGCCGGGGATGTAGTTCTCACCCTGACCCTCTGCCTCGGAGCCGTCCTCCTTGAGGTAGTGCACCGCAGCAGCAGGCACCCGCAGGCCGGTGTTGCGGCCCACGATGATCTGGGCATCGGCACAGTTCAGCCGGAGCACGTCGCCGTTGATGATCTCGCAGGAGAGGACGAAACGGGCAATGTCGTTTTCCGCATCGATGTTCACCTCGCTGACCTTTGCCTTGAGGGGCGTTTCCACCTGACCAGGAAAGCGGATCTCAACGCTCTTGGTCAAGGGCTTGCCGTCCCTGCCCAGCAGCTTTTCCGCCTGTTTGGCCGAGCACACCCCGGCATAGTACCAGGTAAAGCCCGAAACGATCTTGCCTGCGTAGCCGTCCAGCGCGATCTCCGGGGAGGATTCAACGTAGGCTTTCAGGTTGGCTGCATCCAGCGCAAGGATATCGGCAGAACCAGCGTTCAGCCGCCCGGAGCTGGAGCTGCGGATGAAATAGCCCGCCTGCGGGGCCGTGATCTGGGATGGATTGCCCAGCTGGGACTGCACCGTGGCGGCCTGCTGGGTCAGCGCGGTGATCTGGTCAGAGAAACTGGCCACCTCGCCGGTGATGACCCAGAGCTTGTTCTGGGCCAGAATGTAATTTTCCTTTTCCGCATCGGTATCCTCGTAGTCCCCTGCATCCAGCGAATCCATCAGGTCGTACAGAGCAGCGGAACGGTTCTTGCGCAGGGATTCCAGCTGCACCGAAGTGGTGTTCTGGGAGCGTTGCAGCAGATCGATCTGGTCATTGATCTGGGTCAGCTGCTGGCGCAGGGTGGCCTGCGCTGCATCACTGTAGATCTCAGCCACCGCTGTGCCTGCCGAAACACGCTCGCCGTCTGCCACCAGATATCCCAGCGTGCCGCCGCCCGCAACGTAGCTTTCCTCAAACAGGAGCACGCCTTCGGCATCCACGGTGTCCTCCACCGTAGCCAGCAGGGCGGTCTCGTAGGTATTGGGCGGAAACAGCACCTGCATTGCCTGATAGCCCACATACAATGCCGCCAGCAGCAAAAACACGATGACGACAGCGGCCAGCGTTTTCAGTGCGCCGGAGATGCCCTCGCGGTTTTCTTCCTGCATATCGCTCATCCTTTCGCTAAAAATTCATTTGTGAGATGTGCAGCCTGTTCCCGGACATCCGGGGCAGAGGCATCCAGCCAGCAGATGCCCTCCATGTGGCGGAACCAGGTCAGCTGGCGCTTGGCATAGTTGCGGGAAGCCTGTTTCAGCTTCTCCACACAAGGGGCAAGCGCGCTCTCCCCCGCAAAGTAGGGGAAGAATTCTTTGTATCCGATGGCCTGGGCCGCCGTCTTATAGGTATCCCGGTGTTCCCACACATGTTTTGCCTCGTTCAGCAGATCCTGCTCCATCATCAGATCCACCCGCAGGTCGATGCGGCGGTAGAGCTGGGCGCGCTCCGGGAAATCCAGCCCAAGGATCAGAGAACGGTAGGGCTTTTCGGGCGGAAGCGAGTCTGCTTTCTGCTCACTGAGCTTTTTGCCGGTGGCGCGGTAATGTTCCAGCGCCCGCAGCACCCGGACATGGTTGTTCGGATGGATGGCCGCCGCCGCTTCGGGGTCCACCGCCTGCAGCTCCGCATACATGGCTTCCGGACCCTTTTCATTCAGTTCCGCGGCCAGCTGTTCCCGCAAACCGTCCGGCGTTTTCTCAGCAGCAAAGCGGACACCATACAAAAAACTCTGGACATAGAGCCCGGTGCCGCCCACGAGGATGGGCAGATGTCCTCTGCCGGAGATCTCACGTTCCAGCGCCCCGGCCAGCGCGGTGAAATCTGCCACGCTGAACGGTTCATCAGGCTGCAGGATATCCACCCCATGGTGCGGAATACCGCAGGTCTCCTCGGGGGTCACCTTGGCGGTGCCCACATCAAGACCTTTGTAGATCTGCATCGAATCGGCGCTGATGATCTCACCGCCGAACTGCTCGGCCAGTGCAACACCCAACGCGGTCTTGCCGGAAGCTGTGGGGCCGACCACGGCCAGCACCGGGTGCTTATTGTTACACGATCCGTCCAAACTGTTTTTCCAGCTCCTTCCGGGTCAATTTAAGGACACAAGGCCGACCATGGGGGCAGAAGGGCGGCACCTCGCCCGAGAGGATCTTTTCAGCCAGTGCCATCAGCTCCTGCGGGGAGGTCTTATCCCCCGCCTTGATGGCCGCGCGGCAGGAGATGGAATGGAGCACCCACTCGGTCTTTTCGCTCAGGGCATCGCGGCTGCCCTTGGAGAGCTTATCCGCCAGCTCCACCAGCAGATCCTCGGCACTGCCCTGTTCCACATCCGCGGGCACAGAGCGCAGGAACACGCTGTTGCCGCCAAAGTCATCGATCTCCAGTCCGGCGCTTTCCAGCAGCTCAAGGTTGGAGAGGAGGGCAGTCTTTTCCTCCGCCGACAGCTCCACCACCAGCGGCTCCAGCAGCAGCTGGGCCGGAACATCTCCATAGTTTGCCGCCAGCTTCTCGAAAAGCTGGCGCTCGTGGGCGGCGTGCTTATCAATGATGCAGATCTCTTCCCCGCGCTCAGCGAGGATATAGGTCTTGAAGATCTCTCCCACATAGCGCAGAGGGGCAGGGCCTTCCTGCATGTCAAAGCCCAGCTGTTCCGGCGTGTCCTCGGCAGCAGAGGTCTGCTGCGGAGCTGGGGCGGCAGGCATTTCCTTCTTGGGGGCAGGGTCCCATGCCGCCATGTGGTCCTGATGTTCGGGCAGATCTGCACTGTCTGGTTCAATGTCCAATGCACCTTCTCCCAGCGCTGCGGCAAAGGCGGGTGCTTTTGGCTCACTCTCCGTAGGAGCTGGTGCCGGGCTGTGCAGGGTGGCATCCTGCCGGATGGGCAGGCCCGATGCAACCGTTGTCCAGCTGTGCTCTGTCGGCTTTTCCTCGGCAATGCCCGGCACAGGCAGGATATCCGGGTGGCTTGCAGGTGCCGGACGGGACGGCGGTGCTGCTGCCGGTGTCGGAGTAAAACTCCGGAAGCTCCGCTGGGGCTGAGGGGTATGCTCATGGAGCGTTCCCGGCTCGGCTTGACCCGGAATGACGGCAGAAAGCCCTGTAAAGTTGTTATTCTTTACATCATTTTCTGTTGTGTTATCGATTGTTTCCGATTTGTTGGATTCTTCATCTTTTTTGTCCTCTTCAAAGGCAAAACGCCGCTCTCCGGTGCCCGGCTGGGCCAGTGCCAGCTTGACAGCGTGATAAACGAGGTCAAAGATATCGTTTTCCCGGGCAAAGCGCACCTCAGTCTTGGCCGGGTGGACATTGACATCCACAAGGTCAGCGGGCATTTCCAGAAGCAAGATTCCTCCAGGGAACTTGCCCTGCATCGTGGTGCCTTTGAACGCTGTTTCCATGGCCGCCATCATGGTGCGGTTGCGGACATAGCGCCCATTGATGTAGAAATACTGCATACTGCGGCTGGCGCGGCAGCTCCTGGGCTGGGTGATGAGGCCCCACACCCGGTACACCCCCTCCTGATTGTCCAGCTCCATGAGGTCACGGCTGAATTCCCGGCCCAGCACCGCGTAGGCGGCACTGCGCAGCTTGCCGTCACCGGGGGTGACATACTGCAGCTTGCCTTCCCGGATAAACTTGAAGCTGACCTCGGGGTGGCTCAGGGCCACATGGGCCACAATATCCGCCACAAAGGTACCCTCGCTGGAATCCTTTTTGAGGAACTTCATCCGGGCCGGGGTGTTGTAGAACAGATCCTGCACCCGGATGGTAGTGCCCACGCCGCGTGCACCAGGCTCCAGCGGATAATCCTCGCCGCCCTCGATGCGGTAGACGGAGGCGCACTCGTCGTTCTCAGTACGGGTCAGTACTTCTACCCGCGCCACGCTGGCAATGGAAGCCAGCGCCTCTCCACGGAAGCCCAGGGTGTGGATATGGTTCAGATCATCCTCCGTCCGGATCTTACTGGTGGCGTGGCGGATGAATGCCGTGGGGATATACTCTGCTTCAATGCCCGAGCCATTATCGCTGATCTCGATCAGCTTCACGCCGCCTGATTCAATGGTCACGGTGATCTGGCTTGCCCCGGCATCAATGGCGTTTTCCAGCAGCTCCTTCACCACGGAAGCAGGCCGCTCCACCACCTCACCGGCTGCAATGAGCTCTGCCGTGTGCTTGTCCAGAACATGGATGACTGCCATATTCGTTCCCTCCCCTGTTTTTTAGGATTTTTCAGGAAATCAGCCGTTCAGGCTGCCCTTCAAGGTCTTTTTCAGCTCGTACAGGAAATTCAGTGCTTCAATGGGGGTCAGCGTTTCCACATCCAGCGCATCCAGTTTTTCCAGCACCTCGCTGGGCACTGCGGGAGAGTTATACTCCTGCAGCGCGTCAAAGTCCATCTGCTCCACCTTGTTCTTGGGGGCAGTGGCTTCCAGTGCGCGCAGCACCTCGTGGGCGCGGCGGGTCACGGTGCCGGGCAGACCGGCCAGCTTTGCCACCTCGATGCCATAGCTGTCATCGGCAGGGCCGCGGACGATGCGGCGCAGGAAGGTGATGTCCTCACCCCGCTTTTTTACCGCAATGTTGTAATTTTTCACGCCGCTGATGGTGCCCTCAAGGTCCGTCAGCTCGTGGTAATGAGTGGCAAAGAGGGTTTTGCAGCCCAGTCCCTTGGCAGGGTCGCTGATGTGCTCCACCACGGCGCGGGCAATGCTCATGCCGTCAAAGGTGGACGTGCCGCGCCCGATCTCGTCCAGCACCACCAGACTGCGGGAGGTAGCGTTCTTCAGGATCTCTGCCACCTCGGTCATCTCCACCATAAAAGTGGACTGACCTGCCGAAAGGTCATCCGACGCGCCGATGCGGGTAAAGATGGCATCCACTACACCCACATGGCACTCTCTGGCCGGAACAAAGGAACCAATCTGTGCCATCAGGGCAATCAGCGCATTCTGGCGCATATAGGTCGATTTGCCCGCCATGTTAGGGCCGGTGATGATGAGGCAGCGATCTTCGCCGCAGTTCAGGGTGGTATCGTTGGGTACGAACAGACTGCCCTTGAGCATCTGCTCCACCACAGGGTGGCGGCCTTCCACGATGGTCAGCTGGTCGCTCTCATCCACAGTGGGGCGGCAGTAGTTGTTTTCTGCTGCCACCTGAGCCAGAGCGGCCAGCACGTCCAGCTCTGCCACGGCGTTGGCTGTACGCTGGATGCGGTCGAGCTGGGCACCAATGCTTTCCAGCAGCTCATTGAACAGCCGGTGTTCCAGAGCGATCAGCCGCTCGTGAGCACCCAGGATCTTATTTTCCAGCTCCTTGAGCTCCTGGGTGATGTAGCGTTCGCCGGTGGTCAGGGTCTGCTTGCGGATGTAGCTCTCCGGCACCTGTGCCTTATAAGAGTTGCTGACCTCGATGAAATAGCCAAACACGTGGTTATAGCCGATCTTCAGCTTGGGGATGCCGGTCTCCTGCCGCAGGCGGGTCTCGAGCTGAGCCAGCACGCCCTTGGTGTTATCGCGGATGGAACGCAGCTCGTCCACCTCAGGGTGATACCCCTTGGCAATGACACCGCCATCCTTCAGGGTGGAAGGCGCGTCAGGGTCCACAGCAGCATAGATCTTGTCCTTGATATCATTCAGCGGATCGATCCTGGAGACGATCTCACTGAGCTCGGCACAGCCGCAGCTTTCGGCCTGCTGGCGCAGACTGGGCAGGCGTTCACAGGTCTGTGCCATGGCATAGATCTCTTTGGGCGTGGCCGAACCATAGACCGTGCGGGTCATCATACGCTCCAGATCGGCGATGTAATGCAGTTCTTCGATCAGATCGCCGCGCTGTACGGTCTGGTTGACCAGACTTTCCACAGCATCCAGACGGTGGTTGATGGCATCGCTGGAAAGCAGCGGCTGCTCGATCCAGGTGCGGAGCAGCCGCTTGCCCATGGCAGTGCTGGTCTTGTCCAGCACCCAGAGCAGGGTTCCCCGCTTCTCACGGCCCCGCAGGGTCTCGGTGAGTTCAAGGTTGGCCCGCGTCACCGGCGAAAGCTGCATATACTGGGCTTCGTTGTAGCTGATGACGGTCTTCAGGCGCTCCACACCTTTGATCTGGGTGGTGTGCAGGTATTCCAGAAGCGCGGCCATGGCAAACCGCACCAGACCTTTTTTGTCGATAGAGGTGGTCTCATCCCAATTGCGGCCAAACTGATTTTCCAGCGAGATGGCCACAAGGCCCGGGGCGTAGCGCTCCTCTTCCACCAGCTCCACAGAGCAGGTCATGTTCTTTTTGATGTAACCGGTCAGCTCACGGCAGTCCAGCATTCCGGGATTCATCAGCACCTCGCTGGGATGGTAGCGGCAGAGCTCCGCGATCACGGCAGGCACGATCTTCTCCCGTTTCAGCTCGGTGATGTGGGCCGTGCCGGTGGAAACATCGGCAAAGCAGATGCCCGCCGCATTCCCTTTCAGAAAAATGCTTGCAATGTAGTTGTTTTTGTCATCCTGCAGCATACTGCTCTCGATGACAGTGCCCGGCGTGACCACCCGGATGATATCGCGCTTGACCAGTCCCTTTGCCTTGGACGGGTCCTCCATCTGCTCACAGATCGCCACCTTGTATCCCTTGGCGATCAGGCGGGCCACATAGCCCTCGTAGCTGTGGAAGGGCACGCCGCACATGGGGGCACGCTCTTCCATGCCGCACTGCTTGCCCGTCAGGGTCAGGTCCAGCTCCCGGGAGGCGGTCAGCGCATCGTCAAAGAACATCTCGTAAAAGTCGCCAATGCGGTAAAACAGGATCTCGTCCTTATACTGCTTCTTGATGTCCATATACTGCTGCATCATGGGCGACAGTTCTGCCATAATCGTTCACCTTTCCTGCGGGCTATGCCGCTTTGCTTCTTTCCGTCGGTTTGCAGTAAGTAACTGCGAATGGAAGGAAAACGCGGCCTGCGATTTGCAGCCGCGTTCTCGTTTTGCCTGTTAGTGGCAGCCGCCGCAGGTGGAGCAGCTGCCGGTGCAGGATTCACTGGGCTCCTGCACGGTCATGGGGTCGCCGCCGTTCATTGCGGTGTTGATGATGGCATCAATGTAGTTAACCAGGTTCTCGCAGTCGCGCTTTGCCTCGTTGTAAGCAGTCATACCCTCGTCAGCCATGATCTTGCCGTACAGGTCGTTGACCTTGGTGTTCAGCTCGGCGATGCGCTCATCACTGCGCTCGCTCTTGCTGATCTCGTTGTTCAGATCCATGCGGGCCAGATTGAACTCCCCGATGAGATTCTGCAGCTCCTCATCCTTGTCGTTTGCCTTGCGGGCCTGATCCAGAGCCAGGTAACGGGGGTCAGTCTGCAGTGCCATAGCGGCGCGCTTGAACAGATCGATGCAATCCATAATCAAAAATCTCCTTTGATGTGTTTGTTTTTATAGTTAGATTATCATTGAGGCCGGTGTGCCCCGGGATCACGTTTCCAGTTCGCCCAGCAGGACAGTGGCGCGGGCACCGGTCAGGTGCACCTGTGCGTAGCTGCCCATCAGGGCGGGGTCTGCGGCGAACTCCACGGTCAGGTTGTTGTCCAACCGGCCGGAGAGGGTTCCATCACTGCGGCCATAGCCTTCCACCAGCACCCGGACAGTCTGGCCCACCTGCTGCCGGACCAAATCCATTGCGATCTCGTCCTGCACCTTGAGCAGACGGGTCATCCGGTCGGTTTTCTCCGCGCGGGGGGTGGGGTCGGGCATTTCGGCAGCCTTGGTGCCGGTGCGCTTAGAGTAGATGAAGGTGAACAGCTGCATGTAGCCGACCTTCTTCACCAGTTCCAGCGTGCCCTGGAAATCCTCCTCCGTTTCCCCGGGGAAGCCCACGATGATATCGCTGGAGAAGGTGATGCCGGGCACCTTTTTGCGGGCGTACTCGATCAGCTCCATGTACTGCCCGATGGTGTAATGGCGGTTCATCCTTTTCAGCAATTCATCCGAGCCGCACTGCACCGGCAGGTGCAGGTGTTTGCACAGGTGAGGCTGGGCCGCAATGGTGTCGATCAGCTTGTGGCTGGCATCCTTCGGGTGGCTGGTCATAAAGCGGATCTGGTAATCGCCGGGCACCGCGCAGAGCAGATTGAGCAGATCAGCAAAGTCCACCTGTTCTTCCAGGCCCTTTCCGTAGCTGTTCACGTTCTGGCCCAGCAGGGTGATCTCCTTGTATCCTGCTTCCACCAGCCCCCGGAACTCCGCCAGGATATCGCCGGGCTTGCGGCTCTTCTCACGGCCCCGCACATAAGGTACGATGCAGTAGGTGCAGAAGTTGTCGCAGCCGTACATGATGGGCAGCCAGGCGCGGAACTCACTCTCGCGCCGGATGGGGATGTTCTCCACGATGACCGGGCGCTGGGCAGGCTCCATCAGCACGCGCTTATGCTTCTGCAGCTTCTGGGCAATGAGCTGGGGCAGGGTATCGATGCCATCCACACCAAAGACCAGATCGACATAGGGATAGCTCTTGCGCAGCTTTTCCACCACATGCTTCTGGTTGGCCATGCAGCCGCACAGGCCGATCATCAGGCCGCGCTTTTTCTCCTTCAGGCCCTTCAGCGCACCCACATTGCCGAACACGCGCTGCTCGGCGTGCTCCCGCACGGCGCAGGTGTTGAAGAGGATGAGGTCTGCATCCTCGGGCTTATCGCACAGGCCGTAGCCGATATCCACCAGCACGCCCTTGATGCGCTCGCCATCGTTGACGTTCTGCTGACAGCCATAGCTGTGTACAAAGGCCAGCGGCGGGGTGTCGTAAGCCGCACGCACCAGCTCCGCAGCCGTCTCGTTGTGTTCAAAGTTAATGTATTCCAATAAAAACCATCCTTATTTTTCAAAAGCTCTTTTTAGTATACCCTCTTTCTGCCATAAGGGCAAGTGGGAAACCGCAAATTTCAGAATCCTTCGGGGCAATTCAGCCTTCTGCCTGCTTTTTGGCGCATGCTTCACACAGGCCGAACAGCACCACAGCACAGTCCTGCACCACAACATCCTTCTGGCGGCGCACCAGCCTCATCACCTGTTTCTCGTCCACATCGGCATCCACCACGCCGCCGCAGGCCGTGCAGTAGAGGTGGCTGTGCCAGCACAGGGTGTGGTCAAAACGATCCGCCCTGCCCGGAATGGACACCCGGCGCACCATGCCTGCCTCCACCAGACTGTTCAGGTTGCGGTAGACAGTGCCCAGGCTCAGGCCCGGGCACTCCGGGGCCGCCTTATCAAAGATCTCTTCGGCGGTGGGGTGGTCACAAAGCTGCTCTACGGTGTGCAGCACCAGCTCCCGCTGTTTGGAATAACGCATCTTCCTCTCTCCTTCTCTTCCCTTTATACGTTCTCTTCGCCCTTGATCCGCGCCCAATATGCGCGGGAGGCCTGCTCGTTCTTGTTTTCCCCAAAGGTGTAGTATTTTGTATTCTTGAGCACATCCGGCAGATACTGCTGCTCGACCCAGTGGTTGGGGTAATCGTGGGCATACTTGTAATTCTGGCCCTTTACCAGCGCATCCTCGCCGTCATAGTGCTTGTTCTGCAGCTGGCGGGGAATGGGCCCGGTGCGCCCGGCCTGCACATCCGCAATGGCGGCGTTGATGGCATCGTGGGCGCTGTTGGATTTGGGGCTGGTCGCCACCAATACCACCGCATCCGCCAGGGCCAGCCGCGCTTCGGGCAGGCCCACCGCGTTGGCGATATCCACCGCCGCCTTTACGATGGGGATGATCTGCGGGTAGGCAAGGCCCACATCCTCGCAGGCGCACACCATGAGCCGACGGCAGGCCGAGGGCAGATCCCCGGCTTCCAGCAGCCGGGCCAGATAGTGGAGCGCTGCATCCGGGTCGGAGCCGCGCATGGATTTCTGGTAAGCCGACACGATATCATAGTGGTCATCGCCGTCCCGGTCGTACCGCATGGCAGTGCGGCGGGTGATCTGCTGGATCATGTCCAGCGTGATGTGTTTTCCCTCCGGTTCGGGAGCCGCCGCCGTCACTGCAAAATCAAGGCAGCCCAGTGCCTTGCGCAGATCGCCGCCCGCGCTCTCGGCAAGATAGGCACAGGCATCGTCCTCCATCCGGATGGGCGTACCCTCGCTCTCCGAAAGCTTTTTCAGGGCGTTCCGCAGCCCCTGCTCCACATCCGCAGCTGTCAGCGATTTGAACTCGAACACAGTGCAGCGGGAAAGCAGTGCATTATAGATGTAAAAATAGGGGTTCTCGGTGGTGGAGGCGATTAAGGTCACAGTTCCGTCCTCAATGCACTCCAGCAGGCTTTGCTGCTGCTTCTTGTTCAGATACTGGATCTCATCGAGGTACAGCAGGATCCCCCCTGCCCCGGCCAGTGTGCCGATATCCTTGAGCACCGCCTTGATATCCCCCGTGCCGCAGGAGGTGCCGTTGAGCTTGTGGAGCGTCATGCCGCTGTTCTCGGCAATGATGCGGGCCACGGTGGTCTTGCCTGTGCCGGATGGGCCGTAAAAGATCATATTGGGGATATGCCCGCTCTCGATGGTGCGGCGGAACACCCGCCCCGGGGCCAGCAGATGCTGCTGGCCGCAGACTTCGGCCAGCGTTTTGGGGCGCATACGCTGCGCCAGCGGTTCATTCATCGGGCGTTCCCTCCTGTACTGCCCTGCTGTTCTGCATGGGCCTTATATAGATAGAAATAGTATACCTCATTTTTACACGAACAGCAAGAGCAATAATGAAAATCATTCTCAGATGGATGCCGCAAATCCCATTTACAAAAAGGTCGAAACATGCTATTATCATAGTACATTTACGAGAAACGAGGGGTACAGATGAAGAAAGTCGCTGCGGCAGAAGATCTCTCTGCCAAAAAGAAGCTGGCGCTCCAGGTCATCGACCGGCTGAAAACAGAATATCCGGATGCAGCCTGCACGCTGGATTACGACCACGCCTGGCAGCTGCTGGTCAGCGTCAGGCTGGCGGCTCAGTGCACTGATGCCCGGGTGAACATTGTGGTACAGGACTTGTTTGCAAAATACCCCAATGTAGCAGCGTTGGCTGCGGCAGAGCCCGAGGAGATCGAAGCCATCGTCAAGCCCTGTGGGCTGGGCCGCAGCAAGGCCCGGGATATCTCGGCCTGTATGCGGGTACTGCGGGATAAATACAACTGCAAAGTGCCCACCACCTTTGAAGCGCTGCTGGCATTGCCCGGCGTGGGCCGCAAGAGCGCCAACCTGATCATGGGTGATGTGTTCTGCAAGCCCGCCATCGTCACAGATACCCACTGCATCCGGCTGTGCAATAAAATCGGGCTGGTGGATGGCATCAAGGAGCCGCAGAAGGTGGAGATGGCCCTGTGGAAGATCATCCCGCCGGAGGAAGGCAGCGACCTGTGCCACCGCTTTGTGATGCATGGCCGGGCTGTCTGCAATGCCCGCAAACCCGAATGTGAAAAGTGCTGTTTGAACGATATCTGCCGGTACGCGGCAGAAAACGCCGTTCTTACAAAAGAAACCAAGGAGGCTTCTGTATGATTACATTGTCTATCCTGATCGTCCTTGCCCTGATCTGCGCTCTGGTGGGCGTGCTGATGGGCCTGTTCTCTCTGATCGGCCTGCTGGCTTCCCTGCTCGTGGGCGTGCTGGTAGGCGCTCTGGCCGGTCACATCGCCAACCGCTTTATGGGCACCCAGACCTCCACCGGCCGCAACATTGTGTTGGGCATTCTGGGCAGCTTTGTGGGCGAGTTCCTGTTCGGCCTCATCGGCATCCATGCCACCGGCAGCATCAGCTCCTTTGTTATCTCGGTGCTGGGTGCCTGCGTCTGCATCTGGGTGGATAACCGACTGTTCCACGATCGTTGACCGGTTTTCTCTGGTTGTTTGTCTTTGCTCTCCCCTCCGGGAGAGCTTTTTTATTTTCAGCCCCTTGACAGTTATATCGAGAAGCGATATAATGCATCCATGATATATCGCATAGCGATACAAAGCGAGGTGATATAATGGAAAATCCGGCACTGACGGAAACCACCTACTACATCCTGCTTTCCCTCTATCATCCGCGGCATGGCTACGGCATCATGCAGGAGACCCAGCAGCTCTCCGGCGGAAGGGTACGGCTGGCTGCCGGGACCCTGTACGGTGCCCTGAATGCCCTGTGCGAAAAGGGGTGGATCTCTCCCCTGCCCATGGAAAGCGGGAGCCGCAAAAAAGAATACCAATTGACCTCCGCCGGGCTGAAGGTGCTCAAACAGGAGCTGGTCCGGCTGGAGGAGCTTGCTGCCAATGGCCGCGCCATTTTACAGGAGGAACAGGTATGAGTGAAACAAAAACGCTGCATCGGAATTTCTGGGTCTGGGAATTTGAAAAAGAAGAACGTTGGCTCAACGAAATGGCGCAGGAGGGCTGGGCCCTGCAGAATGCCGGGTTCTGCACCTACACCTTTGAAAAGACGGAACCCGGCCAGTACATCATCCGGCTTGCCATGCTGGACAGTTCCCCGGATTTTGAAAGTTTCATGGGAGAGTTGGAAGCACAGAGCGTTGGGCATTGCTTCAGTTGGGGATATTTCCGCCGCAGCGCCCAGCTAGGTCCCTTTGATATGTTTTCGGATGTGGATTCCCGTATCTCCCACCTGAACAAAATTGGACAGATGGTGAGGCTGCTCTGTCTGGCAAACCTTCTCATAGGCGTTACCAACACCTTCAGCGGTGCATCGCTGGCATGGCTAAACCTGCTTTGCGCCACGTTTTTGGCCTACGGGCTGGGACGTATCAGCAGCAAACGAGAGAGTCTGGTGGAAGAACGTCAGCTCCACGAGTGATTTTTCTCCTTGATGCGCAGGATCTTCAGAGTTTTCAAAAAGTTCATGTTTGCCCGCTTGCATTCCGATGCAGGCGGGTATATTATTATCATCAGCAAATAGTTATCATGTGTTAAGTATTTGTATCTGTCAAGTGATAAGGAGGGATCGTATGCCGCAGAAGAGCGCGCCGGAACTGTTCGCTGTGGTCCATTATCTGCATCGGCTGAGCACGGAAGGCAAACGCGGTGCCAAAATGGCACTGGAAAGCTGCCCCAAGTGTCATTTCATCATGCTGGAAGGCGTGCTGATGACCATTGAAGAGCATGGCCAAAATGGTACCATCTATGTTTCCGATCTGGCTGCCGCCGTCAAACAGCCCCTGCCCGCTGTTTCCCGCGCGCTTCGCCAGCTGGAGCAGGATGGACTCATTGAGCGGATCACAGACCCCAATGACCGCCGCAAAACGCTGGTGCGCCCCACGGAAAAGGGGTTGGATGCCAGCCGCCAGGTCGAAACTGCCATCAGCCGTTACTTTGAGCGGGTCATCTGCCGCATCCCGGAAGAGCAGCGGGAGCAGCTGTTCTCCCTGACCGGTGTACTGCTGGAGGCTGTGGAAGCGGAAAATGCGGAGCAACAAGCAAAATTGAAGGGAGAAAACGAAAATGGGTAAAATTTTCAAGCAGCTGGCCCGCCACTGGGCCGCCTGCCTTGCCGTGGTGGCTCTGCTGTTCGTGCAGGCCTACTGCGACCTTTCCCTGCCGGATTACACGAGCAGGATCGTGGACACCGGCATCCAGCAGGGCGGCATTGAAAGCCCCCTGCCGGAGACTGTGCGCCAAAGCACACTGGATGCCCTCTCGCTTTTGATGAGCGAAGAGGATGCGGCTGCACTGCAGAATGCCTACGGATATTATCTTCAGGACAACGGTGTTCTGAAACTCCGCAGCGACCTGACCGATGCTGAGCGCACCGCTCTGGAGGAGGCCGTTACCACACCGGATATCGTGCTGTATATGGCGGCGGCGCAGAATGCCAATGCCCCTGCCGGGGATGAAGCAGAAGCCATGACCGCTGCTCCTACGGCAGAAGATCTGGATGCCGTTTGTGCCCAGTTTGCAGCTATGGCCCAGATGCCCGGCTTTTCCCGGGAAATGATCCAGCAGCAACTGGCCAGCGCCATGGAACAGGTGGACGAGACCACCCTTTCCAGCATGGCAAGTCAGGCCACTCTGCTGGTCAGCCTGGAATATGAGGCACAAGGCGTTTCCCATGATGTGCAGATGGCCTACCTCTTCCGGGTGGGTGGCCAGATGCTGGCCCTGACCCTGCTGATGGTGGTCGTTGCCATTCTGGTGGGCCTGATCGCCTCCCGCGTCTCAGCTTCCATCGGCCGGGAGCTGCGCAGAGAGACCTTCTCCTCGGTCATCCATTTTTCCAACGCAGAGATCGAGAATTTCTCCACCGCTTCCCTGATCACCCGCACCACCAACGATATCCAGCAGGTGCAGTTTACCTGTGTCATCCTGCTGCGCATGGTGGCCTACGCTCCCATTCTGGGCATCGGCGGCGTGATGCACGTCACCCAGGGCAACACCGGCCTTGCCTGGATCATCGTGCTGGACGTGGCCGCTCTGCTTCTGCTCATCACGGTTCTGATGAGCGTCGCCATGCCCAGGTTCAAGATCATGCAGACGCTGGTGGACAAGCTGAACCTCGTCAGCCGCGAGATCCTGACCGGCGTGATGCCGGTGCGTGCATTCAGCCGCGAATCCTTTGAGGAAAAGCGTTTTGATGCTGCCAGCCGGGAGCTGATGGGCACCCAGCTGTTCACCAACCGCGCCATGGTGGCCATGATGCCCTTTATGACCCTGATCATGAACGGCACCAGCCTGCTCATCGTCTGGTTCGGCGGCAAGGCCATGGATGCCGGAAATATGCAGGTGGGCGAGATGATCGCATTCATCACCTACACCATGCAGATCGTCATGTCTTTCCTGATGCTGGCCATGGTGGCCGTGATGCTTCCTCGTGCCGGTGTGGCCGCTGACCGCATTGACGAGGTCTGCCGCACCAAGGCTTCCATCCATGATCCCGACGCTGCCACCGCAAAGCCCGCCCTTGAAAAGAAAGACTGGGATGGCGTGGTCCGGTTTGAGGATGTCAGCTTCCGCTTCCCCGGTGCCGACAGCGACGCGCTGGAGCACATCAGTTTTACCGCAAACCCCGGCGAGACCACAGCCATCATCGGCTCCACCGGCTGCGGCAAATCCAGCCTGCTCAACCTCATCCCCCGCTTTTATGATGTCACCGGCGGCCGCGTGACCATTGATGGCATCGATGTACGGGAGATGCCGCAGGAGCAGCTCCACAGCCTTTTGGGCTATGTGCCCCAGAAGGGCGTTCTGTTCAGCGGCACCATCGAGAGCAACCTGAAATTCGGCGGTGCGCAGATCACCGATGCGGGCATGAAGAAGGCGGCTTCCATCGCACAGGCCACCGAGTTCATCGACGCAAAGCCCGAGGGCTATGCAAGCCCCATTGCACAGGGCGGCTCCAACGTGTCCGGCGGCCAGAAGCAGCGGCTCTCCATCGCCCGTGCCATTGCCAAGGATCCAAAGATCTATCTGTTCGACGACAGCTTCTCTGCCCTTGACTACAAGACGGATGTCACCCTGCGCCGTGCGCTGAAGGAAGAGACCGACAACGCCACCGTGATCATCGTGGCACAGCGCATTTCCACCGTCCTTCACGCCAACCAGATCCTGGTGCTGGACGACGGCAGACTGGTGGGCAAGGGTACCCACGCGCAGCTCATGGCCACCTGCCCTGAATATCAGGAGATTGCCAGGAGCCAGCTGAGCCAGAAGGAGCTCAACCTGCAGAACCTGAACACCGGAAAGGAGGATGAGTGATATGCCGAGACCCGGAAAACAGACCACCGAGCGCGCCAAGGATTTCAAGGGCACTCTGCGGCAGCTCCTCAGCGCATTGCGCCAGTATAAGCTTTCCCTCATCGTTGTGATGGTCTTTGCCATCCTTTCCACCATCTTCAATATCGCAGGCCCCAAAATTCTGGCCAAGGCCACCACGGCCCTTGCCACCGGCTGGATCGCCAAGCTGCGGGGGATCGGCAGCATCGACTTTGCCTACATCGGCAAGATCCTGCTCATCCTGCTGGCCATGTACCTCTGCTCCGCAGCATTCAGCTTTATCCAGGGCTGGCTGATGACCGGCCTTTCCCAGAAGGTCTGCTATGATTTCCGCCGCCAGATCAGCGAGAAGATCAACCGCCTGCCTCTGGCCTACTTTGAAACGCGGACGGTCGGCGAGGTGCTCTCCCGCATCACCAACGATGTGGACACCCTGGGCCAGAGCCTGAACCAGAGCGTGACCCAGCTCATCACCAGCATTACCACCATGATCGGCGTGCTGATCATGATGCTGTCCATCAGCCCCAAAATGACCCTGATCGCACTGCTCATCCTGCCCGTCTCTCTGGTACTGGTGATGCTGGTGGTCAGGTTCAGCCAGAAATACTTCAAGGCCCAGCAGGCCACCCTGGGCGTTGTGAACGGTCAGGTGGAGGAGGTCTACTCCGGCCACAATGTCATCAAGGCCTTCAACCGGGAGGCCGCCGTGCTGGAGGACTTCAACGCCGCCAACGACAAGCTGTTTGAATCCGCCTGGAAGAGCCAGTTCCTCTCCGGCCTGATGCAGCCCATTATGAACTTTGTGGGCAACCTGGGCTATGTGGCTGTTGCCATCGTCGGCAGCATCTTTGCCGCCAACGGCATCATTACCATCGGCGATATCCAGGCTTTTATCCAGTATGTCCGCAATTTCACCCAGCCCATCCAGCAGCTGGCACAGGTGTCCAACATGCTGCAGAGCATGGCCGCCGCTGCCGAGCGCGTGTTCGAGTTCCTGAACGAGCCCGAAGAGGATCAGCTGGCCGCCCCTGCCCGCCGGGCAGACCCTGCCTGCATCGATGGTCAGGTCACCTTTGACCATGTCCGGTTCGGTTATGTGCCCGAAAAGACCATCATCCACGATTTCAGCTGCAATGTTCAGCCCGGCCAGAAGGTCGCCATCGTTGGCCCTACCGGTGCCGGCAAGACCACCATGGTCAAGCTGCTCATGCGGTTCTACGATGTGGATTCCGGCTCCATCACCCTGAACGGCCACGACATCCGCGACTTTGACCGCAGTGCCCTGCGCGAGGGCTTCGGCATGGTGCTGCAGGACACCTGGCTGTTTAAGGGCACCATCATGGAGAATATCCGCTATGGCCGTCTGGATGCCACCGACGAAGAGGTCATTGCCGCCGCCAAGGCCGCCAATGCCGACCACTTCATCCGCACCCTGCCCGGCGGCTACCAGATGGAGCTGAACGAGGACGCTTCCAACGTCAGTCAGGGCCAGAAGCAGCTGCTGACGATCGCCCGGGCCATTCTGGCCGACAACCGCATCCTGATCCTGGACGAGGCCACCAGCAGTGTGGACACCCGCACCGAACAGCGCATCCAGACTGCTATGGACAACCTGATGCGGGGCCGTACCAGTTTCGTCATCGCCCACCGCCTGTCCACCATCAGAGATGCAGACCTCATCCTTGTCATGCGGGACGGCGACATTGTGGAGCAGGGCACCCACGACCAGCTCATTGAGGCCGGCGGATTCTACGCTGACCTGTACAACAGCCAGTTTGAGGATGTTGTGGATTAAGCCACGCTCCCTTCTTTGAAAAAGGCTCAGGTTTCGATCAAAAACCTGAGCCTTTTTCTTTTGTCAATTCCTACCGGATGTGCTATACTTATTTTTGTGTCTTGAAGTAGGAAAGGAGTAACCACTCATGGAAACCACTCAAAAGCCCTACGCATTTAGCCGCAAGGTATTCTGCGAGGGGATGCGGGATGGCGTGCCCATTGCGCTGGGCTATTTTGCTGTCTCGTTCTCATTGGGCATTGCAGCCCGCAATGCGGGGCTGACCCCCATTCAGGGCTTTTTTGCAAGCCTGTTCAACAATGCTTCTGCCGGTGAGTATGCAGCCTTTTCGCTGATTGCTGCCGGTGCCACCTATCTGGAAGTTGCCATCATCACCCTGATTGCCAACGCGCGCTACCTGCTGATGAGCTGTGCTCTGGCCCAGAAATTTGCCCCAGGCACGCCGTTCTTCCACCGACTCATCATCGGCTACGATGTCACCGACGAGCTGTTTGGCATCACGATTGCTCGGCCCGGCTATCTGAACCCGTTCTACACCTACGGTGCCATTGCGCTGGCAGCTCCCGCCTGGGCCATGGGCACAGCGCTGGGCATCATTGCGGGCAACCTGCTGCCCGTGCGTGTGGTCAGCGCCCTGAGCGTGGCCCTGTACGGCATGTTCCTGGCCATCATCATTCCCCCTGCCCGGAAGAACAAGGTCGTTGCCGTGCTGGTGATGCTGAGCTTTGCCCTGAGCTTCGCCTGCGGCTGCCTGCCCGGCATCGCTTCCCTTTCGGACGGCACCCGCACCATCCTGCTGACGGTGCTGATCTCCTGCGGGGCAGCCGTTCTGTTTCCTGTTACACCCGAAGCACCGGAAGCTGTCGGAACTGAGGAGGTGCAGGCATGACCTACAATAATTGGGTCTATATCGCTGTGATGGCCGCCGTTTCTTACGCCATCCGTGTGCTGCCGCTGACCCTTATCCGCAAACCCATCAAAAACCAGTTCATCCAGTCCTTCCTCTACTATGTGCCCTATGTGACGCTGGCCGTGATGACCTTCCCGGCCATCATCAACGCCACCCAGAGCCCCATTGCCGGTGCAGCCGCGCTGGTAGTGGGCATCGCCGCCGCATGGTTCGGAGCCAGTTTGTTTCAGGTGTCCGTCTCCTGCTGTGCCGTGGTGCTTGTGCTGGAACTGTTTTTGGTGCACTGAGCATGAAGATCTTAATTTCCGGATCCTCCGGCTTTGTGGGTTCCCGGGTACTGCACCAGTGGCAGGGCCGTGCAGAGCTTTTCACCTTCCCGCGCGGATCTCTGGCTGCTGCCGATGAATCCGACATTCGCCGTTTTGTGGAAACCGTGCCGCCGGATGTCATCCTGCATCTGGCGGCATTGTCCGATACCGGCTACTGCCAGCAGCACCCGGAGGAATCCCGGCGTGCCAACGTCGAACTGCCTGTCTGGATGGCAAAGGCTGCACGGGACACCGGGGCCAAGCTGATTTCATTCAGCTCGGATCAGGTGTACGCAGGTGTGACCCAGCCCGGCCCCCTGCCCGAAACGCTGCCGCTCTCCCCCGCCAACACCTATGGTCAGCACAAGCTGGAGGCCGAGGAGCGGGTCCTTGCGCTCTGCCCGGAGGCGGTGCTTCTGCGGACTCCGTGGATGTACGATCTGCCCGGTGATGGCCTGCCCCTTCGGGGCAATCTGCCGCTGAACCTGCTGCAGGCCGCACAAAACGGTATTCCCGTTCGCTTTTCGCCACACGACCACCGGGGTGTCAGCTGGGTGCGGGAGGTGGTGGAACAGCTCTTCCCCGCCTTGCAGCTGCCCGGTGGTGTATACAATTTTGGCAGCGGGAACGATGCCGACATGGTCACAACGGCCCGGCAGTTTGCCGAAGCGCTGGGCGTGCAGGTGCAGATCGAGCCTGCTGATTTCTCCCGCAACCTTGTGATGGACAGCTCAAAGCTGGCCGCACAGGGGATTCGATTCCATGATACATTGAGCAGTTTTGAAGGCTGTTTGAGGTTTTATCAAAAATAAGAACGACCCTCTCCGCCAATGCTCCGCATTGCCACCTCTCCCAAAGGGAGAGGCAATTGCAGCTTCGAGGTAAGATTCTGCAAATCAGCAGTTTTCTTCCTGTCAGATGCGTTGGCTCCCCCTTCGGGGGAGCTGGCACGCGTCAGCGTGACTGAGAGGGTCGTTTTATGTTACAGCAGAATACAGATCAATCCGGTGCAGCCATCGTTGATGACCTGTTCCAGCGTTTCCTGCAGGCGGGTGCGGGCTTCCTGCGGCATGTGGAGGAGCTTGTTCTGCAATCCCTCATTCACCAGTTCATGCAGGCTCTTGCCAAAGATGTTTGATTCCCACAGCCTCTCCGGGTCTGCTTCAAAATCGCCCAGCAGGCTCTGCACCAGATCCTCGCTCTGCTTCTCGGTGCCCACAATGGGGCTGATCTCGGTGTGGATGACGGCTTTCATCATATGGATGGAGGGTGCGCTGGCTTCCAGCCGGACACCGTACCGCCCGCCCTGCCGTACGATCTCCGGTTCCTCCAGCGAGAGCTCCTCAATGCTGGGCATCACAATGCCGTAGCCGGTGGCTTCCACCTGTTCCAGTGCACTGCGGATCTTCTCGTACTCCCGCTTTGCCCGGGAAAGCTCAATGATGCAGGGCATCAGGCCCGCTTCGTCGCCAATTTCCAGCCCAGTCTGCTCACTGAGAACGCGGTAGAACACCTCTGGCTTCAGCAGAACGGTCACCCGCACCACTCCGTCGGAAAGGTTCATGCCGCTCAGGGCAGACTCCTGCACCGAATCCCCGGCCAGCGCTCCGGCACTGTTCTGGGCCGGAACATCCTTCATCCGGCTGATCTTCTCTGAAAACTGGAGCGCCGCCGTGTAGATCTCGTTCTGGAGCCAGTGGCCCTTTTCCAGCATCGTCACCCAGCGGGGGATGGCAAAATCCAGCTCCCGTACCGGAAATTCGTAGAGGACACGCTGCAGGATGGACAGCAGGTCGTCTTTCTGCAGATCCAGACAGCTCACCGGCAGGACCGTGCGTCCGTAGGCTTGTTCCAGCTCTGCGGCCAGTGACTTTGTCTCCGGAGCATCCGGGCGGGTGCTGTTGAGCAGGATGACAAAGGGTTTGCCCAGCGCTTCCAGCTCCTCCACCACCCGCTTTTCGGCGGGCAGGTAGTTTTCCCGGGGGATCTCGCTGATGGAGCCATCGGTGGTGACCACGATGCCGATGGTGGAGTGATCCCGGATGACCTTGCGGGTGCCGGTCTCAGCGGCAAGGTCAAAGGGGATCTCTTCCTCGAACCAGGGGCTTTTGACCATGCGGGGCTTCTCGTCTTCCTCGTGGCCCATGGCTCCCTCCACCATATAGCCCACACAGTCGATGAGCCGTACCCGACAGACACCACCGC
>OOBO01000866.1_pt1 | contig 23740 bp, 19 predicted proteins | sample 1671031 | NCBI WGS metagenome assembly OOBO01 (sample SAMN06348115, study PRJEB24527) | human gut metagenome | biome: human gut; feature: ankylosing spondylitis patient; material: feces | host: Homo sapiens | place: China | collected 2015-10 | reverse complement strand
CCACGAGCCGGGCGATGGTGGTCTTGCCGGTGCCGGGGTTGCCGGTGAAGATCATGTGCATCGAGAGGCTGGCGGTCTTGAGGCCCGCCGCCGCACGGCGCTGCTGTACCTGAATGTTATCGGCGAGGCCGAAGACGTATTCCTTCACCGGTGCAAGACCCACGAGGTCGTTCAGCTCTTTCCTGATCTCTTCCACTGCGCCGGTATAGGCGGCGGGCAGCAGGTCGAAGAGCTTCCGGGGTTCGGCGTCGTTGAGGGCAAAGTCTAGACCGTCCTCCCGGGCAGTCAGTGTGATCGTTCCGGTAAGCGCGGCATCTGTTTGCAGACAGTATTCGCTCAGAGCGCGGAATATCTTATCGCAGCAGGCCGAAAGCCCCGCCGCACCCTGCTTCGGGCTGCACTGGGCCGCCACATAGTCCCGCACATCCGCGCCCGCCGACAGGGTCAGGCCGAGGCGGGTCTTCACTTTTGCGGCCAGCGCGTTGAGCTGCTGGGCTGCCAGCGCGGCGAGGGCTTCCCGCGCAAAGGCGCCGGTCTCACAGACATCGCCCAGCGCCGAGACGAAGGCCGCACCGAACTTGTCAGCCAGCGCCTCCCGGCCCTTCTGGGAGAAGAAGACGAGGTACTTGCCGCAGGGGGTGATGCGGCTCACAGCCCCGGGGGCAAGCGCCGTTCCGGCGTCCACGAGGATGCCCTCCTTGTTGACGAGATACCGGCTGGACAGGGGCGCACTGCCCTTGACGGCCAGGTCTGCCAGCGTCTTCAAAAAGCCCGGGTAGCAGCTCTCGTAGTGCTCAAAGACCAGGATCTCGCCCGGCGCATGGAGAGCGGCGTACAGATCCTGCAAAAAGAGCTTTTCGGCCCCCGGGTCGGGGTAAAGCGCCAGATCCATAACGGCCAGCTTATCGCTCTGCAAAAGACCCCGGGCGGCCATGCAGCGGGCCGTCTCCGTCAGAGTGAAATGCCGCCCCGTGCCGGGCGCACCGCAGAGCAGGATGACGTTCCGGGCCGTGGGGGCCTCCGTCCCCAGCACGAAAGGCCGGCGCATGGCCCGCACGACGCCGTCCACGAAGGCGTCCTGCCCCAGCACCGTCTTTTTCACCTCAGCGGCCAGCCCTTCGAAGCTGCCCAGATGCTCCTGTCTGACTTCGGTGGTTCCTTTGGCCAGCAGGCCGTCGGCCTCCATATCCTCGAGCATCTTCCGGCTCTGGGCCAGCGCCTCCTGTGTGGTGTCTCTGCGCAGCTCGGCGTTCTGTTTGCGGAGCATTTCGTCCAGCTTTTTCTGCTGCTCCAGCAGGGCTGCGTTCATATCGGGCAGACCGGGCTTTTCCGGCGGCGTTTTCTGCGTATCAAAGCGCAGTTTTCCTCCCGGGCCGAACACTCCGTTCATCAAGTTCTCCCAATCGTCGGTGTATGCCATCTGCCTGCCTCCGTCCTGCGTTTTTTCCCAGTATAGTGTACTTTGCCCCCTTTTGCAAGAAAAGTCTTGAAAATCCACGGGCAGGCGGGTACACTAATTTTATATTGATTTGATATGCGAAGGGAATGGAACGAAATGAAAACGCCCGCAGAGTGGAAAACGCTGTTCGAGAGCAGCGCCTTTGCACGGCAGACAACCTACAGCGGCCCTCTGGGGCCGGAATATAACCCCTCCGGCACCCGGCTCCGGCTCTGGGCGCCCACGGCGCAGAAGGTATCAGTCAACCTCTACCGCCGGGGCGACGGCGGGGCCTGCATGGGGACCCTGCCGCTGGAACAGCACGGGCAGGGCGTCTGGTCGGTCTATCTGCCCGGCGACCAGCACGGACATTACTATACCTTTACCGTCGAGGTGGACGGCACAGCATACGAGACGGGCGACCCCTACGCCCGGACGGCAGGCGTCAACGGCCTGCGGAGCATGATTTTAGACGCACCCCGCATCGACCCGCCCGACTGGAACCACGACCACCGGGTCATCGTCCCGGCCTCCCGCCGGACGGTGTGGGAGGTCAGCGTCCGTGACTTCTCGCAAGACCCGGCCTGCGGCGTTCGGAATGCATGGCGGGGCAAATTCATGGCCTTTACCCAGAAGGGGACCACCCTTTCTTCCGCCGGCACCTTCCCCACCTGCCTCGACTACCTCAAGCGGCTGGGAGTGGGCTATGTGCAGCTGATGCCCATCTTCGACTTCGGCAGTGTGGACGAGAGCCGCCCCCTCACCCGGCAGTACAACTGGGGCTACGACCCCACCAACTACAACGTCCCCGAGGGCAGCTACTCCACCGACCCCGCGAAAGGCGAAGTCCGGGTGCGGGAGTGCAAGGAGATGATAGCTTCTCTTCACGCGGCGGGCATCGGCGTCATCATGGACGTGGTGTACAATCATATGTACCGCAGCGAGAACCCGCTGAACCGCACGGTGCCTTATTATTTCTTCCGGCAGAACCCGGACGGCAGCTTCTCCAACGGCAGCGGCTGCGGCAACGAGTTTGCCAGCGAGCGGCCCATGGCCCGGAAATACCTCATTGACTCGGTGCTCTACTGGGCGCAGGAATATCACATCGACGGCTTCCGCTTCGACCTCATGGGCCTCTATGACGTGGACACCATGAACGAACTGCGGGCCGCGCTGGACGCTCTGCCGTGCGGCAGAAACATCCTGATGTACGGTGAGCCATGGCAGGGCGGCGGGAGCCAGCTCCACCGGTACGAGGCCAACAAGGCGAACCTCGCCATGCTGTCCGAGCGCATCGGCGTCTTCTGCGACAACACCCGCGACGTCATCAAGGGCGGCTGTTTTGACGCCCGGGAGCCGGGTTACGTCGAGGGCAGACCGGGCAGCTTCTGGGACATCGGCGGGGCCGTGGCCGCGTGGTGCCGCAGCGACAAGCTGCCCGCCCATTCGCCCTCCCAGATCGTCAGCTATGTGTCCGCCCACGACAATTTCACTCTCTGGGACAAGCTGATCCTCGTCCGGTACGCCCGTCCCGAGTACACTGCCGCCGACTCGGCGGCGCTGGCCCAGAACCGGCTGGCGGCGGGCATCTATCTCACCTGCATGGGGATGCCCTTCCTGCAGGCCGGCGAGGAGTTCGCCCGCACCAAAAAAGGTCAGGGCAACACCTACCGCTCTTCGCCCTCCCTCAACCGTCTGGACTGGAAGCGGGCCGCGCAGTTCCACGGACTGGTGGACTATTACCGGGGTCTGCTGGGCCTGCGGGCGCAGTTCCCCCGCCTGAGCGCCTCGGACGCGGCCAGCCCGGCGGCTATCAAGTTTTTCTCGCTGGAACAGCCCCTCGTGGGCTGGACTTTGCCCGCCGCACCCGGCGACGGCGCGGCATGGCGGGCGCTCTGCGTCTTTTACAATCCCACGGAGGAAGAAAAGCGGATCTGCCTGCCCGACGGCCAGTGGAAATTGCTGAGCGACGGCGTATCGTCCGCGCTCTGGAAAGGCCCCAGCCGGGTCTGCAGCGGCGAAGTGACACTGCTGCCATACAGTGCAACGATTTTCGGCCAGGTATAACAAAAAGCGGCCCGCCGCTTTACGCGGCGAGCCGCCCAATCATGTCCTGATTTAGCCCTGCGGGTCCTGCTGAGGTGCAGACTCGGCAGACTTCTCCTGACGGGATGCGCCGTTGGTGCCATTGCCGCTGTTGGAGGCGTTCTTTTCGCCCAGCGTCAGGCTGACAGTCTGCATCTGGCCGTCGCGGGCGACGGTGATGGACAGGGTATCACCGGCAGAGTGCTCCTGCATCAGGGTGCCAAGGTCGGTCTTCTGGGCCACCTCGGTGTTGTCGATGCTGACGATGCGGTCGCCGGCCTTGAGGCCCGCCTTATCGGCAGGGCCGCCGGACACGACGTCCATGACGTAGATGCCGTAGGCGTTGACGCCCAACTGTGCCGCCGTCTGTGCGTCGGTGACAGCCAGATAAGTGATGCCCATGTAGGGACGGCCCGTGACGTAGCCGTTCTCCAGCAGGTCCTGCGCCACCTTGATGGCGTCGTTGATGGGGATGGCGAAGCCCAGACCTTCGGCGTCAGAGCTGGAAGACTTTGCGTTGACGATGCCGATCAGCTCGCCGTTCATGTTGAACAGGCCGCCGCCGGAGTTGCCGGGGCTGACAGAAGCATCCATCTGAATGAGGGACATGGTGTTGACAGAGCTGGAGCTCTGGATGGAGACACTGCGGTTCAGGGCGCTGACGATGCCGCTGGTGACGGTGCCGCCCAGCTCACCCAGCGGGTTGCCCACGGCCAGCACGTTGTCGCCCACAGCCAGCTTGTCGCTGTCGCCCACGATGGCGGGGGTCAGGCCGTCGGCATCGATCTTGATGACGGCGATGTCGCTGGTGGAATCCTCGCCCACGACGGTGGCAGGGTAGTCCTTGTCGCCGATGGTGACGGTGATGTTGGACGCGCCGCTCACGACATGGTCACAGGTGAGGATGTAGCCATCCGAGCTGATGATGACGCCGCTGCCGGCGCCGCTCTCCACCTGGCTCTGGCCGTACCAGGACCACTGGGAGTAGACCACCTGCTCGGTGGTGATGACCACGACGCTGGGGCTGACGGTCTTGGCCACCTGTGCGGTGGTCATGCCGCTGGAAACAGTCGTGCCTTCGGCGGCGCTCTCAGAGTCTGCCGAAGAGCTGTCGGACCGCTCCACCTGCTGGATGATGACCTTGTTATTGCCGCCGAAGCGTGCGCCCACAAAGCCGCCCATAAAGCCCATGGCTGCGGCCAGCACCAGAGCGACGATGCTCTTTACGGCCTTGCCTGCATTCTTCTTAGGCTTCTTCGGCGCGGAAGGGGCTGTGTTCTGCGGGCCTGCGGGGGGCGGCGTTGCGCCGCCGGAAGGCTGGGTGTTCTCGCTGAAGGTAGAAGCAGTGTTTGCGGTGTTCATGCCGCTGGACCCCACATTGGGGTAGCCGGTATCACCAGCAGGATTATTGGAAGAGGAATAATCATATTCCCATTTGTTTTCATCCATCGTGATTACTTCCTTTCTAAGGGATTAGAAGTTGTTTTCATAACCGTTGCGCACCGTCTGAGCGGTCTTTTTGCCCGCATACTGCGTTGCTTTCCCTTGCAATCCGCCTAGGATTGCTTCGGGAAAGCGCCTTGCCTGCCGGCAAAAATCCTCGCCCATTCGGCACTCTCCGGCTATGAAAACAACTTCGGCCGGGGGAAGAGCTTTTCCGCTCCTCTCCGGCACGGTTTTATTCTATCTGCTAATTGTGAAAATCAATCGTTTCCCCAGTGAAGAATGTGTGAAATAAAGTCTAAGGAGTTTCTATGAAAATCAGCGCCACGCAAACGGGCTTTGCCCTTTATAAAGAGGCCGACGTCATCGGCCGGTGCGACGTCACGCCCACCCCAAAAGGCGCGGACATCACGGCCCTGTCCGTCCTGTCCCAGTGGCGGCGGAAAGGCTACGGCTCCTACCTGTTAAAAGAGATATTGCGCCGGTTCGGCGGTTATGACCGGGAGGCTGCGACGGTGTTCACCGCGCCCCTGCCCGCCGACGAGGGCGAAGGGCTGTTCTGGCAGAAATTCGGCTTTGCGCCTGAGGATGGGCGGCTCGTCCGCCGCCGCACCCCCGATCTGACGGCGGTGCGCTTCGTGCAGGACTATCTTGCCGCCCATCTCCCCCACCCGAAGCTCTGCATTGACGCCACCTGCGGCAACGGCGGCGACACGGCGTTCCTCTGCCGCCTTGCCGGCCCGGAAGGCCGGGTGCTGGGCTTCGACATCCAGCCCGAGGCCATCGCCTCCACCCGCGCCCGGCTCAAAAAGCAGGGCCTCACGGCAGAGCTTATCTGCGACAGCCACGCAAACCTCTTACAGTATGTCCGGCCCGGCACGGCGGACATCGTGATGTTCAACTTCGGCTGGCTGCCCGGGGCCGACCACAGCGTCTTCTCCACAGCGGACAGCAGCATCCCTGCGCTGGAAGCCGCCCTCGCGGCGCTGCGCGCCGGCGGCGTGCTCAGCGCCATCCTCTACAGCGGCCGCGTCATCGGCACGGACGAAAAGCAGAGCATCCTCGGCTGGCTGCGGGCTCTCCCGCTGGAAAAATATACCGTACTGGTGTGCGATTTTGCCAACTGGGCCGACACCGCGCCCCTGCCCTGCCTTATTCTGAAAAAATAGCAAAAACTCTTGCATCCATGTGGATTTTCTGTTAAAATAAGCGTTGTATGTAATTTTATAGGAGAGTTTCCCATGTAAACAGACCCTATTGTTTGCTGATACATCCACCCGGCCCTTCGCGGGGCCGCATCTCAGGAGAACGAAACTTTTATGACTAATCGTGAAGAAATCGAGCGCCGCCGGACGTTTGCTATCATCAGCCACCCCGACGCCGGCAAAACGACGCTGACCGAAAAGCTGCTGCTGTACGGCGGAGCCATCAATCAGGCAGGCTCTGTCAAAGGCAAGCAGAGCGCAAAGCACGCCGTGTCCGACTGGATGGACATCGAGAAGCAGCGCGGCATCTCTGTCACCTCTTCGGTGCTGCAGTTCAACTACGCAGGCAAGTGCGTGAACATTCTGGACACCCCGGGCCATCAGGACTTCTCGGAGGACACCTACCGCACCCTGATGGCAGCCGACTCGGCTGTCATGGTCATCGACGCCGCAAAGGGCGTCGAGGCCCAGACCATCAAGCTGTTCAAGGTCTGCACCCTGCGCCATATCCCCATCTTCACCTTCATCAACAAGATGGACCGCGAGGCCCGCGACCCCTTCGAGCTGATGGAGAACATCGAGGAGATTCTGGGCATCAAGACCTACCCCATGAACTGGCCCATCGGCTGCGGCAAGGAGTTCAAGGGCGTGTTCGACCGCAACACCCGCAAAGTGCTTGCTTTCTCCAGCGACGGCCGCGCCAACGGCGTCAAGAAGGTCGAGGAGACCGAGGCTGAGCTGGGCGATGCCGCACTGGACGAACTGCTGACCCCCTACCTGCACCAGCAGCTGGTGGACGAAATTGAGCTTCTGGACGGTGCTGCCGAGGAATTTGACCTCGACCGCGTGCTGCGCGGCGAGCTGAGCCCCGTGTTCTTCGGCTCTGCGCTGACCAACTTCGGCGTCGAGCCCTTCCTTGAGAACTTCCTCCGCCTCACCCCCACCCCGCTGGCCCGCGTGGACAGCCTGACCGGCGAGACCGTTGACCCCTGCCGCGATGAGTTCTCTGCCTTCATCTTCAAAATTCAGGCCAACATGAACAAGGCCCACCGCGACCGTATCGCCTTCATGCGCATCTGCTCAGGCAAGTTCGAGCGCGGCATGGAAGCCTACCACGTGCAGGAGGGCAAGAACATCAAGCTGGCCACCGGCACCCAGCTGATGGCGCAGGACCGCGCCATCGTCGATGAAGCCTATGCAGGCGACATCATCGGCCTGTTCGACCCGGGCATCTTCTCCATCGGCGACACACTCTGCACCGGCAAAAAGCATGTGCAGTTTGCGGGCATCCCGACGTTCGCCCCCGAGCACTTCGCCCGCGTGACCCAGGTCGATACGATGAAGCGCAAGCAGTTCGTCAAGGGCATGGAGCAGATCGCCCAGGAGGGCGCGATCCAGATCTTCCGCGACCTCGGCGCCGGCATGGAGGAGGTCATCGTCGGCGTCGTCGGCGTTTTGCAGCTGGAGGTTTTGGAGTACCGCCTGAAAAACGAGTACAATGTAGACATCCGTATGCAGACCCTGCCATACGAGCATCTGCGCTGGGTGCTGAACGACCCGGAAGAACTGGACATCAAGCATCTGGACGTGACCAGCGACACCCGCGCCATCGAGGATATGAAGGGCAACCCGCTGCTGCTCTTTGGCAGCCCGTGGAGCATCAACTGGGCCGAGCAGCACAATGAAGCGCTCAAGCTCTCCGAGTTCGGCAACCTGACGTTCTAAGGGGAGGCGTTTCCAATGCTGGCGCAGCTGAAAAAGCACCTGACCCCGCACGAGCTGTGGGAGGATGCGAAATTCTTCTTCCTGCTGAATCTGGGGCTGGTCGCCACGGCGGTGGGCATCGCCGTTTTCAAAACGCCCAATCACTTTGCGTTCGGCGGCACATCGGGTCTCTCCATTGTGCTGGCGACGCTGTTCCCGCGGTGGAATGTCGGCGCGTTCATGTGGTTCATCAACGCGGCGCTCGTCGTGCTGGGGTTCGTCTTTCTGGGCATCAGGTCCATGGGGTGGACGATCTACTCGTCGTTCGCGCTGTCGTTCTACGTCAGTCTGTGTGAGCGGGTCTGCCCCCTTTCCGCGCCGCTGACGAGTGATGCGTTTCTGGAGCTCTGCTTCGCGGTAATCCTGTCCGCCGTCGGCGCGGCCATCGTGTTCAACATCGGCGCATCCACGGGCGGAACAGATATTGTGGCGATGATCCTGAACAAGTACACAAGCATGCCCGTTGGCCGCGCGCTGATGGTCAGTGACCTTGGTATTGTGCTGGTGGGCGCGTATCTCTACGGGCCTGCCACAGGGCTGTACTGCATCCTGGGCATGATCTTGAAAAGCACCGTCGCGGACAGCGCGATTGAAAGCATCAATCTGCGCAAGGTCTGCACGGTGGTCACCTCCAACCCGCAGCCGGTGCGCGATTTTATCGTGAACGACCTGCACCGTTCCGCCACGATGGAACAGGCCGAGGGTGCCTACACCCACGATGAAAAATGGGTGCTGACTACAGTCCTGACCCGCGGCCAGGCCCAGAAGCTCCGCCTGCACGTCCGCGGCCTGGACGACCACGCCTTTATCACGATTGTGAACAGCAGCGAGATCGTGGGCAAGGGCTTCCGGGCGATTTGAAAAACCAGAGCCTTCCCCCGAGGGGGAAGGTGGCCCCGCAGGGCCGGATGAGGGCGGAGTCCCCCACGGCGGCCAGTTAAAGCTGTGCCGCCCTGTAGGGGCCGGACATGTCCGGCCCTCCGCGGAAAGGCAGGCTCGCACCTGTGAGAAGGCCGCGGGCCGGGCATGCCCGGCCCCTACGAAGCAGCAACCCCGCGATCGGGCAATTGCGGCAAACCCGGCCCTCATCAGTCCGCTTTGCGGACAACTTCCCCCTGCGTGGGGGAAACCTTTGCATCGCACCCGTCCTCTTTTGGGCGGGTGCTTTTTCTGTGCATACAGTTGTAATCACTCCGTAAATATGGTATACTTTCTATAAGCATCACCATGCTGCTTACAAACAAAATTTACGAGGGGAACCTCTTTATGAGATATTCAAAACACCTTACCTACGCGGAACGTATGTTCCTGCGGGCGCGGCTGAACCGGGTGCGGCATATCACACTCGACCCGGATGGGCCGGGCGTTGTGCGCATCCATCTTGTGCCCTGCCATAAGCCGGACCGCGAGACGCCGTTCACGGCCATTCTGAACGGGCAGGACATCCTGCCGCTCAACGTCAGCTGGGCCATTCTGCTGACCAACTTCATCGAGGCTTTAAAGCCCTACACCGGCAAGGAGATACGCCCGGAGGAGTGGAGCGCCATCAACGCGCAGGCCGTGGCTGCGACCCGCAAAATTTACCGCAAGACCGAGTACGCGCAGATCGAGAGCGACCTGAAAACGCTTGTGGACTGCCTGTGCACGATTGCCCGCGGCGGGGAGCCGCCGCTCTCGATTGAACCGGTCAGTCTGGCCGATTATGCACCGCGGATGGCCGCGCCCCACCGCATGGACCTGATGGTCAGCTCGATGGTCAAGGACGGCGCGTGGCACTGCAACCAGAAATGCCTGCACTGCTACGCCGCCAACCAGCCGCTTTCCGCCGTGCCGGAGCTGGACACCGACCAGTGGCTGGCCGTCATTGAGAAATGCCGCAACGCCGGCATTCCGCAGCTGACCTTTACGGGCGGCGAACCGACGCTGCGCCACGATCTGGTCAAGCTCGTGCAGGCGGCACAATGGTTTGTCACCCGCCTGAACACCAATGGCCGGATGCTGACCAGCATGATGTGCAAGGACCTGCACGCCGCCAGCCTGGACGCGGTGCAGATCACGTTCTACTCCGCCGATGCCGACATCCACAACGCGCTGGTCGGCGTGGACGGCTACACCGACACGGTGAACGGCATCAAAAATGCGCTGGCTGCGGACCTGAACGTCAGCCTGAACACACCGCTTTGCAGCCTGAACAGGGACTACCTGTCGGTGGTCAGGTTCGCGCATGAGCTGGGCGTCCGCTACCTGACCTGCAGCGGGCTGATCCCCGCGGGCAATGCCGAGAGCGACGCCAGCCGCGCCGTGCGCCTGACTCCCGCCGAGCTGGAGGATGTACTGCGCCCCGCCATGGAGTACGCCGCCGCAAACGGCATGGAAATCAACTTTACAAGCCCCGGCTGGCTGCCGGAGGAGACGCTGCGCACGCTGGGCTTTACCCAGATCCCCAGCTGCGGTGCCTGTCTGTCCAACATGGCCGTGGCGCCGGACGGCACGGTGCTGCCCTGCCAGAGCTGGCTGACCGGCAAGGGACTGGGCAATATGCTGCGCACCCCCTGGCCGCGCATCTGGCACAGCGGTGCCTGCCGCGCCATCCGCGGCGAGAGCGCCAAAATGGAGCGCCGCTGCCAGCTGGGGGCCACCCCGATGCAGGAGGGCTGCTGATGAAGATGAACTTTCTGCGCCGGTTGGCGCTTTTGTGCGCGGTGCTGACCTGCGGTATGCTGCTGGCCCTGCCCGCCGCTGCCGCGGAGGCTGATGCCCCCTACGCCGAGGACGGCGACATGGACTACATCCGCAGCTATGTTGTGACCGTTGACCCGCGGGAGGACGGCTCCGTAGACATCACCTACGACATCGACTGGCAGGTCATCGACGGCGATAAGACCGATTATTTGAGCTGGGTCAAGATCGGCCTGGCCAATTCCAGCGTGGACGAGCTGACCCCGCTGACCGATACGATCTCTGATTTACAGTACACGAGCGACGGCGGCAGCTACGCCAAGGTCGTGTTCCGTCACCGTTACTACGCGCCCGATGTGGCCGCCGCCAACGGCGGGGAGAGCAGCGTACATTTTGCATTCAGCGTGCACCAAAGCCATTTGTTCACAAAAAACGATGACGGTACGGCAAACTTTGCGTTTGCACCCGGCTGGTTTGACGACCTGAGCGTTGAAAATATGCAGGTGCGCTGGCACAATTACGACGGCTTTGTCGCCGATAACACCGGCGTGGACGGCGATTACCTGACCTGGGATTTCGGCGCGATGGGGCACGGCCAGCAGGCCATGGTGCATGTGACGGTGCCTGTCACGAACGCCGCGGCGTTTGACCCCGGCGCAGCCATGACCACCGACGACTATGACAGCGGCGAAGACCTGGACGAGATCATCGGTATGCTGGTGACGCTGGTTGTGGTGCTGCTGGCAATTGCCATCATCATCATTGCGATAGCCTCCCAGTCCCCGGAGTGGGGCGGCGGCTTCGGCGGCGGGATCGACCCCGACGACTGGTTCTGGTACACGAACGGCGTTCACACGATCCGCTGCGCCCGCTCCGCACCCCCGCCCAGCGGTTACCACCGCACGGACCCGCCGCCGGAGTTCAGGGCGGGCGGCGGCAAGACCCGCGGCGGCGGTGTGAGCCGCCACCACAGCAACCATTCCGGCTGTGCCAGCAGCTGTGCCTGCGCGTGTGCGTCCAGCTGCGCGTGTGCCTGCGCCTGTGCAGGCGGCGGGCGCGCCGGGTGCAGTGTCAAGGATTTTTACACCGTGAAGCTCCCTAAAAAATCTGTAGGGGCCGATGCTTGCATCGGCCCGGAAACCGAGGATAAACGATGAGCCTGGAAGACCAATACGATGCCTGGGTCCGCGGCCTGATGGGCGGCGGCAAGTACGCCGCGACCCCGAAGCAGGCTGAGGACGCCAACGACGCCGTGCAGCAGATGCAGGCCCAGCTGGACGCCCTGACCGAGGCCCAGAAGCGCCAGACTGCCGCGGGCAGCGCACTGAACGCCGTGCAGAAGGCAGGGGCCGCCACGGCGGAGAGCGTGCGCAGGATGAGCAGCGAGCTGACGAAGTCGCTCAAGCAGGACGGTCTGCTGGGCGGCACCGTGGCTGCGCCCTCCCCTGCCCCGGCTGCGCCCGCCAAGGCGGATTTTGCCGGAGTGACCGAAAAGATCAAGGCCCAGGTGCTGGGGCAGGATGCCTTTGTCTCGGCGCTGGTCAAGGCGTTCCGCCGCCCGTTTGTGCTGGGCACGGCGGACGACACCGCCCACGCCCGCAGCGTGATGCTGCTCTGCGGCCCCAACGGCACGGGCCGCCACTATGCGCTGCAATGCGTGGTGGACGAGCTGGCCGCCCGCGGTGTGCTGCACAGCGCCGCCGTGGAGACGCTGGATCTGGCGCTCTACCCCGGCCCCGCGCAGGAGAAGCTGTTTTTGCAGGACCTTTACGCGGCGCTGCAGTCCGACGCCGAGGTGCTGACCTTTGAGCATTACGAGAGCTGTGCCGCCAACTACCTGAATATGCTGGCGACGCTGGCGATGGACGGCACGCTGGCATTGTCGAGCCGGTACGTTTTGCAGCGCGGCATCCTCGTGGATGTCGGCACGGCGCTGGCCCCCGGTGCCATCGGCGAGCTGCAGGCCGGCGGCAAGTATTTTGTGTTCTACTCCAACAAGGGCGAGACCGCGCTGGCCGACCACTTTGGGGCAAAGTTTGTGGACGCCGTTGCGGGCGACATCTGCCGCACCGAGGCGTTCACCCCCGAGGCGCTGGCCGCCGTGGCCGCGCGGGAGCTGAATTATCTGGCCCAGCGCACCCGCAGGCAGTGCGGACTGGCGCTGACCATGGGCGCAGATGTGCGTGACCTGCTGGCGTCGCAGTACGGCAAGACCAGCGGTATGCAGGCTATGCGCGACTACTGCGAGACAGTCTACCGCGCGATTGCCGAGTACGTGCTGGATGCCGACGAGACGCCCACCGACGGCACGCCCGCCGCGCTGACGGCGGAGAACGGCAGGCTGTGCATGGCCGTGAACGGCGGCGACTCCTTTGACCTGCTGGCGCTGCTGCCCCAGCAGTACCGTGGCGATGTGGACGCGGTGGAGGCTGAACTGGACGGCATCATCGGTCTGGATGAGATCAAGAGTTATGTGCGTGACATCGCCAAAAACGTGCAGGCCCAGCAGCGCCGCAAGGCCCAGGGCATGAAGGCCGCCGAGGTCAACATGCACATGATCTTTACCGGCAACCCCGGCACCGGCAAGACGACGATTGCCCGCATACTGGCCAAGTACCTGAAGGCCATCGGCGCACTGCGCGGCGGCCAGCTCGTGGAGGTCACCCGCGCCGATCTGGTGGGCCGCTATGTCGGCCACACGGCCCCGCTGACGAACTCGGTCATCCAGAGCGCGCTGGGCGGCGTGCTGTTCATTGACGAGGCCTATGCCCTCTACCGCGGCGGTGAGGACAGCTTCGGCCTTGAGGCGATTGACACGCTGGTCAAGGGGATCGAGGACCACCGCGACGACCTCGTCGTGATTCTGGCGGGCTACACGAAGGAGATGCAGCTGTTTTTGAGCGCGAACTCCGGCCTGGCCAGCCGTTTCCCGAATCAGATCGAGTTCCCGGACTACACGGGCGCGGAGCTGTATAAGATTCTGTGCTCGATTGCAAGATCCAAGGGCTACACGCTGGACGCAGCCTGTGAGCTGCCGCTGGTCACCTACTTTGACCGCAAGCAGGCCGAGGACGCCGCCACGAACGGCAACGGACGCATGGCCCGCAACACGCTGGAAAAGGCCATTCTGAACCAGTCCAAGCGGCTTGTTGCCGACCCGGACGCAAGCCTGGAGCTGCTGGTAGTTGGGGATTTTGAGCTGGAGTAAAGGTTGAGCTGTAGGGGCCGGGCATGCCCGGCCCGCAGCTTTGCCGTCGCTGCCCATTTAGCAGTTCCTCCGCGGGGCGTCGAGGACGCCGCCCCCTACGGTGGCAGCCCGTGGACTTTCCCGTGGCCGCAAGCGCTCACGGCGGCCAGAGGGCTGCCCGCAAACAAACTGGATAAACCAAAAAGAGACCGCCTGTTTCAGACGGTCTCTTTACTTTTTGTCGTTTTATCGTGCCGTATAATCCGAATCAAGGTCAGACAGAATCCGCTCGCTGCTCTCGCGGGTGTCCGTCATGCGGACGGCGTTGCGCAGGGGCAGAACGGAGCGCGGCGTGACGGAGAGCTCGTCCACGCCGAAGGCGAGGAAGGTCTCGGTCAGGGTCAGGTCTGCGCCCAGCTCACCGCAGATGCCGACCCAGATGCCGTTCTTGTGGGCGTTCTCGGTCACAAGGCGGATCAGGCGCAGCACCGCGGGGTGATGCGGGTCGTAGAAGCGGCCCAGGTCGTTGTTCTGACGGTCACAGGCCAGCGTGTACTGGGTCAGATCGTTCGTGCCGATGCTGAAGAAGTCGACCTCCTTTGCCAGACGGTCACTGTTGATGGCCGCGGCGGGCGTCTCGATCATAATGCCGATCTGCACATCCTCGCTGTAGGGGATGCCCTCGTTTTTCAGCTCGCGGCGGACCTCCTCGCACATGCGCTTGGCCTCACGGACCTCCCAGACGGAGGTGACCATCGGGAACATAATGCCCAGCTTGCCGAATGCGGACGCGCGGAACAGGGCGCGCAGCTGGGTCTTGAAGATCTCGGGCCGGGTCAGGCAGATGCGCAGCGCGCGCATGCCCATGGCGGGGTTATCCTCCTTGGGCAGGTCAAAGTAGCCGATCTGCTTGTCCGCGCCGATGTCCAGCGTGCGGATGATGACCTCCTTGCCGTCCATGTCAGACAGCACCTGCTTGTAGGCTTCAAACTGCTGCTCCTCGGTGGGATAGTCCGTCGTGTTCAGGTAGAGGAACTCGGAACGGAACAGGCCGATGCCGCCGCCGTCGTTGACCTGCACGGCATGCACATCCTCCGGCGAGCCGATGTTGCAGTAGATGCGGATGGTCTTGCCGTCCTTCGTTACGTTGGCCTGGCCCTTGAGCGTTTCCAGCAGGCGCTGCAGGCGCAGCTGCTCGTCGCGCTTTTTCAGCAGGCGGTCACGGGTATCGTCGTCGGGGTCGATGACCAGCGCACCGGTGCTGCCGTCCGCGATGGCGGCGCGGCCCTCCAGCTCTGGCTTGAGCGCGTCGCCCATGCCGACGATGGCGGGAATGCCCAGCGTGCGGGCCAGAATGGCCGTGTGGCTCGAACCGGAGCCGCCCGCTGTGATGAAGCCCAGGACCTTGGACTTGTCCAGCTGGATCGTCTCGGACGGGGCCAGGTCGTCAGCGCAGAGCAGCACCGGCACATCGGACGCAATGCCGCCCTGCACGATGCCGCACAGGATGCCCAGAATGCGCTGGCTGACATCCTTGACGTCGGCGGCGCGGGCCTGCATATAGGCGTCGTCCATCGAGGCGAACATCTCGGCAAACTGCTCTGACGTGTCGGAGACGGCGGCCTCGGCGTTCATTTTCTGGTTGACGATGCGATCCTCAATGGCCTCCTCGTAGTCGAGGTCCTCGGCCATCATCTGGTGGGTCTCAAACAGCATGGCGGCTTCGTCGCCGGCCTCCTTGCGGGCCTGCTCGGCCAGCACGCCCAGCTGCTCGATTGCGCCGGTCTGCGCACCCTTGAAGCGGTGCCACTCGGCGTCGGTATCCTCCACCGTGTAGCGCTTGATCTCCGCCGTGGCACGGCGGTAAAAGTAAAGCGGGCCAACGCCGACACCGGCGGAAACGCCCTTGCCTTGAATCGTGATCATGGGGAGCCTCCTTCAAATCAAAACCGCGGCTGCCGTCTTGCTGCGGCGGCCGCGGCCGTATATGATGCCGGAATTACAGATGCTCGTTGAAGAACTTCTCCAGAGCGGGGGCGGCGGTGTCCTCGTCGGCACCTTCGATCTTGACGGTGACGGTGTCGCCGCACTTGATGCCCATGCCCATCAAAGCCATGAGACGGGTGGCGTCAACGGACTTGCCGTTCTTGTCAACAATGGTGACGGTGCTCTGGCAGGTCTTGGCCTCCTTGGCCAGCATGCCGGCGGGACGTGCGTGAATGCCAACGGGCTCTTTGATTGTATAGGTGAATTCTTTCATAGCTTTTTCCTCCCATAGATGCGGTGCGGTAGGGCGCAGCGCAAATAATTAAGCTGTTATTATAATAACATACTCTGCCGCCAACGTCAACGGAAAAAGCTCCAAAAACAAGCTGAATCTTTGGTTATTTTGAATAAAAAAATGTGTGGAATGTGTACGATTCGTCCATAAATGGGTTGAATCATCATTTCCGGAGAAATTCCCGCAGCACATCCTCCGGGCGGGGCGTGTGCAGCGGGTAGCGTGCGCGCAGCGGCGCGGCGGCACCGTCCATGATGTAAGGCGTGCCGACAAGGTCGAGCATCGCCACATCGTTGTAGTTGTCGCCGAAGGCCATGACCTCGTCATGGGCGAAGCCCAGCACGCGGCAGAGCGACTCGACGCCGACACCCTTGTTGGCGGTGGTCGTGTCGATCCAGTACGGGCCCGCCACGGCGCAGTTGGCCTGCTGCCAGCGCGGCACAAAGCGGTCCGCGTACTTTTCCACGCCCTCATGCAGGTAGACCGACACCTTGACGATCTCCTCGGGGATCTCGGACGGGTCGGAGATGACCTTGTAACGGTTGCCGATAAATTGGATGCGGTCCAGCATACCGAGGCCGCGCTCCATCAGATAGGCGCAGTTCTGGCCCGAGAGCATGACCTCGCCCTGGCCGTCGCTGCGGTCCCACAGGTCGTGGGCGATTTCCTCCGCCAGTGCGCGGGGCATCGGGTTCTCGGCGATGCAGTGCTCGTCCTTGAACAGCACGCCGCCGTTCTCGCACAGGAAAACACAGCAGTCGGCCACCGGCGCAAACAGCAGGCGCAGGCTGGTGTACTGCCGCCCGGATGCCGGGCAGAACAGGATGCCGCGGTCATGCAGGGCGCGGATCTGGTCGAAAATTTCGCCCTCCAGCTTTTTGCGGCCATATTGCAGCAGCGTACCGTCAATGTCGCTGCAGATCATTTTGATTGCCATAATACAACTCCTTTGTGGTTACAGGAATATTGTAGCACATTTGGCAGGGTGTTTGCAATTTTGTTTCGGAGCGTTATAATTAGTTTTGTAGGGGCGAGCAGTGCTCGCCCGCGAAACCTGACGGTGGCCGTGAACGGCCCGGGTCGTCGAGGACGGCGACCCCTACAACGTGCGGAAATGTGCGAAAAGAACGGAGATGCAATAGTATGGCTTTCATCACAATAAACCACCACGCCCCTGCCGACAACGGCGCGGCGTTTGTGGCCGAAAACGCCACACTGGCGGGCAGCGTGCGGCTTGAGAAAAACAGCAGCGTCTGGTACGGCGCGGTGCTGCGGGCGGACACCGGGCGCATTGCCATTGGGGAAAACTCCAATGTGCAGGACAACGCCGTGCTGCACACCGGCCCCGGGCTGGATGTGACGGTAGGGCGCGGAACGTCCGTCGGGCACGGGGCCGTTGTGCACGGCTGCACGGTGGGCGACGGCTGCCTGATTGGGATGCACGCGACGATTTTGAACGGCGCGGTCATCGGGGACGGCTGCCTGATCGCCGCGGGGGCGCTTGTGCCGGAGAACATGCAGGTGCCCGCGGGGAGCCTTGTCATCGGCGTGCCCGGCAAGGTCGTGCGGCCCGTCAGCGCGGCACAGGCTGCCGCCATCAAGGCCAATGAAGAAGAATATCTGGAATTGGCGAGGGCGCACGCAGAGGCAAAATAACCGCGGTATGCGCTTTTGCCGGAGACGTAGGGCGGCCAGCCCTCTGGCCGCCGCGGAGGGGGCAAGACCCCTGCCTGCCAATCGGCCCATAAAGGGGCATCCCGCGTAAACCGCCGGGCCGGGCATGCCCGGCCCCTACGGCTCTACTGCCTTAAAAATATGCCTTGATCTGGAACTTATCTGCCGGGGCGGTGTCCTCGATTTTCAGATGCTCATGGTTAAAGTCAAATTTTACGCTCTTGCAATCGTCGGTGTTGCGGGTCAGGCGCAGCAGCTGGTCCACGCGCTTTTGCTCCTCCTTCGTGTAGAACAGGTAGCTCGCGCCCTGCTTGCGGGCGCGGCCCGTGCGGCCAATGCGGTGGGTGTAGTGCTCGTTTTCCTCGGGCACGTCGTAGTTGATGACGGCATCCACATCGGAAACATCAATGCCGCGCGCTGCCACATCGGTGGCGACCAGCACATCGATCTCCCCGGCCTTGAACCGCGTCATGATGCGGTTGCGCTCAGCCTGGGACAGGTCGCCGTGCAGGCAGTCCACGTTGAAGTTCAGCCGGGCAAGCTGGTTGGCCAGCATCCCCGTGTTGTACTTGGTGTTGCAGAAGATCATGACCCGCTTGTAGCCCTCGTCAATGATGATCTGCGCGGCGTCGGCCAGCTTGTCACGGCCCGTGGTCAGCAGCTTGTACTGGGCAATTTTCGGGCTGGAATCCTCGACGGGCTGGACGCTGACCTCGGCGGCGTTGTGCTGGTAGAGCCAGCCGATGTCCAGCACCTCGCGGCTGATGGTCGCCGAGAACATCGACAAGCTCTCGCGGTGCTTCATCAGGTCGATGATGTACTTGACGTCCTTGTAAAAGCCCATGTTCAGCATCTCGTCGGCCTCGTCCAGCACGACGGTTTTGACGTCGGAGACATCAATGGCGTGGTGGCGGTAGTGGTCCATCAGGCGGCCCGGCGTGGCAACGACGATTTGGCAGCCGGCTTTGAGCTGGCGCTGCTGCTTGTCCATGCCCGCGCCGCCATAGACGCAGACGATTTTGATGTCAGGCAGAAACTGCGCCAGATTTTGCAGGTCCTGGGCGATTTGCTGGGCCAGCTCCCGCGTGGGGCTTAAAATGACGGCCTGCGGCTTGAGGCTGGCAGGATCGACCTTGGACAGGATGGGAATGCCGAACGCCACAGTCTTGCCGGTGCCCGTGGGGGCTTTGGCGATCATATCGTGCCCGGCCAGCATCAGTGGGATGGCCTTTTCCTGGATTTCGGTCATATTGGTAAAGCCCATCGCCTGTGTAGCGCGGATGATTTCGGGTGAAACGTTCGTAAGTTCGGTAAACTGCATGGTCGTACTGCCTTTCGGTTTTATTCGCCGCCTTGTAGGGGTCGGGCATGCCCGATCCCTACAGCATTCTTTCCTGTTTTTATTATAGCAACATTTTTCTATCCCCGCAAGCCAAAAAAAGGCTTCCCCCGTGGGGGAAGCTGTCACCGAAGGTGATTGATGAGGGGCAAGCTCGCCATTCTTGCCCGTTTGCGGTATTGCCCTTACTTATTTTTACTGGTTCTTCTTGCGGCCTTGCCGGAGGTTTTCTTCTCGGTCTGCGTCCGGGTCGGCTTGGCGGCGGCCTTCCTGGGCGCGGCCTTCGGCGTCGGGGCGGGGGGCTCCTTGTTCAGCAGGCGCTCGGGCACAGGGTCGAGCTTCCAGAGCTGGTTCTCGCCAAAGACATCCTGCCAGATCTGGGCCTGGGTGCCGTTCTCCACGCGCATTCCCACCAGGTCAATGACCTTATCGGCCAGGACGTTGCGCAGCTTGACCTTGCCGCCGCCCGCCTCCACGATCTGCCAGCGCTGACCCGCGCCCGCGGTCTGGGTCCACTGGTGGACCCAGGTGCCGTTGCAGACGCCGGACATGGCCAAGTCCATGACCTTGCCCGTAAAGCGGTTCCTGATGCGGTACTCGCCGTCCCCCGCTTCCACAAACTGCCACTGCTGCCAGGGCTGACCCTCGTAGCTCCACAGGCGGACGGACGCGCCGTTCTCGGTGTTGAAATCGGCCACTTCCAGCACGCGGCCATTGGCGGCGGCGATGGTATAATAGGCATCCGGGCGGATGACGGTCTGGGCTGATTTCCTCATGGTGAATCCTCCTTTTAGACAGAAAGCTGTACATTGTTCTGTCCGTTTTTTTCATTATAGCACAACTGCGGCGCGCTGTTTTACCAAAATTTTGCGGTACTGTTTGGGCAATCCGCCAAGCACTTGGCCGGACGGCGCATTTTTTGTCAGTTTTTGCGGCTGCCGCACTTGCATTTTTTGTGCATATATTATATTATAGGGTATATGCTTGTTTTACGGCCATGCGGTGGCCGCTGTGGGGGGAGAGTTCAGCCATGAGAATTGCCTTGATTGCCCACGATTCCCGCAAGGAATTGATGGCTCAGTTCTGCACTGCCTATGTGCGCATTTTGTCTGAGAATGACCTGATCGCCACGGGCGTGACCGGCAAAATCGTCCATGATGCCACCGGTCTGCCGGTGCGCACGCTGTATCCGGGAGGCCGCGGCGGTGCCGAGCAGATCGCTGCCATGATCGGCTGCGGCGAGGTGGACATGCTGCTGTTCTTCCGTGACCCCGTCGGTGCCAAGCCCGGCGAGCCGAACGACATGATGCTGCTGCGCCTGTGCGACATGCACACGATCCCTGTCGCCACAAACATCGCCACCGCGGAGGTTCTGATCCACGGTCTGGAGAGAGGCGACCTGGCCTGGATCGAGCTGCAGCGTGGTCGGAAATAACTAAAAAAGCAACGCCCTGTCTTGAAAAAGGCAGGGCGTTTTATTGTATGGCTGTAGGGGCGGGTATTGCCCTATAAATTACTGATACACGATCGCGCTCTTGACCCTGTTGGCGGCGTCGGCACCGGCCAGGATGCGGGCAAGCGCCAGCGCAAACGGGATGGCGGCACCAAGGGCCTCGCCGGTGACGATGCTGCCGTCGATGGTGAGGGGCAGTCCGGTGTAGCTGGCCCCTGCGGCGGTCAGTTCGGCGTCCATACCGGGGTAGACCGTGGCCTTTTTGCCGTTCAGCACGCCGAACGCCGCCAGCGCGGTGGGCGCGGCGCAGATGGCGGCCACGACCTTACCCTCGGCGGCAAAGTCCCGGCAGACCCGGCGCACCGTGGCGTCGGCCTTCAGGTTGGGCACACCGGGGATACCGCCGGGCAGGATGCAGGCGTCAAACACCGTGTAGTCCAGTTCCTCGGCCAGGGCGTCGGCCACAACGCTGATCTGGCGGGCACTCTTGACGATCTTCTCCCCGCCGACGGCGGCAATCGTGACCTCGACACCGGCGCGGCGCAGGATGTCCACGCAGAGCAGACCCTCGCACTCCTCAAGGCCGGGGGCAAAAAAGATAACAGCTTTAGACATATTAGCATCTCCTGTTCAGTTAAAAGGATGGAACGCGCGGGTGATGCGCCAGATGCCCGGCAGCGGGCTTTTGAGTCCGCGCAGGGTCTGCACCAGCCCGACGAGGGACAGCACATCCACCAGCAGCGTCAGGGTCAGGCCCAGCTCACTGCCGTGGGGCAGGAAGCCGACGCAGGCGCAGACCGTGGCCAGCGCCAGCACAACAAGGCCCTGATTCAGGTGGAACTTTACAAACTCATCGTGCCGCCATTTTGTGCAGGCGGGGATGAGGATGAGCACATTCAGATAGCACAGCGCCGCCATCAGCTTAGCCGTGCGGGGCGGCTGCTCCGGCGCGGGTGCGGTTTGGGCGGGCTTGGCTGCCGGGGCCTGCGGGGCGGGGCGCTTTTTCTTTTTGCTTTTGTTTTGCTTTGCCACGGCTTACCTCCATCCGAACAGAAATGTAAAGCAGCGCCCCAGCTGACGCCGCCAGTCGGCCTCGCAGTGCCTGCCGTCCAGCTGGCAGTAGGGGTAGACTGTCACACCCCCGGCGGTCAGCAGGTTCGTGACCTCCAGCGCCTTGCCTGTGTACTGGGCCAGCGCGTGGCGGCCCTTGCCCTCGCGCTCGCCCCAGCTGATATAGACCCGCGTGCCGGGAGCCAGCTTTGCTTTTTTGATGTCAGCCTTCACCTCAGTAAAGCTGAACCGCACCGACGGCGACAGGCAGGCCGCGCGGCTGAACGTCTCGTTATGCGCCGTGACGCCGTACAGGCTCATCAGCCCGCCCATGCTCGACCCGCCGATGGCTGTGTTCTCCCGGTCCGGCAGCGTGGGGTATTTTGCGTCGATGAGCGGCTTTAATTCTTGAACCATCCAGTCCAGATACGCCTTGCCGCGGCCCTTTATATCGTATTCCTGCCACGCAAAGTCGTAAGGGCTGTACTCCTCAAGCCGGGCGTTGCCCTCATGGTTGCACTCCGGCGCAACGATGATGGCCTGCGGGTGGGCGTCCATGTATTCCTTCAGGCCCCAGCAGGTGCCGTAGGTCGCGGTAGAGTCAAAAAACAGGTTGTGCCCGTCAAACATGTACACAACGGGGTAGCGCCTGCCGGACGACTGCCAGTCATCGGGCAGGTAAACAAAGGTGTTGCGGTCCAGCCCAAACGGTGTGATGTGGGCGGTAAAATTTTCGACCATGGGTATCTCTCCCCTTTTTGCTGGTTTATTTATAATTGTAGCGCATTTGCATGGCTTTTTCAATCAAACGGATTGTTTTTTGCGGGGCAAAGTGCTAGAATTTTTACAATTCAGAGGAAAGAGGAGAGTATACCCATGGAACAAGCAATCCAATCGGTACAATCGTTTTTCAAGCGTAAGGACGTCGTGATCTCGGCGCACCGCTACGGCATCGACGCCATGGGCGCGATGGCGCAAGGACTGTTCGCCAGCCTGCTGATCGGCACGATCATCAAGACGCTGGGCCAGCAGCTGGGGCTGGCGTTTCTGGTCACGGCGGGCGGCTATGCGGCGGCAGTCGCGGGCCCGGCCATGGCCGCGTCCATCGGCTACGCGCTGCACGCGCCGCAGCTGGTGCTGTTCAGCCTGATCGCCGTGGGCGGCGCTGCCAATGAGCTGGGCGGCGCAGGCGGCCCCCTGGCCGTCTACCTGATCGCCATCATTGCCGCCGAGGTCGGCAAGCTGGTCAGCAAGGAGACGAAGATCGACATTCTCGTGACCCCTGCCGTCACAATTCTGGTGGGCGTCGGCCTGAGCGCGCTGTTTGCGCCGTCCATCGGCGCGGTGGCGTCCGCCGTGGGCAGCCTCATCATGTGGGCCACCGAGCTGCAGCCGTTTCTGATGGGCATTGTGGTTTCTGTGCTGGTCGGCATGGCGCTGACGCTTCCCATCTCCAGTGCGGCCATCTGCGCAGCGCTGGGCCTGACGGGTCTGGCCGGCGGTGCCGCCGTGGCGGGCTGCTGCGCCCAGATGGTGGGCTTTGCGGTCATGAGCTATAAGGAGAACGGCGTCGGCGGTCTCGTCAGCCAGGGGCTGGGCACCAGCATGCTGCAGATGCCCAACATCCTGCGCAACCCCCGCACCTGGATTCCCCCGACGCTGGCCGCGGCCATCACCGGCCCCATTGCCACCTGCCTGTTTCATCTGGAGATGAACGGTCCTGCCGTTTCGTCCGGCATGGGCACCTGCGGTCTGGTCGGCCAGATCGGTGTTTACACCGGCTGGATCGAGAGCGGCAAGGCCGTGACGGCCTTTGACTGGATCGGTCTGGTGCTGATCTGCTTTGTCCTGCCCGCCGTGCTGAGCACGATCTTCTGTGAGCTTCTGCGGAAGAAGGGGTGGATCAAAGAAGGGGATTTGAAGCTGTAAGTACAAAAAAGCTTCCCCCGCGGGGGAAGCTGTCACCGAAGGTGACGGATGAGGGGCGGCTTTTCCGCGATTGCCCGTGAACGGGCTGCAGCGGGAAGGCCGCCCCTCATCCGGCCTACGGCCACCTTCCCCCAAGGGGGAAGGCTTTTCCTTTTTTAGGCAATACCGCATAATTCTAAGTGCCGATACGGCGAGCGAGGTGCGGCAGATGCT
>OOBO01000865.1_pt1 | contig 23747 bp, 12 predicted proteins | sample 1671031 | NCBI WGS metagenome assembly OOBO01 (sample SAMN06348115, study PRJEB24527) | human gut metagenome | biome: human gut; feature: ankylosing spondylitis patient; material: feces | host: Homo sapiens | place: China | collected 2015-10 | reverse complement strand
GCTAAAATTCCATTGAAGAGAGGCGGTACTCCGGAAGATATTGCAAAGGTATGCGTATTCTTGGCTTCTGATTTGTCTGCTTACGTGACAGGTCAGACAATCCACGTTTGTGGGGGAATGAATATGTAATATCCGCCTAAAAGTTTGGTTATAATTGTCGTAGATGGAGACGGTAGGGGTATTGAAATTCAATACCCCATTTTTTTTACCGGATGTTGAATTGTGAAACAGGAGCCTTCTCCAACTTTGGAGGTTACCGTGATTGTCCCTTTTAGATGCTCTATGATTGTATGGCTGATTGCTAAGCCTAGTCCTGTTCCTTGAACAAAATTGTCACCCTTGTAGAAACGTTCGAAAATACGGGTTAGCTGCTCTGGAGACATACCGATTCCGCTATCTCTTACCGTGAAACCATAGGTATCTCCCTCTGTCCATAAGGAAAGCGAGATGCTTCCACCGTCCGGTGTAAACTTAAAGGCGTTAGACAGCAGGTTCATCAAGATTGTCTCCACATACGTCTTATCTGCCGGAAACAACCGTCCTTCTAAATCGGATTTTATATGAAAGCTGATAGTACGCTTTTGCGCATTTTCTTTAAACAGAGCAAAAGCATCTTGCAACAGTTCTTCTACATTCACCTGCGCAACATGAAGAGGCATTGCACCTGCTTCGGCTTTACGGAAATCCAGCAACTGGTTGACAATGTGCAATAACTTCCGCCCGTTCTTATAGACGTAATCCAGTTTCTGCTGTACTGGAGTACCTTTCAGATTACTCTGTTCCAAAAGTTCCTCCAACGGAGCCAATATCAAACTCAGCGGAGTACGCAACTCATGAGACATATTCATGTAAAAACGTACTTTCTCCTGACTGATTTCTTCTATTTTGTTACGTTCCAGGTGCTCGATTTGCATTTGCATCTTCATTTTGGCGCGGGCAATGAAGAAATAGACGATGAAGAACAGTCCTCCTAAAATAAGGAGGACGTAGAGAGTCTTTGCCCACCATGTCTGATACCACATCGGGGTGATATGGACAAAGAACTCGGTAGGAGTGACACTCCAACGGCCATTATTATTGCAAGCCTTCACCATAAATGTGTATTTTCCCGGAGGAAGATTGGAGTAGGTGACACTTCTTGCAGAGAGAGCCTGTCCCGAATATACCCAGTCCTCATCGAAGCCTTCCAGTTTGTAGGCAAACAGATTACGTCTTCCGGAAAGATAATTGATGACGGAGAAATGAACACTAAACAATTTCCGGTTGGAAGGGAAGGACATGCCCAGTAACTTACCGTTATTTGCTTGGAAATACTTGGAGACTCCGTCCCTGATTTTTGCAATAGGCTGGTTCTGAATGGTAGCACCGGTGATAACAGGATTAGGAGAAAATGGATTATCTACAAATTCGTATGGGTTGAAATAGGTAATGCCTTTCAGGCTTCCCAGATAGAAGATGCCGTCTTGTGTTTTGCAGGCTCCGTACGTATTGAACTGATTATGACTTAATCCGTCTTGTACAGTGTAATTAAGGAACGTTTCTTCGTTAGGATCAAAACAGGATAAGCCCCGGTTGGTGGTTATCCACAATCTACCACGTCCGTCTTCCAGTATGCCATAAATGAAGTTGTTGCGCAATCCATTGTCGGTTGAATAACGAACCTGATGAGCGGTAGTTCCGTCGGACGATTTGTACAAACCGGCAGATGAGCCTATCCAGATTTGATGTTTACTGTCTTCTTGTATACTGAAAGCCTGTATCAGAGAGGGAGTTTTAGATGTGTGGTCTTTCCACTCTTCCAGTTTACCGTTTGCATATACAAATAAACTTTCTTCCGTTCCGATCCATATCCGGTTTTCCGAATCACGGTATAAGACAGATATAAGTATAGAATTAAGTCTCGGATACTCTTGCGCTAAAGGATGCAGAGAGAGCTTTTTGGTCTTTTTGTCGAAATGGTATAATCCGATAAGGGAACCTACCCAGAGTGTCCCGTCTTTGCCGTCCAGCAGCGAGTAGCAACTATTGCTGAATGAAATCGCTTGAGGGAAATTGTAGTTTTCAATTTGTCCGGTACGGGTGGATAAATAACTTAATCCTCCGCCATGGCTTCCAATATAAACACCTTCTCCATCCGGAAGCACACATTTGATATTGTCTGATTGTAAGGCATGGGCATTATGGCGATTGGCACGATAAACAGAAAAATGGTCTTTTTTCCGGTCATACTCATTCAGTCCGCCGTCGTTGGTTCCTATCCATAGATTTCCGGTATGAGGATCTTCCACGATGCAACTGACGGTGTTGTCACTGATCGAATTCTTGTATGCAGAATAGGTCAGCGTTTCAAAAGCCGGTGCCATGGGATGATAATAGTTGAGTCCACCATAAAAAGTGCCTATCCACATTCCGCCTTGATTATCTTTCAGAATAGAACGTACAGAATTGTGCCCCAATGAATTATCGTTCTCGTGGGAGAAAGCATACCTCTCTATCTTTTCCGTTTCGGGGGTGAGAATGAATAATGCGTTGATGGTGCCTATCCAGATTTTTCCCTTGTCGTCTTGCGCCAATGTGCGGACGGCATTTTCGGGCAACTGTTGTTGGCTTTGGTGGTGATAATGTTTCTGTATCTGGAAGTTCTCATTGACGCAATAGACTCCGCTGGTCAGGGAGCCTAGCCAACAAGTGCGTTTTCTCGGGTCGTAGAGAATGGATGAGATGACTTCCTTTTTAAGTTCGGGAAGCAGTTGGACGACAGAGTTGTCATGAGGATGATAATGGTAGATTCCTGATGAGGTTCCGAGTAACACATCATTGTTGATCTTGCAGATAGAATAAACGGTGGCATCCCGCAAAAGAGGGTGGCGGTTCATATATCCTGTCTTTTTGTCAAAGACGACGAGACCATTATTTGTCCCTAGTAGAAGTTGGTCTTTCTCGCTCAAATCCTCGATACTGAATATTTGTACGGGCAATCCTTCCGGAAGGAAATAATTGGTGAAGTTATTGCCTACGATGTTATATCGGGATAATCCGGTTAGTGTACCTACCCATACCGTACCCTCCGAATCCGTGCAGAGTGAGTAGACATGGTTGTTAGACAAGCTTGTGCTGTCGTTCAGATCTTTATAGAGAGGGGCAAAGCGGTATCCGTCATACCAGTTTAGCCCGTCTATGGTTCCTGCCCAGATTTTACCGTTATGGTCTTGGGTCAGCGCAAGAACCGTATTTTGTGACAGCCCGTCGTTTACTGACAGGCGTCGGAAATGGATACGCTCTGCATTTCCTGCTGTTGCGTAACAGAACGAAATAGATAACGAACACAGGAAAAGGCTGAAGATTAAGCCAATTTGCAAATATCGGTTTCTCATGTGTGCTGAATGATAAATGTGAGTATTACAAACATAGAGTAAAGATAATCATCTTTCATTCAATCACAAAATATACTTTTGAAATATTGATGTAGGTTTCTCTATTCATTCCTCGTAGTTGGATCTCTGCTCTGCTATTATCGGTTTATTAAATTAAAGTAGCGGAGCAATCCTTCCGTATAGTAATAATCAGCGTATGATAACCCGCCGTTCAGCTCGCTTTTACGGAGATAATTGCCGGTGGCCTGTTTTAAGATAAAAAATGAATGTTCTCCCGGTTTGGCGAGATACTCGTCGGAAGAGAGATTTTTCAGTATCATTTCTCCGGTTTTAAAATAGTCTTTATTGGCGGAGTAGGTACTTAGTTCTATCAGGGCGGATGCCATTAAAGCGGCGGCGGAAGTATCGCGCATGGTAGAGATACTGCTGCCGGAATAGTCCCAATAAGGAATCCCGTCTGCCGGCAGATTCGGGTGATGTATGAGGAAGTCGGCAATGTGTTCCGCATGGTGGAGATATTTCGGGTCGTTGGTTTCGCGGTACATCATGGTGAAGCCATAAAGTCCCCATGACTGTCCGCGCGCCCAGGTCGAAATGCTGACGTCATCGGAACCGTTGTTCCAGTCGAATTTGCGTACCTCGCCTGTTTCCACGTCATAGTCTACTACGTGCGGGCAGGAGTAATTCTTGCGATACTGGCATTTCATGGTTTTGTCGGCATGAGACAGCGCGATGTGTCGCAGGGTGGTGTCGCCGGACAATTTGTATGCTTCCATTAGCAGTTCCAGATTCATCATGTTGTCGATGATAACCGGGAATTGCCAGTCGCGCGTCCGGTCTTCTTCCCAAGACATGATAAGTCCTGTTTTGTATGAATAGCGTGAACTTAAAGTTTTGGCGGAGCGGCAGATGATTCGGGTGTAATCCGGATTCTTAGTCAGCCGCCAACCGTTGCCGTAGCTGCAATACATCTTGAAACCGACATCATGGTCGAAGGCATTGAATTGTTCGGCTTCAAGTAAGGCGGTGGCTCGTTCGGCACGTGCTCTCCATTCTTCCTTGCCGGTATATTCGTATATATACCACAACATTCCCGGGAAGAAACCACTAGTCCAGTCTGCCGGACCTACCAGTCCCCGTTGAGTAGAACGGGGAAGGAGGGAAGACTTTTCCACTTGAACAGACATTTTTTGCGCTTGCTGCTCAATAACGGCAAATGCGTGTTGGAACCATTGTGGCACTTTTGGGTCCGGTTCGGCGGCATAGCTTTGCAACTTGCCGGAGATGCAGGCGGTTAAGATTAGGATAATAAGTATATTTCTTCTTTTCATAAAAGCTCTATGCTGTGATTGATTATTATATTGATAAACTGATTATTTCGGGATATTCACAACAATAGGAGTTGCGGCATATAAGTCGGACTGATAGTTATAGTGTACCTCATCCCTTGCGTCCGGTAATTCGACAACAACTTTGGCACCGCCTTTATCCGGAGTCACGGTCACCGTTTCTCCTTCCAGCGGATAAAGACCTTTGGTCCGGTAGGAGTAAGTGCCTGCTGCCAGAGGAGTGCTGATACGGAAGCTTAGTCTCTGCTTCTTGCCGTCCGGCATCGGATTGGATACGGATAAAGTCCAGTTATCGCCATTGTCACGCAGCATGATCAAGGCCACATCTTCAGAAGTCACCTCCGTCTTTCCTATGGAGACAGTTCCGGGTTTGAAGAAAGCATATTGCCAGGTCTTTTCGTTAGCAGAGTATGCAGCATGAGCCGAACCTGCCGTTTTTACGGTGGCGATGTCTTTCTGCAAGTCTGCCACTCTGGCTTTCATGTCTTCTTTATTGATATTAGGTATCAGGTAATAGGCATAATTATTATCCAGATTACTGCCCGGATTTACCCCGTGGCTAAGGGCAATGATGAAGTTTGGCTGGTTATTGGCTATTTCTTGGTCGGTGATATTCACTTCTTTTCCGGTTTTAATCCATAGTTGGAGTTTCTTCTCCGGTAGGATGATATATCCCTTATCTCCCTGGTGAAGCCAGCAGACAGATTCTATCTCTTTAGCGATATTCACAGATTCGCCCGGTTTTACAGTTTGCTCTATTCCGTTGATACACCATGTCAGTTCCTGGTTGAAGGCAGATTGATCGAGAAACGTCGTAATCTCTTTTTCCTGTCCCGGACGAAGGCGGGCTATACCGCTTCCTAATGCCATGATTTTATCTTCGATAAAGTGATAAGTTTTGAAAGCGGTTGCGGAACTGTACTTCTCTTTCGGTAAATGGTGATAGATTCCTACACCAGCTTTGCCGTCGGCCAATACTCCGGATATTTTGTTCAGTCCGGGTAAAGATGCTTGTGCACCTCCTTTGGCGGGCAGCGCATCCGTACGCCATTCCTCTGTCAATCCGGGTACAGCATGCCAGTCGTAATTCTTCAGAACTTGGTCGGAGTATTCATCCCCACGTGTTTTAAGTTGTAAGATACCATATCCCAAATGCCAGGATTTACGTACTTTGCTGAAGTCTTCGGCACCTACCGTGCGTTCTGATTTCAATTTCAAGGAAGCATAGAAAGCCGGTTCGTTTTCACCCCGGCGGTGTACGAGGTATTCATTGACCCAATAAGCATCCGTACCGGAATATTCATGGGTATTTGCTTTGATTTGCTTGATAGTCGCCTGTAATTCTTCGACCCCTGTCAACTGCATATCTTTGCTTCGTGCTTTCAGCATTTCATTGGCAGCTTGAGGATAACTTTTGATTGCAAACTTCTTCAGATCTTCCAGATAAGAACGTCCGGACACGAGGAAGTCCATGCGTTGTTTATAAATTAGCTTTGGATAGATTTTCAGCAAATGGTCTAGCTGGAACTGATAATAGGAAGCGCCTATTTTGAATGGCGTGTTCTTGAAATACTGGTAGCCCACATTGAAATCTGTCAACCACTCAAACCCGTAGGCCACCATAGCTGCATCGGTCCCCTGACCGACATGGTGAGATATAGTCCCATCCGGCTGAAAGCCCGACTGGATATACTTATGTGCAGGTACATTGTATTTAGTCATCCATCGGCTGACATCGGCTATCACTCCTTGCGGACTCCATCCGGGTGAGAAGCTGAAATTTTTGAAAGGTTTGTCTTTATAGAAATCGCTGTACCAGTATTGTACGTACGTCAACGGACGATTGTAGTCAGCCCAGATGATAGGCAACGCCAGCATGGTGCGCGAACGGTGTCCCAGATTGGCATCTGCCCAAGCTCCAGACGAATAAAGCGTATCCTGAATTTCCCCCCATCGTTCCTTTGGGTTATCAATCGCTCTCCGGCTTTTTATAATAGACATAAACAATTGGTTATAACGAATCAATGCATCATGCACTTTCAAACAGGTCTCGTCATTTTCTTGAATCCCTTTCAGTATATTAGGAATAAGATAGAGCGCAGGTACTACCAGAGGATCTGTCATTACCCATTGGTGGGTAGATGTCGGAGTTCCTGCCATTTTATTGGCTTGAAGCAGACTGAAACCATCTCCTGTGCAATCGCCGATAGGCTTACCGTCTATTTCTATATCCCTGCCTTCCACAGGAACAGACAGCGTATAAGCCAAGATCGCCTTGTATAAAGCTTCACGCAATTCTTTCCGCTTTGCGGGAGAACCTTGCGGACCATAGACTTTTGACGTGGCGTATGCATATCCGAGCCCACCGATTTGATTGGCCACTTTTGCCCAGTCAATTTCAATGGTTCCTTTTTTGAGGGCTTCATTTCTGGGATCCAGTCTGCCCTCGTAATCTTTGGGATGAGTGGTGTAACATCTGAATCCTTCGAAACGGCCGTCATTCCTTTCCAGTTCCTCTATCTTTTCCGCTACCTCTTTATCAGAGTATTTGATTCGTCCGTACAGGCGACTGTTCCCAATGGCACGGGGGACATAGCGATCATATAATAACGTCCATAAAGTACTCTTGACAATGTTAACCGTAATGTCGAATTTCTCGATTACTTTATTTCCATCCTTCAAAGCGATTGTCATGGGATAGGAGGAAACTTTGGAACCGGTATTTTTCTTTTTATCCACGGATAATACTCCCATAATGCGTTGGGATAAGTCGTAGCGGGTTTCTATTTTGAATAGTGCATCCGTGGGTTGAGTGACGATTTCAAATTTGTATCCTTTTGGAATAGGAGAGGTCAACACATCTTTGTTTCTTTCCAAATGGATACGTCCGGTCACTTCCGTTCCGGCAGCGCTGTTGACTGGAATATCAAAGTAAGTAGCAAATACTTTTTCTTGGGCGTATGCCTGAAAACTGATACATGAATATATAAAACATGCAAACAGAAAAAATAAGAAGTTTTTCTTCATGGTATGGTGTCATTTGATTGTCATTATCCGAATATTGTCATAAGCCCCTTTGGCACAAGCCATCAGTCTGAATCCCCAGTTGTTGCCTTCCAGAGGAGTTTCATCCTTATAAGAGAAACTCTCTTTCCCGTCAATCAGGAATCGTATGGTTCCATTGATTCTTTCTACCCGGCAATGACTGGTCTTGCCCCAATCTTCCGAAGTAACCACGTCTGCCCCTTGAACGGCAAGGACTTTGCCGGGTGCCCGGCGCAAATTGGCTTTTTTGCGCGATTTGTGGAAGTAAGAAATCCGATAGGTTTTCATGTCATACATCAATTCTTCCCCCAATCCGTAGCGTACGGGCAGGGAAGTGTCAAAGATGCTTTCTCCTTTCAGTCCCGAAGCACAAAACAGAAACATGTGTAGAGGGGACGGAGAAAGCGGAGTAAAGTCAAATTCTATGGCAAAGTTTTCGGCAGTTTTGATTCTTCGGTTCCAGATATTGAAATGTCCTCCTGTGAATGTCGGCTTTCCCTTTTCCTGCATCAAATACTTGCTGACGTCCTTCCCGTATTTGGCTTTCATGGCTGCATAGAGGTAGGGCTCGTATTCTTTCGTAATGTTATCTTCGGAGATTACTTTGGCTTTCATCAACGTTTCCATCAGAGGAAAATACAGAGGTTCCAGAATCAGTTTCCCGTTTTCGATTGATGCTTTGCCTTCTCCTTCTATCACCCAGTCGGCAAGTTCTTCTTCCGTATCGAAGGTATAAGTCGCAGAGAGGGTTTCTTGGGAATTTTGAGCATAAGCATTGCCATAAGTGAACAGTAGAAACAGCCATATAGATGTCAGTCTTATATTCATGAGGATACCTTATTAAATGATTTAATGGTGGTGTGTTATCGTTATTACTTTAATGTTTTCATAAGCCCCTTTGGCGCACGCCATTAGTCTGAATCCCCAGTTATTGCCTTTCAGAGGCTGTGTGTCTTTATAGGAGAAACTCTCTTTTCCGTCGACCAGGAAGCGTACTGTTCCATTGATTCTTTCTATCCGGCAATGGCTGGTTCTGCTCCAATCTTCCGAGACGACTACGTCTGCTCCTTGGGCAACCATTCGTTTGCCGGGGGCGCGGCGCAAGTTAGCTTTTTTGCGCGACTTATGAAAGAAAGAGACGCGATACATAGCCATGTCATACATCGTTTCGTCTTCCACTCCGTAGCGTGCAGGAAGGGATTCGTCGAATACACTTTCTCCTTCCATGCCGGAAGCACAGAACATAAGCATGTGCAAGGGGGCGGGGGAAAGCGGAGTGAAATCAAACTCTATGGCGAAGTTTTCGGATGTCCTGATGCGTTGGTTCCAGAGATTGAAATGTCCGCCCATAAAGACCGGTTTCCCTTTTCCTAATAGGAAATAGTTTCTGACGTCGTTTCCGTATTTGGCTTTCATGGCTGCATAGAGATACGGTTCGTATTCTTTCATGCGGTTGTCTTCGGAGATTGCTCCGGATTTCATCAATGTCTCCATGAGGGGGAAGAACAGAGGTTCCAGAATTAGTTTCCCGTTTTCGATATACGCTTTGCCTTCTCCTTCCACCAGCCAGTCGGCAATTTCCTCTTCCGTATCGAAAGTATAGAGGGCGGATACGGTTTCTTTGGAGTTTTGAGCATAGGCACTGCAATAAGTAAACAGTAAAATTAAAAAGATGGATGCTTGCTTTATATTCATAATAGTCAGTTTGGGATTATATTTCATGTCAATAGTTAGAATGATTCGTTCATAAGCGGCCTGTTAATCGTTGATTGCCCGCGTAGAGGCGGGTACATAGTCTGTTTGTTCCGTAACTCCATATCTGCCGTTTGTTTCGTCATATAATAAGGAGGAACGGGGGGACTTCCGTAGATATATACTTCCTTTGATGACCGGATTGTTGGGCGAATAGCTGAATACGGTGCTGTTCGTCCGGTTGGTGACAATAAGCTCGGCAGGTTGAGAACTGTTCATCGTAGCTTGAATGTTCCAGTCCTCACATTGGAAAGTGTCTCCGGTCTGTACGATGGTTGAGGCTTGTTCCGAATCCGGAACCACTTGTATAATTGTCAGGATACGGTTTTGTGCGCATGGACTGTATGTAGCTGTCAGATGCCATTGGTTGGGAGCCGGTGTAGCAGGTGGGACTACAAACAGGTCTGTTTGCGAGAACTCAAAAGAAGAATTACTGAATTGCCGGACGGTCGTTCGGAATCCTTTAGCAGAGTTTTCGGTGACAGTTATGTTCTTTTCTATATCGAACTGTGTAGGACTGTGCAGAAGCCAGTCCCAGCGGACAGCTTCGGAGGCTTCCAATTCATCGTAGATCACTATGGTATTGGGATGCAGCACTAACAGGTGACGTAAATATCGGGTTAACGGAGTCTTGCCGAAACCGTTTTCGGGTGTTTGAGTGATACCTGCGGTAGCAAAGGCAGTCACCCACATAGGGTCGTCACTGATACCACTATAAGCATGAGAAGCATCGCCCAAACAATAGGAAATATGATTACCACCCATGGCACGGGTGACGTTGCCATATCCTTTTAGAGAATAAGGTTGCCCGATTCCGTTTACTAAAATTGTGTTGTGTGCACGGGTGTGACGGTAAGACATTAAGTTGTGGGCATCACTGAAATTCTGGTAATAGCCGCTGCTGCGATATACATCCACTCCTTTATAAAGGAGATTAAAACTATTCTGATTGGCTACCGTATGGCTGCCCGAAGCAAAGGTACTGGAACGGAAAGCAATTGTCATATCCTGTTCCGGATTTGACAGGTCGGAGTGTATGGCGACTTCTCCTGCATCCTTATACCAGATAAGTTTGGGAGCGTTTGAAGGTAGTTCGGTTGTATAACTTTGGTTGCGTACCATGCGGTAGAGTCGGAATTCATAGTCTTGTTGTACCAACTCTTTGCATTGGTCGGCATACCATCCGGCATACGGGTCGACAGTCTCTTTGGCCAAAAAATCGGCAAAGGCTGCCAATACTCGGTTTGGTTCTTCGCCGTTCTCGCTTCCGTCTCCGAATCCTGCGCTTTTGGAGTGTGGAGTATTGGTATAGACCAGAGCTTTTCCTGCATTTTGATACCACGGGTGTTTCAGAAAATCGCTTCGTGTGATGTGTGAGAAGAGGGATGGTATATAATATAATGTCTTTACGTTGGCGGTAATATAACCTGTTCCATTATGCCATATCCCGTCCCTGTTGAAACCGGAAGCAGGGGCACGTGCGCTCCATATTTCATAATAATATTCGAGCATCGGGAGAATTTCATCGGTATATGCCGCTTTGTCATAAAGAATAAAGCAAGCCTGGAATAATACTCGCATATTGTGCTGCCAGAAGTGATTATCGAAGATGTGGTTTTCCTGCTTTCCGCAGTTTGCCTTAAAATAGTAGCGTGAAACGCGCATCAGCAGGTCTTCTATTCCGAGTTTTTCTTCCGGTGTCAGTTCGTCATAGAGTAAGTCGTAGATTTCGATGAAGTTGATAGCAATGTCCGTAGAACCGAAATTGCTGGCGAATAGTTGGGAGTCCGACACGGGGTGCTTTAATAGAATATCTAATATCTCGTGCAGTTTGCCTGCATATCTTTTGTCCTGTATCAGATGATAGGCTTGATACAGATGCTGAACGGAGTTCTTTATTTCGGAGGCTTTATCGTATGGATTCGCTAATAGAGAGTAATCTGTATTCAATGCGGTTTGCGCACGGCCTGTCAATTGCTTGTATTCCGGGTGTGACTTTACATTGCGTCGTGCCTGCTCTATCCCGTTGTCGAGAAAACAATAAAGGCGTGGATGAGTGTGGGGGATATTATTGATAAAAGTATCAAATGTAGGAGTCACGAATTTGGGTGTCTCGTCTTTTACTTCAAAAGAGTATGTTTCGCTCCACGGTTGCTCTGCTCCCTCGTTGCTGATAGAACGGAAGCGCCAATACCATGTACCGCTTTTAAGCGTTTTGTGCGGATTATACATACACCATTGTTTGGGAGTAGATACGGTTGTTTCTGCATCCGAAAAGCTTTCAGATTGAGAATAGGCAAATTGAAGTTTGTCTCCGGTCTTCATGGCTTGCGGCACGATAAACGGAGCTGGATTGATATAGAGTTCATTATCCGCTTTAGGGTATGGCTTTTCACGAGTCTTGTCGTGCAAAGCATCAGGGGCTTCCATCGGCTGTTCGGTTCCCGGATCGGTTGTTTCGGGAAGTGAGTCGTCATTACAAGCAGCAGTCAGAAGCAGACAAGCTAATATAGAGAAAAGGATGCTGAAGCGGAAGATTGTTTTCATAAGAGTGATTTAAAATGAGAGGTGATTCTGAAATGGAATAAGATAAAGAAGGAAAAGCCGATAAGCAAGGCCTTTTTAGGGGGATACCTTGCTTATCTTTGCTTTTCTGTTGTGTTTCGCTTTCGACTGTTTATTCCAAGATCGTAAGGATAGGACGGATTTGTCCTTGTACACCGGCTTTCTCCGGATTTGAATTAAATATTGCTTGCGCTTTGGTATTAGCATCTAATACACCATTGGTTAGCATGACAGGCGTAATTGATTTATTACTGATACTACTGGATAATAGATATCGTGCTGTTGTGCCATTCACAAAATTGTTGGCACCATCTATGGCATCCACTGCATTTTTGAATGTCTCATTTGCAGCAGTTTCTCCAAAACTGAAATATTCAATCGTCATTTCTTTCAACTCGTCGATAGACGGTATATACCATCCGCTTGATTTTTCAGGAGTAGCAGTATTGTCTTTAAAGGTCAGAAAATCTGCTATCACAAGAAAGGCACTCGTGTGCTCTGTATAGCGGCTATCTGCCAAAAGTGCTTTCGTGTTTTCATATCCCGTTGTGGTCAGTTCCAAACCAGTGAAGTCAATCGTGCCATTCATGTCTGTGGCACAGAACACTTTACGATCACTCGGTGCACTTGCCAAAGCCATTACATATCCCTTGATACGTGTATACTCACCATATTTACTTGCTTCATCACCGTTGATTGCTTTCGTTGCAAATACCACTCCGATACATGGATTACCGGCCTCACTTGTCAATGTTGCAGAGTAAGTACCGTCTTGATAATAGTAATCACCAATTTTCGGATCTATGGTCGGTACTGTAGGATCAACATCTCCACCGTCTATATCAGGATTCCATTCTCCAAAATCAGTATCAATCTGTCCGTTGTTTTGTGATTCGGCTACAAGATATCCTCTCACTAAAGTGCGTGTATTCTTTTTCACTGGTACATTGGCAGGAATAGCAACACTGCGACCGCCATCTGTTGTAACAAAGTCCAGTTTGATTTCTCCCAATGCATCATTGTCTGCAAAAATATAACAAGAGAAAAGTCTTAAATCCGCATTTCCACTTGTTGCATCTTGGTTTCCGATAGGAGCTGTAGCAGCTAGAACAGCTTCTACTGTTTCAGAAGAAATCGTACCAGTTGAAACATTGAACCCGTTAGGAATTTCTAGGCTTGCACTGACTGTTGTACATTTTGCGAAGTTCTCCTCGCTCTTGTCCGATACAATGAGTTTGGCAAATGGACGAGTCAGTGTGACACTAAGAGGATTTTCCAGTGTTGCGTTGTCTTTTTCAAAAGTACCTGTACCGGAGAAGGCATCACAAGCGTCCGTATTATAAAGCAAAGCCGGATCTATGATTGTAATCTTGGTCAGGTCTTCCGTACGATAGAATTTGTCGGCATAGTGACCTGTGACATCAGGTGCTTGCCCTTCGGCAGGGATGAAATCCGCCCACATCTTATAGGTGTATTCTCCGGCTTTCTCAAGAGGGAAAGTAAAAGAAAGCTTGCCGTCTGCACTTCCTTCAGTTCCCAGTTTCTCTTCTCTATATACCTGTACTCCGTCTACATCTGTGATTTCAAGGATACAACGCAGATAATGTCCGTCTACTGCCGGTATAGCGCGTGTTTGAGTAAACTCTTTAGGAAGTTCTGCAGAAATGTTGACCAACTTATTCTGGCTGTCTAAGTTGTTAGGATCGTTTTCCTGACTACATGCGGCAAATAAGCCCATGAGCAGCATCATTGCTGAATAGATAAAGTTCTTTTTCATGATTGTAATGATTAAAGTGTATTCTTATGATTATTAGTTCTTAACGATAGGAGTTATATCTATGATGATGTCGTCATCGTTGAAATCGGGATCGAAACTGATACCCGGGCTAGCCGTGAGGAAGTAGCCACGTATATTTGTCTCTTTATTCCGTTGATGAGGCACTTTCAAATTTTGGTAGCGGGCTACCACTACTTTACTTTCGTTGGTTATTTCAATGGTCACCGGGATAGATGCTTCATTGTCATGATTGATAAGAAGATAGTCGAAACCGATGTTGAATTCTTCTTTGTTTTCCTCTTTTTGAAGAGTTGCCAAGTCTACCGTCTTATTATATTCTACATACTGCAAAGAGTTTTTCAGCCTACCGGTGAGTGCGTCGAATCCTGTGGGCAGATAGTAGTTGTATTTAACGGTCATCGTGAATTTTTTTCCGGTAATCTCTTTGTTCGTCACTTTCTTCAGGAATTTGGCTACATCCGTTGCTATCAGGTTGTAGCGTGCCATCGGGCGAATCATTTTGACTTCAACGGGAACTGTTACATTCCATTGGTCGCGATAGTCAGTCAGGTCTAATGAAGTGCTTCCGTAGAAAGCGTCATAATAGGGCGAATTTCCCTTATAAGGCGTGTCACGTAAAATAAATGCCATATCTTTTGTAAGATAGCGGGCTTGATAAGTTTCTTCGCCGATTTTCTCTACGTAGTCTGCCCATACGACAAGCTGATACTTACGGGCATGCAACTTCATAGTAATAGGTATATTTATGTTGGTTTCTCCTGCTTGTATCTCCTGAAAGCTTATCTGCTCGGCTACTTTCTGTGTACCTTCATAAGCCGCCACAATAAAACTATGGAAGTTGGGACTTGCTTCTGCCCGGGTACTGCGATTGATATTCACCAGATCGAACGATGTTTCCAACGTCAGATTAGTCATGATATTAACAGCCGTAGGATCTACTCCGATCTCTCCGTCAGCCGTCAGTTCCGGATCTTCATAAAGGCAACTGCTCACGAAAGCCGATGCTAGCAGCAGACAGCCTAGTGTGCGAATCATTGATGTATATGTATTCTTTTTCATAATCAAACGGACTTAAAAGTGATAAGACAATGAGATGCCGAGACGGGTGATTCCCCAATAATTCCGACTTTTCGTTTCAATCTGCGCACCGTTGTCTATATTATAATAGGTGTTGTACTTCATATTGGCATAGCCCGCTCCTAAAGCAAACTCCGCTCCCCAATGCTTGGAAAAAGGCAGCTTGTATCCGTAGCTGATACCTGCGCCCAACAACGGACGGTCAGTATTCTGATAGCGGTTTTCATCCCACTTCACATTAAACAGAGCCATGTGCGCATGTACACCGAAGAAGTGTCCCGTTCCCGCTTGCTTCAACCACCAGCGTCCTTCCGGCTGAATGGCGAACGTGCGGACAGCGTGCTTGTCACTTATATCCCAACCACTGAACATCACAGGAAGCTCTACCGAAATATGCTTGCTGCATTGTATCTCGAAAGCCAGATTCGGTACGGCAATTGCATCGTATGCAATGTTAGTTTTGAGTGCCATATAACGCTCGGAAGCTTTTTTGCGTCGGGGCTCTTTCTTAGCCTTGTCCGCCGGTTTTGGCTTAGCTTTGCTTGCCGGTTTCTTCTGTGCCGCTTCAGCGGTCTTCGCCTTTCCTGTATCTGCGTTGGGCTTGAATACGATTTCCTTCTCACTGGCAGAAGTCTGTATACGCGGACGTTTGCCTTCTTGCTTCAGCGGATTCTGCGGTTTTTGCTGTTCTTCGGGAAGTGAACCTGCCACTGTTGCCATAGCTGTTGTTGAACAGCATAGCAATAAGAATCCTTGTAGTAAATATCTTCTTGTTTTCATAATCTTTCTTATCATCGGTTAGATTTCCAGTTCGGGGAGTTTGTCTACCAGCGTTGTCTCGTAGCCGTCTTCACGTACGATAGTCGCTCCGCCTTTATACGTGATGTTTACATCTTCTCCTTTCCGGGTAGAACGGATGAAGAATGAGGGAGTTCCCTCGGCCGAAACATTCACCTTAATAATCCAGCTCCCTACTTTGATGCGTCCGTCGGGAAGTATTTCCGGGTCGGAAGCCGGGCGAACCAGAGAGTGCGTATTGATAACGGTAGCGAAACGGTATACTTTCTGTTTCTCGGAAGTCGCCGTAAAATGCCAGTGATTAGGATAGGCGGCAAACTGCCCTTTTGCATCCGCACGCAGCCAGTTTACAGCCGGTACAAAGAACTGACTGGTCGTATCAGTCTTTAAGGCACCACTTGAGAACAGATAAGCGTCGGATGCCCCGTTCTTATTAGTGGCTTGTATGTGCACATACTGATCTTTCTTCGTGACATTCATCGGATTGATAACCGTATGCAACAGATAATCCCAAGTGACAGGTTCGTCGGCTTCCAGTTCGTCATAGATAAAGACTAATCCGGTCTTGCCCAAAGCTACTGTGTGACGCCTGAACGTTTTTAAATGGTTCTTATCCCAACCATTGGCAGGAGTATATTCTATTCCGCCTTCTTTTCCGCGTGCCAGCCAAAGTGGAGAAATCTCTTCACCGTAAGCATTGGAAGCATCGCCTAATATGTAACCGATCTTTTCGCCTACATAATAACGGGGTATCCAGCCGTAACCTTCCGTACCGATACGCTGTCCCATGCCATTCACCAAGATTGTGTTGTGGGCGCGGGTGGAACGGTGGCAAAGCATACTGTGTTTGTCTACGAACGCAATGTGATGACCACTACTGTAAAAGAGCGAACTCCCACCATAGAACGTATTGAATGCGTTCTGATTGGCAATGGCGTGCGAAGTGCTGCCGTATGGACTGCTCCGGAAACTGAACATGGCATTTCCGCCTACACGATCCCAGTTGGTCATGAATGAAGCCAGTCCGCTTTCCGGGAATACATATCCCATAGGGAGACTTGTCAGCCCTTCACCCTGGGGCAACGGCTTGTCACATTGCAGGCGGAACCATGCCAGACTGCCGGCTTTGGCTGTCAGATGGCGTTTGTGGTAGTCGGGAGTGGTGGCGATACGGCGTACATAGTCGGCGGCATACGTGTTACCGGTCATACGGGCGATTGCGTCAGCGTATCCCACATGAACAGAGCTTGGTTTCATAACTCCCTGATGTCCGCTACCGTTGCCGCCCGATTTGGAAAAAGGTGGCTGTTGATAGATTGTATACAAGGCAGAACCTTGATACCACGGGTCACTGAAGAAGTTGAATCCCGTAACAGTGGTGTAGAAATAAGGAATTTCTACAAGCGTGCGGAAGTTGACACCGAAATAACTGTCGCCATTGTGCCATGCTCCGTCCTTGTTCAAACCGGGAAAACGTGCCAACCAAAGGTTATAGCAATAGTCTGCCCATACATTAGCTTCGGGAAGGTCGCCATAAACGCTGAATGTTGCAAACGTAAAGATACGCAGATTCATCTGCCACACATGATTGTCGGCTATGTGATTTTCCAACCGGTTGTTGAAGTTCTCATAAAATTCACTGCCACGCTTCTTGATTTCTTTCAACAACGTTTGTTTCTGTGTCTCGTTCAGCAGATTGTAGAACGAGTCGTATGCCAATGAACTAAGTGAAAGCATGGTGGAGGCGTTAAAATCACCTTTTACATTCTGATTCTCGTCCCAACTGACAATTTCCAGGATACGTTTGATAGCCTCCTTGCTGTATTTTGTATCTTGTGTCAGTAAATAGGCACGTATCAATAACTCTATATTTGTTTCTTCTTTATCAATGATACGGCGGCTTTCACGGGTCAACATGGCATTGCGTTGCATCTCGTTGTCCAAGCCTGCGGCAAGTTTGGAGTTAATGTCATTGACGGATTTCATAGGAGTCTTTAATACCTTGTCCGCTTCATCCAGATACCATTGATACTCCGGCTTCGACTTGCTGTTTTTCATAAAGCTTGCCCATTCATTCTTTTGTACCAAGATGCGTGGATGACTTTTAGAAAGACTGGCCTGCATAGCTTTGAATGACGGCGGGCAGAACTTGTCCGGATTGGCTTCTACGGTGAATTGTAGAGTGGGAGACCAAACGGCTTTTCCTTCCTGCACATATCCGTATTGCCAATACCATACACCGGGAGCTAAATCTTTCTCCGGATTGTAGAACGGCCAGCGGGTTTCTGCCTGCATCACGCCACTTTTCATCGCTGCATCCTGTGAGTAGCGCAACTGGTATTTCAAACGTGATTTGTCTACTTTCTTTTTAGTGGATTTCATTCCGTCCAATACATCTTCCGAAGTATCGACATCTGCCTGTAGCGGCCATTGGAACGAAACGATACGGTCGGCTACCGTTGCCTTGTCCAGTGGGGAAGGAGTGGCACGCATTTCGTGCATCAGTGTCACGTCCGTTAGTCTGATTCTGGCAGACTTCTCTTGTGCTTGAATCCCGGCGGACATCAGGCAGCAAAGTAATATAGTGCTAGTTAATTTCTTCATGGGACTATTTAGTAATTAGGATTGTTCTTGTTTTTAAACAGAGGGTTCAACTGTAATTCGTCCAACGGAATCGGGAACAGTTCGTGTTTGCCCTTCTGGAAATTATCTCCTGCCGGATAAGCACTTTTGACTGCCGAACGATTGCTGAACAGAGTCAATGCATCTTTGATAACTCCCCAACGGATCAAGTCATATTTACGCTGTCCCTCGAAGGCGAGTTCGAATCCCCGTTCCCAATAAAGAGCCGTGCGGAATTTTCCGGCATCATCACTATCGGAGATAAAATTCAGCTTATATACCTTGTCTTTCATCAGTTCGGTATAGTTTTCCGTTGTGATTTCTCTGGCTCCGGCGCGTCTGCGTACGCTATTGAGAAGTTTCCATGCTTCGGGCGTGTCATCGGTTTCATTATAGGCTTCGGCCGCCATTAATACAACGTCGGCATAGCGCAGGTAACAGAAGTTGACATCCACTACGTTCGGGTCTTTATACCCGATAGGCATCCATTCGCGACGCCATTTGCCCGGATACCAATCTTTTCCGTTCTTATTCTCCACTTTCACGTGATTGTAAAGTGCTTTATCCCAATTGTATTTGTATGTGCAAACCATCACATCACGACGTTCGTCTCCTATTGCCACATTACCTTCCGCATCTTCTTCTTGTACATCGAAGAATCCTCTCCATTCGGGGACTACCCGAAACATGGCATTGGCACGTCCCATAAACTGATTGACTTCGGTTACGGAAATGCCGGGCTGTGCTACCAACGGACCGATATAAGTACCCCAATATCCTTTAGCTCCGCTTTTTCCGTCAGGACTATAAAATGCTATTTCGAAAATACTTTCTACAGAGTTGAGTGTTCCTGCCGAGAATCCTTTAAATAGCTCCCTATACCCTTCGGGGTAGAAATCGTGATAACCGTTTTCCTTGAATGCTTCCCATTCTTCGATGACAGCCTCGAAGTACTTCTTACGCTTGGCATCATCGGGGCGAGTGATACTTCCGTCCATTTGAAGGCTGTATCCGGCACGTTGCAATAATACACGCATAAGCAGTCCGCGGGCGGCGCCTTGTGTTATCTTTTCCGGGGCAGTGGCAGCAGTAGCCCATGGAAGATGCTTTTTGGCGAAATTCAAGTCCTCGATCATCTGATCGTAAATTATTTCCCTGCTGCAACGAGGTTGGAACACATTCTTGTCGGCATTGGTAGAAGTCGTTTTAAACGGAACATCTCCCCAGTAGCGCACCAGGTTAAAAGCATACAGGGCTCTTAGGAATTTGGCTTCTCCGACTAAAGATTGTAAGTCCTTGTCTGTTTCGTAATCTGCCATTCCTTCGATACCTTCAATGGTATAGTTGGCACGTTCAATTCCTGTGTAGTTGCCTTGCCAGACGCTGTTCACCCAAGTGTTCGAACTGGTGACTTTATAATGTGCAATGTCACGGCGTCCTTTGTCTGTGGTCAGTCCTGCCACATAGTAAGTGTCGTCCGAGCAAGGGAATGCCATATCCATATAACCGTAGAGTGTAGGAAGTTCTTCGTATACTCCGGTGACGGCCATTGCTGCTTTTGCTTTCGTCGCGAATATATCCTTTTTCTCATAATAAGAGTTGGGGTCTTCTGTCAGCAGATCGGAACAGGAAGTATTTAACAGCCCTCCTGCCAGTATGCCGAGCGCATAAAGATATGTTTTATAGGTTTTCATATTTCCGTTATTTTAAGGTGAATTAAAAGGTCACGTTCAATCCGAATACGTATGAATGGCTTCTTGGGTAAGCTCCGTAGTCCACTCCGGGAGTCAGACTGCTTCCTTTGGTCGAAACTTCCGGGTCGAATCCGCTGTAAGGAGTCCAGACAAACAGGTTGCTTCCCGTTGCGTACAAGCGGAGTTTTTGAATACCGAATTTCCGTGTCCAGTTTCGGGGGAAGTTATATCCAAGCGTTACATTGCTCAATCGCAGATAAGATGCGTCTTCTATGGCCCATGAGTGGATAAACGTATCTCCCTGTTCCATGTCGTTGACAACGGCTACGCTTTTGCCTGCGTTCAGTGCGGCAAGTTCTTGCGGGTCTGTGATAATATCACCATTTTGATTGATCGTCATCCAGCGTTTGCCGCTGTTTACTGCATCCAGCACATTGTATCCTGATTTCCCGGCTAGTGTATTGGTCAGTTTGGTGGCGTTCAGTACTTCACCGCCATACGAGAAAGTGAAGAACACACTCAAATCGAAATTCTTATAAGTGAACGTATTGTTCAAGCCACCGAAGAACTTTGGGTTGGCATTGCCGATCACTGTCTGGTCATTTTCATCGACACTCATATTTCCGTCCGTATCGGCAAATTTCCACATACCGGGTTGAGTTTCAGTGCGTGACCCTCTATAAGGAATTCCCTCTTTCAGGGTATATTTCTTCGTATTCGGGTCGTAGTTGAAGTCTTCTAGCTGATAAAGTCCGAGGGTGCGATAACCATAGAATTGTCCGATAGATTTGCCTACTTCTATCTTGTGTGTCTTTTGATTATAGCCGAATTTGGCTTCTTCGAGGAAGAATTGTTCGCCGGACAGGGCTTTAATGGTGTTCTTGTTGTGAGACAAGTTGAAGTTGGTACTCCATGTAAAGTTGCGTTTCTGTATATTGACGGAACTGATTGTCAGGTCGACACCGATGTTCTGCGTCTTTCCGATGTTACGGATCATATTCGTGTATCCGGAGGAACTCGGTATGCGTGAGTTCAGAAGCAGGTGTGTACTTTCATTCACATAGAATTCGGGAGATACGGTGATTCGCTGTTCCAGGAAACCGAGGTCTAACCCGACATTGAATGTGTTGTTCGACTCCCATTGAAGCATTTCGTTCGGGATGGAAGTCGGTACATATCCCGGCATATTGCTTTCGCCATTCGGATACTTCACGGAATTCAGCAGATTCAAGGAAGCATAGCTGCCGATACGGTTGTTGCCTGCCATACCATAACCAACGCGTAACTTCAAATCGGAAAACAGGTTCAGCTCTTTGATAAACTTTTCTTCCCCCATACGCCAGGCTGCGGAAACGGAAGGGAAGAATCCCCATTTCTTGTTTTCACTGAATTTGGAAGAACCGTCGGCACGCAGAGTGGCGGTTACCAGATATTTTTCACCGAAATTATAGTTGAAACGGGTGAAGAAAGAGAGCAATTTATCATCGTAATTGGCATTGGAGGTAATAGAACCGGGGATACCGAGGTTCATATCATCCAGATTAATGTCGTTGTTGGGGAAGTTGGTGGCACTGGCACGCATATTACGTGTCCACCGTGATACCCATTCCTGACCGACCATAGCGATTAATTTATGCTTTTTCTTCTTGTATTCGTAATTAAGCACATTGGAAGTCTGGAAGCTGCTGTTTTCCGCATATTGAATATATCCGTTCGCGCTGGAACGCTTTCCGGTACTGGATTTCTCTCCAAAGAAAACATCAGAGCGAGTGGTCTGATAACGCATACCGGTGTTGTTGCGGAAAGTCAATCCTTTGGCAATGTTGAAAGTCAGTCCCCCATTTGCCTGGAAAGTGCGCAGTTGTCGCTTGTTGATTTCTTGGGCAGCAGAGGTGAGAGGATTCTGCATCGGGTTGCCTTCTTCATCGGTGATATTGTCTTCTTCGTTATTCAACAGATCTTGGTCGTTCCCGTAGATTCCTTTGGTAGGACGGTATTGCAGAATGTGCTCCATTTTGTTAAAACGAGTGGACTGGTCGGAAGTTCCCATACCATATATATAGGACTGGTCGTAATTTACACGCGCATTGACAGAAACACGCTTGGAAGGCTTGTGTGAAAGACTGAAAGAGATGTTATGCTTGTCATTTCCGCTATGTACCATTGCTCCGAGATCTTTGAAATAAGTATAGTTGAGCGAGTACTGCAACTCTTTATTTCCACCGGAGATGCGTACGCGGTAATTCTGCGAAGTGGCTGTCCGTCCCAAAGTCTCTTCCTGCCAGTCGATTCCGGCATAATTGCCGTAGTTTTCATCAATGTCGAGGAAAGAACCATAGATAGACTGGAAACTCTTGACTCCTGCCGTACCGTCGAATTGCAATCTGCGCTCATAATCCAGTAACGTAAACTCTTTGGTAGACAGTACCGGCAGCTTGCGTGCCAGCGTTTTTACTCCTACATAGCTGTCAAAGCTGACGGTCATTTTTGTACCGTCTTTGTTCCCTTTCTTGGTGGTGATTACGACTACACCATTCGCTCCGCGTGCACCATAAATAGCTGTCGCCGAGGCGTCTTTCAATATATCAATCGTCTCAATCTCGGCGGGATCAATCGTAGACATTCCGTCTTCGCTCGGGAATCCGTCGATAATATAAAGAGGTTCGTTGCTTTGCGTAATAGAGATACCTCCGCGTACGCGTATAGATATGGTGGAACCCGGAGCACCTTCACTTTGAGTGATCTGCACCCCCGCTACCCGTCCTGCTAATGCCTGAGTGACATCGGAAGTGGGCATCCGCATCAAATCTTCGCTTTTAACAGAGACTACCGATCCTGTCAGATCACTGCGTTTACTAGTTCCATAACCTACCACAACGACTTCGTCCAGTGCTTTGGCATCGCTTTGCAGAGTGACATTAATGACCGCTTTCCCTTTTACGGGAACTTCTTGTGTTCTCATTCCTATATAAGAGAATACAAGTACATCTTTAGTGGCATTGTTTACCTTAATCTTGTAATTTCCGCTTAAATCACTGATTGCACCGACACCGGGAGTACCTTTTAAGGTAATATTGGCGCCAATCACCTCAAGACCTTCCGAGTCTATGATCTTTCCGGTGACGGTCAGGGGTTGTGCTTTGACCGAAAATGCGGTGCAAAGACAAACGGTGAGAAAGAGAAGTTTCTGAATGTTTTTCATATCAATTATTATAGTTGTTTTCTGCTTAAAGAATCTGCTGCTAAAGTACTGCTATTCTATGAAATGGAGCTTGGTTATCGTCTTTCCTGTATTTAAAAACAGATAAAGCGCTTTAGATTTTATCCATAATCCTTTAGATTTTGTCCTGTGTATGCTTCAGGTAGTGTTCTGCTACTGAAAATACTTAATTCTTGTACAGATTTGAGTTTATTTTAGACATAAGAACAAAAGAATATATTTTCTATGCAGCTTATCTACCTTCTATTTCTTCTTTTGTTCTTATGTTCTTCTGTCTAAAAGGTTTAGTTCATTCCTGCACCGTTATGAACAAAACGTTATGGATGCATCACAGTCGTTTTTCCCTTATGTTGCTAATTTAATTTCTTCCATAGCCTAATAAAATGGGCCTGACTGCCTACTATTACTTCGTTTAACCATAGTTATTCGTACGGATAACTATAATCATACGTA
>OOBO01000838.1_pt1 | contig 24176 bp, 20 predicted proteins | sample 1671031 | NCBI WGS metagenome assembly OOBO01 (sample SAMN06348115, study PRJEB24527) | human gut metagenome | biome: human gut; feature: ankylosing spondylitis patient; material: feces | host: Homo sapiens | place: China | collected 2015-10 | reverse complement strand
ACATATCCATATCTTCCAAAGAGAACTCAACCCGAATCTTTTTCGAGTCGACCTCTCCCTTGGAAAGCAAGACAACCGTCTCCACATGCTTCGTCTGCGGGAACAGGTCTACCGGGCAGAACTTGGCGGCGCGCCAGCCGAGGCGGGTGAAGGCGGCGACGTCGCGGGCAAGGGTCTCGGGGTCGCAGCTGACGTAGACGACGCGGCGCGGCTTCATTTTGTTGACTGCCGTGATGCACTCCGGCGTACTGCCCGCGCGGGGCGGGTCAAGGAACACTACATCCGGGCGCAGGCCCTCCCCGGCCGCGGCGGCCATCCATTCGGTGGCGTCGGCGCAGACAAAGCGGGCATTTGCAATTTTGTTGCGGCGGGCGTTGGCGGCGGCGTCCTTCACGGCGGCGGGGTTGCGCTCAACACCGATGACCTGTTTGGCCAGCGGCGCAGCGCAGAGGCCAATCGTGCCGATGCCGCAGTAAGCGTCAATAACCGTCTCGCGGCCCGTCAGCTTGGCAAGCTCCAGCGCTTTCTTGTACAAAACCTCGGTCTGTGTGCGGTTGACCTGGTAAAAGCTGCGGGACGAAATGGCAAACTGCGTGCCGCACAGCGTATCCAGCACAAAGCCGGGGCCGTAGAGCGTTTTCTCGCGGCTGCCCAGCACGGCGCTGGAGCGGGTGGGGTTGATATTCTGCACGATGCTGACGACCCAAGGCGCTTTTTTGCGCAGAGCCGTGCAGAAATTCTTGCTGCCGGGCAGGTCGGGACCGGGCGTGACCAACGTGACCAGCACCTTACCGTCGCCGGAGCTGCGCAGCACGGTATGGCGCAAAAGGCCGGTGCCGCGGTCCTCATCGTAGGCGGTCCAGCGGCAGGCGCGGGCGGCGTCCAGCACGGCGGCGAGCGTCTTATTCAAAATTTCCTCCTGTAAAAGGCAGTCCGCGCCGGGCAGGACGCGGTGGGTGCCCTCGGCATACAGGCCGCAGACGAGTTTGCCTCGCTGGGTGGCAAAGCTGGCAATGGCCTTGTTGCGGTAGTGCAGCGGCTCGGCCATGCCCTGCACGGCTTTGACCGGGGCAAACCCGCCCAGCAGCTCCTGCAGGCGGGCCTGTTTTTTGGCAAGCTGTTCACGGTAGGGCAGCGCCAGCAGCGGGCAGCCACCGCATTTTTTCTCGTAATTGACACAGGTGTTTGGCATAGGAAACGGCCTTTCTCTTGCACATCGCTTGCAAGGCGTGCTACAATGGTAATAAGAGCAAATCCAAAACGGAGGTACTTACTATGAATGTATTGTTGATCAACGGCAGTCCGCACAAAAACGGCTGCACCAACGCAGCCCTGACCGAGATGGCCAAGGTGCTGAACGAAGCGGGCATCGAGACGACGATTTTCCACATCGGCTCTGCGCCGGTGGGCGGCTGTGTGGGCTGCGGCGGCTGCAGCAAGGCTGGCAAATGCGTGTTCGGCGGCCCTGTGGCCGACGTGCTGCCGCTGGTCGAGAAGGCCGACGGCATCGTGTTCGGCGCACCGGTCCACTACGCCACAGCGGCGGCCAGCATGCTGGGCTTTATGCACCGGCTGGCCATCAGCGGCGGCAAATACCTGCGCCACAAGCCCGCGGCTGTCGTGACAAGCGCCCGCCGCGCGGGCACGACGACGGCGCTGGAGGCCATGGAGAAGGTGCCGCAGTTCTTTGAGATGCCGCTCATCAGCTCTACCTACTGGCCGATGGTCCACGGCGGCAAGGCCGAGGAGGTTCTCTCCGACGAGGAGGGCCTGCAGATCATGCGCAACCTGGGCCGCAACATGGCGTGGATGCTCAGGTGCATCGAGGCCGGCAAGGCGGCGGGCATTGCGGCACCTGTGGCGGAGAATGACAAGCGGACGAATTTCATCCGGTAAATTTGGCAAATAAAACGGGAGGTCAGAGACCTCCGGCGGGCGGCAAGGCCCGCGGGAAAGCCTCCCCTGTAAGGGGAGGTGGTCGAGCGCAGCGATGACCGGAGGGGCTTTTGCCGCTTTGCCTTTACGCCAAACTCTTGCTCCGGCCCCCGTTGACGTCGTCCTCGGTCACGGCCTTGGTCGTTTTATCGGCGGTCCGGGCGTTTTCCGGGGCATGGCCGGTGGGCCAGACGTTCTGCAAAAGTGCGATGATCGGATCGTAATCGCTGGTGCGGGCGGCTGCAGTGACATAGATCGTCTCGCCGCAGTCGTAGTCGATCTGCGCAAAGATCGTCTGGTAGCTGCCGCAGTCGTAGCGCACGGCCTCAACGGCTGCATCGGGCACGGTAAATTCAAAATCACACTTGATCGTGCCGGTGGTCTCCTCCAGCTCCTGACCGGACTGGGCCAGAAAATCCGTGTAGGTGTCGGTGGTCTGCAAAAGCACCACCGTGTAACTCAGCTGGTTGCCCGTGGTCAGCGACAGCGTGTCGTCCTGCGCCATGACGGGCTGCTCCCATTGGTTCTGGTCATAGACGACGGTCACGCCGTTGTCGCCGTCGCAGGTGGTGTAGTCCGGCTCGGCGCTTGTCACAAAGCTGTCGCCGCCGTAGAGATAGAGCATCACATCCTGAAAGCTGCACCCGGTCAGGGTCAGGGCAGTCAGCGCAGTCAGCGCGGCGAGGGCAGCAGCGGTCCATTTTTTCATAAGTCTGTTCCTTTTTATAATAGCATAATGGCGTAAAAGCCCAGCGCCGACGCGGCCAGCACAAAGGCGTTCCAGCCAAGCACGGCAAAGACGCTGCCGAATGCGAGACCGGCCAGCACGTCGCTGATATAGTGTACGCCGGTCACGACGCGGGAAATCGCAATGAGAACGCCCAGCACGGCCAGCACCGCGCCGAGCGGCGGCAGCACGTACCACGCCGTCCCGGCAATGGCCGCCGCCGAAAAGCAGTGGCGGCTGGGCATGCTCTGGCCGGTCTTGTCCTTGGGGAAAAGCGGCGTAAAGCCCAGCGCCGTGTAGGGCCGCGGGCGGTCAATGAGCTTGCGCACCAGCGTGCCGACGACGAACGCCGACGCGGGCACGACGAGCGCGGGCCAAAGCTGTCCCATCCGGTGCCACGCCAGCCAGGCCAGCATACCCAGGTACAGCAGGTAGACGAGCGCCACGGCGCTGCGGCTGACGAGCCGCAGCGCCTTTTTGGCGGCTGGCCGTGCATTGAACCACCCGATGACGGCGCGATATTGCTCTGCGTTCATAGGGGCATCCTCCCGGAAATAATTGTATAGTATAAGAATAACATTCTGCAAAAGGCTTGTCAAACGGCGGGTGGAATGTTTATAATGTGTTTACACACTAGCCCCGCATGGTTGGCTGGAAAAGCCTTGTTTCCGCCCGAAGCATTTCGGATTACCGCAGGGCTCTCTCCCCCACCGACTGCGGGCGGAGCCCCCACGCAGAGGGGGCCAAGAAGGAAAACGGGAGGTTTGTCCCTTTGTTTGGTTTTGCAAATGGGCTGCTGGCGTTTCTGGCGCTGGCGGCTGTGCTTGATTTTCTGCCCGTGCTGCGGCACAGGCGCGCCCCTGCTGTCTGGTGGGGCGAGGAACGGCTGCTGTTCACCACGCGCTATGCGTCGGTGCGCCAAAAATACGGTGCATGGGCGTTTTTGCTGGGCGTGATGCTGTATGAATTCATCGTTGTGTTCAACAACAGCATGGCGCGGGAAAACTGGCCCTGGCTGCAGACGCGGGTCTCCCCCGTGCTGGACTGGGTCATGTATCTCTGCTTCGGCTTTAAGATCCTGCTGGGCACAAAATACAATGGCCGCAGCATGGTCTGCGCCGGGCTGCTGTACTTTGTGGCGCGGTGGGTCTACTTCAACGGGCAGAACATCTGGTGGCTGGGGCTTTGCGTGGCCCTGCTGGCCGCCAAGGACGTGCCGCTGCGCCGTGTGATGAAGGCATTTCTGGCCTGCGGCGTGCCGACGCTGGCGCTGGTGGAGCTGCTGCACTTTGCGGGCATCATCGCGCCCGACGCGGCCAGTGAGCGCAACGGCAGCTACCGCCTGATGTTCGGCTACGGCCACCCCAACACCTTCGGCGGGGTGATGTTCGGCCTGCTGCTGGCGTGGGTGCTGCTGCGCCGCACCAGGCTGACCTGGCCGGAACTGGCGGGCGTGGCCGCCGTGGGCGTGTTCCTGATGGTCGGCCCCAAGTCCCGGTCCGCGGCGCTCTGCACGTTTTTGCTCGTTTTGCTGCTGGCACTGGCAAAGCTGCGCACCCGCAGGGGGCTGCACCCGGGCAGCAGACCGCTGGCAGCGCTCTGCGCGGCCACGGTGCCGGTGCTGGCTGCGGTCAGTTATATTTTACCGCTGTTCGTTGTAAAAATCGGGCCGTGGGCCAACGACATCGGCCCCGGCTGGCTGAAGAAGCTCGACGACCTGCTGACCTGCCGCATCTCGCTGGCATGGGCGGCATACCGGGTGTTCGACATAAAAATTGCGGGCCAGATGCTCCCGGACTGGCCCGCGCTGGACAATATTTTTGTGTATTTGCTCTACCTGACCGGCCCCGTGATGGTCGTGCTGGTCTGTGCGCTGATGATGACGGCGCTGTACGGCTATGCCCGACGCGGGCAGTGGCAGGCCGTGGCCTGCCTTCTGGTCATGTTGGCCTATGGCTACATGGAGAGCCAGGTCACCCACCTGACCAGCGACCCCGCTCTGCTGCTGCTCTGCGGCGCGGTGTTTGCGCTGCCGCGGGAACGGTGGTTGGATGAATAAAAGGCAGCCGGCGTAAAGCTCCGCGGGCGGATGCAGACTGTCGAAAAACTCTTGTAGGGGCGAGCATTGCTCGCCCGTGCCCGTTTGCCTTGCAAGAAACTCTCCCGGAAAATACGTTGCTGCGGTAAGTTGGCGGGCGACCAATGGTCGCCCCTACATACGCAATAAGGCAGGAATGCAATTTTTTGACAGTTTGAATCCGCCCCTACAGCGTTTACTCCTCCGGGTAGGCGTCGGCGGAAATTTCCACGGTTTCCTCCTCCGAAGCGGCTTCGGCGCCGGCCTTGGCGGCAGTGATAAGCCCTGTCACCTCGCCGGACGGCTTTTGCAGTAAATATGCCCCCACGGCCTTAGCCTTGTAGACCAGCAGCACACAGTAGGTGTCATGGTCGCCCGTAGAGAGCTGCGGGCAGAGCACAGTCCACTTTTCCACGGTCTTGCCCTTGTAATCGGCCAGGTCAAGGCCGCTTTCCTGCACGATCTGGTTGAAGGCGGCAAAGCTGTCGTCCCACTTTTTGGGGATCTTCACTTTGTCCACCGCCGCACTGGCCAGGTCGGTGTCAAAGCCGTAGCCGGTAAAATAAGTCCCGATGTCCTGCGTGGTCTCGATGCCCGGCACTGCCGCGGCGGACGCCGTGACTGCCCCACCGGAAAAATGCACCGCCGCGGCCACCGTGCCGCACAGGCAGACGGCGCACAGAGCCAGCGCGCCCGCCTGCCGCAGACCGGGTTTTGTAACGGTAAATAAAAACATAAGCGCAGCCCCCTCACACATTGTCAATGCAATGTATGCGGGGGCTGCGCGTTTTATGTGTTCCGTGCGCGGCGGGTGACGGACGCATATTGAATGCGCCCCTACGACGAAACGCGGCACCCTGTCCGCAGGGGCGGATTCCATATCCGCCCGCAATGGCAACGGCCATACGCATTACTTATACTGCTGTTTCGGCGCGTACCACTGGAAAATGACCGCGTCGTTCTCGGTCTCGAGCTTCCGGGTGTCATGCTCGGGCAGGGCGGTCCACATGACCATCATGGCACCCAGGCGCGCGCAGAGACGCACGGCCCAGTTGCGCTTTTCGGGGCACCAGGCGATAAAATCAGGCCGCCCCAAAAAGTTGCCCAGGCAGTGGGAGAACACGAACGCGGGCACGGGATGCGCACCGGTCTTGCGGTAGCTCCGGTAGCTGTCGGCCAGCTGACCGCGCAACAGACCGGGGGCCTGCCGCCGCACAATGCCCACGACGCGGGGGTCAAAGCTCTCGATGCAGTAGGGGCCGGGGTAGGTTTTCAGCTCGGCAATCGTTGCGCGGCAAAGCTCCTCCAGATAGGTATGGTTGTACTCGCTGCGGCTCTTGATTTCGACGATCAGCGGCGTGTCGGGGTTGGCCTCGGCGACGGTGCGCAGCATATCGGCAAACAGAGGCGGGTGCTCGTCGCTGCCGGCCAGCGGCTGGGCCGAGAACTCTGCCCAAGGCATATCATGGACAAAGCCCTTGGCCGGGGTCATACGATCCAGCGTATCATCGTGGAAAACCACAAGCCGCCGGTCCGCGGTAAACTGTACATCCAGCTCAATGCCGTAGCCGTTTTTGGCCGCCGCGGCAAAGGCGGGCAGGCTGTTCTCCGGCGGGCGCTGATCCTTGCCGAAGAACCCGCGGTGTGCGCAGTTGCGGCCCAGAAACGGCGCACGCAGGGCGTCCCGCCGCTTGCCCGGCCAGACGGCGAACAGCGTCAGAACCACCAGAAGTAAGACAATGCAAAGCAGAATTTTCATAATCGCTCACGCTCCTGCCGTCATTGTACCGCGTACAGCGGCAAAATGCAACAGGTTTTGCAAAAAGGGTGCACTTCCGTAAAGGTATATGGCAGGACCCGGGTATAAGCAAACATTTTTATAAAAATTTTATTTTTTTTCACAATTCTTCCACTCTTGCATTGTATTGTGGTAATATAGACGTATAAGGAGGGCATTCCTATGGCTAAAATTCTGATCGTGGATGATGAGCCGCGCATCCGGGACCTCATCCGCGAGCATCTGCAATATGCGGGCTTTACCTGTGAGGAGGCCGGCGACGGCACCGCCGCACTGAGCGTGCTGAGCCAGGGCGGCATTGATCTGGTGATTCTGGACATTATGATGCCGTTTATGGACGGCATGACCTGCCTGCGGGAGATGCGCACCCGCAAGATCATGACCCCCGTGATCATGCTGACCGCCCGCAGTGAGGAATACGACAAGCTGACCGGGCTGGAGAGCGGCGCCGATGACTATGTCGTCAAGCCGTTCTCCCCGCGGGAGCTGGTGGCCCGTGTCAAGGCCGTGCTGGCCCGCACGATGCCCAAGCCCGCCGAGGCCACCGGGAGCTATACCTTCGGTGATTTGTCCATCGACACGGCCAGCCACAGCGTAAAGGTGGCCGGGCAGGAGGCGTCGTTGACCCCGAAGGAGTTTGACCTGCTGGTTTTTCTGGTCAGCAACAAGGGCATTGCGCTGAGCCGCGAAAAGATCCTGCAAAAGGTCTGGAACTATGACTATTACGGCGAGGACCGCACCGTCGATACCCACGTCAAGATGCTGCGCGGCCATCTGGGTGCCTGCCGTAAGATGATCGTGACCGTGTGGGGCATCGGGTACAAGTTTGACCCGGACGCTGTATGAAAAAGGACGAAATAAAGCAAAAGCGCCCCTTTGCGCCCGGCATCCAATGGCAGCTGATGCTCTTTATCGGCGGCATCACGCTCTTTACGCTGCTGCTGGTGTGGGGGATCATCACCTACGCGCTGGAGCCGCAGTACAACCGCAACATTCGTGCCAAACTGGACAGCAAGGCCGCCGCCATCACGGCGCTGATCGACCAGTCTGACGCGGAAATTTCAAGCCGCACCTATCAGGGGCTCTATCTGAACGATGAATTCTGGAGCGGCGTGAGCCAGACGTTCCGGGACAAAAAAATCAACGTTGACGGCAACTGCGTGGATTTCTCCGATTCAACGCTGCGCTGCCTGAAAGCCTACGAGAGCATGTACCCCTGCCTGCTGCATGAGAGCACCGGCGCGTTCGGCGGGGAGTTCGGCTACAATCTGGACACCCGCATTGCCATTCAGCTGCGGCAAAAGCTGTTTCAAGACGGCTCGCTGTACCAGATCGTAAAGATCGGCTCCTCGATGCAGATGTGCGTCGGGCGGCTCTCCGCCGACGGGCAGTACGGGGTTATTGTCTCGGCAAGTCTGGCGCAGATCACGACGGCTGCCGAGGTGCTGCGCGCGATCCTTGGGCCTGTCGCGTTGATTCTGCTGGTGCTGGACCTTCTGCTGGCGATACTTTTCAGCCGCTGGTTCACGAACCCGATCCGCAAGCTGTCCAACGGCGCGCAGGAGATCGCCTCCGGCAACTACGATGTGCAGATCAAGGTTGAACGCCACGATGAGATCGGACGTCTGGCTGAGGATTTCAACCACATGGCCGCCGAGGTCAAGCGCAGCGCCCAGCTCGAAAAGGACATTCTGGCGAATGTCAGCCACGATCTGCGCACCCCGCTGACCCTGATAAAGGGCTACGCCGAGACCGTGCGTGACCTGACCGGCAGCGACGACGCCAAGCGTACCGAGCAGTGCAGCATCATTGTCGATGAGACGAACCGGCTTTCCACGCTCGTCAACAGCGTGATGGAGCTGAGTAAAGTGCAGAGCGGTGCGGAAAGGCCGAATCTTGTTGACTTTGACATGAGCGACCTCTGCTTTGAGGTCGCGGGCCGCTACGACGCGCTGTGCGACAAAAATCACTGGCAGCTTGATTTGCAGGCCAACGAGCCCTGCCCGGTCAGTGCCGACCCAGCCATGATGGAGCGGGTCATGCACAACCTGCTGGGCAATGCGTTCCACCACATCGGTGCGGACGGTGTCGTTGTGCTGCGGGCCATCCCGCAGGAGAAGGGCTGCCGCATTGAAATCGAGGATCACGGCCCCGGCATCCCGCCGGAGGATCTGCCTTACATTTTTGACCGCTACTATCGTGCGCGGCAGGACAGCGGGCGTACCGGCACCGGCTTGGGCCTGTCCATCACGAAGGCAATTTTACAGCAGCACGGCTTCGCCTTCGGCGTTGACAGCGCCGTTGGCCGCGGCTCGACCTTCTGGTTCGAGATGAAGGATACGCGGAAATAGCAGCCCTGCTGCCGCGTAGGGGCCGGGCATGCCCGGCCCGCAGCCTTCCCGCAAGTGCCCGTTTACCGTACACGTCAGGGCCGGACATGTCCGGCCCCTACAAACCTACCCAAAGGGAGTAAGTTATGGAAAACCTGAACACACAAATGGACGATCAGCTGAAAAACCGCGTTGCGGAGCTGAACCGCGCCAACGACGAAAACCGCGACGGTAGGCTGGACGCCGCCGACCTGAAGGCGCAGCTCAACCGCATTGAGGCCCAGCTGGAATTACAGGATCAGCAGAACCGCGGCATCATTGCCAACCAGCGCAAACGCATGGTGCTGAGCGTCGTGCTCTGCGTGATCATTCTGGCGGCGCTGGCGTTCTTCAGCTGGCGGATGAACGAGGCCTACGTCAACGTTATGGACGCCTGCAACCGCGTGAACGATCTGGCCGACACCGTCCAGACCAGTCTGGACACACTGGATCAGGCCCAGCTGGACAGCATGATGCAGGATCTGCCGGAAATCACCGCACAGCTGAAAAAGGTCGATGTTGACGCCCTGAACAAGGTCCTGACCGAGCTGCCCGCCCTGATGGATACCGTCAACAGCCTGCAGACCCAGGTACAGAACATCTCGAACTGGTTCAGCAGCTTAGGGTCGGTGTTTGGACGGTAAATTAAAATAAGAAAGCCTTCCCCCTTGGGGGAAGGTGCCCGAGGCTCTGACCGAGGGCGGATGAGGGGCAGCCTTCCGGCTGCGGCCCGGTTACGGGTTGCAGCGGAAGGCTGCCCCTCATCCGTCCGCTGCGCGGACAACATCCCCCGCGGGGGAAGCCTTTTGGGTTGCGGCCTTATGGTAATACGCCCACCGCGGCGAGCCATCCTCAGTGTAGATCCTCCCGCACCTCACAAACCCGCTCTTTTCCAGCGCGCGCTGCATGTAGACGTTATCGGCGTGGGTGTCGGCACGCACAGGCAGGCCCTGCCGCAGGCACCAGTCAATACAGAACTGCCCGATGCCGCGCACCTGCCCTGCCGACGCCATCCGGTGGATCGTTGCGTAGGGCAGGTCTTCGGGCCAGGCACCGTCCTCCATGATGCGATAGGTCGGCTCGTCGCCGGGGATCAGGCAGAACACGGCCTGTATGGCCCCCCATCACCACATAGCAACCGCCGCGGGCGGGCAATACGCCCTTGCATCTCCACCGATGTTGTGGTACACTATAGCTGCAAAAAGTTAGACAAGTCAAACTTTCAAAGTGAAAGAGGATTGTAAATATGACACTGGCGGATTTGAAAATCGGGCAGGATGCTGTACTGCGTACCATCGGCGGCCAGGGCGAGCTGCGCCACCACCTGCTGGACATGGGCCTGACCCCCGGCACCGAGGTCACCCTGCGCAAGGTCGCGCCGATGGGCGACCCCATCGAGGTCGAGCTGCGCGGCTATGAGCTGACGCTGCGGCTGGACGACGCGGCGAAAATCGAAGTGGAGAACGTCCACGAGACGGACCGCGCCGCCCGCAGTGAGGAGCGCCACACCGCGGTGCCCCACCCCGGCGTGGGCGAGCTGCGCAAGGCCCCCAGCTACCATGACCGCAAGAGCGGGGCCGAAATTCCCAAAGGCCAGCCGCTCCGGTTCGCGCTGGCCGGCAACCAGAACTGCGGCAAGACGACGCTTTTTAACCAGCTGACCGGCTCCAACCAGCACGTCGGCAACTTCCCGGGTGTGACGGTGGACCGCAAGGACGGCGTCATCCGCGGCCATGCCGAGGCTACCGTCACCGACCTGCCGGGCATCTACAGCCTGTCCCCCTATTCCAGTGAGGAGATCGTCACCCGTGATTTTCTGCTCAACACGCACCCGGACGGCATCATCAACATTGTGGATGCGTCCAACATCGAGCGCAATCTGTACTTAACGATGCAGCTCATGGAGCTGAACATTCCGCTGGTTCTGGCGCTGAACATGATGGATGAGGTCCGCGCCAACGGCGGCACCATCATGGTCAACGAGCTGGAGGAGCTGCTCGGCGTGCCGGTTGTGCCAATTTCCGCCGCCAAGAATGAGGGCATCGACGAGCTGGTCGAGCACGCCCTGCACGTGGCCCGCCACCGTGAGACGCCGGGCCGCATTGACTTCTGCGACGCCGGAGACGGCGCGGGCGGTGCGGTGCACCGCTGTGTACACGCCGTAAGCCATCTGATCGAGGATCACGCTGCCCGCACCGGGCTGCCGCTGCGTTTTGCCGCAACAAAGCTGGTCGAGGGCGATACGCTGATCGAATCCGCGCTGGACCTCGATGCGAACGAGACCGAGCTGCTCGGTCACACGATTGCCGAGCTGGAAAGTGAGACGGGTCTGGACCGCGAGGCAGCGCTGGCGGATATGAGGTTCAACTTTATTGAACGTCTCTGCGACAAAACCGTTGTGCGGCCCGGCGAAAGCCGCGAGCACAAGCGCAGTGTGGCCATTGACCGCATCCTGACCGGCAAATACACCGCCCTGCCCTGCTTTATCGGCATTATGGCGCTGGTATTCTGGCTGACGTTCGGTGTCATCGGCGCGGGCCTGTCCGACCTGCTGACACTGGGCATCGACGCGCTCACCAACCTGACCGACCACGCACTGACGGTCTACGGCATCAACCCCGTTGTGCACAGCCTTGTTATTGACGGCATCTTTGCTGGCGTGGGCAGCGTGCTGAGCTTCCTGCCGACCATCGTCACGCTGTTCTTCTTCCTGTCGATTCTGGAGGACACCGGCTATATGGCGCGTGTGGCCTTCGTCATGGATCAGCTGCTGCGCCGCATCGGACTTTCGGGCCGCAGCTTTGTGCCCATGCTCATCGGCTTCGGCTGCTCGGTGCCCGCCATCATGGCCACCCGCACGTTGTCCAGTGACCGTGACCGCAAAATGACGATCCTGCTCACCCCGTTCATGAGCTGCTCGGCCAAGCTGCCGATCTACGCCCTGTTCACGACGGCGTTCTTCCCCCGGCAGTGGCGTGCCGTCGTGATGATCGGGTTGTACATCACGGGCATCCTGTGCGGCATCCTGTACGCGATCCTGCTGAAATTCACCAAGTACAAGGGCGAGCCTGTCCCCTTCGTCATGGAGCTGCCCAACTACCGTTTTCCCTCGGCGCGCAGTGTCTGCCAGCTGATTTGGGAGAAGGCCCGCGACTTTTTGCAGAAGGCCTTCACCATTATCTTTGTGGCAACGGTGCTGATCTGGTTCCTGCAGACCTTTGACATGCGTCTGAACGTGGCCGCTTCGGCGGACAAGAGCCTGCTGGCAGCCATCGGCAGTTTTATTGCCCCGCTGTTCAGGCCGCTGGGCTTTGGCGACTGGCGCGTTTCCACCGCGCTGATCACCGGCTTTACGGCCAAGGAGAGCGTTGTCTCTACGCTGACGGTCCTTCTGGGCGGGGACACCGCCGCACTGACCACGCTGTTTACCCCGTTCACGGCCATCGTGTTTCTGGTGTTTACCCTGCTGTACACGCCCTGCGTGGCCGCGATTGCTGCCGTCAAGCGTGAGCTGGGCGGTGCCCGCGCCGCAGCAGGCGTCGTTTTGATGCAATGCGGTATTGCATGGATCGTGGCATTTGTGGTACACTGTGTAGGAACGGTGTTCGGCCTGGTGTGAACCGCGCCGGAAAGCACCCCTACAGATACGTATGAGGTAGTATACGATATGGCAAGTGTTATCGTTGTTGTGATTATTTTTGTGCTGCTGGCGCTGGCGATCCTGTTCATCTGCCAGAACGGCGGCTGGCAGGGCGGCTGCGGCGGCAACTGTGCCAGCTGCCACAGCAAATGCGCCGAAGCGGAAAAGAAGCCGAAGAAATAACTCTTGCCTCCCTCTGCGAGGGAGGTGGCCAGGCATTTTGCTCCCCTTTTGCAAGGGGAGCTTTTTTCTTGCCCTGCTGTTGCACAAATGCACAAAAACGGGTATACTTATAAATAAGTATAATTTCAGGGAGGCATTGCCCATGAAAGCTGATAAATACCGCTTCGATGGCGTCCGCACCTGTGACCTGCGGGCGCTCTCCTGCGACAGCAAAGAGGATGCAACGGACAAAGACGAAATTCTGGCCAAAACTGCCGAGAAGCTGCAAAAGATGGCCGCATTGGAGGCTGAACGCTGATGCCGCCCATCCGTGTTTTACAGGTCATGCCCGCCATGGACGCCGGCGGCATGGAGACCTTTGTCATGAACGTCTACCGCACGATCGACCGGGAGAAGGTCCAGTTCGATTTTCTCTATCATTACGATAAGCCGTGTTTTTTTGACGATGAAATCCGTGCGCTGGGCGGACGCATCTTCAAGCTGACCGTCCGGCAGGACAACAACCTGCCCCGCTATCTGCGTGATTTGCGGACGCTGTTTGCCGCCCACCCCGAGTGGCGCATCATCCACGGCCATTACAGCGGGTTTGGCATGTTCTACAACCCCGCGGCGCGGCGCGCGGGTATCCCCGTGCGGTGCGGCCACAGCCACAATACTGCGTATGAACGCAATTTTGTGGGGCGGCTCGATCATTTTATGAGCAGCTTTTTCAACATCGGCCTGACGGACCGCTTTGCGTGCAGTGAGAAGGCCGGGCAGATGCTTTTTGGCAAGCATCCGTTCACCGTCGTGCCCAACGGCATCGACACGGCGCGGTTTGCCGCCCGCGACCCGCAGCGCCGTGCGCTTTTGCGCGGTGAGCTGGGTGTGACCGATCAGGAAATCCTGTTCGGCCATGTGGGGCGGTTCTCCGACCAGAAGAACCACCCGGGACTGCTCAAAATTTTTGCCGCCGTGCGCACCCGCCTGCCCAAGGCACGGCTGGTGCTGCTGGGCGGCGGCGACCCCGCCTACGTGGAGAAAATGCAGGCGCTGGCCGCCGAGCTCGGCCTTGGCGACAGTGTGATCTTTGCGGGCGTGCGCAGCAACATCCAGAGCTTTTACGACGCGATGGACGCCTTTTTGCTGCCCAGCCTTTTCGAGGGTCTGCCCGTCGTGCTGGTGGAGGCGCAGACCGCGGGTCTGCCCTGCTTTGTGGCCGACACGGTGGACCGCGGCGCGGCGTTCACCGACAGGGTAAAATTCCTGCCGCTGAACGACACCGCCGCGTGGGCAAACACAATTGCGGCGGCCTCCTTCCGCCGCGACCCGCAGGCGCGGGAGAAGGCCATTAAGGCCGGATATGACATCCACACGAGCGCCGAGGTCCTGCAAGCCTTTTACCTGCGCCGTTATGCCGAGGTGACGCCATGAAGCCCTGTAAGATCGCAGTCATCGTACCTGTACATAATGCGGCGGCGTTCCTGACCGCCTGCACCGACGCGATTGCTGCCCAGAAATTTGACGGTTTCCGGTGCATTCTTGTGGAAGACGGCTCCACCGACGACTCCCCCGCGCTCTGCGATGCCATCGCGGCGGGCGACCAGCGCTTTGTGGCGCTGCACCAGACCAACAGCGGTGTCTGCGCGGCCCGCACGGCGGGTGTGCGCGAGGGGCGGGCACTGGGGGCCAAATGGTTTGCGTTCTGCGACGCGGACGATTTGTACCACCCTGAGTTTCTGGACACGCTGTATGCGGCGGCGACGAACAGCGGGCTTCCGCTGGCCTGCTGCCGGTACGATACCTTTACCGACACCGTGCCCGCCGACGCGCCCGCGCCCTGCAACAGCAAGATCCTGCGAAGCCCCGCCCATCTGGACGCGCTGCTGCATGACCATGCCGTGGATTACGGCCTGTGGAACAAGCTGTTCTCCGCCGACCTGCTGACCGAGGAGATGCTCGACAACGGGCTGGCCTATAACGAGGATCTATTGGCGAACTGGCGTACATTTTTAGCCGCTCCGGGGTGTGCGTTCTGCGATTTTGCAGGCTATCACTACCGCCAACACGCGGACAGCGCCAGCCACCGCGCCCTGCCGCCGCAGAGCATCGACGACCAGCGCCGCGCCGCTGCGGAGATCCGCGCCACGGCCCCCGCCGAAATGCAGCAGAGCGTGAACGCCTTTTACTATGAAAAGCTCGTCTATCTGGCCAGCATGATCCTGCGCCGTGCCAACGCCGCAGACTACCGCGTCCAGCTGAACGAGCTGAAGATTGGCATTGCCGCGGGGGCCGACGACCCGCAGCTGGGGCGCAATCCGCTGCTGCCCCGGAGCATCCAGCTTTCGGCCTGGCTGACGCTGCACATGCCGCGGCTCTGGCAGTGGGCGTGCCGAAATTTCTTGAAGGACCGACAATAATGCGCATTTTACTTGTACTGGACCGAGTGGAGAACCCCGCCAGCGCCAACGCCCTGATGGGCTTTCGGCTGGCGGAGCAGCTGCTCCGCCGCGACCATACCGTACATATTTTGACCCTCTGGGACGGCCTGCACACCCCGCCCGCCCCGCCGGAGGGGGCCATGCAGCACCTGCTGGCCTTTGCCGACGAGCGCCAGATGAACGAGGCGCTGGAAAACGGCCAAAAGGGCGGCACACCGGTGCCGCTGCGGCTGGCCCGGCTGGCTGCACACCCCGCGGCAGCGGCGGCAGCGTTCCGCCAGCTGGTGCTGAAGCAGCCCCGCCGTACCGTGGACAGTCGACGGGAAATCGAGCGGCTGGACGCGGAATTTCACTTTGACGCAGTCTGTGCCGTCTGTGCGCCCTACCGCACGGCGTTTGCGCTGGAAGCTGCCGCCATCCGCGGGAAGAAATTTTTGTGGCAGCTGGACCCCTATGCCTCCAACCGGGACTACACAGCCCCGGGCGGCTTTGCGCGGGAGGGGCAGCTGCTGGACGCGCTGGACGGGACCTTCGTCACGCCGCAGGCCCTGCCCGACTACGCCGACGGCGCACCGCTGGCCCCGTGGCGGGAAAAGGTACACGTTCTGGGCTTTCCAACGCTGCTGCCGCGGGTCATAGAGCCGGTGGAACACGACGATATACAGTGTGTTTTCTGCGGCAGCCTGCACCCCGGCATGCGGGAGCCCGGCTTTGCACTGGCGCTGTTCCGCGCACTGCACGACGACGCTGTAACACTGACGATGGCGGGCGGTGGCTGGGAGCGCTTTGCCGCCGACGCCGACGAGACAGCCCGCGTTCTGGGCGCAAAATTTGTGCGTCCCGGCCTGCTGCCGCCCGACGAGGCCGCCACGCTGGAAAACCACGCAGACGTGCTCGTCAGTCTGGGCAACACCTATGACAACCAGATGCCCAGCAAGCTGTTTGGCTATTTTGCCACCGGCAAGCCGGTACTGCATCTGGCTGTGAGCGAGAATGACCCCACCCTGCCCTATCTGGTGCGTTACCCGCTGGCGCTGGTTCTGCACCGGAAGGACGGTGTCACGCCGGGCACCGTGGCAAAGCTGCACAGCTGGCTGCACAATGTACAGGGTCATGCCCTGCCCTTTGCCCAGACGGCAAGGCTCTACCCCGAGTTCACCCCGGAGAAGGTCGCGGAGGAGTTTTTAAAGTGGTTGTGAGCAGTCAGCTGCGGCCATTCAAGAGAAAATAAAGGAGTCCCTATGCACATTCTTTGGCTTGTCAGAACCACCCTGCCGCAGGCGGCGGCTGCCTGCGGGCTGGCCGGAGCCAGCGATGTCAGCGGCAGCTGGCTGACCGGGCAGCTGGCCGCGCTGCGCGCCTGCCCCGATCTGCACCTGACCGTGCTCTGCGTGGGCAAAGAGGATGCCGACGGCACCGCGGACGGCGTGCATTACCGCGTCGTGCGCGACACTGCCGCCTTTGCGCCGCTTTTGCAGGCCGAGCGCCCCGACCTTGTGCATATATGGGGCACCGAGTTTGACCCCGCCGCCGTCATGGCCGACGCTGCCCGCGCATCAGGCTTGCCCGTGCTGTTCAGCGTACAGGGCGTTATGCGGGACTGCGCCGCGCACCTCTGCGACGGCGTGCCCGAAAAATACCACCGTTCCGGTGCGCTGTGGCACGCCATTGATAAAATCATTCCCGGCGAGCTGCTCGACAATATGCAGGCGAGCTTTGACGCACTGGCCGCAAAGGAAGCCGCCGCGCTGGCCGACGCCCGCTATGTGACGGGCCGCACGGCGTTTGACCGCGCAGCCTGCGCCGCGCTGGCCCCCCACGCCCGCTACTACCCCTGCAACGAGACACTGCGTCCGCTGTTTTACACGGGTACACTGTGGCATGCGCGAGACTTTGCCGCCACGCCGGTGCTGCTGCTGCCCCAGGGCAACTACCCGCTGAAAAACCTGCACACCGTCATCAAGGCACTGCCTGCCGTTCTGGCCGAGTACGGTGACGCCGAGCTGCGCATTGCGGGCTGGCCGCCGCTGGACAAGGGTCCGCTGCTGCGCCCGGTCATTGACCGAATGTTCCCCTACAAGCTCTACTGCAAGCGGCTGGCCGCACAGCTGGGCGTGACGGAGCACATCCGCTACACCGGGCCGCTGGATGCCGCGGCCATGCGGCAGGCGTATCTGGAGGCAGACGCCTTTTTGCTGCCGTCCGGCTGCGAGAACAGTCCCAACAGCTTAGGCGAGGCCATGCTGCTGGGCCTGCCCTGCGTCGCCAGCGCCGTGGGCGGTATTCCTTCGATGCTGGCGAACGGCACCGAGGGTCTTTTGTACGGCGATGCGCTGGACGCCGACGCGCTGGCCCGCGCCGTTTTGCAGGTGCTGCACAGTCCCGACGGCGGTACGGCCATGGGCCGGGCGGCCCGTGCCCGCGCACTGCAGACCCATGATGCGGCCCGCAACGCCGCTGATTTGCTGCACATCTACGAAAGCATTTTGCAGGAGGAGCACCCGTGAGCATTTCCGTCATCATCCCCTGCTACAGGGCCGCGGCCACGCTGCGCCGCGCGGTGGACAGTGCCCTGACCGGTGCGCCCGCCGATTTGGAGGTCCTGCTCGTCGACGACGGCAGCCCCGACGACACGGGCACCCTCTGTGACGAATTGGCAGCCGCTGACCCTCGCGTCAGGGCGCTGCATCGTGCAAACGGCGGCGCGGGTGCGGCCCGCAATACCGGGCTGGACGCCGCGCACGGGGACTGGGTGCTGTTTTTGGATGCCGACGATGCGCTTTTACCCGGTCTGTGGGCCGCGCTGGACGCCCTGACCACCGACGCCGACATGATTTTGTTCGGCCTTACGCGGGAAAGCAGCGGTGCGGTCAAGCCCACCGACTACCTGCCCGCGGGGTTCTGCCCGGACTTACAGGCTCTCGGCAGTGCGCTCTCCCCTCTGCTGTTTGACACGGGGCTGCTGGCCGCGCCCTACCCCAAGCTGTTCCGCCGCGCGGCCATCGGGGCGGTGCGGTTTGATGCGCGGCTTGCCATCAACGAGGACGTGCTGTTTAACATACAATTTTTACAGAATACCTCTGCCATTTATTGTCTGGATGGTGTATACTATAAGCAGTATGATACCGAGGCCGGCAGTCTGTCCCGCCGACTGCGGGGGGACTTGCTGGACGCCGAGCGCGTGACCCGCCCGGCGCTGGCCGATTTGCTGCGGCAAAACGGCATCGACCCGGCCCCCTATGAGGCCACGAGCCGTCTGCGGGCCTGCCTGAACCAGTACGGTCTGCTGACCGGCTGTAAGGGCACGCTGTCCTATGCAGAGCGCCGCGCGCTGTTTGCTGAAATTTTAGCCGACCCCGCCGCCCGCAAGGCCCTGCGGGAACGCCTGCGGAATGACCCGAACAGGCTTCTGGCCGTGCCGTACCGCATTGGCGTGGCGTGCAATTGGCCGGGTCTGCTGGCGGGGTATACGATGGCGAAGCAACGGCTGCTGTAATGCGGGCGGATATGGAATCCGCCCCTACGAATGCCTCCGCGTAGGGGCCGGACATGTCCGGCCCTCCACCTCGCCAAAACGACCATCTTCCGCTGTGCTGCGGGCCGGGCATGCCCGGCCCCTACAAAGTTGCTTTAGAAGGAAAAGCCTATGTCCGACCATCCCAAAATCAGCATAATCTCCACAGTCTACAACACGGGGCCGTACCTGCGCCCGGCTGTGGAGAGCATTCTGGCCCAGACGTTCACCGACTTTGAGCTGCTGCTTGTCGATGACGGCAGCCACGACGGCTCCGCTGCGGTCTGCGACGCGCTGGCACAGGAGGATGCCCGCATCCGGGTGTTCCACCAGCCGAACGGCGGCCCGGCCCACGCCCGCAACACCGGGCTGGACAACGCCCGCGGCGACTACATCGGCATGGTCGATTCCGATGATTTGATAGAACCGACCATGTTTGCAACGCTGTACAGCGCCGTACAGGTCGATGGCGTGCGGCTGGCCGCCTGCGCGGGCGACTGCATCGACGCCGACGGCAAAAAAATCGAAGGCCGCATGGTCACGATCCGTCAGGGCGGCGTGCGCGATGCGCAGGAGCTTTTGCTCGAGGCGTTCCAGACCGGCAGCTTTTACGGACCTTTAAGCTGGAACAAGCTGTTCGACGCGCGATTGTTTAAGGAAAAGGGCATCCATTACGATGAGACGATGCTTTTTGGTGACGATGCCAGCGTGCTGCACCGTGTATTTGAGGGTGAGCGCTGCAACTGCCTGACCGATGTGCTTTACCATTACCGCACCCGCGCCGGGCAGATCACAACGGCGGGCTTTCCGCCGCGCAAAACCGACGACCTGCGGATGTACTGGGAGTGGCTGCAATACTTTTCGGCCCGTCCCGGGCGCGAGGAGTACTACGACTGGGCCGTTGTGCGGTACTGGAAGATCTTTTACCAGTTCTGGTGCCAGTCCGATGCGGCGGGCAACCTGCCCGAGGTCAGGCCAAAGTTTATGGCGCACAAAAAGCATTTGGATGCCATTTTGCCCGACATACTGGCAAGCAAATACCTGCCGCTGGGCGAGAAGCTGCGGGCTGCCGCGTTCTGCGCCAGCCCCACGCTGACCTACGGCGCGGCGGCTGCCTGGGGACGCCTGCATACGAGGAAGGGGAAATAAATTATGGAACATATCGCGATCAGTGTAATCGTGCCGATCTACAACACGAAGCCCTACCTGGCCGAGTGCATCGAGAGCATTCTGGCCCAGAAGATCAATGTGCCCATCGAGGTGCTTCTCATCGACGACGGCTCCACCGACGGCTGCGGAGAGGTCTGCGACAAGTACGCCGCCCGTGATGAGCGCGTGCGGGTCATCCATCAGGAGAACCAGGGCCTGTCCGCCGCGCGCAACGCCGGCATCGACGCCGCCAAGGGCCGCTATTATTCCTTTATTGACTCCGATGATGTCGTTTTGCCGCGCTTTTTGCAGACGCTGTACGACGCCTGCGAGGAGCACGATGCCTATATGTCCCTCTGCTCCGTCGAGGACGTGCAGGAGGACGGCAAGAGCTGCGACCCGGCCTACTTCACACGCCCCACGCAGGAGGGTGTTTTCTGCGGCAAGGACCTGCTGAACGAGTTTTACACCCCCTACGGCACGGTCTACACCGTCGCGTGGAACAAGATGTACCGCGCCGAGGTCTGGAAACTGCTGCATTACCCCGAAGGCCGCCTGCATGAGGATGACTTCGTCGCACACCGCCTGTTCTGGCGCTGCGACAAGGTCGTCTGCATCGACAAGCCGCTCTATCACTACCGCCTGCGCAACGGCAGCATCTGCCGCACGAATATACGCCCGGAGGCGTTCGACGCCGTGGACGGTCTGGCGGACCGCTATCGCTTTTATGTTGAGAACCACGCGGACCGCGCGGTCATCGACGCAGCCTATGCGGCCTGCTGGCGGCGGTATCTGTTCCTCTGCGCGAAGGTGCGCCAGTCCCCGACGCCCGAGCTGGTCAAGGCCATCAGCAAGGAGCAGTTTTTGATGCAGGGGCTCATCAGCTACCTGCCCAACTGCCGCAACATGAAGATGACCGAGAAGCTGAGCGCCGCCCGCTGGTCGATGATGAGCGCACAGAGTTTGTGCCCGATCAAATAAGTCCATTGCTCTGTAGGGGCCGGACATGTCCGGCCCGCAGCCTGCCCAAAAGCGCCCTCTGACGTGAAGCCGCGGGCCGGGCATGCCCGGCCCCTACGTTTATAGTAAGGGGTATTACTATGATTTACATCGTCGAGGACGACTCCAGCATCCGTGAGCTGGAGCAATATGCTTTGCAATCCAACGGGTACGAGACTACGGGCTGCGAGGACGCGGCCAGCTTCTGGGCGGCGCTGCGCAGCGGGCGGCCCGACCTCGTCATTCTGGACGTCATGCTGCCCGACGAGGACGGCTACCAGATTCTGGCCAAGCTGCGCGCCGACCCGGCCTGCGCCGCAACGCCGGTCATCATGGTCACGGCCAAAACCAGCGAGATCGACGTCGTCAAGGGGTTGGACCACGGTGCGGACGACTACCTGTGCAAGCCGTTCGGCATCATGGAGTTCATCTCCCGCGTGCGGGCCGTGCTGCGCCGCGCCGCCGCTGCCGCCCCCGCGCCCGCCGCGTCCACGCTGCGCTTCGGGGACATCGTGCTGGATGACGTGTCCCGCACCGTCCGGGTGGGCGGCGTGCCCGTGGAGCTGACCTTCAAGGAATACGCGCTGCTGCATCTGTTTTTGGAGCACCCGGAGGAGGTCCTGGCCCGCGAGCGCATCATGAAGGACGTCTGGGACACCGACGATTTACTGGAATCCCGCACCATCGACATGCACGTCCGCACGCTGCGCCAGAAGCTCGGCGCGGCGGGCGAGGCCATCCGCACCGTGCGCAAGGTGGGCTACAAGCTGAGCACGGAGGGAAGCGATGACTGACGACGAACGCCGCACGCGCCAGCCCCTCAGCATGACCCGCCGCTACCGGCGCGGCCTGATCCTGACAGGGCTGCTCTGCGCGCTGGCCGTGCTGACGGCGGCGACGGCACTTTTTCAGCGCAGCTACGCAGAACGCATTGACAATTACCTGATGCAGATCTGCCATGGCTACGCCGCAGCCTACGAGGCACAGGACCCCCACAGCGCTACCACGCTGCTGAACCTGCTGCCTGAGAACTGCCCCCTGCGCATCACCCTCATCGACACAGACGGCACGGTGCTGTACGACACCAAGCTCGGCTCCTACATCGTGGACGTAAACGGCGACATCTACGCGGCCCAGACCGACCTGCCCAACCACGCCGACCGCCCGGAATTTCAACAGGCAATGGCGAACGGTTCCGCGTGCATCACCCGCGAGAGCGAGACGCTGCAGCTGGAGACGCACTACTACGCCGTGCGCATCGACCTGCCGGAGGGCGCGCAGGTGCTGCGCGTGGGCGAGGACGTCGCAAACATCTGGGGCCTGAGCACCGACACCCTGCCGCTGCTGTGCGGCGCAGTCGTGCTGATTTTGCTCGCTGCCACGCTGTTCAGCTGGTGGCTGACCCGCCGCATGGTGCAGCCCATCAACCATCTGGCCGAGCATCTGGACACGATTGAGGCCGATGTGCCGTATGAAGAATTGATCCCGCTGGCGCGGACGATCCAGACGGACCGCAAGCTGCGCGAGGACAACGAGACGATGCGCCGCGAGTTCACGGCCAACGTCAGCCACGAGCTGAAAACCCCGCTGACGAGCATTTCCGGCTATGCCGAGCTGATCGAGACCGGCATGGCAAAGCCCGCCGACGTGCCGACCTTCGCCGCGCGCATCCACAAGGAGGCACAGCGGATGATCGCGCTGGTCAGCGACATTCTGCAATTGAGTGAGCTGGACAGCACCCAGGCCAGCCACAGCCGCGAGCCTGTGACTGAGATGGCCCCTGTGGATCTGGCCGCGCTGGTCAAGGAGACGGCCCAGAACATGACGGTCAACGCCCGCCGGGCCTACGTGACGCTGCAATACGACGCCAAACCCGCCACCGTGCGCGGCAGCCGCGACCAATTGAGCGAACTGACGCAGAATTTGTGCGACAATGCCATCCGCTACAACCGCCCGGGCGGCCATGTGGAGCTGCGCTGCGGTGTAGGCGGCGACGGCTGCCCGTATTTTGAGGTCGAGGACAACGGCATCGGCATCCCGCAGGACAGCCAGACCCGCGTGTTTGAGCGGTTCTACCGCGTGGACAAGAGCCGCTCCAAGGCCACGGGCGGCACGGGCTTAGGGCTTGCCATCGTCAAGCACATTGCCCTGCTGCACGACGCAAAAATTGACCTGCAGAGCCAGGTCGGCACCGGGACGACCATACGGGTGACGTTCCCGAAAAATTCGTAACTTCGCAACGCGGTAGGGGCCGGGCATGCCCGGCCCCTACAAATGCACGCACCAAACAAAAAAGCTGCCGCTCTCCCACGAGCAGCAGCTTTTTATTTACAATGTTACGCCAGCACGAATGTCTGCAGGGCCCAGACACCCAGGACGACGATGCCCAGGGCGATGCGGTACCAGCCGAAGGCCGTGAAGGTGTGCTTCTTGACGTAGTCCATCAGGAAGCGGATGGCCAGAATGGAGACGACAAACGCCACAATGCAGCCGACCAGCAGCGCGCCGATCTCGCCAACCGTAAAGACGCCGCCGCCCGCCAGGAACTTGACGAGCTTGAGGCCCGACGCGCCCGCCATGACCGGGATGGCCAGGAAGAAGGTGAACTCCGCGGCTACCGTGCGGCTCGCGCCGAACAACAGACCGCCGAGGATTGTCGCGCCGGAACGGCTCGTGCCCGGCACAAGCGAGAGGACCTGGAAGATGCCGATGATCAGGGCCGTCTTGTAGTCGAGGCGCCGCAGGTCCGTGATGACCGGACGGCGGTGCTTGTTGTAGTTCTCGACGATGATGAACATGATGCCGTAGAAAATCAGCGTCGTCGCGACGACCGGCGCCGTCATGAAGTGCTCCTCCATGTACTTATTGAAGAGCAGGCCGATGACTGCGGCCGGGATGCAGGCCACGATGACCTTCATCCAGAGCTGCACCGTGTCGTGCTTCTCCTGACGCGTCTTCCATGAAGAGAACGGATTGAGCTTCTCGAAGCTCAGCACGACGACGGCCATGATGGCGCCGAGCTGGATGACGACGAGGAACATGTCCATGAACGCCTTGCTGACATCGAGCTTGATGAACTCATCGACAAGAATCATATGGCCCGTACTCGATACTGGCAGCCACTCCGTAAGACCCTCCACAACGCCGAGGATGATGGTCTTGAGTAAATCCGCTATACTTAGATCCACTTTCTTTTTTCCTCCTGTAATATCTTAGTATCCGATACCCTATTCTGCTCACGGCAGTATGCCCATTATAGCACAGCTCCACCGCCCTTGCACGGAAATTTGCTGGAAATCGCAGGGATTCCCGCCCCGCGCTTTCCCTTATGATACTGGCCCGACTTAAACGTGCGTTAAACAGCG
>OOBO01000787.1_pt1 | contig 25202 bp, 18 predicted proteins | sample 1671031 | NCBI WGS metagenome assembly OOBO01 (sample SAMN06348115, study PRJEB24527) | human gut metagenome | biome: human gut; feature: ankylosing spondylitis patient; material: feces | host: Homo sapiens | place: China | collected 2015-10 | reverse complement strand
TCCTTTTCCGCATTGCTAAACTATATGCGTATCCCCACTAAAAAGCTACTGACTCGGTTATACTGCTATGCCCCAACAAATTCTGGATGTATTTGATATCCACATCCTCTTCCAACAATAATGTGGCAAAAGTGTGGCGGAAAGTATGCGGAGTGATTTTTTTCCCAATCCCTATTTCTTCCCGGCATCGCTTGATTAACAGCCTGACGGATTGTGAGGACAGCCTGTTTCCTAACCTATTTATGAAAAAACATTTGGAAGGAGCAAACAGACGTTGATATTGCCTGAGTATTTTTAACACCTCCACCGAACAAATCTGTATGACCCGTTCCTTGCTGCCTTTTCCAAAAACTTTAATAGTTGCCTGCTTTAAGTCAACGGCATCACACGACAACTCGCACAATTCGGAAACGCGGATACCGGTAGCAAATAAAAGTTCTACAACCGCAATATCTCTTGTCTGTGCCTTATAGGCATAACCACCCGTATCAGGATTATCCGCCCTTAATTTATAAAGATATTTAAGTATCTCTTTCACCTCATTGCACGTCATTACCGTTGGAAGAACATAAGGCTCTTTAAAGCGAATACGCAATTTTCTGAAAGGGTTCAGAAAGTCATCGTGCTCAAAATCATAGTAGTTAAACAGAGCCTTCAGGGATGCCAGTTTTCTCTTCACCGTTTTAGGCTTGTAAGTCGATATATGTTGCAGGTACGTTTTCAGCATATCTTTTGACACCTGCTCAAATACAACCGAAGGATACAACTCATGAATATACCTATTAAACATATACAAGTCAGAACGATAAGCATAAATTGTCTTTTCATTCAAGTTCTTTTCATATTGACAATGGAAAAGAAAATCTGAAATAACCTGCTCTACTGCTGTCTTCCGGCAATAACTCATATCCGATTTCATCATAATTTTATGGATTATAGTTTTTCCTGCGAAGAAACTACATTTCAAATTCAATCACCTATAAATCAGAATGTAATATTTACAATGAATAACTGATAACTTAATATTATGGATGATAAAACTATTCATTATATAAAAGAATATTGTAATAAGATTTTAGATATGATTACTACATCTAGTTCGATGGACATTTATTTATATGGTGAATCGGGTACTGGTAAAAGTTATCTATTAAAAAAATTACATTCACTTTTAACTCTCCAAAATTATAGTTGTATTATTCTTAAAGGAGATAATGCCAAAAAAGGAATTGACTATTATCCATTTGACGAGTATTTAGAAAAGATTTATAGAATTAAAAAAGCAAGTACTAATGCTATACTAGATGTTATTGAGGAAATTCCTATAGTAGGAAAACCGACTAGGTCTATATTAAAAGAAGTTGTTGATTATAACCAATATATTAAACAAAAAGATATATTAAACATTAATACGTTTCAAGCGCATCAGGATTTCTCATTACAACTTATTTCACTGTTAAATGAGAAGAAAAATGTTGTAATAATCTGTGATGATTATCAATATTTCGATCTTAGGAGTAGAATATATTTGGATGAAACTATTCGTAAAATGAGACATGATTTATCTTTATACGTTCATTTGGTTTATTCCATAAATACATCCGTGCCTAATTATGAATCAAAAATTGTAAATAATGAAGGAAGGGTAATCCAGTTGCAAAAGCCCGATAAATCATTGATAAAAAAGATTTTAATAGATTGGGGATATAAAAAAGAAATATCTGATGAGATGTTAAACTCTTTCTATATATCAACAGGTGGTCATCTGTACTTAATAAAATGCATTCTAGAATACTTAGAAACAGGAGACATCTTATATTCATCTCATTTAACAGATAAAAAATCTCTTTTATTTAGAATTATTGAGACAAGACTAAAGTTTTTTGGCGATAAATATAGTGAGGCTAAAAAGCTATTTTGTTTACTTTCACTTATTGGACAACAAGCTTCTAATACTGAAATAAATTGTTTAATGGATAATTCCTACAAATTAAGTGAAATCATAAACAAATCAGTATCTCTCAATTTATTAACAATCGAAGATGATTATGTATATTTTAGTCATGAAATTATAAAAAAATGTTTTGATTTATTTGCTGATGAATTCTCTAGTTCTTTTCTTTTAAAATACTCAAATTGCATAAAAGAAATTTCTCCGTTTCATTATGCCAAAAGGGCAGTTTTACAGGAAAAAATGAATAACAACAATGAAGCAGATATTTATTATGCTTTATATGCTATACAGAGAATCAGAAAGGGATTATTTTCTGAGATAGCAACAATAAAGGAAAGGTTATCTTCATTCAACAAGGAGTCTATAGCTGAATTTGTTGATAATCTATCTGAATGTTACAAATTGTTATTTAATGGATATGATACTTTAGCCTTAAATCAACTTTATAGTATACCGGATTCTTTCCCTTTTTATCTCTTAATGGAAAAACAATATTTAATCCATGTGATTATGTTCAAAAACAATCATATAGAAACAAGGAAAAATGCATTAGATTCTTTGAATGCAATTATAATAGATTTAGAAAAGGGAGAACTAGAAATCTGGAGTCGTTATATGTTCTTGAAATTTGCATTAGAGGCTGAAGTTTTATTAAAAAATGAAGCACATAAAACAAGAATGCGCCTGATAAATACGTTATCCAAGAGAATACTCTTTGATAAAGAATCAAGAAAGCTATTGAATAGGATATGTTTGTATTCTGACATCATTGATCCTCCTGAAGTTTCACATAAAAAATTAATTTCTCTTATAAATAGGATGGAAAGTGAAATTAATAATGAGCAATATGACGCACTATTAGAGCTATATATTGCTGAATCTAATTTATCTGGCAATGCTTTAATTATTGGTGAATATAATATCGCACTCGAGTCCGCTTACAAGGCAGTTAAAATGATTGATAAATTTCCTCTTATTTGTTTTTCACATCGAGAAGTTTGTTACAATAATTTTTATCTATCGTTATTTTTAAAGAACAATACAGATATCAGAGAAATTATCAATAAGTATTCACAAATTGTCCAGACTAATTCTGAAGAAGATTACATTCTAATTTTATGTAACTATGCGGGGCTTTTAGCCTATGACAAAAGATATGAGGATGCTTTAAATATAATGAAAAGCATAGAATGTGATGAAGAAACAGACAGATATTACTTATACTATTTTTTACTTAATTATTCAGTTATATTATATTTGAATAAAAAACAAAATTTAGCTTTGCAAATACTATCAGATGCTAAGAAGTATATTGATTGCGTAGCACCGAATATTGCTAAATACTACCTGATGCATTACAAAATATTACATACAATCCTAACAAAGGAAGATTTTATAGAATTATATGAAATGCAACAAAAATTTGAGAATATGCAACCGTTATATCTTAGCCCTATTTGGAAAAAGTTTAAAAAAGTTTATTTGTTCTCTGATTTACAAATTTGGACTGAAGTTTGAACTATCAAACTGATATATACCTTTATATAAGCAAAGACTTATCATATCTGCATAGCTAAATCCTGCAAACTGGGCAGATTTAGCGCAAGAATGAAACTGCGTAAGATGAGGGGAGTTGTTATAATCAGTAATATAACATTTTCCGTTCTTAGTGATTCTAAAATCGACTCTCACAGTTCCACGTAACGATAAAAAAATGAAAGAGCGTCGGGCAATATTTTTCAATTCATTAGCTTTATTGGGCTTCTTAAGAGAGAATTTATAGAAGCTGTATTGGTCTTCTGATACTAGTTCATAAGTTAAGATTTCATCTTTGAAATAATCTTTTTGATTAATCTGAACTCCGACGGGTTCTAAAATTGTAGGATATCCCAAATCAAAAACAGGAACTTCAACTTCCCAACCTTGTATAAATTCCTGAACGATGATTGGCTGTGCCAATTTTTGTGACAGATAACTAATCATCTTTTCAAAATCATCTGTAAAATATGAAATATTTTTCTCTGTGATACCTAGGCTTGCACATCCGTATGCAGGTTTTGCTATTAATTTCAATTCTTTTATAGGCTTATCATTAATCCATCCATTAATATTATCATATATCCAAAAACGAGGAATATTAAATCTATTGCTTAATAATGAAAAACTTTCTGCTTTGTGCTCTAATAAGGCTGAAGAGAATATATCGGAAGAAGCATAATTCAATCCATGCAATTCGCAAATTGCAGGAACTATAGCCGACTTTGAACGTTTCCCTATTCCACCTGTTGTATTATAAACAATCTTATATTTGAATTTTTGCAACTGTATTTGTCCAGACATCACTTTCCTTGCAAAATCCTTTTCTCCATATGAAACTTCATGATAAATATTCAGATCTTCCAGTGCATTTATTAGTTCACCTAATTCTTCTTCTGAAAAAAATTCAGTCTGCTCATCATATATATCACATGATACGAATTGATCTGTTTTCAGATTTACTACAAGATAAACAGCAATATCAAACGTATTTTTAGAAATAAAGTCTATTGCATATTTAGCACGGTCTATATCATCCATAATATTAAGTTATCAGTTATTCAATATGCAAATTTATATAAATGGAAATCAGAAAACAAACAAAGAGACATAAATATTGAACCAACATATTACTATTGATAATGTAGATAAAATTAGAACCCAACTCACAAGTGACGAACCACAAAGTATTACCACAAATAGTTCCATTGCAAATTACTCAAGGATAAAATATATATAAAACAAACATAATATCCTGATATTTAATATGTAAATTAACAGAAAGGTCATTTGGTAGTATCTACTAGCTACTATAAATCTACTAAAAAGTTTGTTAGTAACAAACTTTTTAGTAGATTTGCCGTGCCATAACAAACGCGGGTGGCACCGCTAAAGTTCTCCAATTTATGGAACAACTGTTTGACGCTATCCTTGAGATAGCAGGAAAGAATCCAGATGGATTCACGGTTGACCTTACAACCTTAAAAAAGGTCACAAAAGGTATTTCTGTCGCTTATCTCGAAACTCAGGACAGTTTCGGTGAAGAGGGATTGAAAAGAGTTCTTAAACATGCATTGGTGCACGAAAAGAAAGTTGGCGGATGGCTGAACGAAGAGAATGGACTGTTCTATTTTGACAGTATCCGTATTTTCACGAACATGGACGAGGCCATTCGTTTCGGACGTGAAAACAAACAACTCGCCATTTTCGACCTGACGCATTTAAGGCTTGTCAAATTGTGAGTGGAAGGGCTTCGGCCCTTCCTTTAACACTAAAAAATAATAATATCCGATTATCAATCGTAAAATGACAGATGTATGAAAAATTTAGAATTACTTCCTCTCTCCGATGAGAGTAAAAAGCGGCTGGCGGAATTTGCCAAACAATACCGCCGTATGGCGCATATTGTTGTTGAGATTGTATCATATAGTGATAAACGTCTGATTGTTCGTATAGAGCAAAAAGACATGGTGAACAACATCCTTCTTTCCAAAAAGGAACTGATGGAACGTGCCCGTGAAATGTTCAAGGGTGAGATTCCTGATGACTGGAAACTGACTGTTTCCGCTGTCAATTTTGACAGAAAGGACATTGATAATTTAACCATTGAAAGTATCAAGTCCAAAATGGAACGTCTGGGATTGCGTAGCAAACACCTAAGCAATTACACAGGTATTGACAAGTGTACCCTGTCTTCCTTGTTTGCTGGAGATAAAGAATTAACCAAATGGCACAAGGTTGCGTTCTACTATTTCTTTAAATTCTATGAAGTAGCCCGGTTCTAATATCGAAAAAAACATAGAACTAAGCAAAAGACAGGAAAGCCATTCTTTGAAAAATGAACATTTTTTCTGTCTGACTTAATCTCTATCCAATATGAGGATGCGTCGAAAGCTTTATAAATAGAAAATCACCCTCGCCACAGATAGTTGTAGCGGGGGCGATTTCGATTAAAGAGAAGTTTTGCCCCCCCTTAGTTATCAGTTATTATAATAAGGATAATGTAAAAGAGCACTTTTAGTTACATATCAGTCCTCGCTTTTTCCAATATATCCAATTTGAATTTATTGAAAGGATATTTATAAATCTCATCTCTTCTCAAATGAAATCCCCAATCATCAAATTCTTTTTTTATTAAACTGGCTGGTATGGGTGACTTATTTAAATAATCAAAATAAGTGTTAGGATACCTGTTCAATTTTCGAATTATGGAAATTACAGTCTCCCGATTCTGTATTGTATTATATCGACCATTCAGGTTTAACAACGCATTATAACCAGCTTTTTTATCTCCACCTGTTAATATATACACATCGCCGTTTTCTGCATTTTCCCAGTGGGACTTCAAATTGTAATCAAAGAAAAAATTCCTATCTTGATACTCGTATGGATTGATTATACACATTGAGGTTAAGCTTGCATCCCCTTTATTTGATGTAACATCTTTATTACTCTTATGCTGAACATCGTTGCAAGAAGGACAGCTTGGTATCAAATTGTAAAAAGATAATCCCAACATTGGGTAAATTTCTTTGGGGTAAAAATGATCCAATACTCCTTTTTCTGTCTGAAACAACGCTGTTGCAGGAGTATAATGGATATCTGCCATATTGCAATAAGGACAGGTTACCACTTGGCTTTGTCGGTAAAAACCATCCTTATTAAATATATCATCTTCATATCCAAAAATAATGAAGATATGATAAAGGATACGGTTCAATTTCTTTTCAGGGTCAAAAGCATCCGGATGCAGTTGTGAGATTATATCTCTTAATTTATCCGGATGGGATACTATAAGTTCCTTCAAGTTTTCCTCATTAGACAAATGCCTCAACAAATCTTCGCTAGGCTTATCTCCATGAATAGCTATTTTCACTTTCCTCATTATTCTATGCTTACCCGAGAGAAAATGATAGATATCAGCCAATAAACGTTCTTTTACATCATTGAAATGCTGCAATGCCAAGCTATCCGTTTTTTTAGTTATTTTCAGTTGATACATTATTTCCCAATTTTTTATCAAGAATATTTTTAAGAAAGGTATCACCAACTAATTTGATGTATTTATCAAGATTCCCATGATTGATTTGAGTTTGTTCATAGAAACCGAACACATCAGAAGAAGTATCATTCATAATCCTATTCATTAAACGGTTAATAATATCATAGGACACTTTTCCAATAGCACTCTCCTTTAGGAAAAAACTGAAACGAAGAAGGTCATACATATTGGCTCCAAAAGATTCTTTCAGTTTCTCTTTTACTTCTGACGTGACAGACTTGCCTTGTTCTAAAAAAAGAATATTTTCCATTGGAATATCACTAAGCACAAATGGTGAATGAGTAACAAGCAATATGTCTATCCTAAAATTTTTATCGATATTCAGCTTGTTCAAATAGTCTATTAAAGTACTTATTAAGATTCGTTGGTATTCAGGATGATAATACTGTTCTATCTCTTCCAGAATTATCTGTACACAATTATATGGCTTTCGATTTTCAGCATTTCTTATGGTATATATATTATGTACATGATACAATATCGAACTCATTGAGTAAACCAATTGTCTTTCCCCCGAACTCAAATCAGTTATATTAACAACTCCAAGTTGTCCTTTATCCGTTCTATAAGATAAATAGAAACTGGTCTTGAAGATTGGTGGAGGTAACAAATACATAATTTTATCTATCTGAACAGATGAATCCGACCTTTTCTTTAAGAAAGGTTCCAAATCGCTCCAATAATATCTCCCTTCATGATAATAAGGGTCATCCAAATAATAAAGAATCTGATGAATCTTCAATGTTATATGACTTTCATCCTTTATCAACATAGTCACAACTTCATCAAATGGGTTTTCTTTTTTAGAGTTGTCCTTGAAATAGACTTGGAAGAAGGAGTATTTAACAAGGATGGACATTGTTTTATAGACAAGGTATTGATAGCAATATTCTGAATATTCATTGTTTTTATTAAGAAACGAAAATCTTTTTACCCAAGCCGCCTTGATTGATTTTTCCATATCCTCCCAGCTCATATCCTTTATTTCAGCCAAATAGGGATAATAGTCTTTCATCGCATGTTTGATTTTTTGCGATACACCATCTTTATCCAATTTGATTGCAAAAGATTTAATGTCATAATCAGGATGAAAACGAATAGAGTGGTAAAGCTTGAAATAAGAAAAAAAGGCTATGGAACGTTGTTCTGCCAGTTCTGTTTCTACATTGATATCAATATTACCTCGTTCTCTGAAAGGATTCAAAACAATAGGCGTTCTGTAACCGTCATTTTTATGGAAAAGGGCTTCTATCCAAAACTTTTTCTTATATCTACCCATGATTTCAGACTGATATTCCAGTGAGTTATAGGCATAATGTGAGTAATTGATGACAATCGTATAAAATAGAGATTGTAAATCCTCACTATTTTTTCCCATTATATTGCCACGTTCATCTGTCCATGAAAAGCTATCGTTAGAAATTGTAATTTTATAAATGACATTGTCCTTTTCATAATACAATTCAGCATTCAAGCGTCTTACGGGAACCAATGGCTCAGCAGCGTATGTTCCGGATTGTTCTCCTAATATATAAAAAGACAAATTATTTATAATCCGTATAATTAATTCTACGATTGTACTTTTTCCACTACCGTTCATTCCGACAATAGCGTGCAAACTAATATTAGATGCGTACAAATTATCCGGAACTTGCTGGCTGTTTTTTATCACTCTCCCATCTTTAAACTCATAATTATTATAAAATGTATAAAAAGCATCAGACTTCAAGTTCTTTATTACATGTTTATTACATCCTTTCAATGGTCGTACACCAATGATTTTAAATGTTTTCATATACTTTATTGTTATTCAAATTTATACAAAATCGCATAATAATCGTTTCATGTAAAGACGATTAAACTTTTACAATGTATAAAATATTTGATTATACCTAAGCTATATAGCTCTTTTAATATTAAGTACAACCACTGGTGTCATTTTTACCTCCACATCTCCTGATAGCTTTAATCAAAGCATCTTTCAACCTTATAAAGGCAAGCTTATCCACTCCTTTTAATATACTGATTTCCTTACCAACCAAATCATCCAACTTGAGCAAACAAGGAATATCCGCCTTATATCTATCTCCCACATCTTGTAGGTGATAGTCAAAACTATAATGATAAGAAAGAAATTGCGTAAAAGAATTTCTACTTTTATTACTTAGTTTACAAATAGCATCAAAAAGAGTATTTGCATCTTCCGATGCAAATATAGCACGAAATTCGTATGTGCAACTTTTATCCGGATAAGGTTGCCTATCTATAATTATAAGCTCCTCGACAGTTTCTTCTGTCAAATTACGCAATGCTTTTTGCATTTGATCCGGCAAATCATTAATCTTTAATTTCATCTTCTGCAAAAAATAGGACACAATATCATCTGTTATTAAAGTCTTGGAACCTGTGGTTACATAATTACATCCACTAATAAAAAGCCCTTTTAGCCGATAAAGTTCCTCTAAACTGGTTTGATTATTAATCATTTCTGCTATTCTCTCTTTTATTGAAGAGACAGTATCCTTTTCTAAATAGACAGTATCAATAGCATCAAAATATGATAGATATGCAATACTATAACCAAGTTGATAAGCGTCTTTTATTTCTTTATCCAATATGGCATTTATAGTAGCTCGACAAATACTTTCAAGTTCTTGCCGTTCCATATCGAAAAAACCAGATAACCTTTCCCAAGGTTTTAGCTCTCTTTGATTACCTTTTATTTCCGTAACAATGAATTCTACAAGTGGAGCACCTGTAATAATATAGTTTATAATAGCCGTAACATACTCTGGATTTAAAACATTATAGACCAAGCTTTTATTTAAGGAATCATATTTTTCTCTCAAATGCTGCATTCTTTGCTTATCCTCATTATCATCTTGGAGCAGCAAAAATTGACATTCTTCACTCCATTTGCAAATAAACTCTTTATTTTCACCATTGCTATACTCTGCATACACTGCAATAAATGAACCAAGAATATTTTTAAGAAAGATATTATCCTTTTCAATCAGTTCGGAAGGAAGTTTGTTTAAGTGGCTTTTAAAATCATATAAGCATTGTCTCAAAACCCGTAAGTTATCGGATTTTGTACATATAAAACAGTCAATAATGAAATCACGCATTTCTTTCAAATAATCGGATGTCGGAACTTCGTCAAGGAAGTATTCGATGGCTTCTTTTATATTGGGTTGTATTTCAAATTCCTTGCCTATAGTCTTTTCCTTAAACTCATCCAATACAGCCTTGGGCAGTTCTTCAAGGTGGTTCTCATCTCCAATTACAACAACATGACAATTACAGTGCTCTACAAAATAGTTGATAAAACCCAACAATTCCTTCATCTCTATCAGACACCTTTCGATGTCATCGAATATCAGAAACTTTACACCTTTTATACTATCGTCTTCCACTTGTAGTAACGACAATGAATCCAGTGTTGCGGAAAATGCCCCATCCTCTTTAGAATCTTCATTAAAATCCATACTTGTTTTGAAGACTATCTTACCAGCTAATTTCAAAGCTCCTTTTATGAAGCGCCCTGTTTTCGAATAGAAGAAAGGATTTAATTCTCTATCTATAGCAGTCTTAATATCATTCACGCTATCCATTCCATAGGTCGAAATATAGATGGGTTTTAGCGTAATTTCCTCATCTGTATCTGCGGTCTTATCAAACTTCTTCTTCCATTGCTTTATAAGATGAGTTTTACCACATCCCCATTTTCCTTTCAGCATCACGGCATACTGAGGATTAGGATTACCAGCATAGCTGTCTAAAAAGTCAAGAATTAAAGTGTTCATACTTTTGTTATTAACATAATTCTATTTTAACTCCATCGGAAAATAAAAATGTAGCAATAAGAACATTAAATATGAAATAGTAAATGACGCTACAAATCCATTATCGCCACATCCACAACAAACAAAGTTAGTGAAATTTCTTAAATACAATAACATCCATACAACTAAATTTCAGGTCTCTTCTCACGGTTCTTTCATTTAAAGACAAAAAAACATATTAGGCTGATTTTCAATACACCTAACCTTGCTGTTTGGGGTTAAACAAACAAGAAGAATTTAAAAGTCAAGCACAGAGTAAATAAAAACACTAATAATCAACAGATTAACAAAACCGCTCGTTTCTTGAGATAAAGAGTCGTAGTTTCTTCTTTGAAAAATCTAATAAAGGCTTGCAGAAATCGAACCTTTTGCTTATATTTGCATCGTCAAAAAGATAATAATTGTCGAATTGATAAAGAAAAGCGATGAATTTAGTGTAAAGCTAATTCAATGGTTTTCATAAGATATAAAGCAAAAAGATGCTGTCAATCAAGGAATTAGAATAAACCAAAGCAAAAGGTTCGATTCCTGGTGGCACCACAAAGTAAGCTTTTCACTTTAAAGCAGTTACAGTAAAATGTAACTGCTTTTTTTATGCTTTAAGACCTCGTTTACAGGGCAGTAGAAAAAATCCTTTGCATCATTATGATCTTTCATGCTGAGTCCGGAACCATTGTATACACCTGTCCGATATTCCAGAAAATAATCGTCGACAGAGGTCTTGAACAACTCACCACCCACCTGCAAACCCATATCACGGCCACCCTGGTTCCCACATACATCTCCACTGAAACCTGCCAGACGCTCAATGACACGACTGAAGCTTACCGTCTCATAAACCGAAGGTGACATCTGGTTCTCTAATGTAAAACAGGTCTTCATCCGACCTATCTTGACCTGAAAAAAAAGAATACGGTTTGTAACAAGCATAGAGTTCCAGCAGCTGTGAAGTAAACAGTTCATACTGAACCATCCACGACAGTTTATCCGTGATATCTCCCGAAAGGATCAGCATCCCCAGCCTTCCAAAAAACTGATTGTCCGCCTGCCTCACATCCAAGTCTTTCCTGTCCGTATAGCTATAACCGAACTGACCGTAGGCAGTCAGCTTCACATGTTTACTCAAAAAGCCGTTCACTTGCCCCAATACGGATGAATCTTCCTTTTTCTCTTGTGAATACCCCTGAGGTAAAACCAAGAACAACATCCAAATAACAAATAATAAGCGTGTGTTTTTCATGATCTATTTCTCATTACCAATGTATAACTACGTTCTAAAAGCTAACAAGCCGCCAAGCTATTCAAAAAGTTTAATTATCACTTATTATCCGTACACTTTATCCATATTTCCACTTATCTTTTATACAAGATGAATATTCACTCATTTTTATCCATCCGAAGAGTCATAAAAAGGCCGGTTGCCCCATTACATGAAGCAACCAGCCCTCCATTATCCTGTCACCAAGTTAATTATCAGAACTTATAAGCTGCTTTACGCAATTCTTTCACTGAACCGAATGGTTTATTGGGCTTCAGGTAACGCCCCATGAACTTATAAATGTCCAGACGAATCTTGCTTGACTCATAAGTATCTAACCGATCAAAACTATGCGCACCGGGAGCACGCTCAAATATCTTATATTCAAATTTTTTGCCTTCTGCTTTCAAGGCACGGATCATTGATTCCACCTCGACTACATTCACATCATCATCACTGGTATTAGTATAGATAAGTAACGGGTCTTTCAACTTCTCCGCATGCCACACAGGAGAGCGCCGTTTGTATTCCGCAATATTGTCCTTGGCAGTCTGCCCGATATGATTCTTGGCCGAGAAGATTTTGCGATAACTGTCGCTGGCATATCCCATACGCATGATTACATCCGAAACCGGAACGCCTGCAAAACCACATTTATATTGTCCCGGATAATTGAAAAGGTTCATCAGTGTAATCATACCACCATGACTCCATCCCATGATACCCACACGACTACCATCCACAATATCGAAATTATCCACCATATAGTTACGGCTGATGTACACGTCTTCGTTTTCCAATCCACCATAATCTATATTATTGTATGTTCCCGCTCCGTATCCGGTGCTTCCCCGGTAGTCCGCTGCCACCACGATGTATTCCTGCGCTATCAGCTCACGGATGATATGGGCATAATAGGTGTCCATATCGGCATGTACCCCACTGTGAGGAAATACGATCAACGGATATTTCTTGTTTTCCTTCACACTTTTGGGAATAAAAATGTATGCTCTGAATTTAAGTTCGTTACCAGCACTCATCGAAGTGGGATTGGACTCCTTCCAACGCGGTGGTCCACATAATATCACCTTATCTACATGGGCAATATCACCCACTTTCTCGTACCACAGGACATCATCAATCTTTTTCATTAACTGGTCAAACTGATGAACAGACAACTGCGCCCGTACTATTCCCGGCATAGTCCATAAGCAACACACAAATACCACAAATATTACTATTCTGTTTTTCATACGTATATATTTAAATAATGATTAATAGCATGTTAATTCTTGGGATATCCCGGATTCTGTTCCATCTCAGGACTAAAGATAAACTGGTCTTCAGGTATCGGCAGCACACACTTGTAAAAATCCCAATCCACCTCTTCGTCCACACTGGGAAGATGATATCCTCCTTTACGGACAATAGTCTTGCCATTGCGCAGCAAATCAAAGAAACGATGTCCTTCACCTACCAGCTCCTTACTTCGCTCATCCAACACACGGTCCAAGGTATAGTCAGCCATTGTCACTTCGTTATCGGGATTGCCCCGCTTCACAATCTCATTCAAATAACCAAGTCCCTGAACCGCAGCATCACCGCCCAACTTGCAACCAGCCTCAGCGGCAATAAGGTACACCTCGGACAGACGAAGTACCACATTGTTACATTCCAGCGGTGCAGTCTTCAGGTCCGTCCCTCTCAGTTTGTACAACCACCATACCGTTTTCCCCGCATATTTATTCTCCTCCAGCAACTGCCCGCGCACATCTCCGGGATCAGCCAACATTTGCTCCGCATATTTCTGAGTGACAAACCCCTTCTGATAGCCATACCAATTCAATAAATATCCCCATGAATCCCGTCCTGGAGTATCATCCACACTATTGGCTATCTCAAAAAACGATTCTGAACCAAACTTGGCTTCTACCGACCAGGCAGCCACATATTTCTCATGCGGATAAAGTGCATAACTTCCCGATGTATCCGCATCCTTAATCAGTTGGTCCGCCAAATCAAATGCTTTCCGGTTATCGTCATGATACAAGTAGATACGAGCCAGCAATGCACGAGCCGCATACTTATTCATACGTCCGTTATTTTTCTCTTCGGACATCAATGTAACCGCCTCTTCCAACGTTTCTATAATAAAATCATAAGCCTGAGCAACAGTAGAACGGGGAGGATTCTCATAGGTTCCCACCAAATGGTCTATCAACGGAGCACCCAGTGACGCACCTTTATCTTTTGTATAAGGATAGCCAAAGCAACGAGTCAGATCAAACTGGCAAAGCGCAATCACCGCCATCGTCTCGCCTTTCAAAGCATTCAACTTCTTTTCATCCCCGCTTTCAATTTTTCCTTCGGCAATAGCATTCAGAATATTCCATGCCTCACGAAGAATATAAAAAGGTCGTCCCCACAATGAACCGGCATTCAAACTATTAGGACGATGATTGAACATATAGCATGTATTGCATACCCCACTTTCCTCAGAACTCTGCATATCATCTCCTTTCATGTCTCCATAGGCAAACATAGCAGCCCCGTAATATCCGGAGCCCGACATCAGATCATACAATCCGTTCACCGCATTATCCACATCGGTTACTGTACGGAAAGCCATCGTAGTAGGGATTTTATTGCTGGGAGCTGTATCGAAGAAATCACTACAACCGGCAACGAGCTGTGAAACGAATCCTAAAATAAGAAGTATTTTCTTCATAATGGTTCTGTTTTTTAGTGTAATTGATGATTAAAATTTAAGTTCCAGCCCGAAAGCATAAGTTTTCAACGGAGGCGTGTAGAATCCTACCACCCCACTCATTTCAGGATCATATTGGTCGTATGCAGCCCATGTCAACAAATTCGTACCCGAGAAATAAATACGGGCATTCCCTATTCCTAATTTCTGCAACCATGCTTTAGGAGCATTCAATCCCAATATCAGACTTTTCAGACGAATATGATCCGTAGAATGGATGGCACGTGAAGAATTATAGTTACCCCCCTTTTTATTCCCATATACAAAACGGGGAACATCCGTTATATCACCCGGTTTCTGCCAACGGCGGCGTTGCTCGGTACTTTTATTGCTTATCACTGAATAACCATCATCTTGCAGAATGTAGGATGCATTATCATACGAATAACCACCGAAACTATAAGATAGATTGAATGACAGGTCAATGAATTTATAATTAAAGGTATTCATAAAACCTCCCGATATAGTAGGCGTAATATCTTTCAACGGAATAGGACTTGCCTGCCCCGGATCGGTTCACTTTATTTTTTGTATAATTGCCATTCTCATCCTGTTGGTTATCATAATACAAGGCACTTCCGGTCTCAGGACCCACCCCCGCATACTCACGCAGATAAATAGTATTAAATGGATAACCTTCCTTACGTACATACCTGCCATCCACAAACCAAGGCAGATCTGCCAGTTTCAGAATCTTATTTTTATTATGGCTCAAATTGAAGGCGGTAGTCCAGCTGAAATCTTTCGTCTTGATGTTATTGGAACGAACTTCAAGTTCCACACCGGTATTCCGCATCTGCCCCACATTGGTCAGCAGAGAAGAAAATCCGCTGATGGAATTCAATTGCTTGCTCATCAACAGGTCTTTCGTTGTACGCGTGTACCAATCCAAAGAAACATTCACACGACTGAACAAGCCGATATCCAGTCCCAAATTCAGTGCATAATTCTTCTCCCAGGTGAGTTCCTCATTCCCCAATGTACTTTCCCACGGAGAAGGTTTCCCACTATAAAACGCCCCCGTGGTATAAGTACTCTGATAACCATAATATGAAGAAGGGAGATTTCCATTCACCCCATAGGAAGCACGAAGTTTTAAATCACTTAATACTGATTTCAACGGCTGCATGAACCTTTCCTGAGAAAGTCTCCATGAAGCGGACAAAGACCAGAAATTACCCCAACGAGTATCGGGAGACAAGCGGGATGAGCCATCCCTGCGAAAACTGAAACTGGCATAATATTTATCATCATAAGAATAGTTCACACTGGCCACATAGGACATTAATGCATCTTCCTGCAATTTCTGGTCAGCATCTATCGGATCGGCCGCATTTCCTAAAGAAGTGTTTATATCCTGCCCGTAAGTTTTCTTTGCAGCATACAAATCCTCATAATCATACTTCATCACCTCGAAAGCCGTGACCGCACTGACAGAATGCTTGCCGAAAGTTTTGGAGTAAGTTAAATTGTTCTGTGAAGTATAACGTATACGGTCAGTCATCTGCATACGTCCCCGTCCTTGATAAGTTGCTCCATCACGTCCATCCGGAGACTGAAAGAAAAAGTCCTTTGTCAACGAATAATCTACCGTAAACACACTGGATACCTTCAAGTTATCCCAAACATTATAAGCTATTTTAGCCGTACCCATAGCACGTACCGTCCGAGCGTAATAATCATTCACCTCAGCCTCCAATATCGGATTATACCCATTGTTTTCACGATACCCGCTGGCATAGGTCCCATCCTCATTGTAAATGGGAGTAGAAGGCGTCAGATTCACTTTTGATGCATAAATGGCACTTCCATAAAATTTACCTTCGGGTAAATGAACGTTCTTTGTCCACGAAAAAGAAGCGTTCATTCCAAATTCCACCTTTTTATACTTGTTACTTGCATCCACACGCCCCGTAAAGCGCTCCATTTCTGAATTCAGGGAAACACCCGTCTGTTTAGTATATCCCAAAGAACCGATAAAACTGGAATTTTGATTGCCGGCACTGGCAGACAGGTTATAATCCTGTTGATAACCTTTCTTGAACAAAGCACTCTCCCAGTCCGAATATCCCTGAGGCAGGCGTTTGGCGTACTGGTCTATATTCGCATCCGCATACCGCTGTGCCTCTTGTTCGCTTGCCCCCTTATCCAGTTGGAAATTAACCAGTCCTTCGTGAATCAATTCCCTTCTTTCCTCGCCTCCCATCAACGGACGATAGGTATAAGCGAAATCAGTGATTCCGTATTTCGCCGCCATATTGACACGAAGCTTGCCTTCCTTTCCTTTTTTAGTAGTGATCAGCACGACTCCATTAGCACCTTTCGCACCATACAATGAAGCAGATGCCGCATCTTTCAAAACGGTGATACTCTCAATATCCGCCGGATTCAGCGTTTCAATGAATCCCATTCCTCCCGCTTCGGACATACTGGTAAAGTTACTCAAGTCATAAGATGGAATAGGTACTCCGTCCAATACATACAAAGGTTCGGTAGAAGCATTCATGGAAGCAACTCCCCGTACCCGTAAAGTTGTTTTCGCACCGGGCTGCGAAGAAGTACCGGCGACCACACTGATGCCCGGTATATTCGATTCAATCATCTGCCCCACAGAGACAACAGGTAAAGCCTCCAGCTTTTCTGTAGTCAGAACAGAAGCAGATCCAGTATAAGTTGCCTTCTTAAAATCTCCATATCCGGTAACGACCACTTCGTCCAACGTATTGGTATCCTCTTTCAATATAATATGAAAATCCCCTTTCCCTTTTGTCGGAATATCTTGTGCCAAATATCCTATATAGCTCACAACCAACGAAGCAGATTCGTCCACTTCCAACGTAAACTTCCCATTAAAGTCGGTGATAACCCCATTGGTACTTCTGCCTTTTTCCACAACATTAGCACCAATCAGAGGTTCTCCCATTACATCTTTCACCACTCCCGTCACTCTTTTCTTTCTAGAACCGGGTTGCGAGACAGCTTTCTTCTCAATAAAATAGATTTTGTTGTTCCTGATTTCAAAAGTAAGATTAGTTCCTGAAAGAAGTCTTGTCAATGCCTCCTTCAGTGTGACATCTTTGAGTTGCATGGTTACCTTACGATTCACATCGACCAACTGGTCACTGAAAACCAAGCTCATACCGGTCTGGCTTTTAATAGATGCCAGAACTTTTTCCACCCTCTCATTCTTAAAATCTAAAGAGACTTTTTGCGACTGTGCTGAAACAGTAAAGCCAAATAAAAGGACTCCCAACAGCAGTAATGTCTTCATTTTGGTTCTTGCTTTCATTTTCATCAATAGTATTAGTTTGAAACAAAAGAATTTCTTATATAGGCTAACACATCATCCAGAAAAAGGTATGAGTCCTTTTTTTCGTTTTCTCAAAAAAAATAGACGCAAGTGTATTCACTCACATCTATTCCACATTTACCTTTATAGTTCCCATTATTTGGTGCCTACTTCAAACAGACCGTCTTCCACCTCCGTAAAACAGATATTAGAAACAGTTTCCAAATCATAGAGTACATCCGACGCGTTTACTTTTCCTGTTGACAAAGTAAACCTGTTCTTCAGTACCGTAGAATCTTTCACAATAAAATGAACGTCATAATGCCTTTCCATCACCTTTATAATCTCATTAAGCGGAGTCAGATAAAAATTAAGGCTGTTGGAACGCCATGCCGAAATCTGCTCCATATTATCCGGGCGGGAAATCAGGCATTTCCCCGACTGACGATTATATTCCGCACTCTCCCCCGGAACAAGCCTGTACTCCTTCGCATTATGATCCCTGAAAAGAATTCCTCCTTCATCCAAAGTTACCCAAATATTGGGTTCGGCAGCATATGCTTTTACATTAAATCTGGTTCCGGTCACTCTCACTTCCACCCCTTGCAAATCCACCTTAAAGGGACGGTTTTCATCTCTGGCAACATTAAAATACCCTTCTCCCCAAAGCTCCACCGTACGATTGAACAATCCAAATTGCTTGGGATACCTCAAACGGGAATCCGAGTTCAAGTGTACAATACTGCCATCCTGCAAAATTACCCGCATCTGTTCACCATAAGGAACACTTATTTCAGCATATTCCGTTTCAGAGAAAATCCCCGTCCGGTTCACCAAAAACAACAAAGAAACGCTTAAGAAAACAAATGGTAACAATACAGCCGCCACCCACATCCACTTACGGCCGACCGATCTCCTTCCACGCTCACGTTTTATCTCACTCATAAACCGCTGTTTCATCTTCATGCCGGGAATAAAAGGAAGTCTAACATCTTCCGGCACCTCTTCTGCAAGCTCTTCCATCTCACGGTCCAATCGTCCAGACAAATACTTACGCCCTTCTTCCGTAACGAACCAACCGGCAACTTTCCGAGCTTCTCCAGGAGCAGCTTTGTTGTCAAGTACTTTATCTATCACCGATTCATCTATCTTCATAATCTATTTTTTTCATATATTTATAATAACACCCTACTCCGATAAAAGTATGAGTGCATTTCAGTCTATTAAATAAATCCATATTACAGGAAACCACATAATCAAAGATTCAATCGCATTACGAAGCGCCTTTATAGCCTGTGTGTAATGAGATTTCACTGTAGGAACAGTTATGCCCATCCTGTCGGCAATCTCTTGATTGGATAACCCATATTCTATTTTCAGCAAGCAGATTTTTTGTTTCTGAGGAGGAAGTTTGTCAATGGCAACCCGCAAGGATTTTCTGAGTTCACCATGTTCAAACCGGGTTAAAAAAGCATCTTCGTCCTCATCATTCACCTGTTGGGCCATTTCATACAATTTCTCAAATACCAGATTGCGATGCCTCAATTCATTCAGTATATAATTCTTCAAGATAGTAAATAACAAACTGCGAATACCCGACTCAAAACTAAAAGTTTCCCTCTGCTCCCACAATTTCATAAAAAGATACTGAACTGCGTCCTCCGCCTCTTCTTCCGATTTCAAAAAACGATAGGCTATGGTGTACAATAACCGATGGTAACGGTCAAAGACAGCAGCAAAGGCATACTCTTTACCACGGCGAAGATCGTCATATAACTTTTGGTCAAAATCCGGATATTGATTCATAATAAATGCTTTTCCCAAGTTTTCTTAAAAGGCCAACTTATTACAAAGATAGTACAAATGTGGGTATCTCTTGTTAGATTTCTCAAAAAAAACGGTTCGTTTTGTTTTTGATTTTTAAAATATCTTACACAAGAAGACAAATATCATACATAAAGAGATCAATTCAACATCTATAAACAAAGTATATACAAAGAATATCATTACCATGATGGAACGCAATCATGACCGGCCTTTGATTTCGTCGAAAGAAACAAACCCATCTCATATGCTTTGGTTTCCGTCCTATTTACGAGGAATTCCTTATCGGTACGGCTACATTCGTTAATCATCGTCCAATAACGGTAAAAAGCGGACTATCATGATCCAGAGTTAAAACTTCAGTATTTTCCTTTTTCATTTTATTTATGGACACGAAGATACAACAGACTGTTCAAGAAAAAGTTGATTATTGTAGATGTGCGCAGGTTAATGTAATTCAGAAGGTCAGATCTGTCTTCAGAGTAAAAAATATTCTGGTACGGAAGGGAAATTGGATGTGAAGGAGCCTATATATAAATATATACCTCCCCCAAGATATAAAACCCGCCCCCTGCAACAGCCCTGCTTGAACAAACTTGTTAGTCCCCTGTTCCAACCTCCGGAGGCTATGAATGTTTTTTCTTAACAAGTAACAGTCCGCTCTGATATAGAACCTAAACCCGAAAGATTATATATCTTACAAGTGTAACATATATAACGATGACACCTGAAGATCTATCATGTGTCACGGCATCTTCTATGATTCATAATCAAACCGATCAAGTATCATTCATCTATAGAAAAGAAAATTGCCTTCATCATTCATAAAAACAAATAATGAAGGCAATACACTAAATTATATACAATCAATCCCTAATCATTCAGCTACAACTTCAATTACACGACTGTTGAGTTGCTGTGTAGTAAATAGATTCAATCCTACATTCATCAAGAATTCTCCAGAGAAAACCTCACCATTGCCTGATAAAGAAGAATTGGCTCCGGGCATCAAGTTGATTTCTTTCACACGATACATTTTGTCTGCATTAAGCCCCTGCAAACGCACCGGCAATGTTTTTTCCGCATAACGGGGATGAATATCGAAAGCAAATACAACTGCTTTATCCTTATCTTTGCCCACATACATAGTAGAGGTATGATTACTGCCATAAGGAGATACCAAACGGTATATATCGCCTTCCAGAACGACCGGTTTCAAACGATTATAATTCTGTACAGCAGTACGGCAATAAGTTTCATCATCCTTACTCATATCCGCTAATTTTATATCAAAACCGAGTTTGCACATCATAGCCACATCCGTACGGAATTTCACACTGCTATTCTTATTCCATGTGGTAACATGAGCGCACATTGTCTTGGCTGGGAACACCTGTGAAAATCCCCACTGAATAAATAAACGTTCAATAGGATCGGTATTATCACTAGGCCAGAATTCTGTAAAATAGCTCAAAGCCTCATAATCCGAACGCCCACCGCCACCGGAACAAAGCATCATCGGCAGATCAGGATATTTTGCTTTCACACGTTCCAATACATTATACAAGCCACGCACATAATCAATATATAAATGTGACTGCTTGTCTTTCAAATAAACAGAGTAAATATTTGTAATAGGGCTATTGCAATCCCATTTGAAGAAAGCGATATCAGGATATTTCGTCATCAAATTGTCCACAACTCCGAACACATAATCCTGTACTTTCGGATTACTCAAATCCAGAACCAACTGATTACGGAAATAATACTCGTCACGGTTCGGAAGATGAATCACCCAGTCTTTATGCTTTTCATACAACTCACTCTTAGGATTCACCATTTCCGGTTCAATCCAGATACCGAACTTTATACTTTTTTTCTTGGCGGCTTCCGTCAGATAACCAATGCCATGAGGAAGCTTGTCAGCCGTTTCATCCCAGTCACCTAACCCTTGATGATCACCACTGCGCGGATACTTGTTGGCAAACCAACCATCATCCAACAAAAACATATCCACACCCAGTTCTACTGCATCATCCATCAACTTCACCAATTTCGCTTCATCAAAATCAAAATAGGTGGCTTCCCAATTATTCAACAAAGTCATACGAGTCTGGTTCCCATCCTTTACCTGATATTTACGGGCCCAATCATGGAAATTACGGCTAGCCTGTCCTTTACCTTTAAAACTGTAAGTAAAATAAAAATCGGGAGTACGGAAGATTTCATTCGGTTTCAGACTATATTCCGAAGCATACGGATTAATACCCGAAATAACACGCAGTTCGTTCTTATTATCTACTTCGAATACAAAACTGAAATTACCTGTCCATCCTAATGTTCCGACCAACACTTCACCTTGGTTCTCTTCTGACTTTCCGTCCAATGCAAGTTGGAAGAAAGGAGAGCAGAACATATTGGCACGTGCTCCCAACTTGGTATCAATCGTTTTTTTACCAAATTCCAAAGGCTGTTCCTTCACATGCGCCTCACTGGCCCAGTCTCCCGAGAATTCAGTCAGGAAATAGTTGGCACGATTCAAGTGCAACATGGAAGACGCGTACTTATGAAGCTGCACAGGTTTCTTTTCCCGATGACTGATTTCAGTGAAAGTCTTTATTAGATTTTCTTTCTGGTAAGCCACATAATGAAGTTTTACAGTTACAGGATATTTATCATCCTGCATAGTAATCACTACTTCATCTACCCCCGGCGACACTTGATTCCGAGTATGAGATACATATTTTAACAAAGTAGAAGGATTGCCGTCATTATGCACTATATGAATAGCCGGTTCAAAATAATCTTCCATGCCATGAGTAAGATATGCTTCGCTGCCCTGCGGCAAGTGGGCAATATCTGTAGCATGATTCAACCTTTTTCCCAAATAACTTTGATATAGACGTCCATTATCACCAACCCGGTAAATAAGGTCTACATTTTCTGTACTAATTTTAATTACTGGCTTATCCGCCGCCTTTAACATAAATGATATGCATAAAAAACATATCAAGAAGAGCAATCTTTCTTTCATGGTATTATTCATCGATTAAAATTATAGTGCAAAAAGCCCAATTTTAAAATTCACTCTTCAAATATACCATAAAAACACTAATACTCAATTTCTTTTTTAAATGAATTTTTATCCTTATGATTATCCCGACATCTCCAATCCCTCTTAATGTAAAAAAATCATAAATTCAGGAATGTTACCCCAATTACCGTATTCTTTTCACCTATTTTCTTATATTTGTAAATTATTCCATCACACAAACGTAAAAACAAATGGACCAGACCTTACTAAAATACTGGAAAACTTGTCTTCAAGATGCAGAGCGCAAAGCTATTGCTCTCAAAGGACCACGAATCACCCTAAACATTGGTGACAAGATACTTAAATTCATTCCTCTCAAAAGTATTCCTGTTATTTTCCCTGATTGGAAAGCAGAAGACAGCAATGAAAAACAAAAAGTAATGATTGCTCCTTGTATTCTTTTGCCCGAATTTGAAAACGGCTGGACTTCCCAATCAGAAAGACCGGAATATCCCTTCTTGATTACTGCCACCATGTTGCCTGACGGCAAACTAACCGTATGCGAGAACGAATCAGACAGAATCCCAATATTTATTCGTAAATTTTTGGAGCCTAATGCAGCCAATGACCGCACTATAGCTTCTCTTTCAAAAGTAGATCAACTACTATCCAATTTTAACACTGAAGAAACAAAATGGGAGGCCTATTGGCAAGCATGCGAGCAGCTTTTCAAGAAAGCAACCGGCAAAACTTTCAGCACAATGAATTACTATGATAATCCAGAAATCATTATCATAAAAGCCTCCGAGCGCAATATGGCACAGCCCATAATCACACTATATGACAAACTCTTAAAAGATGACAATGCCACTCCACATCCCCTGTTGAATTTATTAATACAAACAAAATCTGCTAACGCTCTTCCTATTCCAACTAACCGGAAAGTATATTGCAACCAAGAACACTGGGCACAAATGAGCAGCGACTTTCCTTTGTCCATATCTCAACGCGAAACACTAGCAATGTACACAACACCGGAATGTGCTGATATTTTTGTCGTCAACGGTCCTCCGGGAACAGGAAAAACCACTTTTCTGCAAACTGTCATTGCAAACAGACTTGCTCATAACATTCTAAACAATCCGGAAGAGCCGGAAATTATAGTTGCAAGTTCAGCTAATAATCAGGCGATCACCAATATCCTGAAGGATTTCAAAGCGGAAACAACCAATGACACAACACATCCCCGGTTGTCCAACCGCTGGCTACCCGAACTGGATACATTAGGCCTATATCTGTCAGGGAAAAAAGAGCTGCAACAACAGTACAAAATGATGTTCAACCCCAAAGGGGATGGATTTCCGGCAGCATACGATACACCTGAACGTCAAGAAGAGTACAAACAATTCTATCTGCAATGCTTCAATAACTTTTAATTGAAAAACAATCGTTTTTTTGTAATCGGTTGGTAGATAAGACTTAAAGAGTAGAAAGTTCGGTAGCCGGTAGCGATTTGGTAGCTGTGCGGGTTTCGCTGCATTGCTTCGCTCTGCTCTTGGAACTGATGCAAATATAGGAATTTTGACCGAAAAAGGGAAATGTTTCGGGGATTTTTTATTTTTCGGGATTACCGGATTACAGGAAAAGCATAAAATCAGGAGGCGGTGCAAAAAACGAGGTTGCACCCGTGGTTTTACTCGAAGTGTAAAATATTGATTTTCAGTGTGTATTTCTGTGGTGCAAGGTGCAGCTATATTTATATATATAGCTGCACCTTGCACCAGCCACACAGGGCTGTTTTGCGGCTTGCACCGAAAATCTTTTAAGTTATTGTAAATGAGTTGGTTTTGAGTTTTGGTGCTTGTTTCGGGGGAAAGGTGGGATGAACGGGATGTTCCGATAGGGCTTGGCGGCTTCGTGTTTGCCCTGCAAGGGCTTGGCAGGTGGGGTGGCTGGAATGTCGGGCTTAGGGCAGTCTTGGGGCTTTTATTCAATCCTTTGCCCTTTGCGGTCGATGTAATACCAATCATCGCTTTCCCAATAGTGGTATTCCCCATCCGAACCGGGAGCTTCTTCCAGTTCTCCCGTGTCGGTTACTTTCGCCTTCCCGTTCTCGAAAGGAAAGCCAAAAGC
>OOBO01000779.1_pt1 | contig 25304 bp, 23 predicted proteins | sample 1671031 | NCBI WGS metagenome assembly OOBO01 (sample SAMN06348115, study PRJEB24527) | human gut metagenome | biome: human gut; feature: ankylosing spondylitis patient; material: feces | host: Homo sapiens | place: China | collected 2015-10 | reverse complement strand
ATTATAAAAAATAATAGCTCGCTTCAATACCCGTCTTAAAGGTCATCCGGCGGGAGATGGTGCTTGCAGTAATCCAGAAACAGCGCGCAGGCTTTCGGCATATACTTGTCCTTGTTCCAGGCCAGCACGATGTCCCAGTATTTCATGCTGTCGCTCATGGGCACGCAGCACACGTTGGGATCCGGATGCTTGTCCAGCACCGGCTTGGGCAGGATGGAAACCGCATGGTTTTTTGACACCAGCTCCACCATGAAATCCCACTGGGAGCTGAGCAGGGCGAATTTCGGCCGGAAACCGGCCGCATGGCAGGCGTCCACGATCTGTTCGTGGAGAATGAAGTCCTGATTGAAGATGGCGAAAGAGTCATCCCGGAGCTGGGAGACCGTGACGGAGGGCTCCTTCGCCAGCGGGTGGCTCTTGTGAAGCAGCGCCACGTTCCTCTGGGTGGAAAAATGACAGTAAGCAAAGGAGGACAGGCGTTTGGAATTGAGCGTGACGGCGATATCCACCTCGCCGCGCTCGATCCGCTGGTCGATGCGGTAGGCGCCGTCCTCAATCATCTTGATCTCAATATTGGGATACTCCATGGAGAAATTGGGGATCAAGTCACCGAAAAAGCAGGCGCCGAACAGCGGAGAGAGGCCCAGGGTGAATTTGCCGGAGCTGTTTTTGTTGGTGGTCTTCATATCGTCCAGCGTCTCCTGATACAGGTCCAGGATCTGCTTGGCCTTGGTCCACAGGCGCAGACCCTCGTCGGTCAGGTGCTGCTCCCGGTTGAAGGCGTAAAAGAGCTGAACACCCAGCTCCTCCTCCAGTTTTTTGACCGTGACGGACAGCGTGGGCTGCGACACTGCCAGACTCTCTGCTGCCTTGGAGTAGCTGCCCGCCTGTGCCACCGCCGTAAAATAATACAACTGTTTGATATCCATAGGAACGCCTTTCTGCCCTGTGCTGGTATCGGGGCCCATTTTGTTTCATCATAGCCCAATTTTCCCAAAATGGAAACCCCAAAATGCGGAGCCGCAGTCTTTTTCGGTAACATACCGGGGTGGATCATGGCACCCTTCCGGTTTGAGAAACGGTCCCGGGCACCTACAAGGGCGGCCTTCTATGCTTGATTGGAGGCGGGCGCATGGGCCAGCGGGCCGCAGCGTCCGGGTGCTTCCAACCGGCCCTCCAGGATTTCAGCTCCCTTCCCGGCAGCTCCTGTCGGAAAGGCAGCATCCCCACAGTCTTCCGCCGCTTCCACCCAAGAAAAGCAGCCCCGCGCCGGTCCGGCGCAGGGCTGTCATTCAGACAGGAAACGCCGGGTCCGGCGGACCTCCTCCCTCACATTTGAAATCCCTGCAGCAGCTTGGCGGTAAACGACCGCGTCAGCTCCCGGACAGAAAGCCGGACATAGCCGACGCCCGCCAGCTCCATAGCCGTACGCTGCTGCTCCGTTACTGCGGTATAGGGGTAAATACCGAACATGAACGGGAAAAAAGCATAGAGGAATCCCTGCACGTCCTCATCCGTCATCCGGGGAAAAAACTTCTCCAGGCAGTGGGTCACGGCCAGCAGGGAGCCGCCATACGCCTTCTTGAACGCCACCAGATTTTCGATCCGACTGTTGGCCTCCATATCATAGTGATTCATGGCCATCAGCTTCAGCAGCCGCTCCCGCCGCTCCAGCGTGCGGGCCAGCTCGTCGGAAAAAGCATCCACGGACAACTTCCGGTGTCCACAGCGCAGGGCGTCCAGATCCTCGATCCATGCCTCGTACTCCCGCTGGAACAGAGCCAGAAAGATCTCCTCTTTTGTCTGGAAATAGTTATAGATCGACGTTCTGGTGAAAGAGGTCTTCTCCCCGATCTCCTTCAGCGTGATCTCCTTGAAGCTCCTGGTCTCATAGAGTACGGCACAGGCATTGACAATCTCCGCTTTCCGCGCGTTCGTCAGCTCTTCTGATCCTCTCGGCATGGCAGTTCCCTCTCTTGTTTCCATGGGTTTCCGGCACGCATTCCGCGCCTATGGTCCCAGTGCTGTTCAAACACATGATACCGGTTTCCCATCGCTGTGTCAAATAGAACACGGGGCGTCCGTCCACAGCTCTCACCCAGCCGGATGGGCCGGGTATTGGGAACGCCTGCTCAAGGCCGGTGTCCTGCGGCCCCCGGCGCTTCAGCACCCCGAATCCAGCACGCTTTTGGTCCAGGCGGCCGCATCCATGTGGTTGAGCAGCTTGCCCTTCTTCCAGTTGGCCTGGGGACAGTGGGACTTCAGGCTCCGCTCCGCCTTCTCGATCCCGCTGCCGCCGGAGGTGGCGAAGGGAATCACCGTCTTGCCGGAAAAATCAGATCTCTCCAGGAACGTGTCCACGATACGGGGCTCCACATACCACCAGATGGGGAAGCCGACGAACACGGTGTCGTACTGGTCCAGATCCGCCGCCGGTGCCGCGATGGCGGGGCGGCAGGCTGGATCGTTCATCTCCAGCGTGCTGCGGCTCTTCTGGTCCATCCAGTTCAGGTCCGCAGCGGTATAGGGCTCTGCCGGACAAATCTCATACAGATCCGCTCCAGCGGCCTTTGCCATCTCCTTCGCCGTGCGGGCCGTGACGCCGCTGGCGGAAAAATAGGCGATCAATATCTTGCTCATTGCAGGTTGCTCCTTTCAATGCTTACAGTTCGGTCAGATCATACGTCCGGGAGCCGAAGCCCAATTCCGCTGCGGCCTCGATGGTGTGGATGCCGTTGCGGCTGTTCACCCGCTCCATGAAGTGTTCCCTGCCCGGATCATCGGATTGCATTACCAGGTCGATACAGGCCTGGTCGATGGCCACTGGGTCCAGAGAGGCCAGGATGCCGATGTCCTTCATGCAGGGATCCTCGGCCACGGCGCAGCAGTCGCAGTCCACGGACAGGTTCTTCATCACATTGATGAAGGCAATCTTGCCCCGAAAGTGCTCTATCACGCTGGAGGCAGCATCCGCCATGGCCTCTGGAAAGACCACGGAGCTGGCGTGCTGCTCCCAGGTCTTGAAGCGGTCATCGGTTTTCCCGGCGGAGTGGATCAGCGCCTTCCCCGCCCGGGAGGCGCAGCCGATGGCCAGTTGCTTCAGGGCGCCGCCGTAGCCGCCCATGGGGTGGCCCTTGAAGTGGGCCAGCACCAGCATGGAGTCATAATGCAGGATGTGTTTGCCCACGTGGTTCTCCTTCAGGACCTTGCCATTGGGGATGGGCCACACCACGTCGGGGCCCTCGGCGTCCATCAGGTCCACGTCGAAGTACTTGGTCCAGCCATGCTCCTGCAGCAGCTTCCGGTGGGACTCCGTATGATCCCGGACACCGCCAGCCGCATCACCATAGGCGGTATTGCACTCCACGATGGTGCCGTGGACCTCCTCTACCATGGGACACCAGAATTCCGGACGCAGGAAATTCTGGTTGCCCTTCTCCCCGGAGTGGACCTTCACGGCCACCTTGCCGGGCAGCTCCACGCCCAGGGCACGATACAGCTCCACTACTTTTTCAGGCGTGATCTCCCTTGTGAAATAGACATTCGCTCTCATATTGCAGGTCTCCTTATTGACATAGTGTCAGTATCTGCATTATAGCCGTATTCTGACACGATGTCAATAGATTTTCAACAGAAATTCTGCTCTCCACCCAGGTGATTCCCAGGATAGCCTTTTGTGTGTCGTCCGTTTCTTGCATTTAAAAAATTTTTAACAAAATGTTAACTTTTTTCTGTTTGAGGACAGAAAAATTAACCTGTGTTAATGCAATCTTCCCTGTAATTTTGTATAATTGCGGCGAAAGAAAGGAAGATGCGATGCATATTCAGGATTGTTTGGAGGAGATCCTCCACCTTGAGGATACAGATCTGGCCGCCAGTCTCGCAGATGCCTCAAGGCTTTTTTCCTGCAAAAAGAGGCAGCTTGTCGCCAAGCCGGACGCCTGCTCTGACTGGATCCCGTTTCTGGTCAGCGGAGTCATTCGGGGTTACCTGACGGATGAAAAAGGGCGGGATATCACGGATTGCTTCCTCTACCGGCCTGGAGAGGCCGTGCTGAGTCTCAGCATCTTGACAGCTTCCTTCCCGATCAACTTTGAGGCGGTGACGGACTGTGTGCTCTTGTCCATCCCCACCCAGCTCCTTGCGGAGCAGTTCCAGCAGTCCGCAGAGCTGCAGCAGCTGTATAGTTCTTACCTGCTGGAGAAACTGAAGCTGGAACGGGAGCTGAAGCTTCTTCTCGGCATCAGCTCCGCCATGGAGCGGTACCAGTGGTTTCTCCGCCGCTATCCCGAGCTGGCGGACGTGGTCAGCATCAAGCACATCGCATCCTTTTTATGTATGTCCCCAGTGTCTCTGAGCCGCCTGCGCGGGCAGCTGCGCAAGCGCGGCGAGGAGCCTCCGGTCAAGCAGAGCCGACTCTCAGAAAAGAGCGGGCTCTTTTGATGTCCGCCGCCAGAATATGGGCGGCCCAGCTTGTGGAAGATGTTCTCCCGCGCTCCCCGGCGGAACAGCGGGAGCTTCTTGAATACGGCCCTGCGGCCAACGGAAAGAAGGCGATCCCCGGAACTGAGTGACTTCCCCCTGCACCTGTGTGAAATTAGGAAAGACCAAGGAGAAAGCGAAATGAAAAAGAGATTTTTTGCACTGTTCCTGACCATGGCGCTGCTGCTGCCCGCCGTGCTGCTGTCCGGCTGCGCATCTGCCGACAGCGGCATCATGGACACCGCGAATCTGAACGCCACCGCTGCCGGCGGCGACAGCAGCCTGCCTGTCGTGACCTGGAAGATGGGTTCCGTTTGGGGCGCTGGTAACGTCCACTTCACCGTGGACCAGCGCTTCGCGGAGCTGGTGAGCCAGCTGACCGACGGCCGGTTCATCATTACCAATTACTCCGAGGGCGAACTGTGCTCCGCCAGCCAGCTGTTCGACTTTGTCAGCCAGGGCACCGTGGAGTGCGGCGGCGACTGGGGCGGCTACTGGTCCGGCAAGGACACGGCCTTTGAGCTGCTGTCCACTATCATGGACGACTTTACCGCCCTGGACTACTACACCTGGATCTATGAGGCCGGCGGAATGGACTGCTATAAGGAGATGTACGGCCAGTACAACATGGAGTACTTCCCGCTGGTTACCAACCCCTCCGAGTCCGGCATCCGCTCCGTGTCCCCCATCACCTCCATCGAGGATATGCAGCACATGAAGATCCGCCTGGGCGGCGTCATGGCCGGCAAGGCAGCGCAGAAGCTGGGTATCAACATCACCACCGTGGCCGCCTCCGAGCTGTATGAGTCCCTGCAGCGCGGCGTGATCGACGGCGGCGAGTTCTCCGGCCCCAAGGCCGATGACTCCCTGAAGCTGCAGGAGGTCGCCCCCTACTGGTGCGCCCCCGCCTGGTATCAGTCCGCCGGTGTCAACGGCGTCATGGTGAACAAACAGGCCTGGGAAAGCCTGCCTGAGGCCTATCAGGTGGCCTTTGAGAGCGCCGCCCGCCTCTGCTGCGGTGAGCAGCTCTCCCGTTACATCTACAATGATATGACCGTCACCAATCAGATGATCGAGGATCAGGGCGTCACGGTCACCAGCCTGTCCGACGAGGACATGCAGCTTATCCGCGAAACCTGCATCGAGACCTATAAGGAGGAGTGCGAGATCAACCCCAACTTCAAGATGGTCTATGAGTCCATGCAGGCCTACCGTGAGACTGCCAACAACTACCGCGACTGGACCGGCGACTACGGCTTCGGCTTCAACCGCGGCGAATGAACGCCTCTTCAACAACTGATGAGAGAGTTTATGAAAGAGGTGTGAATTTCTGATGAAAGCCATCAAAGCAATCTACAATGGCATCGACAAGTTCAACGACTTCCTGGGCCGGATCTTCTCCGTCCTGTCGCTGGCAATCCTTGCCGTCATCATGTGCGAGGTCATCCTGCGCCGTATTTTCAACCGGCCGCAGATCTGGACTCAGGACCTGATCGTGATGCTGTTCGCCTGCTATATCATTCTGATCAGCGCATACGGCCTTCAGAAAAAGGCCTTCGTGGCGGTGGACGTGGTCTACGCCATGTTCCCTGTCCGGGTCCAGCACATCCTGCATATCGTCACATACGCGATCTTCCTGGTCCCCTTCCTGATGGGTCTCGTTCCCGCCAGCTGGACCTTCTTCCTGAACGCGTATACCACCGGTGAGCAGACCTACTCCGTGTGGGCCGCGCCCACCTGGCCGGTGAAGCTCTGCCTGTTCGTGGGGCTGGTGCTGCTCGCCATCCAGGCCGTCTCTGAGATCCTCAAGCATGTGGAGGGACTCGTCACGGCTTCCGCGAACGGAAAGGAGGCGCAGGGATGACTGCGATTTTGGAACAACTGCAGGGGCTGGTCGCAGCCGCTGAGATCCCCGCCGGCACGCTTGGCGTGGCGCTGATCCTCGGCCTGTTCGGCCTGATGGTCGTGGGCCTTGTCCTGGGCCAGGAGCTGGCCTTCGTGCTGGGCGGCGCCGGCGTCATCGTCGGCTGGCTGGCCTGGGGTACCCCCGGCGTCACCATCGCCATGACAAAGATCTACGACCAGATGCAAAGCTACTCCATGGTGGCCATCCCCATGTTCGTGCTGATGGCCAACTTCCTGACCCACTCCAAGGTGGCGGACGGCCTGTTTGAGTCCATCCGTTACCTGCTGGGGCCCCTGAAGGGCGGACTGGGTCTGGCCGTGATCCTGGTTTCCACCGTGTTCGCCGCCACCACCGGCATCGTGGGCGCCTCCGTTGTCACCATGGGCATGCTGTCTCTCCCCGTGCTGCTGCGCAGCGGCTACAAACCCTCCCTGGCCTGCGGCATGGTGTGCGCCGGCGGCTCCCTGGGCATTCTGATCCCGCCCTCCATCATGCTGGTCTCCATGGGCTCTTACGCAGAGGTCTCCGTCGGCAAGATCTTCTTCGCCGCCATCGTCCCCGGCCTGAGCCTGTCCCTGGGATACATCATCTACCTGATGGTGGTCTGCCACATCCATCCCGACTGGGGCCCGGCCATGAGTCCCGAGGAGCTGGCGGAGATGCCCCTGAAGAAGCGCATCACCGGCTCCCTGATCAACCTGATCCCGCCGCTGATTCTGATCTTCGGCGTGCTGGGCTCCATCTTCGGCGGCATCGCCACCCCCACGGAGGCCGCGGGCATCGGCGCCCTGTTCTCCCTGATCCTGGCGATCTTCTACAAGCAGTTCAGCTGGAAGATGCTCTATGAGTCTCTGATCGACACCGCCAAAACCACCGCCATGGTGTTCATCATCCTCTTCGGCGCAGCTGCCTTTACCGGCGTGTTCATGTCTCTGGATGGTGACCAGATCATCGCGGACTGGGTCCTGAGCATGGGTATCGGCAAGTGGGGCGCCTTCGCCATCATGATGGTCATCATGTTCCTTCTGGGCATGTTCATCGACTGGCTGGGCATCGTCATGATCGTGTTCCCCATCTTCTTGCCGATCATGGATACCTTCGGCTTCGACCGGCTGTGGCTGGTGGCCGTCAGCGCCACGCTGCTGCAGACCTGCTTCATGACGCCGCCCTTCGGCTTCGCCCTGTTCTATGTGAAGGGCATCCTGCCTCCGAGCATCAAAATCCAGGAGGTCTACAGGGGCGTTATACCGTTCATTATCATCATCTGTATCGTGACCGCGCTCTGCGCGGTGTTCCCGCCGCTGGTCACTTGGCTGCCCAGCATGCTGGCAAGCTGATCCCCATAAGCGAAGAGGTCCGAAGGACGTACGTCCTTCGGACCTCTTTTCTCTTTTGTCCATTTCCAGCGGACGGCCGGTCTGCCGGAGACGTTACGCCCGGGTCTGAAACACCCGGCTGCGGCGGACCAGCCGCTCCACAAAGGACGTGGCCGGGTGCGCCAGGAGGCGGCTTGGCGCGTCATACTGCTGGATCTGCCCGGCGTCCATCACCAGTGTGCGGGTCCCCAGTTTCAGGGCTTCCGCGATGTCGTGGGTCACAAACAGGACGGTGATGCCGCTCTCCCGGTGGATGCGCAGGAGCTCATCCTGCAGCTGGCCCCGGGTAATCTCGTCCACCGCGCCGAAGGGCTCGTCCATCAGCAGAAGCTCCGGACCGGCGGCCAGCGCCCTGGCGATACCCACCCGCTGGCGCTGCCCGCCGGAGAGGGCGCGGGGATACCGCCCTGCCAGCGCCGGGTCCAGCCCCACCTGCTTCAGCAGGGCAGCGACTTTTTCTCTGCACTGCTTCCCCTTCCATTCCTCCAGGCCGGAGATGGCGGGCACATAGGCAATGTTCTTCTCCACGGTCATGTGGGGAAACAGGCCCACGTTCTGGATGGCGTAGCCGATGCGGCGGCGCAGGGCCACCGGGTCGATTCGGGCCACATCCTGCCCCTGGATCAGAACTCGGCCCGTGTCCGGCGACAGCAGGCCGTTTACCAGCTTCAGCACGGTGGTCTTTCCGCAGCCGGACCGGCCGATGATCGACACAAATGCGCCCGGCTCCACATCCAAAGAGAAGTCCCGCAGAACGGTCTGGGTGCCGAAGGCCTTGGAGACGCCTTCAAAGCGAATGATCGGCTGGGTCATATCACGCCTCCAGCAGGCCCTTCTGGAGCAGGAAGTCCCTGGCCGCATCCCGCTCGTTCCGGCCCTCCACCTCCACCTGGTAGTTGAGCGCGGCCATCTCCCCGTCTGAGAGAATACCGTCCATCTGCATCAGCACCTCCTCCAGACCGGGGAATTTTTCCAATGCGTCCCGGCGGACCACCGTGGAGCAAAAGTAGTTCACCTGCAGATGCTTGTCATCCTCCAGCGTCACCAGGTCTGTGTCCGGATTCGCCAGTTGGGCGTCGGTGGTGAAGGCGTTGGTCACGTCGATATCTCCGCCGGCCAGGGCCTGGTATTTCAGGCCGATGTCGATGTCCACCACATTCCGGAAGTCCAGGCCGTAAGTCTTGCACAGGGTTGGAAAGCCGTCCTCCCGCTCCAGATAGTCCGGGTTTCCGCCGAAGGTCAGCTCACCGGCCGCCCCGGCCAGGTCGCTGGTGGTCTCCAGGCCGTACTGCTCCGCCACATCGCCCCGGACGGCGACGGTGAAGGTGTTGTTGAAGCCGTACTTCCCCACCCAGGTCATGTGGAACTTTTCCTCGTACTCCTGCTGAAGCCGGGTGAACATCTCTGCATCATCCACACCCTCGGCCTGGTGGTCCAGCACCAGTACCCAACCGCTGGAGGTATACTCCGGATAGAGGTCGAACTCTCCGCTCTCCATGGCGGGCTGGATGTTGCTGGTGCCGCCGCCCACGCCCTTAGTGATCTCCACGTCATAGCCGGCCTGCTCAATGAGAAGGCCCAGGATCTCTCCCAGGATGTACTGTTCCGTCATGGGCTTGGTGGCGATCCGGACAGGGTCGCCAGAGCCGGTCTCCCCTCCGGAGGCGGCGCCTCCGCCGCAGCCGGTCAGGGTGCCCAGCATCAGGATGGCTAGGACGGCCGCCTGCAGTCGATTCAGGATGTTCATAAGTTCAGCTTCCTCTCTTTTTGAAATAGCGCTCCAGCGCGCCCAGCGCCAGATCGCAGACAATGGCCAGCAGGGCGATCAGGATGCTGCCCGCCGCCGTCATGGCCGGATCGTAAATGGTGATTCCCCGGTAGACGGCCACGCCCAGGCCACCGGCCCCCACAAAGGAGGCAATGCCGGCCACGGAGATGGTCATGACCACCATGTTCCGCACGCCCGCCAGGATGACTCCGGCGGCCATGGGCAGCTTCACCCGAAACAGCGCCTGTGTCCCCGTACTGCCCATGCCCCTGGCTGCCTCCAGAATATCCGGGTCCAGTGTGGTGAGTCCCACGTAGGTGTTGTGCACCATGGGCATGATGCCGTAAACTGTCAGGGCAATAACGGCAGTCTTGTTGCTGATCCCGCTGAAGGGGATCAGGATGCCCAGCAGGGAGATGGCGGGAATAGTGTACAGCACATTGCAGACGCCCATCACCGGCGGCGCGATACGGGGATGCTCCGCGATCCAGATGCCTGTCAAAAGACCGATCATGCCGGACATGGCAATGGCGGTCAGAGCCAGGCCGATGTGGGCCAGCAGCAATCCCGCGAACCAGTCTGCCCGCTGGGCGTACAGGCCCAAAATCCCTTGCAGCAGTTCCATGAGCCGCTTACGGGTGCAGGCGGCGCACTGCGTCTGCCGGACAGGCCTCCGCGCAGCGGCCGCACTGGAGGCAGTGCGCCCAGTTGATGACATAGGGCGTTCCAGGAGTGATGCACTTCTGGGGACAGGCTGAGGCACAGGCGCCGCAGCCGATGCATGCATCCTGGATCACAAAGCCGTTGTGCTCCTCCGTGTCCCCGCCGTAGGCAAATGTCTCCCGGCTGATGGGATAGTGGAGCAGGTCGAACCACTCGCCATGGCCCGCGTAGATGTGGAAGGCGTCCAGGATATAGCGGCTCTCACCGGGGTAGACCTCGTTCATGCCGGGATTCTGCGCAAAGACCTTGTCCACCCAGCTTTTGTCCACGACCCGCAGCTTCCCGGTGAATTTCAGGGACTGGCAGTCTGGACACATGGCTGCCAGGGCGATCTCTCCCGTCTCCACCAGCTGCTTGTAGAAGGGCTTGCCTCTGGAGGTGACAATATACATCCCATCGTCCTCTGCCAGCATCACGTTGATGATCCGGGCCTGGGGATGGCCCTCCGCATCCACCGTGGCGGCGGCTGCGATCTTCACCCGGCGGAACAGGTCCACGTATTTTTTTGCTTTTTCGTTCATGGAGAACACCCTTTCGTTTTCTGATCTGTGCCCCCATGGTAGCGCGGCAGGCGGCTTTCGTAAAGTACGCACAATCTTGTGGCATAGGCACCAACAGGTAACGAATGGGCAGTTACCAGCCGGTAACGATTGGGCAGCTGCAAGGTAGCGCGGCATTTTGAGACCGGGAAAATTTTTCCCAGGATACGGCTTCACAGGGGCGTCTGCCTTGGCGCTTCAGGAGGCTTTCCCCGCCGCAGGCAAAAAGCCAGCCCCGCGCCTGCTGAGCGCGGGGCTGGCTCTCCTGCAAGATCGCATTTGATGCCGGTGTGTTCAATGCCATCCGGAGGCTGGTGAAGATCTCCGCGGGACCTCCGCCCCGCTCAATATCCGGCCTTGCCGCTGCCGGGCTGGCCGTAGGACCTGAATCGCTCCATGACCTCCGCCATCTGCTCATCCGTCAGGATATTGGGCGTGCCGATGCACATGGTCCGGTACTGCAGCTCCGCGACGTACTCCAGATTACAGGCCAGGCCGTAAGCACTTTTGAGGTCCCTGCCGCAGGCCACCAGGCCGTGGTTGCCCAGCAGAACGGCGTCGCTGCCGCCGCAGGCCTCTATGGCGGCCTCTGCCAGCTCCGCTGTGCCAAAGAGGCGGTACGGCGCGCAGGGGACGGTAGCTGCTCCGGTGTCGCCGATTGCATAGTGGACAGCCCGAAGGGGCTGGCCCAGCACGGCAAAGGTGGTGCAGTACATGGAGTGGGTGTGCACCACGGCCCTGGCGTGGGGCTTGTGGCGATAGAACGCGGTGTGCAGCGCCCACTCGCTGGAGGGCTTGCGGACGCCGTCCACAATGTTGGCCTCCAGGTCCGTGATGACCACGTCCTCCGGCGTGGTGGAGAAATAGTCCATGCCGGAGGGGCTGATGGCCATCAGTCCCTTTTCCGCGTTGCAGACGCTGATATTGCCGCTGGTTCCCGTGCTCAGACGGTCGGTGCTCATTTTCCTGCCGTATTCAACAACCAGCTCTCTTTCCTCCTGCATCAGCATAATTTGCTGCCTCCTGTTTTCATTTTCATTTTTAATTTCTGATATAGCTGCCCGTATGATTCCGGTTTTGCGGACACGCCGGAAAAGGCGGGCGGGGCTTCCGTCCCTTGCCTGATATGCAGCAGAGCACATTTCTCCCGGCGGAAAGGACCTACCCAGATTCCTTCCACACAGCCGGATCGGCCTGCCGGGGGTGCTCTTCGGCATCCGGCCCAGCGCCGCAACCGGCATACCGTCCCCCTGCGTTTTCCAGTTCTTCCGCCCGGCGGCCCTTTGCCGTCAATAGAACGGCTTGACGTCAGAGTCAAAATAGTTTCCCAGCAGATACGGCACATACACGCCCTTGTCCGTCACCACGCCGGAGATCAGATGCGGCGGCACTACGTCGAAGGAGGGGTAGATGGCCTTCACCCCGGGGAGCGTGTTGGGGATCCCCCGATAAGAGAGGACTTGGGCGGGGTCCCGCATCTCGATGACGATGTCGTCCTTCGTCCGCTTCTCCCGGTCCGGGATGCCGGTGACATAGTAGGGCACCCCGAAACACTTGGCCAGGATGGCGATCTGGAAAGTGCCGATCTTGTTGGCGATATGGCCGTCCCAGGCGATGGAGTCCGCCGCTGAGGTGAAGAGGTCGATGCCCTCCCGCTCCATGGCGTAGGCGATCATATTGTCTGTCAGGACCGTGGTATCGATGCCCATCTGGGCAAAGCAGCTGGACGTGAGCCGGGCCCCCTGTAAATAAGGCCGTGTCTCCGCGCAGTAGGCCCGGAAGGTCTTGTTCTGCCGCCTGGCGGCCCGGATCACTGTGCCGATGATGGTCTCGCCGAAGCACTGGGTCAGGATGGCGCCGCCATTGGGGATCAGATTCGCCAGATAATCCCCTACCACCTGCATGGTGCTGTACCGGCGGTTCAGGGACTCCACAGTGGATGCCACGATGGCCTCCACCGGATCCCGGCCCGCAGCCAGGGTCTCCTTCGCCACATCGGCACAGCGGCAGGTGATCTGGCCGTACCGGTTGGCGGTGGTAGGCCGGGCGTGTGCCAGGTCATAGGCCGCCTGCCGCAGGAACTCCTCCTGCTCCCGTGCGCCCTTGTCCCGGACCTGCCAGGCAGCCAGGGCCATGCCCATGCCCACGGCGGTATAGGGGCCCGCGCTCTGGGTCACCATGTCCGCGATGGCCTGTACCACCTCGTGGTAGTCCGTGCACACCACGAACCGGACCTCTGTGGGATAGACCCGGCGGTCCAGAATGCGGACTTTTCCCTTCTCAAACCACGCCACATGCTCATATTGCAGCAGGAACGGCATATCCCGGTCCATACGTTCCATCTTGCCGCCTCCTTTACGCCAGTATCCCGCGGAAAGCTCTGGTCACGGCGGAGCCGTTCAGGCCGCTCTCCCGCTCCCGGATTAGGAAGATACCCATTTTAATCAGGGCCCGCTCCATGGGAATCCGGATGTCCGGGTCTGTGACGGAGGTGACCTCCATGACCTTGGAGTCGCCCACCACCCGTCGGATGATCTCCGTGCCCGCATAGCCGTAGGAGTCGGCCATGACGCCGTCCAGATACGCGCGGCAGAACCCCTCCGCCCGGTACAGGGGGAAGGTCACCAGCTCGTCGTACCTGGCGGTCAGCTTCTCCGCCGTCAGGTCGCACACGCCGCGGATGGTATCCTCCAGCGCCCGGGCAGCCGCCGTGTCCTGCGGCGCGGTAAAACAGTGGTTGGCCCAGGAGAAGAACAGGTTCCCGATGACGTTGCCGATATCATATCCCATGGGACCGTAAAAGGCGAATTCCGGATCAATGACCTTTACGCCCTGTTCGTTGGCAAAGATGGAGCCGGTGTGGAGATCCCCGTGGAGCAGCGCCTGGGCGTTGTTCATGAAGCCGTTTCGGAGCCTGCCCACCTCCCTGTGAAGGGCATCATTTTCATAGAGAAAGGTCCTGACAAAGTCCTCGTTCCCGGGGGTAACGATGTTGCGGCCCTTGTAGTTCCAGTAGGGTTCCGTCAGGACCAGATCCTCCGTGATGTCGCACAGCTCCGGATTGGTGAAGAACTGCACCCGGCGCTTTTTCTCCCGGCGGTCCAGCACCAGATCCGTGGTGGGCAGCAGGGACTGGGCCAGGAAGGTGGAGATGTTCTCCGCCAGATGGCCGTATATCCTGCCCGCCAGCAGCTCCTTGCGGAGGTTCCGATAGGCGGAGATATCCTCCATGGACAGAGCCGCCATGGTCTCGTCATAGTGGTAGACCTCCGGGATGTAATCCGGCGCCAGCCGGGACTCCAGCTGCAGGGCCTGCGCCTCGATCCTGCTCCGATAGATGTCCAGCGGCCGCCCGGAGGAGCGCAGCCGCTTGTCCGCCTGCTTGACGATGACCGAGCGGCCATCCCGCAGAGAGCGGACCCGGAAGACGTAGTTGATGTTGCCGTCGCCGATCTCCGTACAGGTGGTCTCCTCATCCGGGTCGAACCGGTGAAGAACCTCTGCCGCATAGCGCTTGACGTCATCCGGCTTCATGAGGAAAAATTCGCTGAATGCAGACATGGATCAAAGGACTCCCTTCTCATTGCGGACCGAAACGGACAGGCGCGGCTTTTACCCTCTCTTTTCAACCCGGGCAGAATTTCCCGCGTGTTTGAAAATGATGGGTAGACCGGGGCAGCGCCGTTTTGCAGCGGCCAGAGCCTGCCCGGCGGCCAGGGATGATCGGCCCTTCCCCGATTGACCATAGATACTTGTTTCTCTTGCCCCGGCCTGCCGGGATGTTCCCCAGGCGTTCTGCCGGACAGGCCACGGAAGCGTGGCATCTCCCTGTCCGTGGGCGATCAACCAAATCATACCATAAGACAGGGCCATTCTCAACAATATGTCCGGCATAACCGCTTAACTTTGAGGATTTCAACCGCCTCAATCATGCACACAAGCAGCTTGCGGCCGTCCCGCCCCGGCTGTCCGGTCCGGGATGCGATGCCGCGCCATTCCCAGGCGAGGATTCTGCTGACGGGGCCGCCTGCTTCCCTCCGGTGCCAACGCACGCTCCGGCAGCCCGGTTCCGCCTGTCATCATTCTGCCGGAACTCCTCCGGCGGAAGTCCGCCAGGACAGAGATTGCCAGGAGAATCCCCGGCCGTTGTCCGTCCATGCGGCGTGGCGCACAGCCATCCGCGAAACGCGAATCGCCGCATGAACGGCAGAAAAGGCATGGCAGCTTGCCATGCCTTTTCCGGCACCGGGTCCGGGGAACCCCAAAAGCGGCATACGGACCGCATCTCCATTCTCCGGCAGAGAGCGTGCCATATCGTGCTTTGTCTCCTCCGCACACGGCCGCAGGTCAGTGTTTGCGTCCTGCCGCAGTGCCTTTCCGCCGCCAGCGGATGAGCCAGCAAAAGCCGATCAACAGCCCGGCAAAGCCGACGGCCAGAATAACGACCGCCAGAGGACCGGCCCGCTCCGTCAGGCAGAAGGTGACCGTCCCGGTCTGGCTCTCCAGCAGCAGATACTGGCCGTCCAACCGGGCATCCGTCTTGGTCCAGCCATCCTCACTCAGCACCCAGAGGTCGTACCGCTTGCCGGGGTCCGGCAGGCGGCAGTGGACCGTGTAGGCCGCCTGTTCCAGGTCCGGGTCCTCCACCGTTACGGTGTAGGCGGTGCCCGCATACTCCGCGCCGCCGTCCGTCCAGGCCACCTCTTCCGTGGTGTGGGAGACCTGTGCCCGGCTGCTGAAGCTGCCGTCCACCAGGATCTCCGGCAGCTCCCCGCCATCTGTCAGGGCGGAGGTGTAGGGGGTATACTCCGCCTCCAGGGTCTGGCTGGCAGTGAGGCAGGTGTAGTCCAGATCCGGCCAGGAGGCAGAGCAGCCCTTTTTCGCCGGAATCTCCGGCAGGGCGTCAATCCCCTCTCCGTACTGGAAGGGGACGACCTCTACCACCACGCCGTCCGCCACAAAGGTCAGCTCCAGCCGGGAGAAGGATTCCGGTACGCCGGGCGTGGTGCACAGGGTGTCAAAATCCACCGGTTCAGCATGGCCGGCGTAGCTGATCCCATCCAGAGCCCCCAGTCGTTCACTGGTAAAGGTGTTATCGGATACGGCGGCATCGGCGTCCACATCTCCCGCCACGGCGCCCAGATAGGCGGAGCCCTCTTCGATTTCCACCAGCGTATGGCAGTTTTCCAGCGTGGCTCCCAGTCCGGCCACGCCGCCGATATAATCGCCGCCGGAGAGATGACACTTGACCCAGCTGTCCCGGATGGTCCCCCAGGAGGCGCCGGCGATACCACCTACATAACCGCCGTCCGTGCTGGCGATGTCCCCATAGTTCTCGCAGCCGCTCACCCGCCCCAGGTCCATGAGACCCACCACGCCGCCGGCATAGTCCCGTTTTCCGGTGACGCCGCCCCGGTTCATGCAGGCGCGGACCACGGCCTTCGTCTGATAGCGGAAGTCCAGGGAGCGGTCTCCCTCTTCGATCAGGTCATCCTCGGGGTCGAAGTCGTATTCAATGGCCATGGACCCTACGATGCCGGCCACGTTGATGTCTCCCTCCACGGTCCCTGTGTTCCGGGAATTGGCGACACATCCGGTATCCGGTCCACTGGTCTCCTGGTCCGAGATGTCCTCGAAACGGTCCGACAATTCCTCTCCAGTTTGCTCCAGCAGATCCCGCAGCAGATCCGTGATAACCCGGAACTGGTCTCCGATGGCTTCCAGATCGTCCAATAGTGTATCCGTGGCCGCGGACATGGTCTCCCGCAGGGCGTCGCCGTCCTCCAGCAGACCGGCAAAGACGTCCCCCAGGGCGTCCCCCTGCTCCCGAATGGCACTGTCAATGGGACGGATGGTGATGGTGGGCTCCTCGGCCAGCTCCCAAAAGACGTCGGCCAGGTCCTCGCCGAGGCGGGATGCCCGGGAAGCCACTTTCTCCAACGTCCTGCCCGGGTCCCGAAACGCTTCCGCCAGGTCTCCGCCCTGTGCCAGAAGCTTTGCCAGCAGCGCTGCCGCGTCGGTGGCGTGTCCGGCGGCGGCCCGCAGGGCCTGAGCCGCCTCTCCCAGTGCCTGCCATGCGGCCGCCGCGTCCTTCCCGGCCTCTTCCAGCTCGCCGCTGTCCATGTGGGCCGCGACGGCATTCGCCGCCTGTTCCAGCGCACCCCCCGCCCTGGCCAGTGTATCCGCCAGGGCTTGAGCCGCCTCTCCCAGCGCCGCTTCGTCGCCGCCGTTCCACAGAATGCGGGCGATCTCTGCCAGCGTGTCGGACATGTCCCCGAGGGCGGCTGCCAGGTCCCCGGCGGCAGCCCGAACCTCTTCCATGGCCTCCTGGCTCTGGAGGGCGCTGCCCAGGGCCGCGCCCAGATGCTCCAGCGCCGACAGCAGGCGGGCAACGGCCTCTTTTCCACTGGAGGCCGCCCGGCGGAGGGACTGGACTGCCGCCCGCAGCTCCTGTTCCGCCTGATCTCCCAGCCCCGATGCCGCGCCGACTTCATCCAGCGCATTCCCAAGCTCGTCGGCCAGGTCCTCCACCAGGTCCATCACATCGACGGCGTCATCCAGGATCGGCGCCAGCTGGTCGATGAGCCAGGAGATCCGGGCCGTGAGGCTGTTGAGCTCCTCGATATTCTCTTTGGTCCAGTCCGCGGCGGAGTCCGCCAGATCGCCCACTGCCTCCCGGGCCTCGTCCGTCCGGGCGGAGATGGCGTCCATCCGGTCCGACAGAGCGTCGGAAGTGCCCCGCAGATCCTGCTGCGTCTGGTCCAGCAGATCCCCCAGACCGTCCAGGGCATCCAGCAGCTCCCCCATCTGCCCCTGGTCATAGAGCAGCCGCACTTCCGGCTCCAGCTGACCGGCGACGCCGCCCACGTCCTTCCGGCCCAGAATGTCGCCGGAGTTGGCACAGCCGTCCAGATATCCGGACTGCCGCCCCACGATGCCGCCGATGTTGTAGCCCACGTGGTCATAGCCCACGCTGCCGGAATTGGTGCAGCTCTGGATGATACCAGAGGAATACCCGGCGACGCCGCCGATATCGGTGCATACCGGCACGTTTTCCGCCGCGTTCAGCTGTTCCCGGTTGATGGCATCCAGATCCAGCTCCGCATCCACCTCCGTGGTGTTGATGCTGCCGCTGTTCCGGCACTGGATAACGGCGCCGTAGTTCTGCCCGGCGATGCCCCCGGCATAATGCTCTCCCGTGACGGCTCCGGAGAAAGTGCAGTTGACGATCTGTCCCGAGCTCTCGTTGATCCCCACAAGACCGCCTATGCTGTCCGCTCCCCGCACCGTCCCGTGGAAGGTGCAGCCGGCAAGAAGGCCCCGGTTGCTGCCGGCAATGCCGCCCAGGGTATTCTTCCGGTCAGAGGGATCGACCCGTCCCTCCACCGACAGATCCCGCACTACGCCGGAGGGCTGTATGTACCGGAACAGTCCCCGGACATTGCCGCTGCCCGTGATGGACAGACCGGAAATGGTGTGGCCCTGCCCCTCAAAGGTCCCCCCAAAGGTGGGGATGGGGGTGAAGTCCGTGCCGGACAGGTCGATATCCGCCTCCAGGCGGACAATTCTCCCCTGGGACCAGCTGTCCAGGGTGCAGTTCTCTGCCAGTTGGACCAGGTCCTCCGCCGTGCGGACGAAAACCGTGTCCCCGCCTTCGGCGGCCAGGGCAGCAGGCGCCGCCAGGGACGCCAGCAGCACCGCCGCCAGAAGGAAGCTCAGGCATTTATGAATCTTCCGTCTCATGGGCGGGCTCCTCCTCTTTCTGATAAGCTCCCGTCTCCAGCATTCCGGAGACGTCCCCGTAAATCACGCCCTGGATCTGGGCATCCACTACGCCGGAAATACGGCCCCGAACCCGGCCGTTGACATAGACGGTGCCATGGGCACTCCTGGCAACCTCCGGCACCTTGAGATCGAACCGGGTCCGCTCCACGATCCCGTCGCCCAGGAACAGGATCTGGGGCAGGATGAACATGACCAGGAACATGGAGATCAGCGTCCCCCGACACAGGCACTCGCCGATGCCCACGATGGCAGGCTCTGTGGTGATTTGGGCGATGAGGAATCCGGCAGAGGACAGGATACTCCCCGAGGTCAGTACCGTGGGGAAGGACAGATTCAGCGCCTGGACGATGGCCTCCCGTCGGGACATCTCCGCCTTCAGCTCATTGTACCAGGAGGAGATCACGATGGCGTAGTCGATATTGGCGCCCATCTGGATGGCTGTCACGATCAGATAGCTCAGGAAGAAAATGGGCCTCTGGGCCATGCCGGGGAAGGAAAAATTGATCCAGATGCTGCCCTGGATCACCAAAATCAGCAGGATCGGCAGTCCCACAGACTGGAAGGTGAACAGCAGCACGATGATGACAAACACCACCGACAGGACACTGATCATGATGTTATCCCGGGCAAAGGAGACGGACAGGTCATAGTCGCTGGTGGAATCCCCCACCAGATAGACGCTGTCCGCGTCGTAGTACCGCTCCGCCTCCCGGTGGATGGTCTGGAGGAAAGCAAAGGTCTCCGCCCCCTCCTCCGGCAGGTTCAGATTGATGAGCATACGGGTGTAGTTTTCCCCCAGCATCTGGACCCGGGCGTTGTCGAGCTGTTCATAGAGATCGTCCAGGTCCGCCTGCTGCCCCTCGTCCAGATCCACATAGCCCTCCTCCGCCTTGTCGTAGGCGAAAAAAAACATATCCATCAGAGGGACCGCATAGTCGTCTAGACCGCCCACGATCCGGCCGTAGGCCTCCTCCTCCGCCGCGTAGGCAGTGTACAGCAGGCAGACGAGCTCGTAGTCCAGGTCTGTCATTTCGGAAAACTGCCGGGGCGTCAGGGCGTCGGTGAGGGTGTGTCCGTCCATCACCTCGATATTGGAGAGGCCCATGGCGTAGTCCACCTGATCGCAGGCCTCCAGCCGTTCCAGCAGGGCTTTCTCACTGTCATAGTCTCCCCGGGGCACCAGCAGAGCGATCACGTTCTGGGTGCCGAAGGTGTCGCTGACCCGCTGCTCCGCCACCTGGGACTCGTTCTGCCGCGCAGTCTCGATCTGGGTATAGCCGTACACATAGGGGCACCGGTTGGAGAGGAAAAAGCCCCCCACCAGGGCCACAATGAACAGCGGCACCCCCACATGGCGCAGCTTCAGGACAAATCCGCCCCAGCGGTCGATCCTGGGGATGAAGCTGCGGTGGCGGGTCCTCTCCATCGCCTTGGAAAAGAGCATCAGCAGCCCCGGCATCAGGGTGAACACCGACAGCATACTGAACAGAATGGACTTGATCAGCACGATGCCCATGTCGAAGCCGATCTGAAACTGCATGAACATCATGGCCGCCAGGCCGGAGATGGTGGTGAGGCTGCTGGCGGAGATGGAGGGAATGGCGGCGCTGACCGCCGCAATGCACGCCTCCCGGTCTCCGGCGTGCTCCCGCTCCTCCAGGAAGCGGTGCAGCATGATGATGGCATAGTCGATGGCCAGAGCCAGCTGGAGCACCACCGTCACAGAGTTGGAGACAAAGGAGATCTCTCCGAAGATGAAGTTCGTGCCCAGATTCAGCAGGGCCGCCGCGATAAAGGTCAGTAGCAGCACCGGAATCTCCGCATAGGAGCGGGAAGTCAGCAGCAGCACCAGCACGATGATAACCGCCGCTACCGCCAGGATGATCCCCATCTCATCGGCCAGGGAGTCCGCCTGGGAATCCCCCACAGAGCTGTCTATATAAAAGTCATAGGGGGCCAGCAGCTCCCGGATGGCCTCCATGGCGGCCAGGGCGGATTCGTCATCCTCCTCCCCCGCAAAGGTCACGGAGATCAGCGCGTCCGCGCCCTTGAAATACGATGCGATGTCCTCCGGCGTCTCGGCCTCCCCGTCCTCCTCTGCGCCGATGCTGTCTCCCAGGGACGCGGAGGAGACGCCCTCGATCTCCCCGATCTGTTCCGCCAGATCCTCCGCGATGCCCCGCGTCACGTGGGACACCATCACCCGGGCGGTACCGAAGGTGGTGAATTCCTCCTCCATCAGGGTCAGCCCCTGGCGGGTCTCTGTGGAGTCCGGCAGGTACTCCGTGATGTCGTTGCAGACGCTGACCCAGTTCCGGGAGAACAGGCAGAACAGCAGCGCACACGCGTACAGGAAAAAGATCAGCTTCCGCTTATCCACGATCACCGTGGCCAGCCGCACAAAAAAGGATGGTTTTTCAGTGTCTTTGCGCACAGTTTCAGCTCCTTCCGGCAATCCCGGTCCCATCACGGCTCAGGGGAGATCCGGCTCCCCTCCCATCGCATCCGGCAGACGTCCGCCGTGGTCACTCCAGTAAGGCGTTCCCCATGGAGCTCCAGCGCCGTCTCGCAGAAAAGGGTGCTGACCGCCGTCCGGATAGCATGAGAGAGGCACAGATGCCCATCCTCCGACCGTACGCCATGGACGGGGTTGCGGCGTCCCATCAGTTCCAGGGATCCTGTGACGGCAGAACCCTCGTATTGGAGGTCCAGGCGACCCTCCCTGGGGCCCATCTGGCTGTACAGCGTGACGTGATACTCTTCCCGCATCTTCCTCCGCTCCTTTCCGCATTTCCTCCAGCATACTGGAAACAGGCCCGGAGATGCAAGGTGCAGACCTTGGGCAGATGTCAGAAATCTGACACTTGCCCCCATTCTGCATAGATGCACTCCTCTGGAAAATGTGTTATACTGGACTGCAATGGACTGGAGTCTGCCGGTCCATGGAGGTCGATATGAAAAAACGGACATACGAGGCCAGCAATGCGGCCAAGCGGCAGATCTGCACTGTACTCAAGGAGCTGATGACCCAGAAACCACTGAACAGGATCACCGTGGCGGAGATCATGCGGGGCTGCGGCATGGCGCGCCAGCATTTTTACTACCATTTTGACGATGTCTACGACGCGGTGCGCTGGATCTTTGAGGAGGAGGCGGTGGCGCTGCTCCGGGAACACGAGGGCGTCATGCTGTGGCAGGACGGCCTGCTCCAGCTTTTCCAATACCTGCAGGAGAACCGTGTGTTCTGCCTCTGCGCCCTTCGCTCCATGGGCCGGGACCACCTGAAGCGGTTCTTCCAGACGGATATCCGCGCCATCATCCGGAGCACGATCCGTCTGATTGCCGCGGAGCTGGGGTATGAGGCCGGGGAGCAGGAGCTCACCATGCTGACTCAGTTCTATGTGGGCGCGCTGGTAAGTATTGTGGAGGACTGGCTCCTGGGCGAGATCCAGGGCACGCCGGAGGAGCTGATCCGCTTTGTAGACCAAGTGCTGCGGGACCATGTGCGTGGCGCCGGGCTCCGGCTGTCCCAGGCAGGTCCCGGGACGGCGCCTCTTCTGGAACCGGACCACTGTGCCGGACCTGTTTCCAAATAAAAAGGCTCCGGGTTCCCAGAGAAACCCGGAGCCTTTTTCCGCTGTTCAACTCTCTGTGGGCAGGTCACTCCTGCGCATCGTGAAGCCAGAGATATCGCTCGTCCTCGTTGCGGGTGGTCTGCAGCCAGGGGTTGCCGTCCAGATGGCGGATCATCCAGCAGGTATACATCTGGAAGCCCGGCGGGGATGGCGGAGAAGCTGTTGTCCACGCTCTTGAATACCTGGTCCCCCACAAAACTGGCGCCGAAGCCCTCCGGCCGGTCGAACTTGAAGTAATAGCACTCCGGCTGGGGGTGCCGGTGGGGCAGATAGCCGGACCAGTTCCCCCGGTCGTTCAGCACCTCGCCCAGCACCATATTGGACCAGGGGGCGATATCCTTGTCAAAGATGGTGTTTACCCGGCGCTTGGCCACATTGCCGAACTTGCCCACGCAGGAGTAGACCCAGGGGGCGTCCTCCGGCCGGTACAGCCTGCCGGAGAACGCTGTGTCATTCTTCGTGCACTGGACCAGGATCTCCGCGTCTGTCTGCGCCTCCACGGTGATCTCCTCCCCGGCGCAGGCATGGAGGGCATAGGGGCCGTCAGTGAACACGTCTCTGCGGCTGACCGTCTCCGTCCGGCCCTCCCAGCCGAAGGTCACGGTTCCGGACAGAAGCAGCACCGCGGTCTCCTCGCCCCGTCGGCAAAAGCCTCTCTTCCGGCCGGGTTCCATCCGGTAGACCCGGATGTCCATCAGCATATCGCTGTATGCGTTGTCGTAGGTACAGAGGATTTCCTCGCCCTCCGCGTCAAACTCCGGATAGCCGAATACGTTTTTCATGTGTAATTCCTCCCAAATTCCATCATCCGGCGGGCCCGTTCAGGCGCCCGCGTTTGCTCCCTGCCGCTCCAGCAGGCGGCAGAGCATGGCGGCCAGCTCTCCCCGGGTGGCTGTCCGGTCCCCCTGATAGCTTCCCCGGACCATGCCCAGCGCCTGGGCGATGGCCGCATAGCCCAGGTCTGCCTCCGGGATGGCGGCAGCGTCGCTGTATGTGCAGGTGTAGATGCCCTGAAGCCGGGCGGCTGGGCCATAACCTGCGCAGTCCAGCAGACATTTCACTGCCTGCCCGCGGGTGACGGCCCTGCCTTCATCCCGGGTTCCCCGGGGCAGAATACCCATCCGGTAGGCCACGGAATAGACGGTGTCCCGCGTGCTCTCATCCGCTGTCTCCGGGTCGATACAGTATCCCTCCAGGCTGGCCAACAGGGCCACCAGATCCCACTGGGTCAGCTGTTTGTCCGGCCGGAAGCGGCCCCCGTCATAGCCCACGCCATAGCGGGCCAGCTTCTCCACATCGGCTTTCACCCCGGAGCCCGACAGGTCCGTATAGGTGATGGCGGTATCCCCGGACTCCGGCGCCGCCGGTTTGCCGGTGGCGGCGTCAATGCCCAGATACCGCTCCTCCCGCTCCAGAGCGTAGGTCAGCCGCAGCTCGTAGAAGTGGGTAAGCCCCAGCTCCATCAGCCGGGCTTCCGTCTCGTCACCGCTCTCCAGAGGGCGGGGCACCAGACGGTAGGCCAGGACCGTGTCATAGGTCCCCGCCCAGGCGGCCAGGGCCGCCGTCTCACCCACGATACCGGCGGAGCTGGCGAACGTCACATCCTCATCGTACTGATAATCCAGCCGGTACACGGACCCGTCTCCGCTGTCGATGGCCACGGTATAGCGGTTCTCCGGGAAGGGAATGCCGCCTACCTGCTGGACGTATGTGAAGGTGTAGTACGGACGCCGGTCCTCCGTATTGTCCCGGCCGTCATAGAGTGTCAGGGCACTCCACCGCCCGCCGCAGAGGGCGGACAGGAACGTCTCCGCTTTGACCTGCGCCTCCGCCTGGGTCAGGGCCGGTGTCTCCCCATCCTCCATTCCGGGTGCGTAGGAGAACACCTCCTGGACCGCGCCGGTGCGGGCATCCACTGTGATGGTGCGGGAACAGCTGTCCTCCTCTCCGGGCCGCACATAGGACAGGACGCAGAGGACCTGATCCTCCTTCCCCTCCTGTTCCGCCAGACGGTAGGCGGCGGAGGACAGGGCGTACTCCGTCAGGCCGTAGACCGGCTCTGCCCGCAGGCTCTGGTCCAGGAACGCGGAGGACCGGACGCCCTCCATCTGGGCGATGCCCGCCTGCTCCGCCGGGCTGAGGCCGCTGTCCTCGCTCTCCGCAGCCGCGGTGTTGTCGGCACTGCCTCCGGCGCCCCAGCCGCCCATCTGGTCCTCCAGCTCCGTCAGATTCAAAATCGCTCCTGTGGCGGCGTCTACATAAAAGGTGTCCGTATCCACCGGCAGATACCGGAGCACGGCCGACGTGCCACCCGCCTCCCGCACGTATTCCAGCTTCAGCTCCAGGGTGTCCGTCAGGAGTTTGGCAGCCCGGTCGCGGCGCACCGCAGCGGCGGCAGAGGGGACGTCTCCCAGGAAGGTGTCCTCCGCTGTGGTCCGGTGGAAAGACCGGACCCGGTTGTCCGCCGCATCCACAGTGATGGAATAGGTCAGCGGCGAGGGCAGGCCGTTCAGCAGGATCACTCCGGAGTAGCGGTAGCTGTCCCCGCCCAGAATATCCATGCCGCGGGGCTCTTCCAGCTTCACGCTCTCCCCCTCCCGCAGGACCTTGTCCAAAAAGTCCCCGGCGGCCCGGGCGGCCGCGGCCTCATCCCCCTGGGGAAAGACCGGGAAATCCCCGCTGTTGGAGGCGGTGTACGGCAGACCCAGATCGTAGCTGATTACGGTCCCGTCATCCAGAGCGGAAATGGACAGTTCCTCCTCCAACTCGGTCGACCAGTACAGATCCCAGGCACCGGTCAGACCGTCCTCATACCAGCTGCCCTGAAATTCGTCATAGGCATCCGTGTCCGCCTTTACGGCCTGGGTCACCCTGGCCAGGGCCTCGTCTGTGGTCTCCTCTGCGGCGGACGCCGGCAGCATCAGCCCCAGAGCCGTCACCATAGCCAGCGTCAAAGAAAACAGCTTCTTCATCATTCGTCCCTCCATTGTCGGCAGTTTCCGGAATGGTGATTCCATTCTATCCCAACAGACGGAAAAATTCCAGAGATGCTGCGGATTCTCCTTATTTTTTTAAGTTCCTTGAAAGGCA
>OOBO01000762.1_pt1 | contig 25819 bp, 13 predicted proteins | sample 1671031 | NCBI WGS metagenome assembly OOBO01 (sample SAMN06348115, study PRJEB24527) | human gut metagenome | biome: human gut; feature: ankylosing spondylitis patient; material: feces | host: Homo sapiens | place: China | collected 2015-10 | reverse complement strand
ACCTATCCGACACAATGCGCAAGTGCCGGATAGGAACGGCAAAATTTTTTACACTCCTATTACTTCTTTATCGCACATCAGTAAAATCACAGGGCATCAAGCAGCTTATGAGTGGCGGTGGCATCATCATTGTGGCACAGACGGTAATTCCACAGCTTACTACGCTGTTCTCATAATTCATGGGCGGGATCATTGACAAGATTACTGAATTCATAAAGGAACTGTTGCAGGGGTGGGTTCTGACCAACTTTGAAACCATGTTTACCGATGTCAATGACAAGGTAGGCACGATTGCAGGGGAGGTCAGCAAAACTCCCAGCACATGGAACTCCGGTATTTTTGATATGATAAAAGCCTTGTCCGACAACGTGATGATTCCCATAGCGGGTATGATCATCAGCTTTGTACTCGTCTATGAGCTTATTTCCATGGTCATTGATAAAAACAACCTGCATGACTTCAATACAGCAATCTTTATCCGCTTTTTTATGAAAGCATGTATTGCAGTCATGCTTCTTAGCAAGACTTTTGACATTGTAATGGCGGTATTTGATGTGGGAAGCCATATCGTAAATTCTGCCGCATCAGCGATTACCGGAAGCACCAGTATTGATGTGGCAAGCACTTTGCAAACAATGTTCAATGAGCAGTTTTCGGAAATGAGCATAGGAGAGCTGTTGGGACTGGGAATGGAGACCATGATCGTCAGTTTATGTATGAAAATCATGTCAGTCCTTATCACCGTCATTCTTTATGGGCGAATGATTGAAATATATCTTTATGTATCAGTAGCACCAGTTCCCTGTGCAACCGTAACCAACCGGGAATGGGGAACGATAGGAACGAATTATTTTAAGGGGCTTTGTGCTCTAGCATTTCAGGGATTTTTTATGATGGTATGTGTTGCAATCTATGCAGTGCTTGTGGCAGGTGTGGCGGTTGCTGATAACCTGCATACCGCACTCTGGTCAGTGGCGGCATATACCGTTATCTTATGTTTTTCACTCTTTAAGACTGGTTCATTATCGAAATCTATCTGGAATGCGCACTAAGGGAGGAACGATATGGCAATATCCGTGCAGGTGCCAAAGGATTTGTCCGGTATCAAGACAAAAGTGGCACTGAACTTAACAAAGAGACAGATCATCTGTTTCAGCGGTGCGGCAGTAGCCGGAATCCCCTTGTACTTTTTAACAAAGGGACTGATCGGAACATCAGCTGCATCACTGCTTATGATGGGAGCAATGCTTCCGTTCTTCTTTTTTGCAATGTATGAGAAAAACGGGTTCCCGGCGGAGAAGATTTTGTATTTTATGCTCCGGCAGAAGATACTCACACCGGGCATAAGACCATACCGGTCGGAAAATTTATACAAGCAGTTGGAAGAAAAAGAAAAATTACGAAGGGAGGTTCGTTATCTTGAAGAAAAAGCAAAAGGCAGAACCGGAAAGTCGCAGAAAAAGCAGTTATAAGGGCAATAGCAGGAATAACAGCAAAAGCGGTGGTCTTACCTTTTCAGAGAAGAAGCGTCTTATACAGTTGAAACATATTTTATCGGGAAAGAGCAATGAGAAAGAAAAGCCGACTACCGCACAAAAGACGATTACTTTTGAAAAGATGTTCCGGGACGGTATCTGTCAGGTCAGCCACCGTTATTATACAAAGATGGTGGAATTTTTTGATATAAACTATTCGCTTTTGGAAGTGGATGAGCAGGCGGACATACTGGCACAGTACAGTAAGCTCATCAATTACTTTGATCCGTCTGTGAAGTTTGAACTGGTGCTTTTCAACAGGCAGGTCAACGAGCAGATGCTTACGGAACAGTTTGACATTCCATGGCAGGAGGACGATTTTAACGACATTCGTGAAGAATATACGGAAATGTTAAAGAAGCAGGCGGCAAAGGGAAACAATGGTATCATCAAATCAAAATATCTGATTTTTGGTGTGGAGAGCAATGGCTACAAGGAAGCCAAGAGCCGCCTTAATAACATTGAAAAAGATGTCATACGGAACTTAAATAACATAGGAACCCTTGCGAGGGGACTGGACGGAAAGGAAAGACTGCGTATCCTACATGAATATTTTAACCAGGATACCATGGAGCCTTTTCGCTTTTCGTTTAAGGATCTGGCAGAATCCGGTAAGTCGGTCAAGGACTATATTGCACCGCCGGGATTTGATTTCCGCTATCCAAACCGCTTTAAGTCGGGAAATATGTATGGCTGCGTATCCTATCTGGATATTATCGCACCGAAGTTTACGGACGAGCTGATCAAGCAGCTTCTTGACATTGATGCCAACCTGACAATCTCCATGCACATGCAGACGGAAGATCCGGTAAAGGCAATCAAGAAGTTAAAAGCGGTCATTTCCAATATTCAGAAGATGAAAATTGAGGAGCAGAAAAAGGCAGTCCGGAGCGGTTACGATATGGATATTTTACCGACTGACATTGTGACCTATGAAAAGGATACGCTGGAATTTCTGGACGACCTGAATACGAGTAACCAGAAGATGATCAACATGACATTCCTTATTACCTGTTATGGCAGAACCAAGCGGGAACTGGAGAGCTTAATGCAGAGGGTGTCCGGTATCATTCAGCAGGCAAACTGTGACCTTAGATGTTTACAGTATTTACAGGAGCAGGGCCTTATGGCATCTGCACCGATTGGTTGCAATGAAACCGGAATTGAACGCACCCTTTCCACAAAGAGTACCGCAATCTTAGTACCATTCTGCACACAGGAATTGTTTATGCCTGCTCCGGCAATCTATTATGGATTAAATGCACTCAGCAACAACATGATCATGGCTGACCGCAAAAGACTTCGTACACCAAACGGAGTTATCCTTGGAACACCGGGAAGTGGTAAGAGTTTTAGTGCAAAGCGTGAGATTTTAAGCTGTTTCCTTATCACAAAGGACGATATTATCATCTGCGATCCGGAGGGCGAGTATTTTGCACTTGTGGCGGCATTACATGGACAAGTGGTAAAACTTGCCACCAATTCCAAAGACTATCTGAACCCTATGGATATTCAGTTGAGCCATAAGGGGGATAAGGAAGCATTAAAACTGAAATCGGATTTTATCATAACATTATGTGACCTGATCGCAGGTGGCAAGGATGGTCTGGAGAACGATGAGAAAGGTATCATCGACGAATGTATCCGTCATATTTACGATAAATATTTTGAAAATCCGGTGCCGGAAAATATGCCGATACTGGAGGATTTATACAACGCACTTCTGAAGCATAAGAATCCAAAGGCAGAGCGTATCGCAAACAGCCTTGTGCTGTATGTGCATGGTTCCCAGAATTATTTCAACCACCATACCAATGTGGACAGTGGCAACCGTATCATGTGCTTTGACATCAGAGACTTGGGAAATCAGTTAAAGGAACTTGGAATGTTGATCGTGCAGGATGCGGTTTGGAACAGGGTATCACAGAACAGGGAGCGAAAGATTGCAACCCGTTATTACTGTGATGAGTTCCACCTTCTTCTGAAGGAAAAGCAGACAGCTATCTATTCTGTGGAAATCTGGAAGCGTTTCAGAAAATGGGGCGGTATTCCTACAGGTCTGACACAGAATGTGGGCGATTTTCTCCGCTCAGAGGAGATTGAGGGTATTTTGGGTAACAGCGATTTTGTGTATCTGCTAAATCAGAATGCCAAAGATCAGGCAATTTTAGCGGATAAACTGGGACTTTCCGATAAACAGCTTTCCTATGTTACCAACTCCGAGCCGGGAAGTGGTTTGATATTGTTTGACAATGTGGTAATCCCATTCGTGGATAAATACCCGACAGACACCAAGACCTACAGAATTATGAATACCAAGCCGGAGGAATCGGTGCAGAAGGAGGACGCAGTATAAATGGCAGAAAAGAGACAGAAGAAGCAGGCGGCAAAGGCATTTGAAAAAGAGGCATTTTCCAAAGACAAGGAAGTGACTGGAGCAAAGCATACAGAACACAGGCAGGATAACACCTTTTCTGCGGAAAACCAGTATAGTGCCAAAGAGAAGCCTGTGAGCAATCTGCCACGGGATGCAAACCATGGCAGTCATAGAAGAAATGCAACTTCTGGTCACAGCGTCCAGAAGTCGGAAGCCGAAGCGGAAAAGACATTCTTAAAGGAAAACAGCTTTATCAATGAGGAAAACGGTAATGCTACAAATTTCCATACAGAGGACGCAGACAGTTTTCAGGACAATTACCACGTTAGAAATACCTACCAACGGTCTGAGGAAAAAGGAAAATATCACAAAAGGCGTGTGCAGAGAGAACACGCACACAGAGAGCGTGCAAAGTCAGAAAATGCAAAGCAGTCCGATTATGGAGATCTTCAGACAAAGGATGCCACATTTTCGCAGGGGCAGGCGGAAGAATTTACCGACAAAAAGGTACAGAAAGCCTTTGATAAGTCAGAGAAAAACCGCATGAAGTTGCAGAAGGCAAAAGATAAGATGCCGAAAAAGCGGCAGTATGAGATGAAGCGTGTCTTTGATGAACAGACCGGAAAAGCAAAATATGTGGTTATCCCGGTGGAGGTGGAGAAGCCATTTAAGCCGGACGGACTTGGGAAAGCTGCGGTTCACAAGCTCAAAACCGAAAATATGTACTTTGTGCATCGCAAGATTGCTGAGACAGAAAAGGATAATTCTGCTGTGGAGGGCGCACACAAGACGGAACAGCGTGCCGAGGATGTTTACCACTATATGAAGTATCACCGCAAGAGCAAGGCACAGAGAAAGCTTGACCGTTTGGAGCGATTGCAGAAAAAGCAGGTCATAGCGGATATGAAGCTGGAGTATGAAAAATTTATCAGCGAAAATCCGCACTTAAAGGGTAACAGTCCAAAGAAGCAGTTGCAAAGGCAGTTACAGAAACAGCGTATCAAGCGTGAGTATGCCAAAGCAAGGAGGGCAGGAGCAGAAGCCAAGACTGCAAAGGAAGCATTTACCAAAACAGCAAATACCGCAACCGGGATTGCAAAGAAGTTACAGGAAATTGTCACGAAAAATAGAACACTCATTATCACAGTCGGTATTTTTGCACTTCTGCTAATCATGATCATGTCGGCATTATCAAGCTGTGGTTCCATGTTTACCGGAACTGTGACAACAACAATGGCAAGCACATATCTTAGCCTTCCGGCAGAGATTGATGCGGCAGATTTATCTTTTACAGAAAAGGAAATGGAGCTGCAAAATAAGATTGACCGGATTGAAACTGATTATCCGGGATACGATGAATACGATTATAACCTTGGTGCAATCGGGCATGATCCATATACGCTGATCAGTTATCTTTCCGCAGTCCATACGGAATTTACTGCCGCAGGAATGGAGAGTGAGATTCAGGAATTATTTGATGCCATGTATTCACTTACTACCGAGGAAGTGGAGGAAACTCGCACGAGGACGGTCACAAAGACCGGAACCAGAACAGTTACAAATGCAGATAGAAGCACTAGCACAGAGGAATATGAGTACGAGGAGGAAGAAGAATATACCGTCACAATCCTTCGAGTAACACTTGCGGTCACACCGTTGGAAAGCATTGTTGCAGGACGCATGGATAGTGAGCAGACGGAAATCTTTGGAGCCTATACGGAGACAAAGGGCGGTTTACAGGTTTTCGCTTCTCCGGTTGATTATTACTGGTATTACTATATCAGCAGTTATTACGGATACCGGAAAAATCCAAACACCGGAGCAGAGGAACTTCACCGAGGTGTGGATATAGCAGTGCCGACCGGAACCATGGTACATGCAGCACATGACGGAACAGTTACGGAAGCGGCTTACGATTCCTATTATGGGAATTATGTGGTGATTACGGACAGCAAGGGATATACCACAAAATATGCCCACATGGACAGTCTGAATGTATCCACGGGGCAGAGTGTAAAAAAGGGTGACAACATAGGGAAAAGCGGAAATACGGGAAGCAGTACCGGAAGCCACCTTCATATCGAATGTCTGTATAACGGGGAGTATTATAACCCGTTATTTTATTTTGAGGCAGGCGAGCAGACTATTTATGGGGAAACACCGGGCGGCACCGGAGGAGGAACCGGCAATGTGATACCGCCGGAATCCTATGATGATGCTACGGTGCAGACGCTTATGTGGGAAGCAAACAGGTATCTGGGAATGCCATATACATTCGGGGGAACAGCTCCGGCAAGTTTTGACTGTTCCGGATTTGTATGCTGGGTATTTTCAAACAGCGGCGTACATAACCTGCCAAGAACCACAGCACAAGGCATTTATGACCGGTGTACTCCGGTATCAGCGGCAGACGCAAAGGCAGGAGACATTATCTTTTTTACCGGAACCTATAATGCAGGACGTCCGGTTACACATGTCGGTATCTATTGTGGTAACGGTACGATGGTGCATTGTGGCGATCCAATCCAGTACACCTCAATCAATACCTCTTACTGGCAGAGCCATTTTTATGGTTTTGGAAGATTGAATTAGCGAAGGGAGGAATTATTTTTGTCAGTAGAGCGAATCAATTCACAGCTTAAAAAGGTCAGAGAGCAGATAGCACAGCTACAGGAAAAGGAAAAAGACCTTGCTGAGCAGAAACAGATGGCGGAGGATGCCGAAGCCATGAAGATCATACGAAAATATAAAATCTCATCGGAGCGTTTGCAGATGTTAAACAAGCTCAGTGAGGATGAAGTCAGAAATTTATTACAGAAACGGGAACAGGAAAAGGAGGTTTCAATCAATGAAAAACAGAAAATTATCGGCTAGGGTGGTAGTGTCCCTTATGCTGTCGGCAATACTTTTTTGTATGCCGATTGGGGCATTTTTTGCCAACAGGACAAATACGATAGAGGTTCATGCGGAGGATACTGCCGAGCAGAAAACGGAAAGTGCAAGTGACGCAGAAAATACAGTTACACCCGGCAATGGCAGGGAAGAAAATTCAGGAACAGATACCGGAGAGGGAAAGACGGAAAATTCCACAGAAGGCACAACAGAAGATTCGTCTGAAGAAACACAGCCCGCCGCAAAATGCACCTGCAAAGAAAAGTGCAGCCAGTATGCGGTGGATGAAGATTGTGAGGTGTGTGCAAAGAACTATAAGGAATGTACCTATATCAATCCGAGCGTAAAAATCACAATCAATACACCTTCTGGGTGGCATAACGATACCACTAAGGTGACAGTCAAAGTAGAAGATATGATAGTTTCCGGTAATTTTACCGTTCAGACAGTAAAGGCGAAAGTTGGGCAGAATGGAAGCTGGACAGATATTACCGAGGATATGTACATAGAGATTTCCGAAAACAGCACTATTTATGTGCAGGTCACAGACCAGAAGGGCAAGACCTATGAGAAAAATCGCTATATCAAGTGCTTTGATTTTACGAAGCCTACCTTAAATGCGGCAGTCAGCGATGGTCTATTGAGTATTCAGGCACATGATACGGATTCCGGTATCAAGGCAATCTATGTCAATGGCTATGAGTTTACCGACCATACGAATGGTGCTTTGAATATCCGTCTGCAACAGTTTGATGCAGGATATCAGTATTTCACGATTTCAGCCATGGATAATGCGGGAAACATCTCAGAAATCTATAAAACAGCCAATCCCTATTACACCGATCCGGAGAATAAGGACAGTAATGAAAAAGATCCGGCACAGCAACTCCCGGTGGATGCGTCGGCAACCAAACCTAGCTCTGCAACAGCACAGGTCACAGAACATACAAAAACGGATGTGAATGGAAATACAGTTTCCCAGACAGGCAGTGGAACAACTTCAAGCAGTTCCACATCAGCAAAGCAGTCTCCAAGTACGGGAGATACCTCTAGTGCAGACCAGAGCAGTGACAGCCAGACTTCTGAAAAAGGCAAAGAATTTTACACAATCCAGACTGCATCAGAAAAGGTATTTTATCTTGTGATTGACCGTGATGGGGAAGATGAAAAGGTGTATTTCCTTACCGAAGTCAGTGAAAACGACCTGTTGAATACTACAACGGATAACAGCGAGACACTTCCGAAAAACTCTGCGGCTTTGGAATCTGCAATCCCGACCAAAGACAGCGCATTATCAAACAATAATGCCGATAATGCAGGGGATAAGAAGCAGGGAACAGAAAATGTAGAGAGCAGTACTGAGGACAGCACAGAAGAAACAAGTGAGCAGAAAGAAGATACTCTAAAAACAGACAATTCCGGATTTACTTATATCATAATGGGCATTGCTGCGGTAGCTGTGATCGGAGTGGTATATGTTGTGAAATCCAAGAAGAAAAAGGAAAACTTCATTGATGAAGATGAGGACGAGCTTGACGAGGACTACGATTATGATGATGAGGAAGAAACCGAGCAGGATTCCGACGAAGCATTCATAAATGGTGGTGATGATACAGAATCAGTAGACACAGACGAGAATGGCAATGAAGATAACAACAACGAGAATGATGAAGAAAATGGGGAGGAATAGAGATGGAGCTTGTAATTGCAGAGAAGCCGAGTGTGGCACAGAGCATTGCGGCAGTTCTTGGTGCCACACAGCGTAAGGACGGATATTTGGAAGGCAATGACTATCTGGTATCATGGTGTGTGGGACATCTGGTAGAACTGGCACAGCCGGAAAGCTATGAGGAAGCATGGAAGAAATGGAGTTATGACAATCTTCCGATCATCCCACAGGAATGGCAGCATGAAGTGAAAAGTGATACGAAAGTGCAGTATCAGATTTTGAAAAAACTTATGCATGATGACAGGGTGGATGCAGTCGTGTGTGCTACCGATGCCGGAAGGGAGGGAGAATTGATCTTCCGCCTGACCTATAACATGGCAGGGTGCAGAAAACCTATGAAACGGTTATGGATTTCTTCCATGGAGGAAAGTGCAATCCGTGACGGCTTCCATAATCTTCGCCCAGGCAGTGATTATGACAATCTGTATCATTCGGCACTATGCAGGCAGGAAGCAGACTGGCTTGTGGGTATCAATGGCACAAGGCTTTTTACCGTATTATATGGCGGCAAGGCATTAAAGGTTGGCAGAGTGCAGACACCGACACTTGCCATGCTTGTGGATCGTGAAAGCAAGATCATGAATTTCAAGAAAGAAGCCTATTATATGGCTCATATCATTGGAAATGGTCTGGATGCGGTATCCGAGCATATCAGCGATAAAACGGAAGTAGAAAGGATTGCAGGAGCCTGTGAAAACGGACAGGCTCTTGTCACTTCTGTGGTAAAGGAAGAGAAGTGGGTAGCACCGCCGAAGCTCTATGACCTTACCACACTCCAGAGGGATGCAAACCGTCTGTTTGGCTTTACTGCCAAGCAGACATTGGAATATACCCAGAGCCTTTATGAAAAGAAACTTGTCACTTATCCGAGAACGGACAGCCAGTATCTTTCCGATGACATGGAAGGTACTGCAAGAAATGTGACCGAAGCAATCTTTAATTCCTTATTATTTGAGCAGAATGTCATGTTTAATCCGGATATAAAAAGGATTTTGAACAGCAAGAAAGTGACAGATCACCATGCGATCATTCCGACCATGGAGATTATTAAGCAGGACTTAAAAGCAATCCCGGAGAGTGAAATGAAGATACTTTCCCTGTGTGCAAACCGTCTGCTGTGTGCTACCGGGGAGAAGCACATTTATAATTCCACAAAGGCAGAGCTTACCTGCAATGATACAGTATTTAAGGTGTCTGGCAAGGAAGTATGGAAAAATGGATGGAAGGAATTTGAGGATTTCTTCAAAAATTCCTATAAGACTACAGAAGATAAAACAGATGCCGAGGAAGAAAAAAAGCTGCCGGAACTTCGTGAGGGTATGACGATTGCAGTAGAGCAGACAAAAGTTTCCGAGCATTTCACACAGCCACCAAAGCATTACACGGAGGATAGCTTGCTTTCCGCTATGGAACGAGCCGGAGCAGAGGATATGGGCGATGAAGTGGAGAGGAAAGGACTTGGCACACCTGCCACCAGAGCCGATATCATAGAAAAACTGGTAAAAGACGGATTTGTAAAGCGTGAGAAAAAGCAGATGGTCCCGACTGAGGACGGAATGAAGCTGATCACGATACTTCCGGATGTGGTAAAATCTCCGAAGCTGACAGCAGACTGGGAGAATGAGCTTACTCTTGTGTCAAAAGGTGAGGTTTCCGCAGAACAGTTTATGTCTGGGATTGAAACCATGGTAACTGATCTTGTAAAGACCTATCACAGCGTTAGTGATGAGCAGAAAACCATGTTTAGCGCAGGAAAGAGTGGGCAGGATGTACTTGGAAAATGCCCGAAATGTGGTGCTGATGTAGTCAAGGGAAAATTCGGTGCGTACTGTACTGGAAAGTGTGGTATGAATGTCGGCAAGGCACTTGGGGTAACACTTTCAGATTCGCAGGTAAAGAGCCTGCTTCAAGGGAAAAAGATACTTGTAAAAGGTTTGAAGGGCAAGAAAGGCAGCTATGATGCGTACTTGATTCCAGAGAGTATAGAGGATTTTTCCTACACGAAGGACGGTAAAGAAATCAATGGATTCCAGTATAAATTTAAGATGGAATTTCCACCGAAGAAGGATAAATAGAAAAATTTTTTCAAAATAATTTGTAGGATTTTGTCGAAAGTTGTCATGTATATAGTGAAGGGAGGATTTTAGCATGAATAAGAAAAAAGAAATATAGATGCTGAAAGAAAAACTTGACTATTATACGTTGGTAGCCACCGATGAGGAATTTGATGCCGAGGAAGTTATAAAAATTGTCAAAAGGTTGGAAGAACTTGAACCGACAGAAGCACCGGAAAAGTCTGCTGATGAATTTTTGGACGATTTCTGGAAGTATTGCGAAGAACGGGAAAGGGAGGAGGAAATACTTGAGGAATTTCGGAAGCAGAAATAGCGGTATCTATGATGGAAAAAGTGTGGTATTATGAAAAAAGAAATTTGCGAATCGGTATTTGGGGAGGTAAAGAGTGTATGAAAAAGAAACTGCGTATTCTGGTTATTTTAATTGCTGTGTTATTGGTAGGTACAGTAGGTTACTATTTCATGCCAAAGAAATTCGGTAAGAATGTAAATCCTTCTGAGGTAGACCATATAAATGTGTTCGATGGAAATACAGGAACTGGTTTTACTATCACCGATTCAGAAGATATCGAATATATAGTGGCGAATATTCAAGGTATTTCAATGAAAAGAGATGGCATTTCACTTGGAAGAACAGGATACAGTTTCAAAATTAGTTATATAAACAGCAACGATAAAGATATCATACCTGTATTTATTCTCAATAGTGATAATATAATTTGTAAAGATCCATTTTTCTATAGATGTGATGGTGGATTATGCTTTGATTACTTAAAAGCATGTGAAGAGAAATATAGAACTAATGTAACAGAATCTATAGAAGAAAAATAACTTCAAGTTTGTCGGTGCAACACTAATACCACACATAACTAAATATTAACACAGCGTCAGAGCGTATGGGAAACCTGTACGCTCTAATTTTTTATCAAAAAGGGAGGAAAATCACATGGAAGAAACAAATGTAACAATGACAACAGAGAAAACGCAGGGAGAGCCAGATGCAAAAGAAAATGAGACAAAGGCGGAGAAGTTTATCCGTATTGGCGAATACCGCATGAATAAAGCGGTGGATGCTATTGGCAGACTGGAAAATCTTGCGAACCGCAGTTCCTATGAATATACACAGGAACAGGTAGACGCTATGTTTCAGGCATTAGAGGGGAGGGGTGTGGAAGTTAAGGTAAGGTTTATGCCTAAGAAAGCGGCTGAGAGTAAGACTTTCAGCTTTGGCATAACGGAATAGGAATGTAACGTGAAGTAAAGGAAAGGTAGTCATGTAGTGTATGTGGCTGCCTTTTTGTTGTATCTATGACAGGAAGGAGAACTGTGTGAGAAAATATGATTTTATATCGGCACTGGCAAAAGAGACAGCAGTCGAGGTTGTCAAAAATCGTGAGGAATGGATGAAATACCTCACCACAGCGGCAAGGCTGTATAAGTATCCGTTCCGGGAACAGCTTTTGATCTATGCACAAAGACCGGACGCAACAGCGTGTGCTTCCATAGAGCTGTGGAATGAACGTATGCACTGCTGGGTAAATAAAGGTGCAAAAGGTATCGCGCTTTTGGATGAGGATGATGCACATGGAAAGCGTCTGAAATATGTATTTGATGTATCAGATGTCCATGCGGCAAGGAGAATCGGGCGTTATCCGAACCTCTGGAAGTTGGAGGAACAGCATAAGGATGAGGTAATCAACCATCTGGAGCAGACGTATGGTGCCACCGATGAGAAAAAGCCTTTTGAAGAAAGGCTGATGGAGCTTGCAGACAGAATTGCGGCAGATTATTATGAGGAATTACTGCCAGATTTGCAGTACATGATTGAGGGCAGTTTTTTAGAGGGACTGGACGAGCAGAATGTTGGTATCCGCTTGCGGGAGACATTAGCGGACAGCATTTCCGTTACGCTTTTATCTGCCTGTGGTGCAGATATGCAGGAGTATGGTTCTGAGTTTGCTTTTGATTATATCCATGAGTTTAATTCCATGGATACCTTAGCGGTGCTTGGAGATGCAGCAAATGAACTTGCAAAACCAGTGCTTTTAGAGATCGGGCGAACCATAAGGGAATATAACAGAACCCATGAAATGCAGCAATCTGAAAATTTAATGCAGAAAGGACTTGCAAATACTTCTGAAATAGACTACAATGCGTTAAAGCATGAAAGCGAAGGCGCACATGAAGAATATCTCGACAACAACAAAAACAGCGTAGAAAGGGGCAATAGCGATGAATCTGACATACGAAAAGAACGGGGATTATCTGATCCCGACATTGCAGGCGGACATTCAGCCGGAGGGAACGGTAACGAAATACGGAATGATGAGGGAGACTTATCTGAAGGAGAACCACAGGGGCGTGTACTCAGCATTTCTTCTGAAAGGGACACTGAAAGAACACCTGCTGACGATTCAGAAGCAGGCAGAGGAGAGAATGGAGATGCTGACGAGCCAGATGGCGGCAACCGAGGGAGTGACCGAACAACTCAAGGAAGCCGATCAGATGCTCTGGGTAGCGAAGATGAACAGCATCCGGAACCGGGCAGAGGAAGTAGTTCTGGGAGATCTGGTTTACAGCCTGTAACAGATACCGATGAACTTCTCCGGGGAGTCGCACCGGAACCCACATTTACACAACTCAGCCTGTTTCCTTCTTTTGAGGAGCAGGTCGGAACAGTCGCAGCAGCGGAAGCAAGTATGAAATATACCATGCCCGCTGCTTTTTCTTTGCCGCAGAATGAGCTTGAAACCATTCTTCGCAGTGGTGGAGGAAAACAGCACAGCAGGAAGCGTATTTTTGCTAAGTACACCGAAGGCAGAAATGCCGAGCAGATGGTAGATTTTCTTAAAAATGAGTACGGACAGACTGGAAAAGGCTTTGAAATCAATGGAAATCCCGTATCGGTGTGGTTTGATGAGCATGGCATGAGTGTCGGTTATGGAACGCAGGCAAAGGAAACACCAATCGTCACCATGAACTGGGAGGATGTGGAGAGCCATATCCGTTCCATGATTGAAAATGGCACTTATATGAGTGCCAGCGAAGCATTTTTTGTAGATACACAGGAGCGAAACCGTGTTGCCAATCAGATTTTTTTCTTCCTGCGGGATGGCATGGATGAAACACCGGAAGAACTTGGATTAAAAGCAGGAAATTATCCGGAAAGTGAAGCAAAGCTCATGGAGCTCCTTTCTACTCATGAGGGCAGGGAACAGCTTAAAAATATCTTGGAAGATGCGGCAGAGCGTCTTGCGTCGGGTGAAGCAAAACTAAAATGGCGGCATGTGAAATCACCGGAATATCTGTTATCGGAGATTGCCGACCTTGACAGAGAGAGACTGGAATTTCCATTGCCGGATACTGTGGAAGTAGCACAGGAAGATTTTATTACACAGGATGAGATTGACTATGCACTTGGCAGGGGAAGCGGTTATGAGCATGGTGCTTTCCGCATCTATGAGTATTTCATGGAAGGACATGACCAGAAGGAAGCGGTTGCATTTCTGAAAAATGAATATGGCATTGGCGGTGGTTCCGGTGGACTGCCGGGCAATGATGATTCCCATAATGAACATGACGGAAAAGGTATCCGGCTGGAAAAGGGAAGTTATGGCAATCCGTATGCAAAGGTGCTTCTGAACTGGAATGTTGTGGAGAAAAGGCTGCGTGAGCTGATTAGCGGGGATAAATATTTATCTCCACAGGGGAAAGAAAACTATAAGGCATACAAAGAGGAGCAGGCAGAAAAAGCAAGACAGCGAGAGCTTTCCCGTCTGGAGCATGGACAGCGGTTAGAGTGCAAGAAAGACATCGAAGCTCTGATTGCCGAGAAATTCAATGGTTTTGTACTTCCGAGGAATACCGCAGATGAGATCGTAGATAAATATGGCATTGGCTGTGTGGAATTTGTTCTTGCAAATACCGTCACGCATTTTGATTATGATGGGCGGTTTTCGCAGAACAATAAGGAATGGGCAAAAGGCATTGTTGCGGAAAATGAGTGGCAGAATAATGATCTGATTTTAAGTTCACATCCGGCAGTATTGGACGGATTTACCAATCAGGCAAGAAGATATATCAATGTATTGTGGGAAAAAGAAAAGGAAGCACAGCAAAAGATCACGATTGATGGATATGAGTGTGTTCTGGTTGATGAGTGGGGCAGTGAAAAAGAGAAATATCTGCTTGGAAATGACATTGAGGACAGCAGTTTTTATTATGCACAGGTCAATGGGAAATCCTTTGAATACGACCATAAGCCGGAGCGTGGCGAGGTAGAAGATGATTATATCAATGCTTTGGCAGAGGAAGATATAGACCGACACGAAGCAGAAGTGTTTTCACGCTTTGATGGGACGGATGGTATCGCTGAGCCGGATGAAACTGAGCCACAACAAGAATTTTCACAAGAGGAATCGCAAAAATTATTCTGGCATGTGGTACATGATGCTGATGATGAATATGGGAATCCGACACAGTGGAGTGCCACCTTATCAGAGGGAGTATTCCTTTGGATTGATAAGGAAGTGGACGGATATGCTATTTATGATACGGCAGACACCACCCGTCCGGCATTGGAGACATTTTCGACTTTGCAGGAAGCAATGGACTGGGGCAATGAGCTTGCAGAAAGTGGCAGGAAAGCAGAAGCGGAGTTTCCTGATGAAAAGGAACAGAATGTTGTTACAGAACAGACTGAAGATGAACTGGACAGTATAGATACGCAGTTTGCCCGTGAGCGTCTGGAGAATGGAGAAGCAGACCGAAAGACAGAGGAAATGCTGTCACAGGTGCTTACCGGAGAATGGGAGCCGCTTACACCTTCGGCAGAGGAGAATAAGACTGTACAGGAAATAAATGTGGCTGCACCGGATAAAAGTAACGCTGTCAATTTCCATATCAGCGATGACCGCTTGGGCGAAGGTTCTCCAAAAGAAAAATTCCAGAGAAATGTTGCGGCAATTAAGTTGTTGGAGCAGATTGAGGGCGAAAACCGTTATGCTACACCGGAAGAACAGCAGATTTTATCCCAGTATGTCGGCTGGGGTGGTCTTGCCGATGCGTTTGACGAGAGCAAATCAAACTGGTCAGCAGAATATCACCAGTTAAAGGAACTGTTATCGCCGGAGGAGTACCGCATGGCAAGGGAGAGTACCTTGAATGCCCATTATACAAGTCCGGTTATTATCCGCCAGATGTATGAAACATTGGAGAAAATGGGATTTTCCAAAGGAAATGTACTGGAGCCTTCCATGGGTATCGGCAACTTTTTCGGTATGATGCCGGATTCCATGAAAGAGAGCAGGCTTTACGGAGTGGAGCTTGACAGCATTACCGGACGCATTGCAAAGCAGCTTTATCCGCAGGCAGATGTGCAGATCAAAGGCTTTGAAAAGACCGATTATCCGAATGATTTCTTTGATGTTGCAATCGGAAATGTGCCTTTTGGTCAGTATAAGGTGGCAGATAAGCAGTATGATAAAAACAATTTCCTGATACACGATTATTTCTTTGCAAAGACGTTGGATAAAGTGCGTCCCGGTGGTGTGGTTGCTTTTATCACAAGCAAGGGAACCATGGACAAGGCAAGTCCGGAGGTCAGAAGATACCTTGCACAAAGAGCTGATCTGCTAGGTGCAGTCCGACTTCCGAACACCGCATTTAAGGCAAATGCAGGAACCGAGGTCACTTCGGATATTTTATTTTTCCAGAAGCGTGACCGTATGGTGGAGCGTGAGCCGGACTGGGTACATCTGGGAGAGGATGCCAATGGCATTACAATGAACGCTTACTTTGCAGAGCACCCGGAGCAGATCGTAGGAAAGATGGAAATGGTATCCGGTCCTTATGGTATGGAAAGCACCTGCAAGGCAGATGATGGCAGACCATTTGAGGAGCAGTTAGCGAAAGCACTTCAAAACATTACAGGACAGATTGATACGATTGATCTGGATGAGGAGCTTGCGGATGAAATGAGCAGGCAGAGTATTCCTGCTGATCCGTCTGTCAAGAATTTCAGTTATACCGTAGTCGATAATGAGGTATATTACCGTGAAAACTCTGTCATGAAGCCGGTGGAAGTATCAGACACCGCAAAAGAACGTATCAAGGGAATGGTGGCAATCCGTAACTGTACGCAGGAGCTGATTGATATGCAGCTTGAGGAATACTCCGATGTAGCAATTAAGGAAAAGCAGGCAGAGCTTAATAGCCTGTATGATAATTTCTCTAAGAAATATGGTCTGATCAATTCACAGGCGAATAAGAGAGCCTTTAATCAGGACAGCAGTTATTGCCTGTTGTGTTCTTTGGAAAAACTTGATGATGAGGGCAATTTCAAAGGCAAAGCGGATATGTTTACGAAGCGTACCATAAAAAGGGCAGAGGTTGTCACAAGTGTGGATACCGCAAGTGAAGCGCTGGCAGTATCTTTAGCAGAGAAAGCTAAAATCGACCTTGATTTTATGGGAGAGCTTACCGGAAAAGATAAGGATACACTTACTGAGGAGCTTCGTGGTGTCATTTTTCAGAATCCGCTTACCGATGTCTGGGAGACAGCAGACCAGTATCTAAGTGGCAATGTGCGTGAGAAATTTGCCATAGCAGCCACTTATGCGGAAAATCATCCGGAATATGCTCCAAATGTGCAGGCTCTTACGCAGGTACAGCCGAGGGAGCTGGACGCATCGGAGATTGAGGTGCGTATTGGTGCCACATGGATTGATCCAAAATATATCAATGATTTCATGCGTGATACGTTCCAGACACCGGAGCATTTATTCCGCAGAGATACGATTGGGGTGCAGTTTTCGGGTGTGACCGGAGAGTGGAATGTAAAGGGCAAAAATGCGGACTATGGCAATACGCTTGTCAACATGACATACGGTACAAGCCGGGTAAATGCCTATAAGATACTGGAAGATTCCCTGAACCTCAAAGATACGAGAGTATATGACACCATTGAGGAGGATGGAAAGGAAAAGAGAGTCCTCAATAAAAAGGAAACCATGATTGCAAGCCAGAAGCAGGAAGCAATAAGGGAAGCATTTAAGGACTGGGTATTCCGTGATCCGGAGCGCAGGCAGACACTTGTGGCAAAATATAATGAGCTTTTCAATTCCACCAGACCAAGAGAATATGACGGTTCGCATCTGAAATTTCCGGGCATGACACCGGATATTGAATTAAAGCCGCATCAGAAAAATGCGGTTGCCCATGTGCTGTATGGGGATAATACCCTGCTTGCACACTGCGTTGGTGCCGGAAAGACCTTTGAAATGACAGCGGCGGCAATGGAAAGCAAGCGTCTGGGACTATGCCAAAAGTCATTATTCGTGGTGCCGAACCACCTGACTGAACAATGGGCAAGTGATTTCTTACGGTTATATCCAGGAGCAAATATCCTTGCGGCAACGAAAAAGGATTTTGAACCTGCCAACCGTAAAAAGTTCTGTTCCCGTATTGCGACAGGTGATTATGATGCTGTAATCATCGGGCATAGTCAGTTTGAAAAAATTCCGTTATCACAGGAAAGACAGGCGGCTACAATCGAAAGACAGATTGATGAGATTGAGCTTGCCATTGAACAGGCAAAAAAAGATAACGGGGAGCGTTATACTATTAAGCAGATGGAAAAATCAAGGAAAGCATTGCAGGTGCGTCTTGATAAGTTAAACGACCAGAGCCGTAAGGATAATGTCGTGACTTTTGAGCAGTTGGGTGTAGACAGGCTGTTTGTGGATGAGAGCCACAATTACAAGAACCTGTTCCTTTATACGAAAATGAGGAATGTAGCTGGTATTGCACAGACAGAAGCGCAGAAGTCCTCCGATATGTTTGCCAAGTGCCAGTATCTTGATGAGATTACAGGCGGCAAGGGTGTGACCTTTGCGACTGGAACACCGATTTCCAACAGCATGACGGAGCTTTATACGAATATGCGTTATCTTCAGTATGGTACGCTTCAGAAGCTGGGGCTGGGACATTTTGACGCATGGGCGGCTTCTTTCGGGGAAACACAGACAGCCATAGAGCTTGCACCGGAAGGAACCGGATACCGTGCAAAGACAAGATTTGCGAAGTTTTTCAATCTGCCGGAGCTGATTGCACTTTTCAAAGAGAGTGCGGACATTCAGACACCGGATATGTTAAAACTTCCTGTGCCGGAAGCAGAATATGAAAATGTGGTTCTAAAGCCGAGCGAGTTCCAGAAAGACATGGTAGCGTCCCTAGCGGAACGTGCCGAAGCAGTCCGGGACAGGCAGGTACAGCCTTACGAGGACAACATGCTAAAGATTACCAATGACGGAAGAAAGCTGGCACTTGACCAGAGGCTGCTCAACGATATGCTGCCGGATGAGGAAAATTCAAAAGCAGCAACTTGTGTGGAGAAAGCCTATAAGATATGGGAAAATACCAAAGAGCAGAAGTCAGCACAGTTGATTTTCTGTGATTTATCGACACCGAAGGGCGATGGCACTTTCAATGTGTATGAGGATATAAAAAATAAGCTCATGGAAAAAGGAGTGCCGGAGAATGAGATAGCATTTATCCATGATGCCAATACAGAACTTAGAAAAGCGGAGCTGTTTGCAAAAGTAAGAAGCGGACAGGTTCGTTTTTTATTAGGTTCCACCGCCAAAATGGGAGCCGGTACGAATGTGCAGGACAGACTGATTGCATTGCATCATCTGGATGTGCCTTGGCGTCCTTCTGATATTGAACAGCAGGAGGGAAGAATCTTACGACAGGGCAACCAGAATGATAAGGTCAAGATATTTCGTTATGTTACGGAAGGTACATTTGACAGTTACTCATGGCAGCTCATTGAGAATAAGCAGAAATTCATCGGACAGATCATGACCAGTAAATCTCCGGTACGAAGCTGTGAGGATGTGGATGAAGCGGCACTTTCCTATGCAGAGGTCAAGGCACTTGCCACAGGAAATCCCTACATAAAGGAAAAGATGGATCTCGATATTCAGGTATCGAAGCTGAAACTGATGAAGGCAAACCATACCAGTCAGAAGTACAGGTTGGAGGATAATATCACACAACATTATCCGCACCAGATCGCCATTTTCAAGGAGCGTATCGAAGGCTTTACCGCTGATATGGAAAAATATGCGAAAAATAAGCCGGAGGATAAGGAACAATTTTTCATGCAGGTGGGAGGAAAGCCATATACAGATAAAAAGGAAGCAGGAACTGCGATCATAGCCATGTGTAAGGAAATCAAAGGCATCAATGCCAGTGCGGATGTAGGGGAATATCTTGGATTTAAGCTGAATGTAACCTTTGATTCTTTCAACAATAAATTTGTAATGAATGTTAAAGGAGCCATGAGCCATCCGATGGAAGTCGGCACTGATCCGCTCGGCAATATCACCCGTATCAACAATGCGTTGGAAGCAATGCCGGCACAGCTTGAGGAAGCGCAGACGAAACTTTCCAATGTGGAACATCAGCTTGAAACAGCGAAAGCAGAGGTAAATAAGCCATTTGCACAGGAAGCGGAGCTTTCCGAGAAACTGGAACGTCTTGCAGAACTTAATGCTTTGCTTAACATGGATGAAAAGGGCGATGATGCGATTGGCATGGATGACGAAGCCGCGGAACCGGAAAAACCACATGAAGATGTGAAATCGGTGGATGAAAAAGGGGATGAGGTTGCTGATATGCCAGCAAAGCAGAGTAATCTTGGAAAAACGGTTACGGATAATAAGCTGTCAGACCGACCAGCAGAACGGACTTCATTGCAAGAAAGGCTCGCAGCAATGAAGGCAAGAGTGTCTGGGACACCTGCAGGAAGGGATGCAGTGGATAAGGCAAAGGGGAAAGATCAGATTTTATAAAAAAAGTTTTATTCCCAACTTTATTCCCAACCTGTCAGCACTATTCGGGTTGGGAATAAAAGCAGGAAAATTGAAAAATGTTATAGCAGTTGATATAAGGGCAGTCAGTAGTGGCTGCCTTTTATCGTACAAAATGGAGGTCATTTATGGCAGAAAATAATACAGAAAAACAGCGTGTGCAGGAGCTTACGGATAAACTGGAGCAGGGATTGCAGGATTTATTCAACAGTGACAGTTACTGCAATTATCTTAGCACGATGTCAAAATTTCATAATTATAGTTTTAACAACACGCTATTAATTGCGATGCAAAAGCCTGACGCTACGCTAGTGGCCGGATACAAGGCTTGGCAGAAGAATTTTGAGCGTCATGTAAATAAAGGGGAAAAGGCAATCCGTATCCTTGCCCCAGCACCCTATAAAATCAAAGAGGAGAGAGATAAGATTGATCCGGTTACACAAGAGTTGTTGCTTGATAAGGACGGAAATCCGCAGAAAGAGGAAGTCGAGATAACAATTCCGGCATTCCGTGCGGTGTCCGTTTTCGATGTGGCTCAGACGGACGGAAAACCGATACCGGAGCTTTCCGCACATGAGCTTCTTTCAGATGTGGAAGGGTATCAGGATATGATTCGTGCAGTAGAAGCCATTTCACCAGTACCGATTGAACTGGAGGAGATAGCCGGAGATTCCAAAGGCTATTATGACAGGGAAGCAAAGCGGATTGCGGTGCAGGAAAACATGAGCGAGAGCCAGACATTAAAGACCATGATTCATGAGGTGGCTCATTCCAAACTTCATAGCAAGGAAGTGGAGCAGGATGAGCAGATGAAAAAAGACCGCAATACCAAAGAGGTGGAAGCGGAGAGTGTGGCATACACCGTTTGCCAGCATTTTGGTATAGATACCTCTGATTATTCTTTTGGGTATATTGCAGGTTGGAGCAGCGGAAGAGATACCAAAGAACTTAGATCTTCCATGGATACGATACGCAGGACAGCTTCGGAGTTGATTACCGGGATAGAGGAACAATTACAGGAATTACAAAGGAACAGGGAAGTATCACAGGAACAGACAAAGGATAGTATTCTCCTCATACAGAATACTGACCTTTCAGAGTTCAGTTTGCTTGATGTATATGGCATGGACAGACCGGAACTGATGCAGGCATTGTCAGAAATGACAGACGATGACAAGTTGAGCATACAGGCATATTTGGAAAGCAGGGGTGCATGGACAACGGAAATCGGCAATCAGGATTCCAAAGAGTACGGAGAGTATCATCTGGATGTGCGTTATAACACAGATACAGATGAGTTGATTGATATGAAGGAGAGAAAGGAGGTCTATGATAAGGCAATGGAGCCGATCAATGCCGATGATGTGGTTGTTAAGTTCGCTTCCATTTTTGAAAGCGAATGGGAGGTTTTGAAAATCACAAATATGTTGAGGGATGATGTCGGAAAAATGCTCAAAGATATGGCTTCTCTTGATGAAAAAGAATGGGATGGCAATTACCTTTCATATATGGAAAAACAGGGAGCGGAAATCACGTTACTTGCGTCCAGTAGTAAGGAATTAAATGGAAATATGCCGGACTTTTGGGATTATGAATACGATTTTGATGCAGGTCTGACGGATGTGGAGAAATTGTCTGTCATGCAACAGGCGGAGCATATCATTAACCGGTTGGAGCATGGACAGCCTGCCTTTTCCGATGATGAAAGAAATCTGATTGTGAATTATGCGTATAAGCTGGGGGATATAGAGAAAACAAGGGAGCTTGCAGAACATATCTATGCACAGGGGACAGAGGGCAATCAGGATGTGGCACTTGCAATGATAGATGCACAGGCAGAGATCGACGCACTTCCGGATAGCATGGTCAGCATATCCGAAATGCAGGAATATGGCTATACGTGGAATGAAATACTTCCGTTGACGCAGGAGAGAGCATTGGAACTGTTCGATGGTGACTTGCCTGTGTATCTTCTGCATACGGATGGTTCAGAGACTACCGTATCCGACAGAAAACAGATTGTGGAACATGACGGGATGTGCGGAATAGAAAAAGTGGACTGGCAGAATGAACGGAAACTTCGCATGATGCAGGAAGAATTATCAGAGAGTGATTCCAACAGGGAAGCACAGCTTTTGTATGGAAATACCGATAAATATGGAATTTTCCAGTTAAAGGATGATCCGGAACTGGATAAGTTCCGTTTTGAGGGAACGGAAAGCCTGAAGCGTATGGGAATAACCAAGGACAATTTTGATGCTGTATCACCGGAGAATTATAAGCTCGTGTATATGGGAGAACTTGCAGAATTGCAGGGACAGACACAATCGGAAACATTGGAAGCAATCTATACAAAGTTCAATATTGACCATCCGGCGGATTACAAGGCACATTCCCTGTCGGTTAGCGATATTGTGGTATTGCATGAGGACGGGGAAAACACCGCACACTTTGTAGATTCGTTTGGATTTACAGAGCTGCCGAAGTTCATGCTGACACTGGAGGGCAAAGAGAATGAGATAGAGACGGAGCTTGCGGTACATATCGCAGACCGCTATATCCTTATGCACGAATGTGAGGAGGGATATGATTATTCCATTCTGGATGAACAGTACCATTTGCTGGATGGCGGTGTCTACGATAACCCGGATATTACCATTCGCAGGGCAATGGATATGGTGATTGCAGATTTGAAAGAACCGAGGTTTTCAGCGGTCACAGAGCAGTATTATCGTGATGAATTTTTGCAGGGCGAGGTGTATGCAGGTTCCGAAGCAGAGATTGTTGATTTTGAGGAACTTTCGGAGAAAGCCGAGGAAGTGGAACAGGCAGATTTGGAAGCAAAGCAGGCAGAATTTAGAGAGAACAATCCGGATGTGGTTGCAGATTTCCGGGCAAGGACGGAAGAACTGTTTCACAGTCTGGACGGACAGAGTGCGGAAGATATTGAAAAAACAGTGTATGCTTATGTGCAATCGCAGATTGATGAATACGGTCTGGATGCAGAAATTGTGGATGTGGTGGTATCCGGGAGCCGTTGCAGGGGCATAGAAAAGGAAAATTCAGATTTGGATGTAGTAGTAGAATACACAGGTTCCACCAGAGAAGATGACCTTTTCAATATGCTTCATGAGGACAGCATTTACATCGCAGGTATTCAGGTAGATATTAACCCGATTACAGAGGGCAAAACCGGAACGCTGGAGACATATTTGCCGGAGGTGGAAACCTACCTGCAGGAGAAGGCACAGCAGGAACAGATCAACAATCAGCTTGTCACGCAGGGGAGAGAAGTGGTGCAGGAACAAAACACACTTGCATCAGAAGGAAAAGTGCTTTCTGAACTGGAAAAAGAGCCTGTGATTGAGCCGGAGACAGTCCATATCACATTTACAGTTGCGGAGTGTGGAGAAATTCACTCTATGGGCGAATTCCATGAGGGCATTGAAACGGTAGAGGAAGCTATGAAGCTCTACAATGCCATTGATCCTTCCCGTATGCAGGGGATTCCTTCGATTGGTGTCAATATGCACATCGAAGGGACAGAAGAATGGGAAGATGAGCAGGCAGACATTGTAAGCGGCAAGAGAATTGATGTTGATTTCCTAAATTACACACCGGAGCTTCGTGATACACCAAAGGTGCAGGACGCAATTAAAAAGCTGATTACGGCATATCCGGAGAAAGATGTGATTGATATGGAGACAAAAGAGCAGAAGATACAGACACTTGCGGCAGAGCTTGACCAGTTATCCTATGATATTGACACTTTTGAATACAGAGATTCGGTGCCGGACAGGGAAGCACAGATTCAAATGATTGCAAATGATATAAGAAGTGGTAATGTGAAGCCATTACAGATTTTTTTGCAGACATCTATTGATGAAGGAATTGACGAGGACAGCGAAAGACAGGCAAAAGAACTGATTGCTAAGCTGGCAGAATATAAGCCGCTTGCCAAGATCGAGGGTAAGCGCATAGTTTTAGGGCGTACCCTATAAATGAAATCTGACACCCCGCGCTAGGATGCCAGACATGCGAGTATTTCACTACATTTTATTTACAAGTTTCCTGAGCCAATTTACTCCACGGGGCAAATTGTTCCAATTCCTCGTCTGACATTTCAGCACCAGGACGATGCTCCAGAAGGAAGCTCAGATATTTAAGTGGATCAAGTTCATTGGCTTTTGCCGTTTCTATCATAGAATAGATTTTCATACTGGCATCTGCCCCGGCTGGTGTATCACAGAAAAGCCAGTTCTTACGGCCAACTACCAATGGTCGAATGCTGTTCTCACTGAGATTATTACTCAGGCTGCATGCACCATCTTTCAGATAGTTCATCATAAACGGACGGCAACCATTGGAATAGTTGATTGCCTTGATCAGCCTGTCTCCGGATTCCGGATGCAGCTGATCAAGCCATGACAAAAAAGCCTCTATGACAGGTTTTTGATCCTTCAGGCGGCGATTATAAATCTGTTTGAGCGATAATCCTTTTTCTCGATAAGATCGTTCATACTCAAACAGCTTATTACAGTATAGGAATCCCTGATCTTCCGTTTCCTTGCACTGTGGACACTCATAGGTAGTCGCATAATAATCAATACGCTCCAGCTTTGGCTCTGTATATCGCAGTTCTGTCCGGATGAGTTCGTGTCCGATAGGAATCATCATTGTTCCACAAACATCACACGTTTTCTGTTCTTCCGTAAGAGTATCTACATAAACATTCTCTGTCGGAAGATCAGCAAAGACCTCATCATAAGCAGCTTTCGATTTACGGGCCTTCTTGTGTGCTTTTACCTCAATGTATTCCACCTCAAGGGGCACCGGTTCCGGTTCATCCTCCGTCTGCAGGTGGAACAGATCCAACTGTCCCGGGAGCTGTTCATGCCGGATCTCACTGGTGGAGCCAAAAAGTCTGGTCTTCAGGTAGTCCAACTGTGCCTGGAGGTTAGCGATCAGTTGATCCTTTTCGCTGTCTTTGGCATCACGTTCCTGCAGCATTTTCTGCAGGGAACGGATAAGCTCGTTCTGAGTGCTGATTGTATTATTCAGTTGTGAAATCGTATCCTTAAGCTCTAAGAGCTGGATATCCCTTACTCCTGAAGGCATTGTTTTTTCGCTCCTTTTCTATGGTTCAATTATACCATAAAACAAGCGAAAAATCCTGAAAAATCAAGCATTTCCGGTACTTTTTATTGCCTTTGGCTGCTCGGTTTCAAGACCTGACATAAGCCAGTCAAACTGCCTCCATGTAATGGGTTTTACCTCATTACGGTTGCGCGGCCAACGGTATTTTCCTACGTTGGCATCAAGCCGCTTATATAAAA
>OOBO01000751.1_pt1 | contig 26117 bp, 20 predicted proteins | sample 1671031 | NCBI WGS metagenome assembly OOBO01 (sample SAMN06348115, study PRJEB24527) | human gut metagenome | biome: human gut; feature: ankylosing spondylitis patient; material: feces | host: Homo sapiens | place: China | collected 2015-10 | reverse complement strand
GCGTAGAATATATGGTCAATGCGCACAAGGCGGATGCAATGGTATGTATCAGCAACTGCGATAAGATTACCCCAGGGATGCTGATGGCTGCCATGCGCCTGAATATCCCTACCGTATTTGTATCCGGCGGACCGATGGAAGCCGGAGAGTGGAACGGTCAGCATTTGGACTTGATCGATGCCATGATTAAATCAGCGGACGACAGTGTAAGCGATCAGGAAGTAGCGAATATCGAACAGAATGCCTGTCCTACCTGCGGATGTTGTTCCGGAATGTTTACGGCAAACTCGATGAACTGTCTGAATGAAGCTATCGGCTTGGCTCTTCCGGGAAACGGCACAATCGTGGCTACGCACGAAAATCGTACGAAACTGTTTGAAGATGCTGCCAAACTGATTGTGGAAAATGCAATGAAATATTATGAAGAAGGTGACGAAAGTGTACTTCCCCGCAGCATAGCTACCCGTCAGGCATTCCTCAATGCCATGACGCTGGATATTGCGATGGGCGGTTCTACCAATACGGTGCTTCACCTGTTGGCCGTGGCACATGAGGCAGGAGTCGATTTCAAGATGGACGACATCGATATGCTGTCACGCAAGACACCCTGCCTGTGTAAAGTCGCTCCGAATACTCAAAAATATCATATTCAGGACGTTAACCGTGCGGGTGGCATCATTGCTATCCTGGCAGAGTTGGCAAAAGGCGGTCTGATTGATACTTCCGTTCTCCGTGTGGATGGCATGTCGCTGGCGGAAGCGATCGATCAATATTCAATTACCAGCCCGAACGTTACGGAAAAAGCAATGAGCAAATATTCAAGTGCGGCAGGAAACAGATTCAATCTCGTACTTGGTTCTCAGGGAGCTTATTATCAGGAATTAGATAAAGATCGCGCGAACGGATGTATCCGTGATCTGGAGCACGCCTATAGCAAGGACGGAGGCCTGGCGGTACTGAAAGGAAATATCGCTCAGGACGGTTGCGTAGTAAAAACGGCGGGTGTAGACGAAAGCATCTGGAAGTTTACCGGACCTGCCAAAGTATTCGACTCACAAGAAGCAGCCTGTGAAGGCATCCTCGGAGGCCGAGTCGTCAGCGGCGACGTTGTCGTCATCACGCACGAAGGTCCGAAGGGCGGTCCCGGTATGCAGGAAATGCTTTACCCGACTTCTTATATCAAATCCCGTCACCTCGGCAAAGAATGTGCCTTGATTACCGACGGACGTTTCAGTGGTGGAACTTCCGGATTGAGTATCGGACACGTTTCTCCCGAAGCCGCTGCCGGAGGTAATATAGGAAAAATAGTAGATGGAGATATCATCGAAATCGACATTCCCGCCCGAACGATTAACGTGCGACTAACAGATGAAGAACTGGCTGCCCGCCCGATGACTCCCGTCACCCGTGACCGTTACGTGCCGAAGAGCCTGAAAGCATACGCCAGCATGGTAAGCTCTGCCGATAAGGGAGCAGTGAGATTAATAGACTGATCCACTTCATTATCCATTATGAATCATCCATTATCCATTAAAGAACTATGAGTAAGGACTTAATAACAGGCGCAGAGGCAATGATGCGCTCTCTGGAACATCAGGGAGTGACTACCATTTTCGGTTATCCCGGCGGTTCCATCATGCCTACGTTCGATGCCCTGTACGACCATCAAAATACATTGAACCATATCTTGGTTCGCCATGAACAGGGAGCTGCCCATGCGGCACAAGGCTACGCCCGTGTATCGGGTAAAGTCGGTGTTTGCTTGGTGACAAGCGGCCCCGGAGCAACCAATACGATCACAGGTATTGCAGATGCGATGATAGACAGTACGCCTATCGTTGTCATTGCAGGACAGGTGGGAACAGGCTTTCTTGGAACAGACGCTTTTCAGGAAGTCGATCTCGTAGGTATCACTCAGCCAATCGCTAAATGGAGCTATCAGATTCGCCGTGCCGAAGACGTAGCCTGGGCGATAGCACGTGCTTTCTACATTGCCAGTAGTGGTCGTCCCGGTCCGGTGGTACTCGACTTTGCCAAGAATGCGCAGGTTGAAAAAACGAAATACGAGCCGACAAAGCAGGAGTTTATCCGCAGCTATGTTCCGGTTCCTGATACAGACGAAGAATCGGTAAAGGCTGCCGCCGAACTGATCAATAATGCCGAACGCCCGCTTGTCTTGGTAGGACAGGGAGTGGAACTGGGAAGCGCTCAGGAAGAACTGCGTATCTTTATCGAAAAGGCGGATATGCCCGCAGGTTGTACCTTGCTCGGACTTTCCGCATTGCCTACCGATCATCCGTTGAATAAAGGAATGCTGGGTATGCACGGAAATCTGGGACCGAATATCAATACTAACAAATGTGATGTACTGATTGCTGTCGGTATGCGTTTCGACGACCGTGTGACCGGTAATCTGGCTACTTACGCCAAACAAGCGAAAGTGATCCATTTTGACATTGATCCGGCGGAAGTAAATAAGAATGTAAAGGTAGATATTGCCGTTTTGGGCGACTGCAAAAAGACGCTGGCTGCTGTGACCGGACTGTTGAAAAAGAACCGGCACACCGAGTGGGTCGATAGTTTCAAGGAATATGAAGCGGTAGAGGAAGAAAAAGTCATTCGTCCTGAACTTCATCCTGCAACGGATTCACTGAGTATGGGCGAAGTGGTGCGTGCGGTAAGCGAAGCGACCCGTCACGAAGCCATATTGGTGACAGATGTAGGTCAGAATCAGATGATCTCTGCCCGCTACTTTAAATATACCAGGGAACGTAGTATCGTTACTTCGGGTGGACTCGGCACGATGGGTTTTGGCCTTCCGGCAGCTATCGGAGCTACTTTCGGCCGTCCCGACCGCACTGTATGTGTATTTATGGGTGACGGCGGACTGCAAATGAACATTCAGGAACTGGGTACGATCATGGAACAGAAAGCTCCGGTGAAGATTATCTGCCTGAATAACAATTATCTCGGCAACGTGCGCCAATGGCAGGCTATGTTCTTTAATCGCCGTTATTCATTTACTCCGATGCTGAATCCGGATTACATGAAAATCGCTTCCGCCTACGATATTCCTTCCAAACGTGTCTTTTCACGGGAAGAATTGAAAGCGGCTATCGACGAAATGCTCTCGACAGACGGGCCGTTCCTGCTCGAAGCCTGTGTGGTAGAAGAAGGCAATGTCCTCCCGATGACCCCTCCGGGCGGTTCAGTCAATCAGATGTTGCTGGAATGTTAATCCTTAATTTAGAAAGTTATGAGTGATAAGACATTATATACGATTATAGTTCATTCTGAAAATATAGCCGGATTGCTGAATCAGGTGACCGCTGTATTTACCCGTCGGCAAATAAACATCGAGAGTTTGAACGTTTCTGCTTCTTCCATTAAAGGAGTACATAAATATACGATCACAGCGTGGACTGATAAGGACACTATTGAAAAGGTGGTGAAGCAGATCGAAAAGAAGATTGATGTGATTCAGGCGCACTATTTTACTGAAGACGAGATTTATTTCCATGAGATAGCCTTATATAAGGTATCTACTCCTGCTTTTCAGGAGACTCCGGAAGCATCTAAAGTGATCCGCAGATATAATGCCCGCATTGTAGAGGTGAATCCGGTATTCTCTATCGTCGAGAAGAACGGCATGAGTGAAGAGATTACTTCCCTTTACGAAGAACTTCGGGCTTTGAAATGTGTGCTGCAATTTGTCCGTTCGGGCCGTGTGGCTATTACTACCAGCTGTTTCGAACGTGTGAATGAGTTCCTGGACGGACAGGAAGCGAAGTATAAGCAAAGTAAAAAGGAACAGGAGTAATGAGTGAAGAAAATAAAATAGGGACTTATCAGTTTGTGGCAGAGCCGTTTCACGTAGATTTTAACGGCCGCCTGACCATGGGCGTGCTGGGGAATCATCTGCTGAATTGCGCAGGTTTTCATGCCAGCGACCGTGGATTTGGTATTGCTACGCTGAACGAGGACAATTACACATGGGTGCTTTCCCGCCTGGCTATCGAGCTGGACGAGATGCCTTACCAATACGAGAAGTTCTCGGTTCAGACATGGGTGGAGAATGTCTATCGTCTCTTTACCGACCGTAACTTTGCCGTCATTGACAAGGATGGAAAGAAGATCGGCTATGCCCGTTCCGTATGGGCGATGATCAATCTGAATACCCGTAAGCCTGCCGATCTGTTGGCATTGCATGGAGGAAGCATCGTCGATTATATATGCGATGAACCCTGCCCGATAGAAAAGCCTTCGCGTATCAAGGTGACAAGCAATCAGCCTGTTGCGACGCTGACGGCAAAATACAGTGATATCGATATTAACGGACACGTAAACAGTATTCGTTATATCGAGCACATACTTGACTTGTTTCCGATAGAACTGTATCAGACGAAACGTATCCGCCGGTTTGAAATGGCGTATGTGGCTGAAAGTTATTTCGGAGATGAACTCTCTTTCTTCTGTGATGAGGTGAGTGAAAACGAGTTTCATGTAGAGGTGAAGAAAAACGGCAGCGAGGTAGTATGCCGTTCCAAAGTGATATTTGAATAATATAGAGTATAAAATCAATTAATAACAGATGGCGCAAGTCATCAAAACAAAAAAACAAAAAAAATGGCACAGTTGAATTTTGGCGGAACTGTAGAAAATGTAGTTATCCGTGATGAATTTCCATTGGAAAAAGCTCGTGAAGTATTGAAAAATGAAACAATCGCTGTAATCGGTTATGGCGTACAAGGTCCCGGACAGGCTCTGAACCTTCGTGATAACGGTTTCAATGTAATCGTTGGTCAACGCCAGGGAAAGACATATGACAAAGCGGTTGCTGACGGATGGGTTCCGGGTGAAACTTTGTTCGGTATTGAAGAAGCTTGCGAAAAAGGTACGATCATTATGTGCCTGTTGTCTGATGCAGCAGTAATGTCTGTATGGCCTACTATCAAGCCTTACCTGACTGCAGGAAAAGCTCTTTATTTCTCTCATGGTTTTGCTATTACATGGAGTGACCGCACAGGTGTAGTTCCTCCTGCAGATATCGACGTAATCATGGTTGCTCCTAAAGGTTCGGGTACATCCTTGCGTACTATGTTCCTTGAAGGTCGCGGGTTGAACTCTTCATACGCTATCTATCAGGATGCAACAGGCAACGCTATGGACAGAACAATCGCATTGGGTATCGGTATCGGTTCAGGTTATTTGTTCGAAACAACTTTCATCCGCGAAGCTACTTCCGACCTGACAGGCGAACGTGGTTCATTGATGGGAGCTATCCAGGGTCTGTTGCTGGCACAATACGAAGTGTTACGTGAAAACGGTCACACTCCTTCCGAAGCATTCAACGAAACTGTAGAAGAGCTGACTCAGTCATTGATGCCATTGTTTGCAAAGAACGGTATGGACTGGATGTATGCTAACTGCTCTACTACAGCTCAACGTGGTGCTCTCGACTGGATGGGCCCCTTCCACGATGCTATCAAACCGGTAGTTGAAAAGTTGTATCACAGTGTGAAGACTGGTAACGAAGCACAGATTTCAATCGACTCTAACTCCAAACCGGATTATCGTGAGAAACTGGAAGAAGAACTGAAAGCATTGCGCGAAAGCGAAATGTGGCAGACTGCCGTGACAGTTCGTAAACTTCGTCCGGAAAATAATTAATCAGACTTATACTATATAAGTTTTTCAAAAGGCGGGAAAAGCGTATTTTCCCGCCTTTTCTATGTAGATACCGGTCTTTTGAGTAATAGAAAAAGGATGAAAGTAGAAAAAAAGATTAAAAGATACTGATAATATAGGTGAAAAAGAGCATTTATGATTACCTTTACGGCAACAAATAAAACAGAATAGGCAATGAAGAAACTTTTTACTTACAGAAGATCGATACGTATGAAGATGATTTCTTCTTTAATAAATAGTATATCAGAATGTTACATTAAAAGATATTTAAGTTATTCTCTACCGAATGGTAGCTGTAATACCATTTCAAGTCCTTTTTATATTTCGTGTTCCATTAGTGATTCGTTGATATGATGCAGAATTTTATTCTGTAGCAGGAAAAAGTATGCGTTAAATTGAATTTAAGACAGAGCTTTTGGAACAGAATTTAGTGGGAAAATAACATTGTTTGTTTTGTTTGTAAATGGGAGTCCTCTTTCGTGAGAAAGGGGGCTTCTTTTTGATATGCTCAACATAGGTGCATGTTTTAGGATTGATTCCTCTCATCCATAAATATCTGAACGTTGGTGTTGTGGTAGGCACTAGGATTGCATCAACTCCTGCCGGAGTTGCTCAAGGGGAGATTGAGTCTGAAAAACAGTAAATATGGTTATATTTTATAACTTCACGAAAGGTTGGAGAATATATATTTTCGTCTTTTATTGAAAAAATATTAGAATTATGCATAAGATATGCAAGTTTGTATTTATCTTTGCTTCAACAAACTAAAACAAATTTTAAAAATGAGAAGCTATTCATGTATTTTGAAAGTAATAGTTGTTTATGCCTTACTTGGTATTGTTATTGCAAGTTGTATCGATAAAGATACAGACTATTCTCGTCCGGATGCCCCCCAAACTCCTAATGACTTTGATTACAGTACAACTCAACAGGTACAGTTAAATGTGCAGTATGAGGTTCCTGAAGGTTATCAAGTACTCTTTGATGTCTATTTTGAGAATCCATTTGAAATAGATGAAGAAGGCCAAGTTGTAAAACGTACTGATGTTGTGCCGAAAGTGACTAGAATGACTGATGGAAATGGTAAATATGCCGGCTTGGAAGTGATTCCCGGTTATTTGGATGGTGACATTTATATTTATTCTTCTTATATCGGAGTGCCTACGCTTTATAAGACAACTCTTCAGGGAAATAAGATTCAAGCTGATATATCCTGGGATACTATGTATGATTTTGTTTCTGCGGCTCCAACACGAGTGGAAAGTAATTTTACGTATCCAAAGGCTTTTAATATATTGGGTGACTGGGATGAAAATGGTCGTCCTGATTATTTGGATAGTGAGGGAGCGCTAAGCTTGTCTCAACCAATAATGAATGCAATAAACCGTACACTTCCGGAAGATGGGAAATGTCCGCAAAAATATCGTCAGTCGGTTGATTTTGAAATAAAAGAGCCTGCCCATGTAAAGGTACGTTTTATTGGCGGCAAGAGTAGCGCTTACAGTACATTTGGATATTATTGTTACAAAGCGGATGCTTCTATTGGAGAAATTAAGAAAGCCAAGAAGTATATTGTTTTTCCTAATACAAGAACTGGAATAGGGCTAAAAGGAGGGGAATGTGTCGCGTTACATTATATTGATGAAAATGGGGTGGATCGTGGAACAGATTTTCCTAAAGGTATAAAAATAGGCTGGTTCATTAGGAATGCAGCTTTTTGGAAAGGAAATATTGGTGAAGGGAAAGGAATGTTCTACTCAACTCCAAAGTTGAATACTGATGGACGAACTCATACTGTTGCTTTTAGAATTAATGACTTTGTTGTTCTCTCTTTTGAAGACTGGACTGACGAGGATTATAACGACGTGATGTTTAATGTATGGTCAGATCCTATTAAAGCTATTGTTACTCCGAATTTGCCCGAGGTTATTCCTCCCGGAAATCCTGACGATAGTTCAATTGCATATAGCATGACTTACAAAGGTATTTTGGCTTTTGAAGATAACTGGCCGTCCAAGGGGGATTACGATTTGAATGATGTAGTTATAAAATACAATTCTGTATTAAGTTTTAATACAAAGAATGAAGTGCTTTCTACGAAAGACACGTTTACTGCATTGTGGTCCGGAGCCTCTTATAGCAATAGTTTTATTTATCAGTTAAATACTGATAAATTGAATGTCGAATCGTCACTTGAGGTAGATCAGGATTTGGCTCTTGCTACTATTCCGGTATTTGTGGATGTTAAAACTGCGACAGGCGATAATACCAAGACATCAACAGTGAATGTCACGAATAAATTTAAGACTCCCGTCGATCACGAAGTCTTAGGAGGAGCTCCGTATAATCCATTTATCAGTGTTTTTAAGTATACGGGATATGACCGGACAGAAGTACATTTAGTCAATCATAAACCTACGGAGAAAGCGAAGAAAGCTTTGTTCCATACAGGTGAGGATTTATCCGATTTGAATGCTGGGATTTATTATGTATCTGCTTCAAAATATCCGTTTGCAATCAACTTATCTGATGCAGAGGTCTATTCGACGGAGGAAAGAGAGGCAGTAGACAAGACTTATCCCCGCTTTGTCTCCTGGGCTGAGTCCAATGGAGCAAAGGACAAAGATTGGTATTTAGGAAAATAATATAGTTTGTTTTGTTTGTAAGTGGGGTTTTTTCTTCGACTGAAGGAGGCCCCCTTATTTTATGATAGGCTGCTTTGTTTGATATATGTAATTAATTTCCGGTAGAACGCATGCTTGGTAAGAGTGGTTGCATCTCCCAAAATCACAAGTTTCATCCGGGCGCGGGTAATGGCTACGTTCATTCGTCTTAAATCATTCAGAAAACCGATCTGTCCGTCCTCGTTCGCCCGGACGAGGCTGATAAAGACGACATCCCGTTCCTGTCCCTGAAAGCCGTCTACCGTGTTGACCGTGATGAGGCTGCGGAAAGGGCGGAGAAAACTGCTTCCTCTGATTTTACTTCTCAGGTATTGCACTTGCGCCTTGTAGGGCGAAATCAGACCAAAGTCGATGCTCTCGTCCAGGATGCGTGCTTTGCCGATCCGGCTGATATAGGCTTCCAGTTCTTGCAGTAACAAGTTGGCTTCCTGCTTGTTGATGCGCCCGAAGCTCTCGCCTACAAACTCTTCGTGGAAGTCCATTTCCGAGGTATCTATCCAGTTCATGGGAGTGTCGAAGTCAAGGATACCCCGGTTGCGCACTTCCGGTGCGGCTTCCAGTTCTCCGTTGTAGAACCATTCGGAGGGAAAGCGCATGATTGCCTCGTGCATCCGGTATTGCACTTTGAGCAGCGAGACGGCAGAAGGTTTTTGCTGCACGACTTTTTCCATTAAAGTATGGTCCAGTCCGCCACGGGCGGCTTCGATACATTTGATTGTAGGAGGGAGCTGGCAATGGTCGCCGGCAAGAATCACACGGTCGGCCTTTCGGATGGCGATCCAACAGGCGGCTTCGAGTGCCTGGGCGGCTTCATCGATAAATAAGGTGGGGAAACGCCTTCCGTTGAGCAAACGGTGATTGCTGCTGACCAGCGTAGAAGCAATCACACGGGCACTGTCGAAAAGATCGGCGTTGATCAGGATTTCCAGTTCGGTGGCACGGTCGCGGAGGCGGCTCATCCGGCTGCGCATTCCTTCCCTTTCGGAGTAACTTCCCCGACGCATCCGGCTGCCTATTTCACGGATTGATTTTCGGATTCCCCAAAGTTCGGGGTAGCTCGGATGATTCTCAAAGCGGCGTTCGTAGGTGAAAGAGAGCATTTTATCATTAACACGCGTAGGATTACCAATGCGGAGCACAGGAACACCCCGGTCCACCAGTTTCTCACAAATCCAGTCCACGGCCGTATTACTTTGGGCGCAGACCAGCACCTGCGGTTCGCGGTGAAGCGTTTCGTAAATGGCTTCCACAAGCGTGGTAGTCTTTCCGGTTCCCGGAGGACCGTGTACGATGGCGACATCGCGTGTGCATAACACTTTGTTTACGGCTGTCTCCTGCGTGCTGTTCAGCCACGGGAAACGGACGGGATACAATTCGCGGAATCCCGGCTTTTGTGTTCCCAGCAAGGTGTCCCGGAGTTCGGCAAGGCGGTTGCCTTTGGCGCGGATCGTGTCTTCCAGCGCTTCGAACATGGCACGATAGGACGTTTCATCGAAATAAAGTTGTACACCCAGCACCTCTTCCGTTTGCAGTTCCAGCAATGCGCCTGCACTGGGAAGCACGACCACCATCCGTTCATCGTCCGCATAACTCACCGTTGCAATGAAATTCATATAATTCACTTTCCCGTCAAATGACTGACGGAAAAAGCAGACGGGACGACCGAATTCGAAGGAATGCTCGATTTCTTTATTTTCGGTGCGTGTAATATCTATTACAAGTTGATTTAGAGAATTATAGTAACTTCGACCGGGAGAGGCGGGATACCAGCACAGACCACGTTTCACTTTGCGGGCGACACCCATTGTTTCAGTCTGCCGCTTGAATTCCTCCTTTTCGTGTTCATACTCCATGCGTAGCAGGAGTTGCTGTTGCTGAAGGTCGATGATTGGACTTTTCGGATGATTATTCATAATAGATGCAAAGGTAGTAAATCTTCCTCCTGAGACGAAAATATATTTCATTTTGTTAAACATTCCTCGAACGCCGTTCGTTATTTTTATAGATAGACTAAAAAAAATAAAAGCAATATGGTGTATGATTTGACTATGTTAGAGGCTTTTTATTCTGCTTATAAAGGAAAAGTGGAACACGTGCGGGCTGTTTTGAAACGCCCTTTGACGTTAGCCGAGAAGATTCTGTATGCCCACCTGTTCAATGAGGGCGATGTGAAAAACTACAAACGGGGTGAAGACTACGTAAATTTCCGTCCCGACCGCGTCGCTATGCAGGACGCGACTGCCCAGATGGCATTGCTTCAATTCATGAATGCAGGAAAAGAAAAAGTGGCTGTTCCCTCCACCGTGCACTGTGACCACTTGATACAAGCGTACAAAGGAGCAAAGGAGGACATTGCTACGGCAACCAAAACAAACGAAGAAGTTTACGACTTTTTGCGCGATGTATCCTCTCGTTACGGCATCGGCTTCTGGAAGCCGGGCGCCGGAATCATTCACCAGGTAGTGCTCGAAAATTACGCTTTCCCCGGTGGAATGATGGTAGGCACCGACTCTCACACTCCGAATGCCGGAGGATTGGGCATGGTGGCCATCGGTGTCGGCGGTGCGGATGCCGTAGACGTGATGACAGGTATGGAATGGGAACTGAAAATGCCAAGGATTATCGGTGTCCGCCTGACCGGAAAATTGAGCGGCTGGACTTCCCCGAAAGATGTCATCCTGAAACTTGCAGGGATTCTGACCGTAAAAGGAGGAACGAACTCCATCATCGAATATTTCGGACCGGGAACGGCTTCCCTGTCGGCTACCGGCAAAGCGACCATTTGCAATATGGGTGCGGAAGTAGGAGCTACCACTTCGCTTTTCCCGTTCGACGGGCGCATGGCTACTTATCTGAGAGCCACTGGCAGAGATCGTATCGTGGAACTGGCGGAAGCCGTGGACTGTGAACTCCGTGCGGACCAACAGGTGACGGACGAACCGGAAAAGTACTACGACCGTGTCATTGACATTGACTTGTCTACGCTCGAACCTTACATCAACGGCCCTTTCACACCGGATGCCGCTACCCCTATCTCTGAATTTGCAGAAAAAGTATTACTGAACGGCTATCCGCGTAAGATGGAAGTCGGGCTGATCGGTTCGTGTACCAACTCTTCTTACCAAGATCTCAGCCGTGCCGCATCCCTTGCAAGGCAGGTGAAGGAAAAGAATCTGAGTGTGGCTTCCCCGCTGATCATCAATCCGGGTTCCGAACAAATTCGCGCCACTGCCGAAAGAGACGGAATGATGGATGACTTCGTGCAGATCGGCGCCGTGATCATGGCAAATGCCTGCGGTCCTTGCATCGGTCAGTGGAAACGTCATACGGACGACCCGATGCGGAAGAACTCGATCGTCACCTCCTTCAACCGCAACTTTGCCAAACGTGCGGACGGCAATCCGAACACATACGCCTTTGTTGCTTCTCCCGAACTGACGATGGCACTGACCATTGCTGGTGATCTTTGCTTCAATCCACTGAAAGACAGACTGATGAATCATGATGGCGAAAAAGTGAAACTGGCCGAACCGGAAGGCGAAGAACTCCCCTTGAGAGGATTTACCTCCGGTAATGAAGGCTATATCGCCCCCGGCGGGACGAAAACTGCGATCAACGTCAACCCGGCTTCCCAACGCCTGCAACTGCTGACTCCTTTCCCCGCTTGGGACGGACAAGATATACTCAATATGCCTCTGCTGATTAAGGCGCAGGGCAAATGTACTACCGACCATATTTCGATGGCGGGACCGTGGCTGCGTTTTCGCGGACATTTGGAGAATATTTCGGATAATATGCTGATGGGAGCGGTGAATGCTTTCAATGGCGAAACGAACAACGTGTGGAACCGTTCGACAAACACCTACGGAACCGTTTCGGGCACAGCCAAAATGTATAAATCCGAAGGAATCCCCTCCATTGTCGTGGCTGAAGAAAATTACGGAGAAGGCTCCAGTCGCGAGCACGCGGCAATGGAACCCCGTTTCCTGAATGTGCGTGTGATTCTCGCCAAGAGCTTCGCCCGTATCCACGAAACGAATCTGAAAAAGCAAGGCATGCTTGCCCTTACTTTTGCGGACAAAGCGGATTATGACAAGATACAGGAGCACGACCTCCTTTCAGTCATCGGCTTGCCCGACTTTGCTCCGGGACGGAATCTGACCGTCGTTCTCCATCATGAAGACGGAACGAAAGAGAGTTTTGAAGCGCAACATACATACAACGAACAGCAGATTGCCTGGTTCCGTGCCGGCTCTGCCTTGAATGCCAGATAATTAAAATGATAGAAATGAACAAAATAACCATGCAAAAAGATGGTACGCTGTCGGTGCCTGATGTGCCTGTCGTACCTTATATTACCGGAGACGGAGTAGGAGCGGAAGTGACCCCGTCGATGCAAGCCGTTGTGAATGCGGCTGTTCAGAAAGCATACGGCGGCAAACGTCGGATTGAATGGAAAGAAGTGCTGGCGGGCGAACGCGCTTTCAACGAGACAGGCTCTTGGCTGCCGGATGAAACGATGAAGGCTTTCCAAGAATATCTGATTGGCATCAAGGGTCCGCTGACGACCCCTGTCGGCGGTGGAATCCGTTCTTTGAACGTAGCTTTGCGCCAAACCTTGGATTTATATGTTTGTTTGCGTCCGGTTCGTTGGTATCAAGGCGTTCATTCTCCGGTGAAAGCACCGGAAAAAGTGAACATGTGCGTGTTCCGTGAAAATACGGAGGATATATATGCAGGAATCGAGTGGGAGGCAGGTACTCCCGAAGCTGAAAAGTTCTATCAATTCCTGAAAAACGAGATGGGAGTGACGAAAGTCCGCTTCCCCGAGACCTCTTCTTTTGGGGTGAAACCTGTTTCCCGTGAGGGCACGGAACGTCTTGTGCGGGCTGCCTGCCAGTATGCGCTCGACCATCATCTGCCTTCTGTGACACTGGTGCACAAAGGAAACATTATGAAGTTCACCGAAGGAGGTTTCAAGAAATGGGGCTATGAGCTGGCGCAACGTGAGTTTGGCGACGCGCTGGCAGACGGCCGGCTGGTGATAAAGGACTGCATTGCCGATGCTTTTCTGCAAAATACATTACTGATTCCCGAAGAGTATTCCGTGATTGCCACGCTGAACCTGAACGGAGACTATGTTTCCGACCAGTTGGCGGCAATGGTAGGCGGCATCGGCATTGCTCCGGGAGCAAATATTAACTACAAGACGGGGCACGCCATTTTTGAAGCGACTCATGGAACCGCCCCCAACATTGCCGGAAAGGATGTCGTGAATCCTTGTTCTATCATTCTTTCGGCGGTGATGATGCTTGAATATCTGGGATGGAAAGAAGCGGCCGCGCTTATCGAAAAGGCGCTGGAACAGAGTTTCCTCGATGCCCGTGCCACGCACGATCTGGCTCGCTTTATGCCGGGAGGTACATCCCTGTCTACCACCGCTTTCACACGCGAAATTGTGGAAAGAATCGAAAAGTAAATGTAACGATTAAAAACGAAGTATTATGAAGAAAGAGTATTTGATTTACAAGCTCTCCGAGGAGATGAAAGAGGCAACCCGGATTGACAATGAATTGTTCCCCAAGTTTGACGTGAAGCGTGGACTGCGTAATGAAGACGGCACCGGTGTATTGGTAGGTCTGACAAAGATTGGTAATGTGGTAGGTTACGAACGTATCCCCGGCGGTGGTCTGAAGCCTATTCCGGGAAAATTGTTCTATCGGGGCTATGATGTGGAAGACATTTCCCACGCCATCATCAAGGAAAAACGTTTCGGCTTCGAAGAAGTGGCTTATCTGCTGCTTTCCGGTCGCCTGCCGGACAAGGAAGAACTGGCTTCGTTCCGCGAACTGATCAATGACAATATGGCGCTCGAGCAGAAGACGAAAATGAATATTATCGAGCTGGAGGGAAATAATATCATGAATATCCTTTCGCGCAGCGTACTCGAAATGTATCGTTTCGATCCCGATGCCGACGATACTTCCCGCGATAATCTGATGCGCCAGAGTATCGATCTTATCTCCAAGTTCCCGACCATCATTGCGTATGCTTATAATATGCTCCGCCATGCTACATTCGGCCGTTCCCTGCATATCCGTCATCCGCAGGAGAAACTCTCTATTGCCGAGAATTTCCTCTATATGCTCAAAAAAGATTATACGGAACTGGATGCCCGTACGCTCGACTTGCTATTGATTTTGCAGGCAGAACACGGCGGTGGTAACAACTCGACTTTCACGGTTCGTGTAACTTCTTCCACCGGAACAGATACATATTCGGCCATCGCCGCAGGTATCGGTTCGTTGAAAGGCCCGCTTCACGGAGGCGCGAATATCCAGGTGGCCGATATGTTCCATCACTTGCAGGAGAACATCAAGGACTGGAAGAGCGTGGACGAGATAGATACTTATTTCACACGAATGCTGAATAAGGAAGTGTATAATAAGACCGGATTGATTTACGGTATCGGTCATGCTGTTTACACGATTTCTGATCCTCGTGCGCTGTTGCTGAAAGAACTGGCTCGTGACCTTGCCCGTGAGAAAGGAAAAGAAGAAGAGTTCGCTTTCCTCGAACTGCTTGAAGAGCGTGCCATCGCTACTTTCGGACGTGTGAAGAACAACGGAAAGACGGTTTCCAGCAATATCGACTTCTATTCGGGCTTCGTATATGAGATGATTGGTTTGCCGCAGGAGATTTTCACTCCGCTGTTTGCCATGGCTCGTATCGTCGGCTGGTGTGCGCACCGCAATGAAGAACTGAACTTCGAGGGCAAACGCATTATCCGTCCGGCTTATAAAAATGTTCTTGATGATCTGGCTTATATCCCCATCAAGAAACGCTGATAAGAACAAATCCTTTTATGCAATAATAACTAACCTCAGACGTACATCTCGGCAATCCCTGCATGTACGTCTCGGTAATCCCCAGTTGTACATCTTGGTAGTACCCGGTTGTACGTCTGGGGTGACTTGTTTCAGGAAGAACGTCCGATGTTCATTTAACATTTAACACTTTGCGGCTGCTGTATTTTTCATCCGATGGAGGCTAAGGCATTTATCGTTGGTAGAAAGGGCACAGCCTGGCAGGTAGAAACGCCCTTTTAACGCTACGTTAAAAGGGCGTTTCTACAACCGATGAATTATACATTCTATTTCTTTGGATATCAGTGAACTATGATCTTTCCCTTTGCTGGAGGAGAGATTATGGACAGGTGACCTGTTGAGAACAAACTTGTTATTTTAATAATTACTGTCGATTGAGTCTTTGCTACTATTATTGGGATAAGGCATAATGTCTATTAAATCAAAATACATTAAACGTGTTTTTAGATGCGTTCCGGTTTCAAAGCCTGTATATTCCACTTCTTGCGCTTCCGTAGAGAAAAGGTATTTGAAACCGTTTTTCAGATAATAGTTCAGAGGAATATTTTCATTGTAAGCGTCAACAATTAAAAAGCGACACCCTGTTTTGTTTCCTGCATCAATGAACCATGATTTAATGAAAGTCATCAGATCACTGCCTATGCCCTGATGCTTGTATTCTTTATTGATTCCAAGTCTGCCGATTAATACACCCGGATAGCGGCGCATTTGTTTGGCACGGGGAATGGCTTTCTGAACTTTCTTTTCCCTGCTGTTGGGGAGGATGTTTACTCTGATACTATCGTTAGAAACAGTGAAGGCACATACTATGTCCGAAGGCTTTTTATCTGAGCGAAAACAGTAACTTTTTCCTAATAGTTGTGCATTATAGAGAGGAGCATCGTTATGAAAGAAGTCGTCTAAGTCTTGGTGCCCGCATGAGAAAAGGTCACATTCTTTAATCGTATCCTCATCAAGTACGGCAAAAGTACATTTCTCAAAAAGAAATCCCATGTTTTATAACATTTTAGCCTTTTTGAGCACAGCACGGGCTTCCAGCACATGTTTGCTGAAGTCTTGTTTGTTTTGATTTTTATAAGCCTTGTCCGCTGCCTTAACGAAGTGTTCCGCTTCTTTTCCTTTTAAGGTCGGTATGGCTTTAATTTCCATTGCCATTGCTTTTTCTTTTTATTTAGTTCATAACCAACTGCAAAGATAGCTGATTTTTAATGAATAAACAAAGAATGCCGGAAGTCTGTTGTCATTTGATTTGTTTTTTATTTGAGTTATTTTTGTGGCCATTCTTTTCTTTTTTTGTTATTTTTGTGAATCTCAAAAGAAAATCAAGATGAGTATAACTGCCTTTAATCTATTTTTGGGCGTCATGAGTCTGATCGCTCTGATTGTTTTCATCGCCCTCTACTTTGTGAAAGCCGGTTATGGGATATTTCGCACTGCCTCCTGGGGAGTCGCCATTTCCAACAAGCTGGCGTGGATACTGATGGAAGCCCCCGTATTTCTGGTCATGTGCTGGATGTGGATGCACTCGGAACGTCGTTTTGATCCGGTCATACTGACATTCTTTATCTTCTTTCAGATTCATTATTTTCAGCGCGCCTTCGTCTTTCCCCTGCTACTGACCGGAAAGAGCAAAATGCCGCTGGCAATTATGTCGATGGGAATCCTGTTCAATCTATTGAACGGCTATATGCAGGGCGAATGGATATTTTATCTCTCACCCGAGGGAATGTATCATTCCGGCTGGTTCACTTCCGCATGGTTTATTGCGGGCAGTCTGCTTTTCTTTGCAGGTATGTTGATGAACTGGCATTCGGACTATATCATCCGTCATTTGCGCAAACCGGGGGATACCCGTCATTATCTGCCCCAAAAAGGGATGTACCGCTATGTTACTTCCGCCAATTATCTGGGCGAAATCATCGAATGGGCAGGCTGGGCAATACTGACCTGTTCACTGTCCGGACTTGTATTCTTCTGGTGGACAGTGGCCAATCTCGTCCCCCGTGCCAATGCAATCTGGCATCGCTACCGTGAAGAATTTGGCTCGGAAGTAGGCGGACGCAAACGTGTATTTCCTTTTATCTATTGATTTGAAATAAATTATCTATTGACATAAAATAGCGTACTATGGAATCTAAACTTTTCACCCCTGTCACTTTCGGTCCATTGACGCTGCGGAATCGTACGATCCGCTCTGCCGCTTTTGAAAGCATGTGTCCCGGTAACGCCCCTTCACAAATGCTGCTCGATTACCACCGCTCGGTGGCTGCGGGCGGAGTCGGGATGACGACTGTAGCCTATGCAGCCGTGACGCAAAGCGGACTTTCTTTCGACCGTCAGTTGTGGCTGCGTCCGGAAATCATTTCCGGTTTACGTGAAGTGACCGGAGCTATACACACGGAAGGTGCGGCAGCAGGCATCCAGATAGGGCACTGCGGAAATATGTCCCATAAAAAGATTTGCGGAACCACTCCCATTTCGGCCTCTACCGGTTTCAATCTCTATTCTCCTACATTCGTGCGTGGCATGAAGAAAGAAGAGTTGCCGGAGATGGCCAGAGCCTACGGACGGGCTGTCCACTTGGCACGGGAAGCCGGCTTCGACGCCGTGGAGGTGCATGCCGGACACGGATATCTGATCAGCCAGTTCCTGTCTCCCTACACCAATCACCGGAAAGACGAATACGGCGGCTCGCTCGAAAATCGGATGCGCTTTATGGAAATGGTGATGAACGAGGTGATGACAGCAGCGGGAAGCGATATGGCGGTCTTTGTAAAAATGAATATGCGCGATGGCTTCAAAGGTGGTATGGAAACCGATGAAACCTTGCAAGTGGCCAAACGTCTGCTGGCATTGGGTGCGCACGCATTGGTACTGAGCGGAGGCTTCGTCAGCAAAGCCCCGATGTACGTGATGCGGGGAGCGATGCCGATTCGTTCGATGGCTTACTACATGGACTGCTGGTGGCTGAAATACGGAGTCCGGATGTTTGGAAAGTGGATGATTCCGACCGTTCCTTTCCGGGAAGCCTATTTCCTGGAGGATGCACTGAAATTTCGGGCGGCACTTCCGGAAGCTCCGTTGATTTATGTGGGCGGACTGGTGTCCCGCGAAAAGATAGATGAAGTATTGGATGCCGGCTTCGATGCCGTCCAGATGGCACGTGCGTTGCTCAACGAACCGGAGTTTGTCAACCGGATGAGGCGGGAAGAGCAGGCACGCTGTAACTGCGGGCACAGCAACTACTGCATCGGGCGCATGTACACTATTGAAATGGCCTGCCACCAACATTTGAAAGAAAAGCTGCCTCCCTGCCTGCAACGGGAGATTGAAAAACTGGAAAAGCAATGAGTGAAGAGAAATGGGCAATCATCACCGGTGCCGACGGCGGCATGGGAACGGAAATAACCCGTGCCGTAGCCGAAGCCGGTTACCATATTATTATGGCTTGCTATCGTCCGTCCAAAGCGGAACCGATACGGCAGCGTCTAGTGAACGAGACAGGAAACGCAAACCTGGAAGTCATGGCAGTCGATCTGTCTTCTATGGCATCGACAGCTTCTTTTGCCGATCGGATTGTGGAGCGTCATCTCCCCGTTTCCCTGCTGATGAATAACGCTGGAACGATGGAAACCGGACTTCACATCACCGACGACGGTTTTGAACGAACGGTCAGTGTGAACTATCTGGGGCCGTACCTGCTAACCCGGAAACTCCTTCCGGTATTGACACGCGGAGCCCGTATTGTAAACATGGTTTCTTGCACGTATGCGATCGGTCGCCTTGATTTTCCCGATTTCTTCCGGCAGGGAAGAAAGGGAAGTTTTTGGCGAATCCCTGTTTACAGCAATACAAAACTGGCTTTGATGCTGTTTACGATCGAACTTTCGGAACGCCTCCGTGAAAAAGGAATCACTGTCAATGCCGCCGATCCCGGCATTGTTTCTACCGACATCATCACTATGCACCAGTGGTTTGACCCTCTGACGGATATCTTTTTCCGCCCCTTTATCCGCACGCCGAAGAAAGGGGCTTCCACTGCCGTCGGCCTCTTGCTGGATGAGGCAGTGGCCGGAGTCAGCGGACAGCTTTATGCAAGCAATCGTAGGAAAGAGTTGTCGGACAACTACATTTATCATGTGCAGAAAGAACAGTTGTGGGAAATAACGGAGCAATTGCTGGCGCAGTGGTTCACATGATTTAATCATTTGGGTAATCGTACGTGCATCTGATCGTTATTCATTTGATGCAGTGCAAATGATGAATAAGAAAAAACGTGAAAAAACGACCATTCTTTCTTCTGCCGGAGAAGGAGAAAAAGAAATCACTTGGAATTCTGTGATCAATCCGAAAAAAACGGTTGTTGCCGTTTGTTCCTTTTATACGGATTTGAGCCAAATGTTAGTCAATAGTATCTTAAATGGGGTGACTAAAAAGTCGGTAGTATCTCCATTGGAGATACTACTGTTTGATTCATTCGTTTCATTCATTTTTCATTCGGATAGAGCAAAACAAGGCGGGCAGACTGCCCGGAATCTGTGGCATGGATCATGGAATGGATGAATTGAAATAAGAACGGTGAACAATTGAAAAGCTCAATTCGTCCACCGTTCTTTATATTGCCTTTATAAAAATAAGCTTCTGTTCTGTTGGCAGTCTCTATTAAATAGAAAGCTCTTTCAATACATTGACCAGATCTCTCTTGACCGGCTTATCATTCTTGATAGCTTTGCTGAATGGTACATAAACGATTTCATCGTGCTCGATACCTATCATTACGTTGCGCTGGTCTTCCATGATAGCGTCGATGGCAGCGGCACCCAAACGGCTTGCCAGAATGCGGTCGTGAGCTGTAGGGCTTCCACCGCGCTGCAAGTGTCCTAAGATTGTCACACGCACATCGTATTGCGGGTATTCGTTTTTCACACGTTCCGCATAGTGCATGGCACCGCCTGTCAGTTCGCTTTCCGCTACCAGTACGATACTGCTATTCTTGGATTTACGGAATCCGTTCTTGATAAATTCTTCCAGTTGGTCGACTTCCGTGCTGAACTCCGGAATAATGGCTGCTTCGGCTCCCGAAGCAATGGCGCCGTTCAGAGCAAGGAATCCGGCATCACGCCCCATCACCTCTACAAAGAACAGACGTTCGTGTGAAGTGGCGGTGTCACGGATTTTATCTACTGCATCCAGAATGGTGTTCAATGCCGTATCGTATCCGATAGTGGTGTCTGTGCCGTAAAGGTCGTTGTCAATCGTTCCCGGAAGTCCGATACATGGAACATCGAATTCCTGTGCGAAGATTCGGGCGCCTGTCAGCGAACCGTCACCACCGATGATCACCAAAGCGTCAATGCCTTCTCTTTTCATATTATCATAAGCCAGCTGGCGGCCTTCCGGTGTGGTGAACTCCTTACAGCGGGCTGTTTTCAGGATGGTTCCACCCAGTTGGATGATATTACTTACGTTCTGGCTCTTGAACTCTTTGATTTCGCCTGTCACCAGACCTTTGTATCCTCTATATATACCTTTTACTTGTAGTCCGTTGTAGATAGCTGCACGTGTTACTGCGCGGATGGCCGCATTCATTCCCGGAGCATCACCTCCCGAAGTCAAAATACCGATACATTTAACTGTTCCCATAACAATCTTTCATTAATTAGTTTGACGTGGCAAATGTACAACAAAAAGTTGAAAGCAGTGTTTCATAAGTTTTTTTTCGTGTGTCGAAACCATTAAAAATATTCAAATTGTCTTTTCTATCTTTCTTTTTAATCTTTTATCAATAGCTGGATATGGTCATGTATTTTTTCCATCAGCCATTTGGGGGTGGAAGTCGCTCCACATACGCCGATGGATTCCACATTCCGGAGTAAAGTGGGATCGATTTCTTTCTCATTATCAATCAGATGTGAGTTGGCGTTTACTTTCAGGCATTCTTCAAAAAGCATTTTTCCGTTCGAACTCTTCTTTCCGCTGACGAAGAAAATCAGATCATGCGTTGCCGCAAATTCCCTAAGATTGGGCATACGGTTAGCTACCTGCCGGCAGATTGTATCGTAATATTCGAAAGTGGCATCCGGTGAAATGTGGAGTTTGATGTATTCTACAATCTCCTGAAACTCGTCCAGAGACTTTGTGGTCTGTGAGAAAAGGCGGATGCTTTTAGTGAAATCCAGCTTTTTGGCTTCTTCTGCACTTTCGATGACAATGGCTTGACCGCCGGTCTGTCCTACCAGTCCCAGCACTTCTGCATGACCGTTCTTGCCGTAGATCACAATTTGCTTTTCTTCAAAATCTTCCTTCCGGAACTCTTGTTTGATGCGCTTTTGAAGCCGCAGTACGACCGGACAGGTTGCGTCGATGATTTCGATATTATTCTTGTGGGCGATCTGGTAAGTCTCCGGTGGCTCTCCGTGTGCGCGAAGCAACACTTTGGCATTGCGCAATTGTCTGAACTCATCACGGTTGATCGTAATTAGTCCCATTGCCTTCAGCCTTTCTACCTCCCGGCTGTTGTGTACAATATCTCCCAGGCAATAGAGGGTTTCTCCTTTTGCCAGTTCTTCTTCCGCCTTGTGGATGGCTGTGACCACACCGAAGCAGAAGCCGGAACCTTCATCTATCTCTACTTTAATCATACACTCGATTTTTATCCTCTATTCCTTTACTACTTTTCCGAACTGTTCCGACAGCCATTCCTTCTGCTGTTCGATGCTCAGATTAGAATTGTCGAGCAGCAGAGCGTCATCTGCTTTGCGCAATGGACTCACTTCACGATGCTGGTCGATGTAATCCCGTTGCTTTACGTTCTCAAGAATTTCTTCGAAGCTGCCTTCCTGGCCTTTTGCTTTTAGTTCGTCAAAACGGCGTTGGGCACGAATCTCCGGTGTGGCCGTAACAAATATTTTCAGTTCCGCATCCGGGAAAACCGTGGTTCCGATGTCCCGTCCGTCCATCACAATCCCTTTTTCTTTACCCATGGCCTGTTGCTGTGCTACCATCGCTTCGCGTACAAAATCGAGTGCGCTGATAGGGCTGACTTTGGACGAAACCCCCATTGTACGAATTTTATTCTCTACGTTCACCCCGTTGAGGTAGGTGTCCGGACGTCCTGTCTCCGGATTTGGGCGGAAAGTAATCCGGATATCCCGGATTGCTTCTTTCAGCTTCTCCGTATCGATAACGTCTCCGTTAAATATCCCATTTTCAATACTATATAAGGTGACTGCGCGATACATTGCCCCACTATCTATATAAATGTATCCTACTTCGCGGGCGAGATCTTTGGCCATTGTACTTTTTCCGCAGGAGGAAAAACCGTCGATTGCGATTGTTATCTTTTTCATATTATCTGCTTCTTATATTTGTCCGCCAAAGATACGCTTATTTTGAAAATCAGCCATAAATTTGACTGTAAAAGCAACTGAATGAGTATGAAAGAATTAAAAAAGTTAAAAAGCCGGATAAAAAGATACGAAGAAACGGACGGTTATCTGAAAATGTAGTATATTTGCCCAGAGACACATAGGAAGACACTTTTTTTATTAATCATTATATTAACAAAATTATGGAAGTTAAAAAATCACCCAAGGCAGACCTGGAAGGAAAGAAATCCACATGGCTGCTGATCGGTTACGTGGTGGTATTGGCTTTTATGTTCGTGGCGTTCGAATGGACCCAGCGTGACGTGAAAATCGATACAAGCCAGGCTGTAGCTGATGTTGTTTTTGAAGAGGAAATCATTCCTATTACCGAAACCCCTGAACAAGCGACTCCACCACCACCCGAGGCTCCGAAGGTGGCCGAATTGCTGGAAATTGTCGATGACCAGGCAGATATTGAAGAATCAACTACCATCCTTAATGAGGATAACACACCTAAAGTGGAAGTAAAATACGTACCGGTACAAGTAGTTGAGGAAGAGCCGGAAGAACAGACTATCTTCGAAGTTGTAGAAAACATGCCGGACTTCCCGGGTGGACAGGCAGCATTGATGCAGTATCTGGCTAAAAATATCAAATATCCGACTATCGCACAGGAAAATGGTACTCAAGGCCGTGTTATCGTACAGTTCGTTGTTAACAAAGACGGTAGTATCGTAGATGCAAAAGTTGTACGCAGTGTAGACCCGTATCTGGATAAAGAAGCTCTCCGTGTGATCAACACGATGCCGAAATGGAAACCAGGTATGCAGCGTGGTAAACCGGTTCGCGTTAAATTTACAGTTCCTGTAATGTTCAGATTGCAGTAATTTGTAACACTCATACATTTAAGAGGCTGCGAATGCAGCCTCTTTTTATTCATTAATCTTTGTTTTCATCATGTTTACAGCTTCTCAATTACTTGATAAAATAAACAACCACCTATCTGAAAATCAGATAACCCGGACTCCGGAAGGACTCTACGAACCAATCGAATACATCCTTTCTTTGGGGGGGAAGCGGATTCGTCCTGTATTGATGCTGATGGCATATAACTTGTATAAGGAAGATGTTTCGTCAATTTACGATCCTGCTACCGGTATCGAAGTTTATCATAATCATACATTGCTGCATGATGATTTGATGGATCGTTCGGATATGCGCAGAGGAAAGCCGACTGTGCATAAGGTTTGGAACGATAACACAGCTATTTTGTCGGGTGATACCATGCTGATACTGGCTTTCCGGTATGTAGCCGGTTGTGCGCCCGAGCATTTGAAAGAAGTCATTGATTTGTTTAGTCTGACTGCGTTGGAAATTTGTGAAGGGCAGCAGTTGGATATGGAATTTGAGTCGCGCAACGATGTGGCGGAAGACGAATATATTGAAATGATTCGTCTGAAAACGGCTGTATTGCTTGCCGCAAGTCTGAAGATCGGCGCGATTCTGGCAGGAGCGTCTGCTGTTGATGCGGAGAATCTTTATAATTTTGGTATGCAGATAGGGGTTGCATTCCAGTTACAGGATGATTTGCTGGATGTTTATGGCGATCCGGAAGTGTTCGGAAAGAAAATCGGTGGAGACATCCTTTGCAATAAGAAGACATATATGCTGATCAAAGCACTGGAACGTGCAAACGGAGAACAGCTGGAAGAACTGAACCGCTGGCTGAATGCAGAGAACTGTCAGCCGGCAGAAAAGATAGCGGCAGTGACGGAGATCTATAATCAGTTGACTATCCGTAGCGTTTGTGAAAACAAAATGCGCGAATATTATACGCTGGCTATGGAGAGCCTTGAAGCAGTTGCGGTTGCCGAAGAGAAGAAGAAAGAACTTAAGAATTTAGTGAAATTACTGATGTATCGGGAAATGTAGTAAAGTTGGTGGGAAATGCCTTACAGACGATTGCCAAATACGGATCAAGCCAGAGTACGGGCGCTGAAAGCAGCGGTCGAGAAGGGTGACGTGTATAATGTGCGGGACTTGGCTATCTCACTGAAAACATTATTTGAAGCCCGTAATTTTCTGCTGAAGTTTGAAGCTGCGCAGATTTACTATACCCAATGTTATGACAACCAGTCGAGAGCCAGTCGCAAGCATCAGGCGAATGTGCGGATGGCACGGCTGTATATATCCCATTTTATTCAAGTGCTCAACCTCGCGGTGCTTCGCGATGAAATCAAACCGGTGCATAAAGAACTTTATGATCTTCCGGAAGCGAATGTGGTACCGGATTTATTAAGTGAAGCAGCTTTGGTAGAGTGGGGGAGAAAAATCATTGAAGGAGAGCAGCGGAGAACCTCTCAAGGGGGAATCCCCATTTATAACCCGACTATTGCGCGCGTAAAAGTGCATTATGATATTTTTCTGGATAGCTACGAACGTCAGAAAAATTACCAGTCTGCCACCAACCGGAGTCTGGATGAACTGGCTTCGATGCGTGACCGGGCGGATGAATTGATTCTGGATATCTGGAATCAGGTGGAAGCGAAGTTTCAGGAAGTGAATCCTAATGAAGCCCGGTTGGCAAAATGTCGTGACTATGGACTGGTATATTACTACCGTTCCAACGAAAAAGTAAAAGAAGAAAGCAAATTGTCATGTTAATAGATACTCATTCCCATCTTTTTTTGGAAGAATTTTCCGATGACCTGCCACAGGTGATGGAACGTGCACGTCAGGCAGGTGTTTCGCGTATTTACATGCCCAATATTGACAGTACGACGATTGAATCCATGCTGTCGGTTTGTGCGGATTATCCTGATTTCTGTTATCCGATGATCGGATTGCATCCTACCTCGGTGAACGAGTCATACCGGCAGGAACTGTCAATTGTCCGGGAGCGTCTGGAAGCACCCAATAATTTTGTAGCCATTGGCGAAATTGGGCTTGATTTGTATTGGGATAAAACCTTTCTGAACGAACAACTGTACGTTTTTGAGAAACAGATAGAATGGGCGCTCGAATATAAATTGCCCATCGTGATTCATTCGCGGGAGGCATTCGACTATATATATAAGGTAATGGAGCCCTATAAAAACACTGCTTTGACCGGTATTTTTCATAGTTTCACCGGAAATGCCGAAGAAGCGGCCCGGTTGCTTGAATTTGGCGGTTTCATGTTGGGAATCAACGGAGTGGTCACATTTAAAAAGTCCTCACTGCCGGATACCTTGCTGACAGTGCCTTTGGAGCGGATTGTGCTCGAAACGGACTCACCGTATCTGACCCCGGCCCCCAATCGGGGGAAGAGGAATGAAAGTGCGAATGTGCATGATACGTTCCTGAAACTGGTAGAAATTTATCGGACCACCCCGGAGCACCTTTCACAAGCCACTTCCGAAAATGCGCTAAAAGTGTTCGGAATGGTCAAATAAGGTTCCAAAGGTTTTAAATTATATTAATTTGCAGTATTTATTTAAGATAAAAAAGGG
>OOBO01000711.1_pt1 | contig 26930 bp, 15 predicted proteins | sample 1671031 | NCBI WGS metagenome assembly OOBO01 (sample SAMN06348115, study PRJEB24527) | human gut metagenome | biome: human gut; feature: ankylosing spondylitis patient; material: feces | host: Homo sapiens | place: China | collected 2015-10 | reverse complement strand
CGAAAGCAACTGGTAGCATTGATGTGAAACTGTTGCCTTCTCTTCCCGGAATACCGATGAATCAGGAGGAAGCCTACCGACTGAACATCACAAAGAAGCGGATAACCGTTGAGGCCGTGACTGAACGTGGCGTTTATTGGGCCATGCAGACTTTAAGGCAACTGGCAGACACAAGAAACTCGAAAACACAGATTCGGGGAGCTGAAATCATCGACTGGCCTGCTTTCCGTATTCGTGGCTTTATGCAGGATGTAGGACGGAGTTACATTTCACTCGAAGAACTCAAACGTGAAATCGCCGTACTTGCCAAGTTCAAAATCAATGTCTTCCACTGGCATCTGACTGAGAATCAATCATGGCGTCTGGAAAGCAAGATATTCCCGATGTTGAACGATAGCGCAAACACCACCCGGATGCCCGGCAAATATTACACGCTGGAAGAAGCCAAAGAACTGGTCGCATTCTGTAAGGCACATCACGTGATGTTGATTCCTGAAATAGATATGCCGGGACACAGCGCTGCCTTTATACGTACCTTCCGCCACGATATGCAAAGCCCCGAAGGGATGAAGATATTGAAACTCCTGTTGGATGAAGTCTGTGAAACGTTTGATGTACCTTATTTGCATATCGGCACGGATGAAGTGCAGTTTACCAATTCCCGTTTTGTACCCGAAATGGTAGCCTACGTGCATTCCAAAGGCAAGAAAGTGGTTTCCTGGAATCCGGGCTGGCACTACAAACCCCGAGAAATAGACATGACCCAGCTATGGAGTTACCGTGGAAAGGCGCAGGAAGGTATTCCCGCCATTGATTCACGTTTCCATTATCTGAACCATTTTGATACCTTTGGTGATATCATCGCATTGTACAACAGCCGTATATATAATAAGGAACAAGGAAGCGATGACCTTGCAGGAACCATTCTGGCTATCTGGAATGATCGGTTGGTCAACACCGAATGGGAGATGATTATTGAAAATAATTTCTATCCCAACATGCTGGCTATGGCAGAGCGTGCCTGGAAAGGCGGCGGAACGGAATATTTTGATAAGAGCGGAACAATACTTCCCACAGACGAGCAATCAGAGTTGTTCAGGAACTTCGCCGATTTTGAACGCCGTCTGTTATGGCATAAGGAACACACCTTTGCCGGTTATCCCTTTGCCTATGTCCGTCAGACAAATGTGAAATGGAACATTACGGACGCTTTTCCGAATGAAGGGGATTTGGCAAAGGTCTTCCCGCCGGAAGAAGCCTTGCAGGATAGTTACAGCTATGAAGGAAAGACCTATCGGGTACGTCCCGCTATTGGTGCCGGAATCTATCTCCGTCATGTGTGGGGCACCCTTATCCCCGGATTCTATAAAGAACCGGAAGAGAACCATACAGCTTATGCCTATACCTATGTTTATTCGCCGATAGAACAGACAGTAGGCTTGTGGGCTGAATTTCAGAATTACGGACGTTCGGAAGCCGACCTTCCCCCTTTGCAGGGAAAATGGGACTATAAGGGAAGCCGTATCTGGATAAATGGAAAGGAAATTATCCCTCCTGTCTGGACAGCCACCCACCGGACTAAGAGTAATGAAATAGCTTTAGGCAACGAGAATTGTGTAGCGCGTCCCCCTTTGGAAGTGCATCTGCAAAAAGGATGGAACAAAGTACTTCTGAAATTGCCGGTAGGAAAGTTCGTTACCCCCGAAGTACGGTTGGTGAAATGGATGTTCACCACTGTCTTTGTCACTCCCGACGGGCAGAAGGCGGTGGACGGACTCATTTACTCACCGGATAAAACACTAAAGTGACCTGTCAATCAGAAGGGAGATATTTATGGATATGCCATGAGCTGATTTGAATATGCTATAATGAAAAACGGATATGCTATAATGAAAACTGAATATGCTGTAATGAAAAAAAAGATATACTAATGAGTAAATAAAAGGAATAACCATGAGGAAGAACTTTTTTTTAGCGGTCATATTGACCCTGTCTTTGGCATGCCATGCGCAGGAACGCAAATATTCTACGTTTTATTACCAGCGTGTCACGTTGTTTGAAGAACTGCCTGTCACTTCCAATGACATTATTTTCTTGGGAAACAGCATCACGAACGGCGCCGAATGGTCGGAGCTGTTTCATAACAAACATATCAAGAACCGCGGAATCAGTGGTGATATCTGCATGGGAGTATATGACCGCTTGGATGCTATCCTGAAAGGTAAACCGGCTAAGATATTTCTTCTGATAGGCATAAATGACGTTAGCCGGGGAACTTCTGCCGATACCATTATAGCCCGTATCGGCATGATTGCCCAGAAGATAAAGGCGGATTCGCCGAAGACGAAGCTATATCTGCAAAGTGTTCTTCCGTTGACCGACCATTACGGTATGTTCAAAGGGCATACTTTGCGTTGGCAGGTCATTCCCGAAATCAATAAAGGATTAGTCCGTCTCGCAGAAAAAGAAGGAGCGACTTATATAGATTTGTACTCTCATTTTGTAGACGAGGAAACCGGAAAGATGAATACTGCTTACACGAATGACGGACTGCATCTTCTTGGAAAAGGGTATCGGAAATGGGTGGAGATTGTAAAACCTTACATCGGAAAGAAATAAAAGTCAGGAAAATAAAAGTCGAAAAGAAATACATACCGGAAAAAATAAATGAAAAAGATTTTACTATTATCCGTCTGTCTGTTCGTTTGTTGGGCATTGTTTGCCCAACAACGGATAAAGGTTGCATGTGTAGGAAACAGTATCACCTACGGAACCGGACTGGCTGACCGTGCAACGCAATCTTATCCCGTACAGTTACAGAAATTGTTGGGAGAGCATTATGAAGTTGAAAACTTCGGGAAGCCCGGCGCCACCCTGCTCAATCAGGGACACCGTCCATATACACGACAGGAAGAATACCGCAAAGCATTGGATTTTGCAGGAGATATTGTGGTCATCCATCTGGGAATCAATGACACCGACCCTCGTGACTGGCCCAACTATCGTGATTCCTTTGTGACAGACTATTTGAATCTGATGGATACATTCCGCAAGGCAAATCCCGATGTTCGGATTATCATCGCGCGGATGACTCCGATTGCCGACCGTCATAACCGTTTCCTTTCGGGGACCCGCGACTGGCACGGCGAGATGCAGACAGCTATCGAAACGGTAGCACATTATGCCGGTGTGCAGTTAATAGATTTTCGAGAACCGCTTTATCCCTATCCTTTCTTGCTGCCAGACGCCGTTCATCCTACCGCTGAAGGGGCTGCGATAATGGCGAAAACAGTTTATTCGGCTATCACCGGAGATTATGGCGGCTTGAAGTTATCTCCGCTTTACATGGATAATATGGTTCTTCAGCGCGATACCCCCTTGCTGATTCACGGGACAGCTAATGCGGGTGAACAAGTGACAGTCCGCATAGACCATCAGCAGTGGATAACTAAAGCTGCACTAGACGGAAAATGGTCGGTGAAATTATCACCGTTGAAAGCCGGTGGCCCTTACACGCTGACCATCTCCACTTCTCAAAGAATCTTGAAATATACAAATGTGCTGGCAGGGGAAGTGTGGCTGTGTTCCGGTCAGTCGAATATGGAATTTATGTTGCGGCAGGCCACTACGGGCAAAAAAGACATCCCCCAAGCCGCCGATGAACAGTTGCGTCTGTATGATATGAAAGCACGCTGGCGCACGGACGCGGTGCAATGGGACGCTTCCGTCCTTGATTCCCTGAATCATCTCCAATATTATAAAGATACTGAATGGGCAATCTGTACTCCCGCCAATGCTGCCCGTTTCTCGGCCATCGCTTATTATTTCGGCCAGATGTTGCGGGATAGCTTGAAAGTTCCGGTGGGGTTGATATGTAACGCTATCGGTGGTTCGCCTACCGAATCGTGGGTTGATCGGAATACACTGGAATACCAGTTCCCGGCTATATTAAAAGATTGGACGCATAATGATTTTATACAAGACTGGGTGCGCGGACGGGCTGCATTAAATATCAAACAGTCGGAAGAGAAACTCCAGCGCCACCCTTACGAACCTTGCTATCTGTACGAATCGGGCATCCGTCCGTTGGCGCAGTATCCCGTCAGGGGTGTTATCTGGTATCAGGGAGAATCGAATGCTCATAATTACGAAGCTCACGAGAAACTTTTTAAGTTGTTAATCGGCAGTTGGCGTAAAAACTGGGGGAGTGAGACGCTGCCCTTCTACTATGTACAACTTTCCGGTATTGCCCGTCCTTCATGGCCGTGGTTCCGCGACAGCCAGCGCAGGATGATGAACGAAATACTGAATACGGGTATGGCGGTATCGAGTGATTGGGGCGATTCACTGGATGTACATCCCAGAAATAAGAAGCCGGTGGGAGAACGCTTGGCTCGTTGGGCATTGAACAAGACGTATGGAATGTGCCATGTACTGCCTTCCGGCCCGTTATTCCGCCAAGCCGATTTTCGGGAAGGCGCTGTATATATAATCTTTGATTATGGCGAAGGCTTGAGAAGTTCCGACGGTCAATCTTTGTGTACGTTTGAAGTAGCCGAAACGGATGGCGTTTATTACCCCGCAGTTGCCGAAGTGGAAGAGGGGAGAACTTGCGGGGCAGAAACGGGACGGATAAAAGTATATAGCGAACAGGTAAAGCATCCGCGATATGTCCGGTATGGCTGGCAGCCTTTCACGCGGGCGAATCTGGTAAATAAAGATGGGCTACCTGCTTCTACCTTCAAAGCCGAAGCACCGGAGTCGTTCGTCAAAAGCATTGACTTGCAGAAAATGAAAGGATTCCCGAAATCAGAGAAAGGTATTGAATCGGGTGTTTCTGCCTGCTATTCAGGAATCCTGAGCGGAAAGCTATTGATAGCCGGCGGCTGTAACTTTCCCGGAACACCTGCCAGTGAAGGTGGAAAAAAGAAATACTACCAAGGCATTTATGTAGCGGAAATGAATCCCGACACGCTGCTTCTTTGGAAAAAAGTAGGCGGGCTTCCTGCACCTGCCGCATACGGAGTTTCCGTATCTTGTCCCGACGGCATTATCTGTGCAGGCGGAATGAACGACCACGGCGCATTGACCGGCGTTTACAAAATCCGGTGGGACGAAAAGAAAGGCAAAGTCTTCCTGGAAACTCTACCCGATTTGCCCTACGCCTTAGACAATATGTACGGAACACTAGCCGGTAGCCAACTTTTTATCACCGGTGGAAATAGAAGTGAAAAAAAAACAAATAGAAACGGAAAGCCTTCAAACTCTTTTCTTTGCCTTGACTTAAACAATCCCGCGGCAGGTTGGCAACAACTTCCCGAATTTCCCGGAGCACCGCGTCTGCAACCCGTCTGTGCCGGGGAGTACAAGGATGGCGAAGCCCGTATTTACCTGTGGGGCGGATTTGCCGCTTCCACCGATGGCAATCCTGCCACACTTTCCACTGACGGCTATTGCTATTCATCCACGTCCCGGCAATGGACTCGCATAGCCACTCCGACGGGAAACAATGGTGAAACCATATCTTTGGGTGGCGGGACAGCCATTGCCATCAATGAAAACCTGATTCTTTGTACCGGTGGAGTGAATAAGGATATATTCCTCGCTGCTCTTCGACACCCTGAAAAGGACTATCTTCTCCATCCCGCCGAGTGGTACAAATTCAATGACCGGATATTAGTATATGACATCCATCAGAATACATGGCAGGAAGTTGCCCGTACACCGCAAACGGCACGTGCGGGAGCGTCATTGGTAGGATGGAACAAAACATATTACAACATAAACGGAGAATTGAAGCCGGGCGTCCGTACTTCTGAAATAATTAGGATAACGGTTGAATAATAAAAAGAATAACAGATGTAAACAACATATTTTGTTAAATTATCAGTGAAATTTGCTGAAAAAACAATATCTTTGAATCCGTTAATATCTAATGCCCCCACTATGATGATTAATTTGATCGGAAAAAAGGCTCAAATAGCATGTGGATTACTATGCTGTTGCAGTATGGCATATGCACAGAGCAATGACAATTCCGAAGTTGTCGTTCTAAATACAGGTTGGGAATTTTCCCAGGCAGGAACAGAGCTGTGGCAATCGGCACAGGTTCCGGGCACCGTTCATCAGGACCTTATCTACCATAAACAAATACCCGATCCTTTTTATGGCATCAATGAACAAAAGATTCAGTGGGTGGAAAATGAAGACTGGGAATACCGGACTGCTTTTACAGTTACCCCCGAACAACTGAAACGGGATGACGCCCAATTGGTTTTTGAAGGCCTTGACACGTATGCCGATGTATACCTCAATGGAGCATTGTTGCTGAAAGCCGATAACATGTTTGTCGGTTATACCATACCTGTCAAGTCCCAACTCCGTATCGGAGAAAACCTTCTTCACATCTATTTTCATTCCCCCATCCGGCAGACACTGCCTCAATATAACTCGAACGGATTCAACTATCCGGCAGACAACGACCATCACGACAAACATTTAAGCATATTCTCCCGTAAAGCCCCTTACAGTTATGGCTGGGACTGGGGAATCCGCATGGTGACCAGCGGCATCTGGCGTCCGGTGACCATCCGTTTTTATGACGCAGCTTCTATCAGTGACTATCACGTAAAGCAACTCGCACTGACCGACCAGCTCGCAAATCTGTCTAATGAATTAGAAATAAACAACATACTCTCCCGGCCACTTCAGGCAGAGGTGAGAATCAATACCTCATTCGAAAGAAGTGCAGAAAAAAGCATCAGCCAGGCAATCACCTTACAGCCCGGAATCAATCATGTTTCCATACCTTCCGAAGTGGCATCCCCCGTACGTTGGATGCCGAATGGATGGGGAAAGCCCGCCCTGTATGATTTCTCCGCTCAAATCATAGTAGAAGATAAAGTCGTAGCCGAGCAATCGCACCGGATAGGACTGCGTACTGTTCGCCTCGTTAATGAAAAAGATAAAGACGGAGAATCCTTCTATTTTGAAGTAAATGGTGTACCTATGTTTGCCAAAGGAGCCAATTACATCCCCCAGGATGCACTCTTGACTAACGTCACTACCGAACGCTACCAAACCTTATTCCGCGACATCCGCGAAGCGAACATGAATGTCATTCGTGTATGGGGAGGTGGAACGTACGAAGATGACCGTTTCTATGACCTGGCAGATGAAAACGGAATACTGGTGTGGCAAGACTTCATGTTTGCCTGCACTCCCTATCCGTCCGACCCCACCTTTCTGAAAAGGGTAGAGGCGGAAGCCTGCTATAACATCCGTCGCCTTCGCAATCATGCTTCCCTGGCGATGTGGTGCGGCAATAACGAAATACTGGAAGCCTTAAAATATTGGGGATTCGACAAGAACTTCCCGCCCGAAATCTATCAGGAAATGTTTCGAGGCTACGACAAACTGTTCCATCAGCTCCTTCCAGCCAAGGTTAAGGAACTGGATGCCGACCGTTTCTACATACACAGCTCCCCGTATTTTGCCAACTGGGGGCGTCCTGAATCCTGGGGGATAGGAGACAGCCATAACTGGGGAGTCTGGTATGGTCAAAAAACATTCGAGTCACTCGATACAGACCTGCCCCGTTTCATGAGCGAATTCGGTTTTCAGTCCTTTCCGGAAATGAAGACCATCTCCACTTTCGCCGCTCCGGAAGATTATCAGATAGAATCGGAAGTGATGAATGCTCATCAGAAAAGCAGCATCGGCAACGCCCTGATTCGTACCTACATGGAGCGCGACTATATCATCCCCGAAAAATTTGAAGACTTTGTCTATGTCGGACTAGTGCTGCAAGGACAAGGAATGCGTCACGGACTGGAAGCACACCGCCGGAACCGTCCTTACTGTATGGGTACCCTGTATTGGCAACTGAATGACAGCTGGCCGGTAGTATCCTGGTCGAGCATCGACTATTACGGTAACTGGAAAGCCCTGCATTACCAAGCCAAACGAGTCTTTGCTCCAATCCTCATCAATCCTATCCAGCAGAACGACAGCCTCAATATCTACCTGATTTCCGACTGTCCGGACACCAAAGACCACCTGATGTTGGAAATGAAAGTAACAGACTTTGACGGAAAGAAACAAGGCAAGCCTATACAACTCAACACATTGACAGTTCCGGCTAACACTTCCCAATGCGTGTACCGTATAAAACCCGACACCTGGCTATCACCGGAAGAACAGCAACGCTGTTTCATGCAACTGACACTGAAAGACAAGGCAGGAAACACCCTTGCCGAAACCGTATACTTCTTTAGAAAAACAAAAGACCTGCTTCTGCCTGAAACAACCGTTTCCTGCAAGATGAAACAGAAAGACGGCATGTGTGAACTGACATTGTTTTCTCCCGCTCTTGCAAAAGATGTCTTTATTGAAATTCCTTTGCAGGGAGCCCGTTTCAGCGACAACTTTTTCGACCTTCTTCCCGGAGAACGTAAAACGGTCGTCATCACTTCTCCCCAAATAAAGAAAGGAGAGGAGCTGCCTTTGACAATCAAACATATTCGTGAAACTTATAATTAATCTATTAATAACTTAACACTTAATTTTTTAGTTTATGAAGCAACTCTTTAAATTAACCGGATGTCTGGCACTAGCAGGACTTTTTGCCTCTTGCCAATCGGCGCAACAGGAAGCCAACTACCAGATCATCCCCATGCCACAAGAAATTGTAACCGCTCAAGGAAGTCCCTTCATCCTCAAGAGCAGTGTGAAAATTCTCTATCCGGAAGGAAACGAGAAGATGCAACGCAACGCAAAATTCCTGGCAGACTATCTGAAAACGGCTACCGGAAAAGATTTCGCCATTGAAGCCGGAACAGAAGGTAAAAACGCAATCGTACTGGCATTAGGCACGGAGAACGAAAATCCGGAATCCTACCAGATGAAAGTTACCGGTGACGGAATCACGATTACCGGTCCTACGGAAGCCGGCGTATTCTATGGCATCCAGTCCCTGCGCAAATCATTGCCTGTGGCTGTCGGTGCGGATATTGCCATGCCAGCCGTAGAAATCAATGACGTTCCCCGCTTTGGCTATCGTGGCGCGCATTTCGATACCAGCCGTCATTTCTTTACCGTGGATGAAATAAAGACCTACATCGACATGCAGGCTTTACATAACATGAACCGCCTCCACTGGCATATCACCGACGATCAGGGCTGGCGTCTGGAAATCAAAAAATACCCGAAACTGACTGAAATCGGTGCTAACAGAACAGAAACAGTCATCGGACGTAACTCCGGCGAATACGACGGCAAACCTTACGGTGGATTCTACACCCAAGAACAAGCCAAAGAAATTGTAGATTATGCAGCCGAACGCTACATCACCGTTGTTCCCGAAATCGACCTTCCGGGACACATGCAAGCTGCCCTTGCCGCTTACCCTGAACTGGGTTGTACCGGTGGTCCATACGAAGTATGGAGACAATGGGGTGTATCCGAGGATGTGCTTTGCGCCGGAAACGACCAAGTATTGAAATTCTTGGAAGATGTTTATGGTGAATTGATTGAAATCTTCCCATCACAATATATTCATGTAGGGGGCGACGAATGCCCGAAAGTAAGATGGGAAAAATGTCCGAAGTGCCAGGCACGTATCAAAGCATTGGGATTGAAGTCAGATCAGAGCCACAGCAAAGAAGAACGTTTGCAGAGCTTTGTCATCAACCATATTGAGAAATTCCTGAACGACCACGGACGTCAAATCATCGGTTGGGATGAAATCCTCGAAGGCGGACTTGCTCCGAATGCTACCGTGATGTCATGGCGTGGTGAGAAAGGTGGTATCGAAGCTGCGAAGCAGAAACACGATGTCATCATGACACCGAACACCTATCTGTATTTCGACTACTACCAAGCTAAAGACGTCGAAAACGAACCGTTCGGTATCGGTGGTTATCTGCCGATGGAAAGAGTGTATAGCTACGAGCCGATGCCGGCTTCTCTTACTCCGGAAGAACAGAAATACATCAAGGGAGTGCAAGCCAACCTCTGGACAGAATACATCGCTACCTTCCCGCATGCACAGTACATGGTATTGCCTCGTTGGGCTGCTTTGTGTGAAATTCAGTGGTCCAGCCCCGAAAAGAAAAACTATGCCGACTTCCTGTCCCGTCTTCCACAACTGATTAAGTGGTACGATGCAGAAGGATACAATTACGCTAAACACGTATTTGACGTACAAGCCGAGTTTGACCCGAATCCGGCAGAAGGAACAATGGACGTTACCCTGTCTACCATCGACGGTGCCCCTGTTTACTATACATTAGACGGCACAGAACCTACTGCCGCTTCCTCCGTTTATGAAGGAGTATTGAAAATCAAGGAAAATGTAACCCTGTCCGCCAAAGCCATTCGTCCCAACGGCGAAAGCAAGATAGTGACAGAGAAGATTGATTTCAGCAAATCCAGCATGAAGCCGATTGTAGCTAATCAGCCTATCAATGAACAATACCTGTTCAAAGGAGCTTCCACTTTGATAGATGGTCTGAAAGGAAATAGCAGCTATAAGTCAGGCCGTTGGATCGCTTTCAACGGAAACGACATGGATATGACTATCGACCTCCAGCAACCTACTGAAATCTCAAGCGTGGCAATCTCTACCAATGTAGCAAAAGGGGACTGGGTATTTGATGCCAGAAACCTGTCCGTAGAAACTTCAGATGATGGCAAGACCTTCAAAAAGATTGCTTCCGAAGAATATCCGGAGATGAAAGAGACAGACAAAGACGGAATCGTTGAGCACAAACTAACCTTTGCTCCTGTGACCACCCAATACGTGAGAGTCATTGCTTCACCGGAGAAATCACTTCCGGCATGGCATGGAGGAAAAGGTAAAAAGGCATTTTTATTTGTAGACGAAATCAAAATTGATTAATGAATATAAGAAAAGAATACCCTAAAGTTTGTCTTTTCTTATGGATATTGGGGATGTGCTTCCATGCACATCCCATTCTGGCACAGTCCGTCATACCTGTCCCATTAAAAATGGAGCAGGGGACGGGCTCTTTTTTACTGTCAGAAAAGACTAAACTTTATACAAACCTGCAAGGTGGAGAAGCGGAACTCTGGGAGAATTACCTGAAAGCATTACCTGTTCAGCTGAAAGAAGCGAGAATGAAAGACAGGAAACAGATGCTTTTCTTATTGATAACCCCCAAGACTACCCAGTTGCCGTCACCGGAAAGCTATACACTCTCCGTCACCTCTCAACGAATCGAGATCCGGGCAACTTCGGGAGCCGGATTATTCTATGGAATGCAAACCCTGTTACAGCTGATGCAACCGGCAAGCACAGGCAGCTATTCCGTACCCTCTGTCGAGATAGAAGACACCCCTCGTTTTGCTTATCGCGGACTGATGCTGGACGTATCCCGTCATTTCTCTACCAAAGAGTTTATAAAGAAGCAGATAGACGCATTGGCATATTACAAAATCAACCGTTTGCACCTGCACCTGACCGATGCGGCAGGCTGGCGGCTTGAAATCAAGAAATACCCTTTACTGACCGATTTTGCAGCCTGGCGTACAGACCCCACCTGGAAGAAATGGTGGAACGGCGGACGTAAATACCTCCGTTACGATGAACCCGGAGCTTCCGGCGGCTATTACACCCAGGACGATATTCGTGAAATACTGGAATATGCCCGTCAGCATTACATCACGGTGATTCCGGAGATTGAAATGCCTTCCCATTCGGAAGAAGTGCTGGCTGCCTACCCGCAGCTATCCTGTTCGGGAGAACCTTACAAGAACTCCGATTTCTGTGTCGGTAATGAAGAAACTTTCACCTTTCTGGAGAATGTACTGACGGAAGTCATGGAACTTTTCCCTTCCGAATACATTCATGTAGGAGGTGATGAGGCCGGCAAATCGGCTTGGAAGACCTGTCCGAAATGTCAGAAGAGAATGAAAGACGAGCATCTGGCCAATGTAGACGAGCTGCAAAGCTATCTGATACACCGTATCGAAAAGTTCCTCAACAATCACGGACGCCGTCTCTTGGGATGGGACGAGATTCTGCAAGGAGGTATCGCGCCCAATGCAACCGTTATGTCGTGGCGTGGAGAAGAGGGTGGTATTGCTGCCGTCACCTCCGGCCATCATGCCATCATGACACCGGGTGCATACTGTTATCTGGACAGCTATCAGGACGCCCCGTACTCCCAGCCGGAAGCTATCGGTGGCTACCTGCCATTGAAGAAAGTATATGCCTACGATCCTGTCCCCGCTTCCTTAACTGCGGAGCAGGCAAAGTTAGTCTATGGTGTGCAGGGTAACCTATGGGTGGAATATATCCCCACTCCCGAACACGTGGAATATATGATTTATCCCCGTATGCTGGCATTGGCGGAAGTAGCCTGGTCGGCTCCGGAACGTAAGTCGTGGCCCGATTTCCATACCCGCGCACTGTCAGCAGTGGCCGATTTACAGAAAAAAGGATACCATCCTTTCGATTTGAGCAAAGAAATCGGCAGCCGTCCCGAATCTCTTCAACCAGTCAGCCATTTGGCGCTCGGTAAAAAAGTGACCTATAACTCCTCCTATAGCCCCCATTATCCCGCACAAGGCAACACAGCCCTGACAGACGGCATACGTGGTGACTGGACTTACGGTGATGGTTCATGGCAAGGATTTATCTCGGACAACCGTCTCGATGTGACGATTGATATGGAAAAAGAAACCCCTATCCATTCCGTTACCGCCGCTTTTATGCAAGTGGTCGGCGCGGAAGTATTCCTGCCGGAGACAGTGATTATTTCCATTTCCGATGATGGAATAAACTTCACGGAGCTGCAAAAACAACACTTTGAAGTAAGTAAAGAAACACCCATCCGTTTTACGGATATTTCATGGCAGGGAGAAGCAAAAGGAAGATACGTACGTTATCAGGCACAGGCCGGAAGCGAACTCGGAGGCTGGATATTTACGGATGAGATAATCGTGAAATAGACATTGTCAATATCATTTATGAATAAAAGAGGGAATCTACTCAACCAGATTCCCTCTTTTATTGTTATATTTGTATTATTACCTTAAAAACTAAGAATATGGTACAACACGCTAGACTCATTTTCTACAGCTTTCTTCTTCTGGTAATCCCGTGCGAGAGCACCTTGGCGCAGAAGATCCCCGTCACGCCCATAGACTCATTGATAACAGTTGGATATGCCACCGGAAGTTTGAAAACCCTCTCCGGTTCCGTAGAGAAGATTACGGAGACACAGATGAATAAAGACCAGATAACGAACCCTTTGGAAGCAATCCGCGGACGTGTGCCGGGCTTGACTATCCAACGCGGGTCAAATGGTCCGGCAGCCTTGGATGCAGTACGCCTGCGGGGAACTACCTCACTGACCAGTGGCAATGACCCTTTGATAATCGTCGACGGAGTATTTGGTGACTTGAGTATGCTCACCTCCATTTACCCTACGGATATTGAGAGCTTCACCATTCTGAAAGACGCTTCCGAAACCGCACAATACGGTTCACGAGGAGCTTCCGGTGTGATCGAGGTCACCACTAAAAAAGGAATGAGCGGCAGAACACAGGTAGCCTACAACGGTAGCTTCGGAATTTCCACCGTCTACAAGAATCTGAAAATGCTGTCCGGCGATGAGTACCGCCGTGTCGCTTCGGAACGCGGGATTTCCATTCTGGACAAAGGAAATAATACCGATTTTCAGAAAGAAATTGAACAGACAGGACTACAACAAAACCATCACATCGCCTTTTATGGCGGTTCCAGTGAGTCCAGCTATCGCGTTTCTCTTGGTTTCATGGATCGTCAGGGAGTGATTCTGAATGAAGACATGAAAAACTTCACTTCGAATATGAACATGAATCAGAAAATGTTCGACGGCTTCCTGAACTGCGAGCTGGGAATGTTCGGTTCCATTCAGAAGAATCATAATCTGGTGGATTATCAGAAAACGTTCTATTCGGCAGCCACATTCAACCCCACCTATCCCAACCATAAAGACCCCGTCACCAATTCTTGGGATGGAATAACGACCGCCAGTCAAATCACCAATCCATTGGCATGGATGGAAGTGCAGGACGATGATGCCACTTCGCACATCAGCACGCATGCCCGTCTGACTTTCAATCTACTGGAAGGGCTGAAACTTAACCTCTTCGGTGCCTATACCTATAATATCGTGGAAAATTCGCAATACCTCCCCACCTCCGTCTGGGCGAACGGCCAGGCTTACAAAGGAACCAAAAAGCGAGAATCCTTGCTGGGCAACATGATGCTGACCTATAAGAAAAACTGGAAAAAACATTTCTTTGACGTGTTGGCACTTGCCGAACTTCAAAAAGAAACCTACACGGGATATTATACAACAGTAAGCAATTTCAGCACCGACAAATTCGGGTATAATAATCTTCAGGCAGGCGCACTCCGTTTGTGGGAAGGCACTAATTCTTACTACGACCAACCCCGTCTGGCATCCTTCATGGGACGTTTCAACTATACATACGCCGACCGCTACGTACTGACGCTGAACGCCCGTACAGATGCTTCCTCCAAATTCGGGGCGAACCACAAATGGGGATTCTTCCCCTCCGCATCTGCCGCATGGGTGATTAGTGAAGAAGAATTTATGAAGCAGTTGCCGATGGTGGATAATCTGAAATTCCGTATTGGCTACGGTCTGGCAGGTAATCAGAGTGGGATTGACTCATACACTACATTGAACCTTGTAAAGCCGAACGGTGTAGTCCCCGTCGGAAACTCCGCCGTCGTATCTTTAGGAGACTTACGGAACACGAATCCCGACCTGAAATGGGAAGTGAAACATACCTTTAATACCGGTATCGACGTAGCTCTTTTCGGCAACCGCCTGCTGCTTTCCGCCAACTATTACAACTCCCGAACCACAGACATGCTTTACCTTTACAACGTAAGCGTACCGCCTTTCACCTATAACACCTTGCTTGCCAACATCGGTTCCATGCGCAACTGGGGTACGGAAATCGCCATCGGCATCACCCCCTTGAAGACCAAGGATATGGAACTGAATATCAATGCCAATATCACTTTCCAGCGCAACAAACTGCTCTCATTAAGCGGTATGTACAACGGCGAAATGCTTTCTGCTCCCGAATATAAAAGTCTTGCTGGCCTCGACGGAGCCGGCTTTCATGGAGGATACAACCACATCGTATATCAGATGGTGGGTCAACCGTTGGGCGTGTTCTATCTTCCCCACAGTACGGGACTGGAATCCGACGGAAACGGCGGATACACCTATGGCATCGCCGATCTGAATGGCGGAGGTGTCAGCCTTGAAGATGGTGAAGACCGCTACGTGGCAGGACAAGCCGTACCTAAAACGATTCTTGGCTCCAACATCAGTTTCCGCTACAAGCGTTTCGACCTGTCTTTGCAGGTTAACGGAGCTTTCGGACATAAAATTTACAACGGAACCTCCCTGACCTATATGAACATGAATATATTTCCCGACTATAACGTAATGAAGAAAGCCCCGAAACAGAACATCAAGGATCAAACCGCCACCGACTATTGGTTGGAAAAGGGAGATTATGTCAACTTCGACTATGTGACGCTGGGTTGGAACGTGCCGATTGAGAAAGTGCAGAAACTGAAGAAATATGTCCGCTCCCTGCGTCTGGCATTTACAGTCAACAACCTGGCAACCATTTCCGGTTATTCGGGACTTTCACCCATGATTAACAGTTCAACGGTGAACTCCACTTTAGGCGTGGATGATAAACGGGGATATCCGTTGGCGCGGACGTACACACTGGGATTGAGTATTAACTTTTAATGGAGGAGGAGATGATGAAACAATATATGAAAAATAAAAGTCTTTTTTTGCAGAAAGAAGAACTGCTTTCAAGGATAGCGGAACTGTTTTCAAAGAAGATCTTACGTCCTTCGGGAGTGCTGGTATTCCTTCTTATAACGTGCCTGGGTTTATTCTCATGTAGTAAGTTTTTGGAGGAAAATCCGAAAGATAAGTTACCCGAAGATGACGTTTACAATACAATCTCGGAAGTATATCTCAATGCAGTAGCTTCGCTTTATACATACGTAGGCGGTTATAGTGATAGTCAGGGATTGCAGGGAACGGGTAGGGGAGTCTACGACCTGAACACCTTTACCTCCGACGAAGCCATTATCCCCACCCGTGGAGGTGACTGGTATGACGGTGGTTTTTGGCAAGGACTTTACCTGCACGATTGGGGAATAGAGAATGATGCCATTCAGGCTACATGGGAATATCTCTATAAAGTCGTCATGTTAAGTAACAAATCACTGGAACGGATAGACAAATTCGCCGAAACTCATTCCGCTACGGAACTGCCGGCATACCGTGCCGAAGTACGTGCCATGCGGGCTATGTATTATTATTACCTGATGGATTTGTTCGGACGCATCCCGCTAGTTCAATCCTCTTCCGTAGCAATGAAAGATGTAGTGCAAAGTGAACGAAAAACGGTCTTTGACTTTGTTGTCAAGGAATTGCAAGAGGCGGCTCCTTTGTTGAGCGATGCACATAGCAACCAGTCCGGCCCTTACTATGGCCGTATCACTCGCCCCGTGGTAACTTTCCTACTGGCCAAACTGGCTTTGAACTCCGAAGTTTATACAGACAATGATTGGACGGACGGACAACGCCCGGATGGAAAAAATATAAAGTTCACAGTGAACGGCAGCGAACTAAATGCCTGGGAAACAGTTATCTACTATTGTGACCAACTCAAGACTATGGGCTACAAACTGGAACCGGAATACGAAACGAATTTCTCTATATTCAACGAACCGTCCGTAGAGAATGTCTTCACTATCCCGATGAACAAAACTCTGTACACCAACCAGATGCAATATCTCTTCCGTTCCCGCCACTATAATCACGCCAAGGCTTACGGACTAAGCGGTGAGAACGGTCCCAGCGCCACCATTGAAGCCCTCGAAGCTTTCGGTTATGAAACCGCGGAACAAGATCCCCGTTTTGATATTTGCTATTTTGCAGGAATTGTCCACGACCTGAAAGGAAACATAATCAAACTGGATAATGGAACGGTACTGGAATATCTGCCCTGGAAAGTATCTCTGGATATAACAGATACCCCATACGAACAAACCGCAGGAGCCCGCATGAAAAAGTATGAAGTCGACCCGACTGCCACAAAAGACGGTAAGTTGATGGAGAATGACATTGTATTGTTCCGCTATGCAGACGCTTTGTTGATGAAGAGTGAAGCGAAAGTCCGGAACGGAGCAAACGGAGATGAAGAACTCAATGAAGTTCGTAGCCGTGTCAACGCTTCTCCCCGCACTGCCACTTTAGAGAATATCCTTGCCGAACGTCAGCTGGAACTGGCTTGGGAAGGATGGAGACGACAGGACTTAGTCCGCTTCGGGAAGTTTACAAGAGCTTACAGCAGCCGTCCGCAACTACCGGATGAGGCAAGTGGATATACAACTGTATTCCCTATACCGGAGAAAATACGGGTGATGAATGAGAGGTTGAAACAGAATCCGGGGTATTAGGAAGAAGATAGTAGTAATCAAAATAAAAAATCCTCGATTTTCATCCGGAGAATCGAGGATTTATATTATTTGTTGCAGCAATCGAATTACTCAATCAAAACGAAATCATATTTTTCAAATTCACTCCCATTGATTATTATAGCAATTTGATGAAGCCCGAGATGGAATTTTCTCGTCGTAACCACGCGGAAAGAGTGCTTTCGCGTTATTCGTGTGGTAGAATTCCCGGTATATTCTTTTTCGCTGATTTTATGAACTTTCTTCGTCAGCGTTCCATTTGCTTTTTGGTAATAAATACCATATTCAAGCCGTATTTTGATTGTCTTATTGCTATGATTCAACAAGTTAAAACCAAACTCCAACGAATCACCGACTTTAACCTTAAGACTTGAAATCTGAAAATCCTCCATACTAATATTATTTCTGATAGAATCAAAGCCAAACAACTCCATCACCTCTGGAATCCCTTGCTTTAAGAGCGTCCGGCAACCGTGTTTAATAATCCAGTCTACCTCTTTAGATTCCCCCTTCCATTTCTTTGCCAAATCAATGACAATTTCCGGATTATCTTTCGCAATATCATTCAAATTATTGGCAACGCTCAACCGTACAAATCTTGCCGGATCATTTTTAAGATTCTCTAAAATAGGAATAATAGGTGTCGGGTCTTTCTTCAGATTCGGCAAAGCCATCGCCCAAGGCAAACGCGGACGGCAACCTTCTGACGAAAGCCGCCTGACTCCCCAATGCTCATGTTTCGACCAAACCAACATCTGCTTCATCATTTCATCCGGATATTTTATTATAAAAGGATGAGTCACAAATTCGCAACTTGTGAACTGTGTGATTTTCTCTATCGCCTTGACAGACGTTTCATAATCATCCAACCCATATTGCTCGACATAATTATTCAGAATCACCCCATACTCCAGCATCAATCCAAACTTCGTATCGTCTATCACCGAAAAATCAGGCCGCGTACTTTTTACATGATCCAACAACTCAAGAATCTTAGCGATCGCCTCTTTGTAATCTGCCGGCAAAAACTTTTTCAGAATGCTAGTGATATGTATCCAGCGCTGTTTTAGTTCCCTGCCTTCCCATTCATCATCCATTATTTGAGAAACAAAACCGTGAGCATCAAAATCATCGATAACAAGTCTCAAATCTTTCGTAAACAGATCGAAAAATTGCTTGTTGTACATATTCTTAAAAGGTTCTGCCATACTTGAAGTCTATATTTAGTATCTATTTATTTGCTACACAAATATATGTCTTTTTTTTAAAAGGACAAGCCCTAAAAACAGAAGTGAGCCACAAAAAAGATTGCAGCTCACTTATACCTTATATATTATAGCAAAAAATTAATCGAAGAAACTCTTGAACTTCTTGAAAATCTTCTCCTTCACCGACGTGTTAGGTTTGAAGTTGTCCGAAGCCTCCATCTTTTCGAGTGTGCTCTTTTCCTCTTTATTGAGCGCTTCCGGCACATAGATACTGATGTTGACGAGTAAATCCCCCGTTCCGTACCCGTTCACATTCGGCAATCCCTTGCCGCGCAAACGAAGCACCTTACCTGGTTGAGTACCCGAATCAATCTTCACTTTCACTTTGCCGTCGATAGTCGGAATTTCCACAGCTCCGCCCAGAGCAGCAGTCGGGAAACTAAGCAACAGATTATAAATCAAATCATTCTCGTCGCGAATCAAGTCCTGATGCGGTTCTTCCTCTACGAGAATCAGCAAGTCGCCTGCCACACCATTGTGTTTGCCGGCATTTCCTTTGCCACCCATAGAAAGCTGCATACCCTCTGCCACTCCGGCAGGGATTTTCACCGACACCACTTCTTCACCGTAAATGATTCCGTCGCCACCACACTTCTTACATTTGTTCTTGATAATCTTACCCTCACCGCCACAAGTAGAACAAGTGACGCGAGTCTGCATAGTGCCCAGAATAGTCTGCTGGTTACGGATCACGGAGCCGCTACCCTTACAAGTAGGACAAGTCTCCGAACCGCCGTCACCTTCGGCACCCGTGCCATGACACTGGTCACACGGCACATATTTTTTGAGTTTAAATTTCTTTTCTACTCCGGTAGAGATCTCCTTCAACGTCAGCTTCACTTTCACACGAAGGTCACTGCCGCGATACCGGCGTTGCTGTGAACCGCCACCGCCAAATCCGCTAAACCCTCCGAAGCCTCCCCCGAAACCGCCGCCGCGGCCACCAAAGATGTCGCCAAACATAGAGAAAATGTCATCCATCGACATCCCCTCGCCACCGAAACCACCGAACGGACCGCCATTGCCTGCCGCACCGCTCACTCCCGCATGACCGAACTGATCGTAACGCGAACGCTTTTCCGGGTTACTCAACACGTCATAAGCCTCGGCCGCCTCCTTAAATTTCTCTTCTGCCTCCTTATCCCCCGGATTCTTGTCAGGGTGATACTGGATTGCTTTCTTACGGTACGCTTTCTTAATCTCCTCTACTGTGGCTGTCTTCGTCACCTCCAATATTTCGTAATAGTCTCTTTTTTCTGCCATGCTTCTTTAAAAATTATGAGTTTTATGGGTTGCGAATCCTTATTCCCCTACTACCACTTTGGCATGGCGCAACACTTTGTCGTTCAGTGTATACCCCGTCTGCACACAATCCAGAATCTTACCTTTCTGTGCTTCCGACGGTGCGGGGATTACCGCGATGGCTTCATGGAAATCAGTATCCAGCGGTTGGTCTTTCGTCTCGATGACTTTCACACCATTTTGAGCCAGAACAGCCATAAATTTATTGTAAATCAGTTCCACCCCTTCTTTTACGGCATTGACATCCGTTGCCGTTTCCATCGTCTTGATGGCACGTTCGAAATCGTCCACTACCGGAAGAATACTGCCAAGACTCTTTTCGCCACCATTCAGGATCAGTTCGGCCTTCTCCTTTAAAGTGCGTTTACGATAATTGTCGAACTCGGCAGACAAGCGCAGATATTTATCCTTTTGCTCTTCAAGCGCTTCTTGAGCCTTTTCCAACTCCTCTTCATGAGTCAGCGGAGCGGTTCCCTCTGCTTGTTCGTTTTGCGGTTGGTCTTCCGCAGGATTGTGAGTTTCCTCCACATTCAGTTCCTCTTCCTTCACTTTTTTTTCTTTCGGATCCATCTTGGTATTTACTATTTTATTATTTACTATTTAGAAACACACGTTATCTATGCAAGATACCGCTTATAAACATACCGGACTGACCGGATGTCACAGATTTCGTCTGCAAAAACTTTGCCAAGTTGGCCGTTTTGCCAAAAAACGCAGCAAAGGTAACACTTTTATGTCAGATTGGCACATATCAGATAGCTCATAATTCATTTTAAATGTCTACCTTTGCACGCTCAAATAGTAAATAGTAACTAGTAAAATAGTAAATAATAAGATGATTACAGTTTCGAACGTATCGGTTCAGTTTGGTAAAAGAGTGTTGTTTAATGACGTAAACCTGAAGTTTACGAGTGGTAATTGTTATGGTATTATCGGTGCGAACGGTGCGGGAAAATCTACGTTTCTTCGTACGATTTACGGAGATCTGGACCCGACAACAGGTACGATTGCGCTCGGACCGGGCGAACGTCTCTCGGTGTTGAGTCAGGACCACTTCAAGTGGGACTCATATACCGTCATGGATACCGTCATGATGGGACATACCGTGTTGTGGGACATCATGAAGCAACGCGAAGAATTGTATGCAAAAGAAGATTTCACAGACGAAGACGGACTGAAAGTATCCGAATTGGAAGAAAAATTTGCCGAGTTGGACGGATGGAATGCGGAAAGCGACGCAGCCATGCTATTGAGCGGACTGGGCGTGAAAGAAGATAAGCATTACGTATTGATGGGTGAATTGAGTGGTAAGGAAAAAGTACGTGTCATGCTGGCGCAGGCATTGTACGGAAATCCGGACAACCTCTTGCTCGATGAGCCTACCAATGACTTGGATATGGAAACAGTGACCTGGTTGGAAGAATATCTTGCCAACTTCGAGCATACCGTATTGGTGGTAAGCCACGACCGTCACTTCCTCGACTCTGTATGTACACACACCGTAGACATCGACTACGGAAAAATCAATATGTTTGCCGGTAACTATAGTTTCTGGTACGAATCCAGCCAATTGGCTCTCCGTCAGCAACAGAACCAGAAGGCGAAGGCTGAAGAGAAGAAGAAAGAACTCGAAGAGTTTATCCGCCGTTTCAGCGCGAACGTAGCGAAGAGCAAGCAGACAACGAGCCGTAAGAAGATGTTGGAGAAACTGAACGTAGAAGAAATCAAACCTTCTTCACGTAAGTATCCGGGCATCATCTTCACTCCCGAACGCGAGCCGGGCAACCAGATTCTGGAAGTTTCCGGATTGAGCAAGAAGACGGAAGAAGGCGTAGTGCTCTTCAACGACGTGAACTTCAACGTAGAGAAAGGTGACAAGGTGGTATTCCTGTCACGCAATCCGCGCGCGATGACTGCTTTCTTCGAAATTATCAACGGAAACATGAAACCCGATGCAGGTACTTTCAACTGGGGGGTAACCATCACCACTGCTTACCTGCCGCTGGATAACACTGATTTCTTCAATTCCGACCTGAACCTGGTAGACTGGTTGAGCCAGTTTGGAGAAGGCAACGAGGTATATATGAAAGGCTTCCTCGGCCGTATGCTTTTCTCCGGCGAAGAGGTATTGAAGAAAGTAAGCGTACTCTCCGGAGGTGAGAAGATGCGTTGTATGATTGCCCGTATGCAGCTGCGCAATGCCAACTGCCTCATTCTGGACACTCCGACCAACCATCTGGACTTGGAATCTATCCAGGCATTCAACAACAACCTGAAGACGTACAAAGGAAATATCCTCTTCTCGTCTCATGACCACGAATTTATTCAGACCGTTGCCAACCGCATCATCGAACTGACACCGAACGGTATCATCGACAAGATGATGGAATATGACGAATATATCACTTCCGACCATATTAAGGAATTGCGGGCGAAGATGTACGGAGACAAATAAGTGACCGGACGAATAAAAGCCCCTGACTCCCATACATGAAGTCTGATGAATAACCAATTTAACAGCAACCTATTCTCAACAATGGGTTGCTGTTCTTTTTAGCACTATGGAAATAAAATATTTTGAAAACAGAGAAGATTGGCGAAAATGGCTGGCAGACAACTTTGAAAACGCCAATGACGTTTGGTTTGTATTCCCCTCCAAATCTTCGGGCGAAAAAAGTGTTACATACAACGACGCTGTCGAAGAAGCCCTTTGCTTCGGATGGATCGACAGCACCATAAAGGCGCTCGACAAAGAACATAAAATCCAGCATTTCACACCCAGAAACCCTAAAAGTTCCTACTCGCAAGCCAACAAAGAGAGACTGAAATGGTTGCTGGAACATAATATGATTCACCCTGATAGGGAAGATAATATACGAAAAGTATTGTCAGCCCCTTTTGTCTTCCCGAATGATATTATCGGAAAACTGAAAGAGGATAAAACAGTATGGGAGAATTACCAACAATTTTCCGATGCGTATAGACGTATCCGAATTGCATACATTGAAGCTGCCAGAAAACGGCCCGAAGAATTTGAAAAGCGATTGAACAACTTCATCAATAAAACGAAGGAAAATAAAATGATAAAAGGATTTGGGGGAATTGAAAAATACTACTAGGCATGTCTTCTTGATTCAATTATACCATAAATTCAGGCACGGATTACGCAGAATTACACGGGGGGTAAGTGCGATACACACAAAGCAACCGTGAAATCCACGTAATCCGTGCCTGATAATATAAACTGATAATATAATCTGATTTTACAAGAGTACTGCCGCTTCTCTTACAACTCCAAATTCTTCTGTTCCGCCACCTGTGGCAACACAGAATTCTTATCCCGTTCCTCCTGCGAATATTCCACCACACAGTATTCCGTTACCCTGTTTTTAGTGGTCCGTTTACGGAACCCGTTTTCATCAAGCACCGTGACCAACGTCTTTAATATCTGACTGTTGGACTGAATACGCCCATTCAGACTCAAGGTAGAAAGCAGATGTGAAGCAGGATACCATTTGGCTTCTATATCTCCGGCTTTGCCGGGTCGGAAGTAGAAGAACAAATTCTCTTCCACCGGCTCTTTCTGTCGGAAATTCTCATTCCGACTGTTCAGACTGCTAATCTCGTCACCCTCATACCAGAACCGGAATCCCTGGCGATAGAGAGCCAACGCCTGCGAATAAATCCCCTCATGGTTCACCGGGCGACGATAATCGATGCTCTTAATGCTGTTGAACAGCATACGTCGGTTTTCTCCAATATCCTGCAGGCAGCGCGGATTGTTGGTGCTTGCCGCGAATGAAGCATGCCGGATAAACGTATGCGATTGCGTGTCGTACACCTTGCGTTCAGTTATCTTTTCTTGTGTGATGATACGTTTCAAGTCGGCCAGTCGGTTGGAACTTACTCCGTCAAACTCTTCGAGATTGATAATGAGGCAGGTGGACAACAACAACATGTGGTCTTTGTTTTCCGGAGTAATCATACCGTTGCGGTAATAGGTGCGCAGCGTGTCCGGCAGCAGGTTACGGATGAATGTACTTTTTCCTTTTCCCTGCTTGCTATACAACAATAACATTTCCTGATTTTGCTTCTCGTCGTCCAACGCACAAGCCACCATACCTACCAGCCATCGGCGGAGACTGTCTTCCCAGAAGTCCGGATCGTTGGTAGTCACCGTGGCAGCGAGTTGCTTGATATAATCGGTCTTGCCATCCCAGGGACGCAGTGACAGGAAGTAATCGATAAACGGGTCGAAATCGATTGCAAAATTGGAATCGACTACCGCTTTCAACATAGGCAGCGAGCAATAAATAGACGATAATTGCAAGTGCGTGTAGATGGAATTGAAGTCCTTTCCCCGCATTGCCATAAAGGGCAGGGGAGCTTGAGAACCGGCGAATCGCCGGAATTCCACCCTGTCCAAAATCGTGTTACGCCGGAATTCGTAGTGCTCTTTCAGAAAGTCGATCACTTTCTGTACGAGCGGTTTCTTTAGTTCCTCCTCGTTGGCATCCGTCTTGTTGGTGTAGAGGTAAGCATTGCGCAGAGGCGTCTCCGCGTTAAAATCCGGTTCGCTGCCAAAGTCGTGCAGCGTCATGCATACAGCGTCTTCTTCGCCGATGTGGCGTGTGTAACACTGGTTGCCCAGACAGTAGATAAAACTGTCGCGGCTGTTGGGCTCGAAGCGGAATTTCCGTTTCGTGTATTCCACCGCTTTGCGGTATTCCAGTTGCGACAAAGGATCGATGTTGGAGAGAGCCGAGATGCCGGAGGGGGTGGAAACGGCCACTTCCTTTGGTGGTTCAGCAACGGGAAGTGCTGCTTTCTGATGATTTTCTTTTCGTTTCTTAGGCGATGATTCTTCTGCTGTCGGAACCTTGATTTCAATCTGGAGAGAAGATACGTGCTCCAACCGTTCTCCGGAGAAGAACACGTCCGGGTCATAGGTGGCATACATTCCACGCCCTAAATCACTGCCGCTGGGATCTACTTTGCTATCTAGCAGTTCAGAATAGTAATGCGATGACAGTTCGAACATTCGCTTGTGATACTGCTCCAGTTCGGCATACGCCACACAGCCTTTGGCCTTCAACTCCGTTCGCAGGCGCATTGCCTCCTCCGTTTGTAGATAAACGAGCAGTTTCAGACCGTGGCGGCGGGGACTAAGTGCACAGGCTATCGTGGCGGGATCTTCCTCGGCGAGACGGCGCAGACGCGGAATGTCCTCCTGCCTCATTTCGTCGAAGTCGAGCACCGGCAGGTCGTTGTATGCCGACAAGCTGTGGGGGAGGCGACATTCGGAGTAGTTGGTTGTCAGAGTATAAAAAGGTAATTGGCGTTTGATGCTATCCGCTTTTGTTAAATTATCCTCGTTAAGAGCCATTTCAATTTGTTCGATTTTGCGACGGTGAAGATTGCTGCCTATTTGTTCGAAGAATTTGCAGAATTCGATCTGACCGATGACTTTGGAATACCCGCGATAACAGGTTACATAAAATTGATTCATAATAATAATAATAAATTAGTGAATGATAAGAACTTGTTTATTAACAGATAGCTGTTGCAGAAAAGGGAAAAAGCGTGTTGTGTCACTTTGTACTTTAGATATAGCAGTTCTGTTTCGGTGTCAAAGGTATGATTTCTTTTCAGGGCGGTGAAAGACATTTTCCGCCCTGAAAAGAGGCTCCGGATTGTAGCGGAGCAAAAGAGGCTGTGTTATTCTCCGTAAAGAATGAGACGTACCTTTTGAATGCATCTACTTAGTTGGTGTTCAGAAAGATACCCGTCCTTCGCGTTTGCCTTGCGGAAGTCTGCCATCTGCATGGCCATTTCGGCGATGATGTGAGGAGGAGTTTTCTGGGTCAGGAAGGGATTGTCGTCGAAGAATCTGATAATCGGCACGAGAAATTCATTCCGTTCGCTGGGGAACACTTCTTTCTTCTGCTTTCTAAGGTGTTCCAACAGCCTTTCACCGGCTTTTACCGATTCGGACAACTCGTTTCTATTGTATAAATCTAACTGTTGCGCGTGTTCGCCTGTTATTTGAAATTCGAACACAAAAACTTTGCTTTTTCCATAATTTAATTTGTTTTTATGGGTTAATAATTATTTATAAAAAGCTGCGAATATAGTACTTTTTAGGTTCCAAATAAAGAATTTTTAAGAAAATATATATTGAAGTCCTGATAACGGATATTTTTCTGCTTTTTTCTCTCTGTCTATATATTATATATTCTTTATATATAAAGTACACGCACACACATTTTATGAAAGAGAGGAGGTACTACCACCACCTCCAATTTATAAAACGTGCGTGTACTTATAAGAAAAGAAACATATTGTGTGTATGTGCGGATGCGTACATTATTATATAAGAGACAGTGTATTATTTATGCCACTTCCTTTTCCCAATTCAACTCTATTAGGTTATAGGAAATCTTCTTTTTCATTATAGGTTGCCTTCTTTTTCATCATAGCTACCTTCTTTTTTCATTATAGCTAATTTGGTTATCATTATAGCAAATCCGTTTTTCATTATAGCAAACGTAATCTCCCTATAACTATCTGAAAGCTCTCCTTGATTTAGTCATCCTCTGTTATAAAGCGTCTCATGGCTCATCGAGATATTTCACGATGAGACGTACCTGCCGGGTACTGTAAGCATGATCGTTCTTCCCTTCGCTTCCGCTGTACATGGCTTCATAAAGTTTCTGATTATTCTTGATCCATCCTCTGAATTTCTGCATGGCGTATATCAGTGGCAAATGAGGATTATACAAATGGGCAAGTTC